>Ga0123388_1045553_pt1 | contig 11114 bp, 9 predicted proteins | sample T0HHNO3metaT_FD_89916 | JGI IMG/M metagenome (GOLD analysis project Ga0123388, IMG submission 89916) | Methane-oxidizing artificial microbial communities from Washington, USA to study methane cycling - T0-HHNO3 metaT (Metagenome... | ecosystem: Engineered > Modeled > Simulated communities...
CGGCAACGACAATGACTACTCGGTCACCCAGAACGGCAGCGCGGTGCAGTTCGACGTGCTGTTCAACCCGTTGACGCAACACCGTATCCAGTGCCCGCTCGGCTCGACAGAGGGCTGCACGCTGCACGCCAGCACCACGCCCTACAACGGCAGCACCGACGGTTTCGAACTGATCCCCGGCGTGCTGCACGCCTACCGCGCCAGCCCGGCCGAACTCGCCGGCTACACCGCCCCGGTGCCCGAGCCCACCACCTGGGCCATGCTGGGCGCCGGTCTGGCGCTTATCGGCGCCGCAGCCCGCCGCCGCGTCGGCTGACGTAGTCGCGCCTCCGCACCGGGTGGGTGGGGAGGCGCGAAGCACCTTGTGGGAGCGGCCCTGGCCGCGATACGGCCTGTATTCAGGCGTAGCGCGCCAATCTGCCGTCGCGACCGTCCCCGGCGAGGTCCGAAAGCCGACTTACCGCAGGAAGTTATCCCGATCCCTGATGCCGCGCACCATATATATATGAGGTCGACTTGTGACGCATCGGCGGCGCTGTGCAGGATCGCGCCGCGCATCGGTCACTTCCGTGCAACCGTGACGTAGTACTCTTCTCTCTGGTTGCACCGCAGCATGCGTTCAGGCTATTTTCGAGGCTGTCACATTTTGTGAGAAGGTCGTCGCGCCGCCACGCGGGCTGTCGGTCACAATCTCACTCCTTCCGACCACTCCCAAACTCAGGTCCTATGAAGAAAGCCATCATTCCGGCCATAGTTGCCGCAATGTTAATGACATCTGCCGCGGCACTCGCATTCGTGCTTAAACCGACTCGGCATATGGTGGATAGTCAGAGTCTCGCAAAGCTCGAGGACATCATTCCGCGCGAGTTTGGCGAGTGGCGTGAAGAGCCCGCGATGAACAGAGGAGTGGTGAATCCTCAGACTGAGGAGTTTCTGAAGTCGATCTATGACGAGACGCTTTCGCGCACTTATGTAAACCCCCGAGGCGAGCGAATCATGTTGTCCTTGGCTTTCGGCGCTGACCAAAGTAAAGCTACTCAAGTACATCGACCCGAGGTGTGCTATCCCGCCCAAGGATTTCAAATCAGATCAACCGAGAAGTTCTCGTTATCCTTGAGCGATGGACAGTTGCCGGCCATGAAGCTAGTCGCGGTAGCGCAACAGCGCGTTGAGCCCATCACCTACTGGATAGTGGTCGGTGATCTCGTGGTTCGCGGCTCCATTGAACAGAAGCTCGCAATCGTCAAACATGGCATGAATGGCGTGGTTCCTCATGGTTTACTGTTCAGAGTCTCGTCTATTGGAGGCGATCTGACACGTCAATTCGATGTGCAAGAGAAATTCATCAGTTCTTTGTACGACTCTCTTGACTCGAAACAGAGGGGGCGACTGTATGGGGTGAGAAGTGCTTCACTCGCGCAATTGGGTACCGATGCGCGTGGCGAAGCCGGACGATGAAGAAAAACTTTCTGCTGACCTCAATTTCTATCGGTAGTCGTCTATCAACGAGCTTTGTTCTGTTTGTCATCTTTGCTCGTTTCTGGGGGCCGGTGGATTTCGGTGTATTCAGTTTCGTGTTCAGTGTTTCTGCTCTTTTGGTGCTCATTGTCGAGTTCGGTCTGCAGAGCTATTTGCTCCGCGAAATCGCAGCGGCGCCGAGTGACAGTCCAGAGTTGATACGCAGCGCGCTTTGGGCAAAGTTGATCTTTGTCCCGTTTTTCGCGCTTCTGTCTTTGGCCGTTTTTTTTGTACTTGATCGCGGGGCGCCTGCCGATATCGCAGTGCCGCTCTCCTTTGCCGCAGTAGCACTTTCCTTTGCTGACTTTTTCATAGCCCCCCTTAGAGCACTGGGACGTTACGATCTCGAAACGTACATCATTATTGGCGCGAACTCTTTTCAGCTTCTTATCGCCGCGCTATGTGTCTGGAAAGGGGGGGCACCGGTGGAACTTGCGTGGGTGCTCGTCTTTACGAGAGGTGTGCAACTAGCTGTTTCGTATGCCGTGCTTCGCAGGCAAATTCCTAATCTCCGGCTCTCCTTTCCCGGCGTCTTGAGCTTGCGGGAGGCTGTTCGACGGGCGATGCCTTATGGGTTGGATGGATTGTTGACAACTGCATGGGTACAAATTGACATTGTATTGGTCCGCCTCATTTTTGGTCCACAGATAGTTGGTCTCTATGCGGCCGGGCAGAGAATCGTTCAGGCCGCGTCTTCAATTGCGCCAGTGATCGGGAATGTCATGATTCCGCGACTCGCGCAGTCATCGACTCAACGGGAGGGTAACTGGCAAAGCGACGGTAAGTTTTGCATTGCAGCCATGGGGTTGGTTGGCCTTTTCTTCTCGATTCCTATGATTGTTTATCCTGAGTTGATTGCTATAACTCTCTTCGGCCAGGGCTACATCGGACTTGCTGATATTTTTCCGTTCTTCGGTTTATTGGTGCTCGTGCGATTTCTTGCATCCGCGGTTGGAATTCTACTCACCGGTGCAGGCATGCAAGGGCAAAGGATTGGCGTCCAGGCTCTTAGCCTGCTCCTTTTTCTTGCCGGTGCTGCCTTAACTGCCGCCTTTGGACTTTCACTTGAGTTTCTCATAGGCGTTATGATTTTCTGTTTTTCGCTAATTGGTGTTGGCTATTGGTGGAAGTTGTCCCGTGCCGGGTGCGCCCCGGTTTAGTGGGGCGAACAAAGCAATCTTCGGTAAATACATAGTTGAATCAAGTGTCGATGAATCTCTCAGCCGGTAAAGAAGTTGTCGTAGGTTTGCTCTGGCACTCGGTCGCCTCGGGAAACTTGGGTGTTGTTGCCTTGACGCTTTCACAGCTATCCATCGTTTGCCAAGCGGCTCGCGATGCCGACGTTACTGTTCGCGTGAAGATTTTTGGCTGGAAGCTTGATGGGGCAATGACGGCGGCGCCTGGATTTGCTGATGTCGAATACATTCCGATCGATGCCAAGTCGCTCCTGGTCCCTGGTTCAGAACTGCGCAAATCGCTTTCCAGTTGCAGTGTCGTTCTCGATGTAGGTGAGGGCGACAGCTTTTCGGACATCTACGGATTCAAGCGTCTGCTCTTTCTTTGCTTGACTAAGAGGGCGGCAGCATCACGTGGCGCTGCCCTCGTCTTGAGCCCGCAGACCCTTGGACCATTCGCATCGAAATTCAACGAAAGGCTTGCCCGCTGGTCGCTGGCAAACGCGATCAGGGTATTTGCCCGTGATCCAATGTCGATGGAGTGGGCTATGAGTTCGTTGCCACACGAACGTGCGGCAGAGGCGATAGATATGGCCTTCTGTTTGCCCTTCGACCGTCAGCCGAAGGCTTCGGGTGTCACAAAACGCATAGGTATCAACGTATCGGCGCTACTGTATTTCGGAGGCTATGGCGGCGGGAATAGCTTGGGTTTGTCGCTCGACTTCAAAGAGCTCACCCATCGCATTGTTGCGTGGGCGCTGGCCGTCCCAGATGCCGAGGTCTGGCTCATCCCTCATGTCATGTCGCGGGACATCCCCGAAGAAGACGATCCGACTGCCGCCCGTGAGGTGCAGCGCCTTTACCCTAAGGTCAGGATTGCCGGTCCGTTCTCAGGCCCGACGGAAGCGAAGTCTTTCATGTCCGGGCTGGATTTCTTCACAGGCGGGCGAATGCATGCTTGCATCGGCGCGTTTTCCTCAGGCGTGCCAACCGTTCCGCTCGCCTACAGTCGCAAGTTCAATGGGCTCTTTCGGTCGCTCGAGTATCCGATCATGGCTGATTGTCGGGTGATGGATCTCGATGAAGCGTTTGACGTCGTGGTGAGTGCTTTTTCCCGCCGCGAGCAGGTAGCTGCGCAAGTTGCGCATGGCGTCGAACTCGCGCGGCGGAAGTTGCAGCCGTATCGTGATGCAATTGTCGAACTACTCAGGACAGCCGGGCGATGACTCAAGTCATAGACTCCGTTGTCGAGCACAAACTGTGCGTCGGATGCGGCGCTTGCGCGTCCATGTTCGAGCAACCCGCTGTGCGCATGGAACTTGCGCAGGACGGTTTTATCCGTCCGCGCCAGATTCGTAGTCTCAGCCCCTCGGAAACGAAGCTTTTCGACGCTGTCTGCCCGGGTGTGACTGTGGCTCACCCTTCACGCGATGCTAGTTTTCATCCTTTGTGGGGGCCTGTTCGGCAACTCTGCGCCGGGCACGCTTCGGACGAAGAGGTTCGCTATCTTGGGTCGTCGGGGGGCGCGCTTAGTGCCCTTGCGATATACCTGCTGGAAAGTGGGCAGGTACAAGGCGTTCTGCACATCGCACCCGATCCGTCGAAGCCATTCGACAATCCGAGCCAGATCAGCTGCAGTCGCGAGGACGTACTGCGCGCTGCAGGATCCCGCTACGCGCCCGCGTCACCTCTTGATCGAGTGCGCGAATGTCTTGGCCGTCCGGGTGTTTTTGCTTTCATCGGAAAACCCTGTGATGTCGCGGCGCTCCGAGCGATGGCACGCCAAATGCCGGAAGTCGCAGCGAAGTTTCGCTACATGCTGTCGTTCATGTGCGCCGGTACGCCAAGTTTGCGCGGCACCGAGCAGGTTGTACGCCACCTCGGATTCGATCCGAGCGAAGTGACGCGCTTCCGTTACCGTGGCAACGGATGGCCAGGCATGGCGCGCGCCGAAACATCGGACGGCCGCAGTGCTGAAATGGACTACGACAGTTCGTGGGGCAAGATACTCAATCGGCACCTGCAGTTCAGATGCAAGATATGCCCTGACGGGACCGGTGAGTTTGCAGACATCAGTTGTGCGGACGCCTGGCATGCGGACGAGCGTGGCTACCCAATCTTTACCGAAACGAGTGGCCGCAGCCTAATCATCGCAAGAACGGCCGAGGGCAGAAGCACGCTCGAAGACGTTGAGCAGGCAGGGCACCTGAGGACGGAAGGAATCGAGGTCGAGACCGTTGCAGCAATGCAACCGTATCAGACGCACCGAAAGCAGGCTCTTATTGCGCGACTGGCGGGCTTCAGGCTCGGCGGCCAGAGAGTCCCGCGTTATCGTAACTTCGCATTGGCAAAGGCGGCAGGCGCTATGCCCCTTGGTGTGCATCTGAAGAATGCACTTGGCGCATGGCTCCGCGCCACCGGACTACGGCGGACGCCCTGAGCGCGCCAGATGAAAATCACTCGTACGAGGTGAAAATGGTTTCTGTTGCTCAACCCATCACAGGAAATACAGCGCGCCGAGGTATCGGGGCATGGGCGCTCATTTCTCTGGCAATGATCTTATTCGTGCTGACTTTGATTTTCGTTGGCGCTCTCGCGGCGTTGCTTCCGTGGTGGCTCATAGTTGCGGTATCTGCTGCGCCGATTTTTTTGGTGATCGCTTGGCGCATACCTGACTTGGCACTAGTGCTTCTCGCTGCGGTGTCGTTTGGATTAATCCCCGATTTTATCTTGCCTAGTATTCCGATTGCTGGTGGAGCGTTAAGAGCAGAGGATTTAGGATTGTTTTCGCTATTCGCCTTGCTTGTTGTGAAGAATCTTCAGGGCTCATACAAGTTCGCTGCTTTAGTCGCGAAACCGATTGCAGTGGTTGCTCCGCTTGTACTTGTCTCGTTGATTTCAGCGATGCTTGCAATAATTTATGCAAAGTCGGGCATCAAGGATGTTTTTAACGAGGCCCGAAACTATGCATACTGGCTATATCTGCCTTTAATTCCATTGGCGGTACGGCGGGAAGAAGAGTTTCATAGATTTACAAAGCTCCTATTTGCCCTGGCTATGATTATTGCGGTGGCGATGATATTTCAGTCGACTACGGGTGTGAAAATTACGACGCGTGGTCAATTTTCCGAGTTGTGGAACGTTTCCGATTCAGTTGCAGGAATTACCAGAAGCACGACACCGGGAATGTTCTTGATGGCCGGATCTCTACTTTGGCTGCTGGTTGCATATGCTCTCGGAGAGATTAAGTTTAGCATTCTGTTCGCCATTAGCGTTTTAATACTTCTCGGAGGTATCGTTGTTGGTTTTGGTAGAGGGCTATGGGTTTCTCTAGCCATTGGTTTCGTGCTCGCTGGGTTGGTTAATTTAACGCCGCGTTACCTGAAAACATTGTTCGTTCTCGGTTTGCTATTTTCCGTTTTGTCCGCAGTGTCCGTTATCGCAAAACCCGAGTTGCTTGAAGCAGTTGTAAAGCGAGCAACAAGTTTCACCGAGGAGTTTGAGCGGGGGACATCTCTCGAACGTAGAAAAGTCGAGAATCAATTCGCAATCAATGCATTTTTGGGAAATCCTCTCGAAGGGGTTGGGCTCGGCGGCAGATATAAACCATACGGCGTGGACTCAGCTGCATGGGAGGCCGAGTCCCGCTATATTCACAACACTTATTTACACGCCGCCGCAAAGATGGGACTGCCGGGGCTAATTGCACTTGTATTTGCAATTTTATATCTATTGCATTCGGGGTGGATGGTTTTCAGGCGTACGAAGAAATTCAGAGCATTGTCTTTCGTCTCCTTTTGGGTCTTGTTTTCTAGTGGTGTAGTTACCGCATTCACTCAGCCAAATTGGCTGACGTCCACAGGTGTTCTTTCTGTGTGCATTGCGTTGTACTTCACTGAATACATACGACGGCTTGAAAGAGGTGTATCACCAATAAGTCCGGGGAAGGTGGTTGAATGAACGTTGTCATCATCATCCTTAACTGGCGAAACTCCATTGATACATTAGCGTGTATCGAAAGCTTGTTAGGATTAGGCTATCGCAAATTCAAAATTGTAGTTTGTGATAACTCATCTTCCGATGGCTCTTTAGAGGATTTTCTTGATTGGTCCGCGGAGAACCCCGATGTGGCAGCGCAAAATTTTATTTCGTTAGAGTCCGAAGACAATGCTATTAGAGATGCGTTTGTCAATCGCGTCGTGTGGATTCAGACGGGTGCGAACCTTGGTTTTGCGGGTGGTAATAATGTAGGCATAAGGTTGGCATTAAAATTAGGGGGGGTTGATTTTTTCTGGTTGCTGAATAATGACTGTGTTGTGGCTGGTGACTCGCTTTCATATCTTTGCCAGTACATGACCACTCACCCAGATGTAGGCATCTGCGGCGCCAAGGTCATCTATTTTCACTCTCCAGATCGCGTTCAGGCCTACGGCGGCGCCTCTCATGACAAATGGACCGGTCGGGCGCATTACCTGGGGCATCTTTCTCATCCAGACGATCCCCACGACTCAGTCATTGTCGAGAATCAACTGAGTTATGTTGCAGGAGCATCGATGTTCGTGCGACGCGAATTCGTTGAACGGGTTGGCTTGATGCATGAGGACTATTTTCTCTATTTCGAAGAGATAGACTGGGCGTTACGTGGTAAGGGAATTTTCCGACTGGGTTACGAGCCTAAAGCAATTGTTTTCCATAAGGAAGGCGGAACGATCGGTTCAAGCAGCGATACCCGGAAGACAAGTCGTCTCTCGGATTTCTATCTGTTTAGAAATCGGCTGCGTTTCACTCGGAGGTTCTTTCCGGAAGCGCTTCCCTCTGTCTGGTTAGTCATGTTGCTCCAAGGAATTCGTCGAGGCCTGCGAGGGCAGTTCGAACGCATGTGGCTCATCTTTCAAATATTGGCAGGGAAACAACATCTGTGAGTGTTCGTGGTGCGCTTTTATTATTAGGACTGCTTTACGCTGCACTTGCTCATTCAGGCGACCGAACGCAGGAGACGATCGTTCTGCTTAAATGGTTGGGGCGGAGCGAAACGGTTCCGGCGCTCGGGGCGCAATGGAATGGCGGCAACAAGAGCTACGGATGGCTTGAGCAGAAAGAGGCCGGTGGTCGACTGCCGCTGATATTTGGAATTGAGTATTACGACTATGGACCTGTAGAGAAAAGACTGGATGCTCGCGAGGAAGGAAAGGCGATCATCCTGCGTCATTTCACGGACTGCGGAGTCATAACGGTCGCAGACCATATGCCCAATTTCCTAACCGGGGGCAATTCGTGGGATCGCTCGGCAGACGCTATGTCGGCCATCATGCCGGGCGGGACAAAGCACGATGAATTCAAGGCCTACCTTGATCGCATGGCCACTTTTCTCAACCAGCTTAAGGTAGAGGATGTATCGGTTCCCGTTCTGTTGCGACCATTTCATGAAATGAACGGTGGTTGGTTTTGGTGGGGAGATCGTTCCTCCGGGGAGCGCGTTGTCCAGCTCTGGCGCTTCACCTGGAACTACCTGATCAACGTTCGGGGTGTTCAAAATGTTCTTTTTGTGTGGTCCCCAAATATCGCGCGCGGCTGGGGTGAAACCGAGTTTCGGCGATATTGGCCCGGACGCGAGTATGTCGACGTAGTTGCCCTCGATGGTTACGAGAACGCGAACATCCCCGATTTCGAACGTACGGGATTTCTTTCAAGCACTCAGGCCGTGGCAGCTATCGCGCGAAAAGAAGGTTTGCCTCTCGCGTTTTCTGAGATCGGGTTCAAAGTAGCCGCACAGAGCCAATCTGGATTCTGGACTGGTCCGTTCCGGACTATGGTTCGCAATGACCTACCACCTCTGAGTTATGTGCTCGTATGGAATTACGAATACGGACCGCGTCCCGGTACTCCAGCCGCAGCGAGCTTTCGGGCTCTGGTGAATAGTGGCGATGTACTGATGCTGGGCGACGTTTCGCCTCTCGATCTCTACGGTGAAAACTTTGCTCGCATCGGGAGGCACCGATGAATATCGTGTTCTGTACGACAGTGCTTCCGAGCAGAAAACGTACGGGTGGAGAAATCGCATCGCAGTCATTCATCGATGCAATGAGAGTTGCGGGTCACTCGGTGACGGTTTTGGGATATCAGCGACCCGATGATGATTACGGCCCTTCAGGGGGTGAGGTGTGCGTTGGACGCAGACCTATCGAGACAGATGGCGCCGGCCTGAGCAAATACTTGTGGATGCTTGAAGCTATTACACGCGGACGAGCATACTCGGCGCAAAAATACCACTCGGCGAGCTATCAGCATCTACTCTCGAGCGAACTTGTCCGTCAGCCGCAGTCGCTTGTAGTGATCGACCATGCGCAAATGGGGTTTCTGCTCGACGTCGTGCCTTCCGAGTGCCCGGTCTTGTTTATTGCGCACAACATCGAGGAAGACATCTATCGTGCGCAGATCGATGCCGCTAGCAATCCCTTCACGCGTTGGCTGGTTACGCGTGAAGCCAAACTGATTGGATTGCTTGAACGCCGCATCGGTCGGCGCGCTCTTTGTGTGTGGGTGTTGACTGAAGCAGACCGAGCTCATTTCGCAAACTCCGGTTGCAGGCATGTGTCGATCGCCGAGATCCCTGCAACGAGATTTGGGAGTGGAAATGCGGACTGTCATTACGACTACGACGTGGGTCTGATAGGAACCTGGTCGTGGCGAGCCAACGCAGAAGGGCTGGAGTGGTTTCAGCGCGAGATCGTGCCTCGCTTGCCTAGGAACCTACGCATTGCCGTCGCGGGCAAGGGCGCAGAGAGCATCGTTCGCCCCCCGGTGAAGGCGCTGGGCTTTGTGAGTGACGCAGTGACGTTTCTCGAAGGTTGCGCAGTGATTGCTATTCCCTCGACAGCGGGAGGTGGCATACAGGTCAAGACCTTAGATGCCATCGCAACCGGTCGTCCCGTCGTTGCGACGCAGACGGCATTGCGAGGCATAGACCGTGTGCCCGGATCAGTCTGCTCTGCCGACACAGCCGACGCCTTCGCCTCTGCAATCGAGCGGGCCTGCCGCACTGCGGGCAATGTCGCAAATGAATCGTTGGAGTGGAGCAGGGCGCGTGGCGCTCGCTTTCGAAACGTTATCGAGACAGAGATTTCGTACATAGAAAATAGGCTGACCTGAACATGAAACCAAACGAGAAGAGGCGGATATTCGGCATCGACATCGATGCGCTGGATATGGCAGGTACGCTTGAGATCCTTGAACATTGGATTTCAACTGAGCATTCGTCTTGTCGTTATGTCGTTACGCCTAATGTTGATCATGTTGTAAAACTCGAAAAGGATGAAGGTTTCAGAACCGCTTATTCGGGTGCAAGCCTTGTGTTGGCGGATGGAAAGCCAGTTGTGCTTGCCTCGAGAGTTCTTGGTTTGCCGCTTCCCGGCACTGTTCCAGGCAGCGATCTGGTACCCGCCCTCTTCGCTCACTTTCAGACCTTGAATCGCCCGCTTTCAGTCTTTCTTTTGGGCGCTGCTCCCGGTGTGGGACTGAAGGCTGCGGAACGTATTCAATCCAGTTGGTCATGTGTACAGATCGTCGGCGTGCTTAGCCCTCCATTGGGCTTTGAACATGATCTCGAAGAGTGCGACCGCATCTGCGAGGCCGTAACGAAGGCTTCACCTGATGTGCTCGTTTTGGGACTTGGCGCACCAAAACAGGAGCTATGGGTAAGTCGCTTCCACACGAGGCTTAATGCGAAAGTCGCGCTTTGTGTTGGGGCGACGATCGATTTTTTGGCAGGAGAGAAATCAAGGGCGCCAAAATTGATGCGCACTCTCGGATTGGAATGGCTACATCGAATGGCAAGTGAGCCTCGAAGGCTCGTTAAAAGATACATTCATGATGCATACGTTTTTCCGAGATTGCTAATCTACGAGGTTTTTAAAAAGATTTGACACAGACCACCCATTCTCGAGAGTTTTCCTCGGCCATGGAAGTTTCTCAAACCCAACTTTCCTTATTGTTTCACTTTGTAATAATACGTTAAGTTTTAGTTGAGTGGGTCGTACTCGAGATTATTGATTTGCGCGCGCCTGAAGATCGGCCGTTGTTCGGACGGTTGTTGCATTGGATGTGTGCATCACGTGGGGTCTTGGTGTGCAAACGTTTCGCTTCTTCTCGCTAGTTCTCGGACTAGCCTTTTCTTCGGCTTCTGCATTTGCCGCGCAAATTCATCTGGTGGTGATCGACCACGTGAGCGATGCGCGGCTGTCGGGCATTGAGGTCAACGCATACGAGAAGCTGTCGGACGGCAGCGAGGTATGGAAGGCAAAGCGCTCGACGGATGCACAGGGGCTCGCGACCTTCGATCTGGACGGGCTTGGAGACGGCCGCAAGTTCGTGATGAAAGCCAAGCCGTACGGTGCGGTGGTGAGCAGCCAGGAACTGTCGCAG
>Ga0123388_1022796_pt1 | contig 11102 bp, 11 predicted proteins | sample T0HHNO3metaT_FD_89916 | JGI IMG/M metagenome (GOLD analysis project Ga0123388, IMG submission 89916) | Methane-oxidizing artificial microbial communities from Washington, USA to study methane cycling - T0-HHNO3 metaT (Metagenome... | ecosystem: Engineered > Modeled > Simulated communities...
CAGCCCGATGCAGACATGGCCCATGAGCTCGGCACGATGATGCAGGCGTGACCTGCGCAGCGCCGAGTGGGAGTAATAGCCGAGCTGTCCGCCCGAGCGCGAGGTGCCGATCCATTCGCCGATCACCGCATCCACCTGCGCGGCATTGGCTGTCACCGGAGCCAGCATCCCGTCCAGGCTGGCGCCACGCATCACGTTGCGTATCCAGCCCAGCTCGACGTCCTGCTTCTGCAGGAAATTGTCATGCGCGAACGCAGGGGTGCCGGGGACCACGATCCCCGCGCGGCGCCAGTACGACTGCACGCGCAGGCCCTCGGCCAGCGTGCGGTAGTCCAGGTATTTGCGTTGCCACTGGCGGCGGCTGGCCAGGCCGGTGACGCCCATGCCGATGAGGAACAGCACCAGGAAGGTGTAGATCACCACATCCTGGGTCACCACGTGGGTATAGGTGAAGAACGCAAAGCCCATCAGCGCGACCAGCGCGTAGGTGCTGCGCAGGACTCGCCCCACGCGCCGCTGGTAGGTGCGGGCCAGCCAGTCCGAGGCGATGAATGTCTTCCAGACCGGGCATTGCGCTGCCTGCGGCGAGTCTGCCGGCTGGGCGGCGATCTGCGCGGCGTACTTGTGCACGTCTACGTTGAAGTCCGCCTGGCGACGGAGCATCTGCGCGAACTCCGGTTGCAGCTCTTCGCTGGCCTGCGTGCCTTCGGCTGCAGTGAGCCAGCGGCCACCCGGATCGGGGACATCGCCGTCGCCCTGCCGGGCGGTGTGCATGTGGTGCACTACGTTCTCGTGGTCGGGGCCCAGCAGGTTGGCCGTCGCGTGGCGCCGTTCGGCGCCACCGAACATCGCCCCGTGCAGGTGGAAACGCACGATCTGCGCCGTGCCACCGAGCCGTCCGGATTCCTGCCCGTCCCACAACGCCAGCAGCACATGGCAATGGCTGGAGACGAAAATTCCGGCCTGCGCGTACTGCCGGTCGCGGTCAAGTCCAGCCACGGCTACCGACTCGGGCGTGCTGCCGCGTTCCAGCGGCAGTTCCAGCACTTCGACCCGTGGCAGTTGCCGCTCCAGCCACTGCAGGTCCGGCGCATCGAAGTCCTCGCGGTAGGTCGACAGCGGCAGCGGCAATGGCGCAATCACGCGAAGGCCCAGGTCCAGCGCCACCTGTGCGACCAGCTGGTCGCTGCCCTGGGCCATCGGCGACAGCAGGACCAGCGGCAATTCGGGATGACGCGTCTGCAAGTCTTCAAGGAAGGTGCGCACCCGCGCCTGCAGGCCGGGCACATCGGCGCTGCGCAACCTGCGGTGGCCGGTGACTCCAAGCACCAGGCTGTTGGCCAGCAGCGGGACGTCGTTGCGGTCGGACATGGGCAGCGCCGCGGCGGCACCGGTGCCGCTGTTGTCCCTAGCCTACACGGGGAATGCGGGGCGTGGACCGCCTGCCCGGCCGCCCGCGCCGGCGCTTGCGGCCCTCAGCGGAAGTGCTGGTATCCGGAACGGGCCGGGTGCCACTCCGCGCCATTGCCATCCAGTGCCCTTACGCCCTGCCCCGGCACGATGCGGCCGATGCGCGTGGCGTCGACGCCGGCGAAATCCATTGCCTGCAGGATCAATTCCCGATGCGTTGGCGGGGCGCTGAAACACAACTCGTAATCGTCGCCACCACAGGCCTGCAGCGGCCAGCGGGCCGACGCATCGAGTTGCTGCAGCTCGGCCGAAGCAGGCAATGCAGGCAAGTCCACTTGGGCGCCCACGCCACTGCGTTCGCACACGTGGGCCAGGTCGGCCAGCAGTCCGTCGGACAGATCGATGCAGGCGCTCGCCAGACCGGACAGGCGCCGGCCCGCTGCTACCCGCGGGCTCGGGCGATCAAGGCGCAGGCGCGATGACGCGCTGGCCTCCGCTCCTTCCAGCACGCCATGCAATGCCATTGCGGCGTCGCCCAGGGTGCCGGTGACCCAGATGTCGTCACCGATGCGGGCGCCATCGCGGCGCAAGGCATTGCCTGCTTCCACCAGGCCCATGGCGGTGACCGAAATCGACAGCGGGCCGCGCGTGGTGTCGCCGCCTACCAGCGCAATCCCGTGGGGTTCGGCCAGCTGCAGGAACCCGTCCAGGAATTCGTCGACCCAGGTTTCCTCCGCCTGCGGCAGCGAAAGCGACAGCGTGCACCAGGCGGGCACGGCGCCCATGGCCGCGAGGTCGGAGAGGTTTACCGCCAGTGACTTCCAACCGATGTCGGCGGCGGCGGTGGCATCCGGAAAATGCACGCCCGCATTGAGCGTGTCGGCGGTGACGACCAGTTGCATGCCCGCGGGGACCGCTAGCAGCGCGGCATCGTCGCCAATGCCCAGCACCACGTCGCCGCGTGCGCCGATGCGTGCACGGATGCGGGAGATGAGGTCGAATTCTGCGGTACCCATCGCTGCATCCTATCGCCCTGGAACGGCGTTGCCAGCTGGAAGCAGTGTGGTGGCGCCAGCAATGAGTGGGGGAAGACGATCGGCCACCGCCCGCCCGGCCCGGTCAGCGGGTGGCGCTGAATTCCGCGGGGCGCCATTCGGCGGCGGCCTTGTCCAGCACGCCGTTGACGTAAGTGTGGCCGTGTTCGGAACCGAAACGCTTGGCGATCTCGATGGCTTCGTTGAGGACCACGCGATACGGCACGTCCAGCCGGTGGATCAGTTCGTAGGCCGACAGCCGCAACACGGCGCGTTCGATCGGGTCCACTTCCTCGACCGCACGGTCCAGGTAGCCCACCAGCGCCTCGTCCAGGCTGGCGCGATGCTTGATCACGCCACGGACCAGGTCGTCGAAGTATTCCAGGTCGGCGATCTCATGTGCCTGTTCGTGCGCGAACTGGGCGATGACCTGATCCACCAGGCCGCCCGATATCTGCCAGGCATAGATCGCCTGCAGGGCGCGGCGGCGCGCGCGTGCGCGGGTGACCGGGTCGACGCCGTCGCGACGGTTGCTGTCCTTGCGGAAATTTCGGTTCATGGCAGTTGCTCCAGCAGCTGCGCCATCTCGATGGCGCCCAGCGCGGCTTCCTCGCCCTTGTTGCCGTGGCTGCCGCCGGCGCGCACCTCGGCATCCTCGATGCGTTCGACCGCCAGCACCCCGTTCATCACCGGGATGCCGAAATCCAGCGACACCCGCATCAGGCCTTCGGCGCAACGATCAGCCACGTGTTCGTAATGGCGGGTGTCGCCGCGGATCACGCAGCCCAGGGCGATGATCGCCGCATGCTGGCTGGCGGCGGCGATGCGCGCCGCGGCCAGCGGAATTTCCCAAGCGCCTGGCACGCGGACCACGTCCACCGCCGCATCGGCAATCCCATTGTCCGCCAGGCTTTGCCGCGCACCGGTGACCAGCGCATCGGTGATGCGTGGATTCCAGCGGCTGGCGATGATCGCGAAACGTGCGGCTTCGGGAGCGCGCAGCTCGCCTTCGTAATGGGGCATGGGTGATGTTTCCTTGGGGGCGGCAGTTTAACAGCAGCGACAGAGGCCCGATGCCTTGCGGGCCGGGCTCCAGTCCCGACGCCCGACCCGGAAGTGATCGGCGCTGAAGCCCTTTACTGCCTGGCAACTAGACGTATTCCACGACCTCCAGACCATAGCCAGCCAGTCCCACTTGCCGACGCGGGGTGCCGAGCACGCGCAGCTTGCCCAGCCCCAGGTCGGCCAGGATCTGGGCACCGGCACCATTACGCCGCCATTCGGCCAGCGCGCCCCCGCTGGGCGGCTCGGAGTCGTGGCCGGGCTGGGCCTGGACCCGCGCCAGCAGCGCCTGCGGGCTGGACGCCTCATCCAGCAGGACCAGCGCGCCGCGGCCTTCCCGGGCGATCGCTGCGAGCACCTCGCCCACCGCGGGGCCAAAATCCGCGCGCCGCCAGTGCAGCGCATCGGCGAGCGGGTTCTGCATGTGCACGCGCACCAGCGTGGGCACGCTGGCGTCGGCGTCGCCGCGCAGCAGCGCGAAGTGCAGGCCGTGGCTGAGGCGATCGCGATAGGTGTGCAGCCGGAATGGGCCATGTTCGGTTTCGATCTCGCGCACGTCCACGCGCTCGACGGTGTGCTCGGTGCTCAGCCGGTAGCGGATGAGTTCCTCGATGGAGCCGATCTTCAGGCCGTGGGTGCGCGCGAATTCCTCCAGCTGCGGCCGGCGCGCCATGCTGCCATCGGCGTTGAGGATCTCGACCAGCACGCCGGCCGGCTCCATTCCCGCCAGCATCGCCAGATCAGTGGCCGCCTCGGTGTGGCCGGAGCGGTTGAGCACACCACCAGGTTGCGCGGTCAGCGGGAAGATGTGCCCCGGCTGCGACAGGTCCTGCGGCTTCACGTCGGGACGCACCGCGGTGCGAATGGTGTGGGCGCGGTCGTAGGCGGAGATGCCGGTGGTGACGCCTTCTGCGGCCTCGATACTGACGGTGAAGTTGGTGTGGTGCTGGGAGGTGTTGTCCTGGACCATGGGCGGCAGGCCGAGCTGGCGGCAACGCTCGCGAGTCAGCGACAGGCACACCAGGCCGCGCGCATGGGTGACCATGAAGTTGATGTCGGAAGGCTTGACCAGTTCGGCGGCCATGATCAGGTCGCCTTCGTTCTCGCGGTCCTCGTCGTCGACGATCACGACCATGCGGCCGTTGCGGATCTCTTCCAGCAGTTCGGGAATGGTGGCGAAACTCATGCGCTCGCTCCGTCGGAATGCGCGCCGAGCAGGCGCTCGACATAACGCGCGACCAGGTCGATTTCCAGGTTCACCGCCGCGCCGATCGCGGTGCCGGCGAAGGCGGTGTTGGCAACGGTGTGCGGAATCAGGGCCACTTCAAACCCATCCGCGTCCACTTGGTTGACGGTCAGGCTGACGCCATCCACGCAGATCGAACCCTTCCTGGCGACATAGCGCAGCAGGGCTTGCGGCGCCGCGAATCGCCAGCGTTGCGCACGTGCGTCGGGCAGGATGCCAAGCACCTTGCCCACGCCGTCGACGTGGCCGCTGACCAGGTGGCCGCCCAGACGATCGGTCGGCCGCATCGCCCGCTCCAGGTTGAGCAGCGCGCCGGGAAGCAGTGTGCCCAGCGTGGTCAGCGACAGGGTTTCATTGGAGGCATCGGCTTCGAAATGGCCGGCGCTGAAAGCGACTACGGTCAGGCAGACGCCATTGACGGCGATGCTCTCGCCCAGTTGTACGTCGCTGAAAGGCAGGTTGCCGACCTCGATGTCCAGGCGCGCATCGCCGCTGCCGGTGTCGATGCCGGCCAGGCGGCCCACGCCTTCAATGATCCCGGTGAACATCAGTGCGCACCCAGGAAGGCGGCGACTGGAAAATCCTGCTTGGCGATGGTCATGGATCGTTTCCCGCGTTGAAGAATGCGAAAAAACGCCCACAGGGCACGGGGCAACGCGCAACCGCGAGGTCGCACATGGCTCGTCTTCTTTCATCCGGACTATGACCGTCGGCTCCGGCATCGGACCGGATCTGCTGACCCTTCTGCGGTCTCCTGGGTGGAAACTGCAGAGGCGCTCGCGGGCTCATCAAGGGCGCATGACGCCGAAGACCTACCGCCGGTGGGGAATCGCACCCCGCCCTGAAGACGTTTACTGGTTGGAATTACTGGTTGGCGCTGGCCGGCGAACCGGCGGCGAATTCTAGCATCGCCACCTGCGTCGGCCGCCGGACGCAATGTTCCACCTCAGGCCGCAACGGACCTGGCCCGCCTGGTTTTCCGCAAGCGCATCGCGGTCAAGCCCTGTTACAGAGGGTTCCGGCGCAGGTGCAGCACCAGCGGCCAACGCATGGTGCGCTGGCGCATGGGTTCGCCCCAGGCCGCGGCGAGTGGATCGGCATGGTCCTCGACCGGGTCACGCCCTGTGTCGGCCCTGCAGCGCGCGGTTGCCGACATGCTGCCCAGGTAACCCAGCAACTGCGGCAGGTTCCATTCGGCGGTCAGCCACAAGGCCGGTGCTGGCAAGGCCGGGAACGGCCACGCATAGCCTGCGTAACCGGCATCCACGTCCGCGCGTTCCGGCGGCCAGTACGCTTCGATCTGCGCGCGAAAGGCATCCGCCGCGGGTAGCAGGTCATCCGAAAACACCATGTCCTGGTAGGTCCAGGCCGCCAGCACCCCACCGGGGCGCAGCACGCGTTCGCATTCGGCAAAGAAGCGCGGGCGGTCGAACCAGTGCAGCGCCTGCGCGACCGCGACCAGTGCCACGCTGTGGTCGGCCAGCGACGTGGCTTCTGCCGGCTCGACCGCGACCCGGACGTTGGCGGTGTCTCCGCCCGCGGCCCAGTGCTGCCCGATCTGCGCTGCACTGGGATCGGTGGCGAACACATCGGCGAAGCGTTGGCTCAATCCGCGCGTGGCCTGGCCACTGCCGCAGCCCGGCTCCCATACCGAAGCATTTGCCGGCGCTACCGCGGCGATGGCACTGAACAATGCATCGGGATAAGTAGGCCGCCAGCTGGCGTAGGCGCCTGCGACCTGGGAGAAGTGATCCTTGAAGGTTTTCATGCGCTCGTGCAACCCGGTGCTGGCAACAGGAACTGCGTTGTCATCGCGGCATTACCGATGCCGAGGCTGCGTTCGCTGGCAGTGCGACCGGAGCGCCTGTTTGCATTGTTCAGGCCTTTGCCGGTCGCAGCAGCAGACGCTGGTCCTCGCCCATTGCACGCGCATCGACCACGGTGAGTTGCGCACGCTGCGCCATGGCGTCGATCCCCAGGCCTGCAAACAGCGGCCGTGCACGTTCGCCCAGCAGTACAGGCGCCACATACAACAGGATTTCATCGGCGAGGCCGGCCGCCACGAAGGCCCCGGCCAGGGTGGCGCCGGCTTCGACCTGCACTTCATTGATTTCGCGCGCCGCCAGCAGCTTCAGCACCGCCTCCAGGTCGAAGCGCCCGCCATTGACCGGAGCGACGGCGCGCTGCACGTCAAGATCACGCGGAGGCTTGGCATCGGAAGCGTGCAGGTACAGCGTCGGTGCCGCGTCATCCCGGACCCGCCCGCGCGCCACCGTGGCCAGGCCCGGATCCAGCACCACGCGCAGCGGTGGCAGGAACGGCGTGTCGTCATCGAAGCGCACCGTGAGCGAAGGATCGTCGATCAGCACGGTGTTGGCACCGGTGATGATGGCGCCGGCGCGGGCGCGCCATTTGTGCACGTCCTGGCGTGAGGCTTCGCCGCTGATCCATTTGGATTCGCCACTGGCCATCGCCGTGCGGCCATCCAGGCTGGTGCCGAGTTTGACCCGCACCCACGGGCGGCCACGTTCCAGCCGCGACAGGAACCCGCGGTTGAGCTGGCGCGCCTGTGCTTCCATCAAACCTGATTCGACCGTGATACCGGCGGCACGCAACTGGTCGAAGCCCGCGCCGTCGACCTGCGGGAAGGGATCGCGCATGGCCGAGACCACGCGGCTGACACCTGCGGCGATCAACGCCTCCGCGCAGGGACCGGTGCGACCGGTGTGGGCGCAGGGCTCCAGGGTGACGTATGCGGTCGCGCCCTGGGCGCGCGCACCGGCCGCCTGCAATGCCAGCACTTCGGCGTGCGGCTCGCCGGCACGCTGGTGGAAGCCTTCGCCCACCACCTCCTCACCGTGGGCGATGACGCAGCCGACCATAGGATTGGGGCGGGTGGTGTAGGCGCCACGTTCGGCCAGGCGCAGGGCGCGGGCCATCAGCAGGTGATCGGTGGCAGTGAATGCAGTCATGTGGACCGGCTGTCGAACCCCTCTCCCATCGGGAGAGGGGTTGGGGTGAGGGTACGGTGGAATCCGGGTGACATGAGGGTCAGCAATTCCACCGGGTTCCCGCTGTCGCTTTGCGCGACCTTCTCCCGAATTGGAGAAGCTTCATCATCAGCGTTTCTTGTTCTTGTCGATCGGCACCACCTCGCCGCCCAGCAAGGGCAACTGGCCGCTGGAGGTAGGCAGGTCGCGCTCGAGCTTCTCGATCTCCTCGCGGAAATCGGCCACGTCCTCGAAGCTGCGGTAGACCGACGCAAAGCGTACGTAGCCGACATGGTCGAGCTTGCGCAGTTCGGTCATCACGAATTCGCCGATCCGGCGCGAGGCGATTTCACGTTCACCGCTCATGCGGATCTGGTGGACCACCGCGCGCACCGCCGATTCAATCTGCTCTTCGGACACCGGCCGCTTCTGCAATGCGCGATCGAAGCCCACCCGCAACTTGCGCGCGTCGAACGTATCGCGGCGGCCATCACCCTTGATAACGGTGGGCAACTTGATCTCGATGTTCTCGAGGGTACTGAAGCGCTCGCCACACGCCTCGCATTCACGGCGACGGCGAATGGTCGCGCCGTCTTCGGAAACGCGCGAGTCGATCACGCGGGTGTCTGTGTGCTGGCAGAAGGGGCAATGCATCAGAGATCGTAATCCACTGGCATCAACGTGTTCAGGCCCCGCCCCTTGTATCGTGATGGCTCGAAGGTGAACAAGTCGATCGTTTTCAACAGGTCTTCGTTGTACACAGGGTCACTGCTGCAGGTGACCCTTTTGTCCAGGACCTGGCCATCAGGACCCACCAGCACGTAGACCTCGGCCATGAACCGGCGGCGCGCCCTGTCGGCAGTGCGGAAATCCACGGTCGGCTTGTGCACGACACGGCCGGTCGACCAGCTTTCCCGCGACAGATCGACCCCTTCCTCCTGTTGCCACATCTCGTTGCGCACGGCAAGCCGACGGAAATCCGCATGGCTGATCGTGGACTGCATGCCCCGCGCGCAAGTCCGCGGGCCAGGCGGCGCCGAATCAACATAGTCGGCAGGCGCAGTGAAGACCGGTTCGCGCAGCGGTGTCTGCGCGCCGGCCTGGAGGCCGAACGCCAGCAGCAACGCGCTCGCAATCAACCCTTTCATCCGTAGACCGGGAACTGTTTGCACTGCCTGGTCACGTTCTCCCGCACGCCCGCAATGACATTTTCATCGCCCGGCGCATCCAGCACGTCGCAGATCCAGTTCGCCAGGGCCACGCAATCCGGCTCCAGGTAACCGCGGGTGGTGACCGCGGGCGTGCCCAGGCGCAGGCCCGAAGTCACGAAGGGCTTCTGCGGATCGTTCGGTACCGCGTTCTTGTTGACGGTGATGTGGGCCTTGCCCAGCGCTTCCTCGGCGGCCTTGCCGGTGACACCCTTGCCGATCATGTCGACCAGCATCAGGTGGTTCTCGGTGCCGCCCGAGACGATCTTGTAGCCGCGGGAAATGATCGTTTTCGCCATGGCCTGCGCATTCTTCACCACTTGCGTCTGGTAGGCCTTGAATTCCGGCTCCAGCGCTTCCTTGAAGGCCACGGCCTTGGCCGCGATCACGTGCATCAGCGGGCCGCCCTGGATGCCGGGGAAGACGATGCTCTGCAGCTTCTTCTCGATCTCTTCGCCCGCCCCTTTGGCGACGATGATGCCGCCGCGCGGGCCACGCAGGGTCTTGTGCGTGGTCGAGGTGACCACATGCGCATGCGGCAACGGATTGGGATAGACACCCGCGGCCACCAGGCCGGCGACATGCGCCATGTCCACGAATAGGTAAGCACCCACCTTGTCGGCGATGGCGCGGAAGCGCGCCCAGTCGACCACCTGGGAATAGGCACTGAAACCAGCGACCACCATCTTCGGCTTGTGTTCCAGCGCCAGGCGCTCGACTTCGTCGTAATCGATCAGGCCCTGCTCGTTGACGCCGTACTGCATGGCATCGAACAGTTTGCCGGAGATATTGACCTTGGCACCGTGGGTCAGGTGGCCACCATGGGCCAGCGACATGCCCAGGATCCTGTCGCCGGGGCTCAGCAGCGCCAGGTAGACGGCCTGGTTGGCCTGCGAACCCGAATGCGGCTGCACGTTGGCGTAGTCGGCGCCGAACAGCTGCTTGACCCGCTCGATGGCCAGCTTCTCGGCGATGTCGACGTATTCGCAGCCGCCGTAATAGCGCTTGCCCGGGTAGCCCTCTGCGTACTTGTTGGTCAGCTGGCTGCCCTGGGCTTCCATCACCAGTGCGCTGCAGTAGTTCTCGGAGGCGATCAGCTCGACGTGGTCCTCCTGGCGGCGATTCTCCGACGCGATCGCGGCGGCCAGTTCGGGGTCGTAACCTTCAATGCGGGCGTTGCGCTGGAACATCGGAGCTCCGGGAGGGATCGGGCTGCCGATTGTAGCCCCCCGCTCCCGCCCCTACAAAAGAAGTGAATGGAACGGAGTTGTGAGGGCTAAACGCCGGCCCACAAAGAAAAAGCGCGCCTTGCGGCGCGCTTTTCCGTTCAAACAGATCCTCTGGGACTATCAGTGACGCAGGATCAGGTCGGTGATGATGCCCGTGGCCACGGCGACCAGCAGGTAGTCGCCTGCGTCGCTGCGGCGCCAGTACTGGCCGCGAGGCGGAGCACGAAGACCATAGCCCCGGTAATCGTTGACCACATAGGTGGGGCCATAGCCATCACCGTAGTAGCGTGCGCCCCGGGCCCAGCGCGGGGGTCCGTAGCCCGCGTTGCCATACGAGGACCGATAGGCCGGCCGGTAAACGACGCGGGGCGGGGCGGGGCGGTAGTTACGGTCATTGTGCATGTAAGCGCGGTAGTTGCCGTCTTCCCTTCTCTGGCGCGTTTCGTAGCGCCCTACACCGCGGTCACTCCACTCACGCTCATAACCCCGGCTGCCGTGCTCGCGGTCCCTGTGGTGATCACGGGCCATTGCGGGGGCGGAGGCCATGGTCGCCGCGAACAGCAGCGCCAAGCCGGTCTTGATCACGTAATTCATCGTATCCACCTCCTGTTTGCCCTAGTGGGTTGAATATCGAATGGACGTGCTGAACCACGGCCTTCTGTAAATGGATTTGTAGAAAACCGTTAAGACCCCAGCCAGCGGGCCGCAGCCCGTATAATTCGCCCCTTCTCGATTTTCGCCACCGCGCCAGCCTTGCGCGGGCACGGCAGTGCCTTCCCCGGAGACCCCATGTCGCAATACATCTACACCATGAACGGCGTCAGCAAAGTCGTGCCGCCGAAGCGCCAGATCATCAAGGACATCTCGCTGTCCTTCTTCCCGGGGGCCAAGATCGGCCTGCTGGGCCTGAACGGCGCGGGCAA
>Ga0123388_1116809_pt1 | contig 11068 bp, 8 predicted proteins | sample T0HHNO3metaT_FD_89916 | JGI IMG/M metagenome (GOLD analysis project Ga0123388, IMG submission 89916) | Methane-oxidizing artificial microbial communities from Washington, USA to study methane cycling - T0-HHNO3 metaT (Metagenome... | ecosystem: Engineered > Modeled > Simulated communities...
CACCGCACAACCATGACGCCGACATGCATCACACGCATGCACATCCACAAGACAATACACATGCAGAAGACCACCAGCATGCTAACCCGTTTTTAATACCCTTTATTCTAATTGCCGTGTTTGCAGTCATCGAATTTTCCGGTGGGATATGGACAAGGTCGCTGGCTTTGCTAGGCGATGCCTGGCATATGTTTTCCGATGTGTTCGCGCTGGGCTTAGCCATGTATGCCTCCCATCGTACAGCCAAGGCGCGTCGCGAGGCCAAGCATAGTCGTGCTGAAATCATCGCTTCTATCTTAAATGCGGCGCTCATGGTGATAGTGGTAGTATGGATTGTGATTGAGGCGTTTGATCGCTTGCAGCACCCGTATGTGGTGGCCGGTGGCTACGTGATGCTGATCGCATTTTTTGGGCTGGTGATTAATTTAATCGTCGCCCAGCGTTTGCACCATCACGCCCATCATCATGGCGGTAAGGATAATCTCAATCATCGCGCGGCTTTGTTGCATGTGATGGGCGATGTGTTGGGCTCGGTGGCGGCACTGATGGCTGGTGTTGTGATCTATTACACTGGTTGGCTGGCGATTGATCCATTACTTTCTTTGGTGATTTCTGTGCTCTTGTTGTTGGTGACCATGAGTTTAATCAAAGATATTTGGCTAGATATTCGTGGCGAAAGCCAACACAACAGCCATGAACACCATCATTGATGGCTACTATCAGTGTTGCTTATCTATTAGGTCGCAGTAATACCGTTGAGTAAACCACAAGGAGTTAACCATGCCATACGTCAATATTAAACTTGCAGGCGCTGTCACCCGCGAACAAAAAGCGGAGATTGCCAAAGAAATCACCGAAACCTTGGCGCGCGTAGCGCATAAACCCGCTAATTACACTTACATTACCTTTGAAGAAGTGGAATACGAAGACTGGGCGATAGGTGGCAAGCTGCTGGACGAGTAGGCATGTTACGTTGAATAGTCGTTACGCCGATTTCGCTTAACTCGGCAAGCCAATGCTAAAATGTAAGGATGTTTGATCCTAAACCTATTTTAAAAAACCTGCCCAATCTGCCTGGGGTATACCGCATGATGAATGCGGAAGAAGTGGTGATTTATGTAGGCAAAGCAAAAGACATTAAAAAGCGCGTTTCCAGCTATTTTAATAAAAATCTGCCTAGCCCGCGTACACGTATGATGGTGTCGCAAATCGCCAAGATTGAAACCACGGTGACGCGGTCTGAAGCCGAAGCGTTGTTGCTGGAAAATAATCTGATCAAAGGCTTAATGCCGCGCTATAACGTCCTGTTCCGGGACGATAAATCGTACCCTTATATTGCACTGACAGGTGATGCTTTTCCAAGGCTGGCATTTCATCGTGGGACGCAACGCCAAGCCACCAAGTCTACAGGGCGCAGTCAATACTTTGGCCCTTTCCCTAACTCAGTGGCGGTGCGTGAGAGCATACAGCTGCTACAAAAAGTGTTTAAGTTACGGACTTGCGAAAATACGGTATTTGCTAACCGGTCACGTCCTTGCCTGCAATACCAAATCGAGCGCTGTACCGCGCCCTGTGTGGGTTACATCAATCAAGAAAACTATGCACAAGATGTGCACCATGCGGCGTTGTTTCTGGAAGGTAAAACCAGTGAGGTGATGGATGTGCTAGGCGATAAAATGAACACGGCCGCCGCCAATCAGGAGTACGAAGCTGCTGCGGTGTTTCGTGACCGTATGCAAGCCTTACGGCAAGTGCAGGCCAAGCAGTTTGTGAGCGATTTCACAGTATCTGACGCTGATGTCATTGCCTGCCAGGCATTGGAGGGGCAGCATTGCATTAACTTGGTGATGATTCGTGGTGGCCGTCACTTGGGGGATAAAAGCTTTTTCCCAAAAAATAGTCAGGATGCTGAACTGAGTGAAACGATAGAAGCGTTTATTACCCAGCATTACACCGCACAAAATACCCCCCCCATGATTGTCTGTGGTGTAGAGATTGCAGCCAGAGATTTTGAAGAGGTGTTAAGCGAGCAAGCGCAGCGCAAAATTAAGATTATTACCAATCCCATTGGCGATAAACGTGTCTGGTTAAAAATGGCAGATACCAATGCGGAACTGGCGTTATCGCAACGTGCTGCTTCCTCTGCTAATCAAGCAGCCAAATTGATTGCCTTGCGTGAAGCATTAAACTTATCCGAAACCGTAGAGCGCATTGAATGCTTTGATATTAGCCATACCATGGGTGAGGCGACCGTAGGCAGCTGTGTGGTGTTTGATAAAGGTGATATGCAAAACAGCGAATATCGCCGTTACAACATCACAGGCATCACACCGGGGGATGATTATGCTGCGATGCGCGATGTGCTGACACGACGCTATAAGAAAGTGGCTGCTGGTGAAGGTAAGCGCCCGGATTTGGTGTTTATTGATGGTGGTAAAGGGCAATTAGGCATTGCAATTGAGGTCATGCAAGAGGTTGGGTTGGACGATATTTTGCTGGTGGGGATTGCCAAGGGCGAGGAGCGCAAGCCGGGCTTGGAAACCATGATCTTCTCGGATACCGGCGAAATGCTCAACTTGGAAAAGGACAATCAAGGTTTGCATCTATTACAACGTATCCGTGACGAGGCACACCGTTTTGCCATTACAGGGCACCGTGCCAAACGTGGCAAAGCGCGGATCACTTCTAGTTTGGAAGACATTGAAGGCGTTGGTGCTAAACGCCGCAAAGCGCTACTCACCCGTTTTGGTGGTTTAGACGGCGTAAAAAATGCTAGCATAGATGAACTTGCAAAAGTAGATGGTGTGAGCCAGTCTCTTGCAGAAAAAATCTATGATCAATTTCATTAAGTGATTAAAACTATGTTGTGGAATGTGCCAAATATTTTAACGGTGTTGCGGATTGCCTTGATTCCTGTATTCGTAGGAATTTTTTATCTACCTAAAGATGCCATGACGCTGGCTGCGTTTCCAGCGCACTGGGTAAACTTCACTGCTACTATCGTATTTGCGTTGGCCGCCGTTACCGATTGGCTTGATGGCTACTGGGCACGTAGGTTTAATCAAATGTCCGGCTTTGGTGCTTTTTTAGATCCGGTGGCCGATAAATTGATGGTGGCTGCTGCCTTGATTGTGTTGGTGGAGTTTGAGCGTATAGGCGCAGTGATTGCATTAATTATCATTGGGCGGGAGATTGCCATTAGTGCCTTGCGCGAATGGATGGCCAATATTGGCAAAAGTAGCAACGTGGCAGTGGCGATGATTGGTAAAGTGAAGACCGCTGCACAGATGCTAGCGATTTTATTACTACTTTATTACGACAATATTGGACACTTCAACACCAAGTTCGTTGGGCAAGTGCTGATTATCATCGCAGCAATTTTAACATTGGTATCAATGGCTTATTATTTAAAAGCGGCATGGCCGGTGATGAAAGATTCGATGAAATAAATTGTCAAGACAAATAATTCGCAGGATATTGTCATAAAACCTGCAAATGCGCCTTGACACTAAATTTAAAATCGCTAAAATGCTCGCTTCTTTACGGCACACGACGTAATGATTCATGCGGGAATAGCTCAGTTGGTAGAGCGCAACCTTGCCAAGGTTGAGGTCGCGAGTTCGAGACTCGTTTCCCGCTCCAAATATTAAAAAGGGAAAGCACAACAAGTAGCTTTCCCTTTTTAGCTTAAATCTTTCAGCTTTGTTTGAAAGACACGGCGCGATAGCAAAGCGGTTATGCCGCGGCCTGCAAAGCCGTTTAGGCCGGTTCGACTCCGGCTCGCGCCTCCAAATACCTAAGTCCGTAGTAAATACCTCGTTATTCAATGCTTTGGTGTTGCGCCAGTTTATGTATCCTGTCTCCTACGCAATAGTAATTTACTGGCAGTCCCCCAGAAATGTTGTTACATTAGTGCGTGTTTAAGAATAACAACGCGAATTTTCGTACTAAACAGGTTACTTGAATGAATTTGGAAAACAGTCAAATGCACTTAGAAGATCTGGCAGATCAGCAAGATGCAAGTTTTGATTCACTCTTAGGCTGTTTGATGCTGGCCTGCCGAACCCATCATATTACGACTACTAAAGATGCGGTGATTGCTGGCTTGCCATTGCCTAATGGCAAAATGACGCCAGCGATTTTTAAACGCGCAGCTGAGCGGCTGGGACTTTCGGTCACCGTGCTTAAAAAGCCGCTACAGTCTATTCGTAAAGAATTCTTACCCGTCACACTACTGCTACATAATGATGAGGCATGTAAGCTTGCCCGCATTGATTACGCCACCAATACCGCCTATGTGATTTTTCCTGAATTGGGCGATGCTGAAACGCATTTGCCTTTGGCTGAATTAGAAGCCAAATATGCCGGCTATTTCATTACAGTCAAGCCCAAGTATATGTTTGATCAACGCGCGCCAGAGGTAGGTAAGGTGCGCTTGAGACATTGGTTCTGGGGTACGTTGGCAGAGAATAAGCGCATTTACCGTGATGTGATGTTGGCCGCTCTTCTGGTCAATATATTTGCGCTGGCCATGCCTTTATTTACGATGAACGTATACGACAGAATTGTGCCAAATCGCGCGATTGAAACCATGTGGGTCATGGGCTTGGGTGTACTCATCATTGTGGTGGGTGATTTGATTTTACGTACCATGCGCGCTTTTTTCCTAGATTGGGCCAGTGCACGGATTGATGTCAAGCTCAGTGCGCGCATCATGGAGCAAGTGCTAGGACTACATTTGGATCAGCGGCCAAACTCTGTAGGCTCTTTTGCCTCTAATCTCCGTTCCTTTGAGAGTGTCAGAGACTTTATTACCTCTGCCACCATCACGGCTTTAATTGACTTGCCGTTCGGCATTATTTTTATTGTCGTCATTGCCTGGATTAATTGGGTCATGGTCTTGCCCGTTGTGATCGGCGCCATCATCATGCTGGTATATGCCTTGAGTGTGCAGACCAAGATGCATGAGCTATCAGAAACCATGTACCGCGCTGGTGCTATTCGTAATGCCACGCTGATAGAAAGCTTGGTGGGCTTAGAAACTATTAAATCCTTAGGTATTGAAGGCAATATGCAACGCAAGTGGGAGCATAGTGCACGCTATCTCACTGAGGTGGGTAGTAAATTGCGCTTACTGGCTTCTTCCATTAATAACGGCTCTAATGCCATTCAACAGATATTGACTGTGGTACTGGTGTTGCTAGGCGTCTATATGGTCACGAGTGGTGATTTGACGATGGGGGGCTTGATCGCAACTACGATGCTGGCTTCTCGGGCATTGGCACCCATTGCGCAAACAGCTGGCTTGTTGAGTCAATATCACACAGCATCTACCTCCTTGCAATCGTTAGACGAGATCATGCATAAATCAGTGGAGCGTCCTGCTAATGCTAACTTTTTGTCGCGTCCATCGTTCCGTGGCGATATTGAGTTTAGAGAAGTCAGTTTTCAATATCCGGGCGCAGAAGAGCTTGCGTTGACTAAAGTGTCTTTCAAAATTAAAGCCGGTGAACATGTGGCTTTATTGGGGCGCATGGGCTCAGGCAAAAGTACCATCAATAAGCTGATTTTGGGTCTGTATAAACCTACAGAAGGCGCGATTTTGATTGATGGTATTGATTCTAGACAAATAGACCCGGCCGAGTTGCGCCGCAGTATAGGATACGTACAACAAGATACACATTTGTTTTATGGCTCATTGCGCGACAACATTGCCATGCGTGCGCCACATAGCAATGATGCTGCTGTACTGGCGGCAGCGCATGTGGGCGGCATCGATGAGTTTGCCAATGCACACCCCAAAGGTTTTGATTTGTTGGTAGGTGAGCGTGGCGAGACACTCTCCGGTGGCCAAAAACAAGGCGTAGGCATTGCCCGGGCGTTTATTACACGGCCTTCGATTGTGTTGTTAGATGAACCAACCAGCGCGATGGACCATTCTGGCGAAGATGCAGTGAAAAAACGACTGGCTGAGGCTACCCACCAGCACACGATGGTGTTGATTAGCCATCGTTCGGGATTATTTGATTTGGTCACGCGTCTCATTGTGATTGATGCTGGCCGCGTAGTGGCAGATGGCAAGAAACAAGATGTCATCGAAGCGTTACGCGCAGGCAAAGTGGGTAAAGCCCATTGATGAGGAGTTGAGATGAGTGAGGGCTTATTTAAAAAGATTGGGGCGTTTACCCGTGTATTTGGCGGCCGTAATTGGCTGGCAACGCCTATACATTCGATGATTGATAAAGTTATTCCAGCGGAAACGCAAGAAAGTTTGGCTTGGGATCAAGAAGCGGATATTGCCATTGTTGAGCAAACGCCGCTTAAAGCCAAAAAGTTGCTCTATACCATTTTGGCTGTGATGGTGGCTTTGTTGGTATGGGCGGCATTTGCACAAGTCGATGAAATTTCACGTGGTGAAGGACGTGTGGTGCCGTCACGTCAAGTGCAGGTAATCCAATCACTGGATGGTGGGATTGTTTCGGAAATTTTAGTCAAAGCTGGAGATGTAGTGAAGCTAGGGACGCCGCTGATTAAGATTGATGAAACGCGCGCGGCTTCCTCACTCAAAGAGAATCAGGGGCAGTATTTAGCGCTGTTAGCAAAAGAGGCACGATTAAAGGCACTGGCGAATGGCACCAGTTATAGTCCACCTGCACAGGTACAGCAAGATATGCCTCAAGTCTATGAGCAAGAGCGTGCTTTATATTTGGCCAGTCGCGAAGAGTTGGATTCCACCGTGAATATTGCGCGCGACCAAATGGTACAGCGTGAAAAGGAATTGATAGAAGTGCAGTTTAAAAAAGAAATTGCAGAAAAGACTTATGAGTCGGCCAGTAAAGAGTTGGCTGCGAACAAGCCCTTGCTGGCCAGTGGCGCGGTATCAGAAATCGATATTTTAAGATTAGACCGGGAAGCAACGCGAGCACGAGGAGACATTGACCAAGCGCGCGCGCAAATTAGCCGTATCCAAGTCTCTATTTCTGAGGCTAGACGTAAAATTGCCGAAGCCGAGCAATCTTTTTTAAGTAAAGTGCGAACTGAGCTCAATGACACTTCGGCCAAGGTGAATAGTCTCACCCAAACCAGTGTGGCGCTTACCGATAAAGTAAAGCAGTCCATGTTGAAGTCTCCAGTGAATGGTAAAGTGAGCCGCTTGTTTTTCAATACGGTGGGCGGTGTGATACAGCCGGGTAAAGAAGTAATGGAAGTGGTGCCGACGGATGATAGTTTGATTTTAGAAACCAAAGTCCAAATCAAAGATATTGCGTTTATCAGGCCCGAGCAGGCCGCCATTATTAAGCTCACCGCTTATGATTACACCATTTATGGTACTGTAAACGGCGTGGTGGATAGCATTGCTGCGGATTCAACCGTGGATGATAAAGGCAATGCCTATTACATTGTGAAAGTGCGTACCCAGCAATCTATCATTGGCAAAGGTTTGCCGATCATTCCGGGCATGATGGCGCAGGTGGACATATTGACGGGCAAAAAAACGGTCTTATCGTATCTGTTAAAACCAGTATTAAAAGCAAAGTCTTACGCGTTCAGCGAGCGATAAAAAGAATCCCTTACAACTATGCAAGATATTTTTGTTACCACACTGTCTCAGCCATTACCTGGCTGGCAACAAGCCTTTACCGATTGCCAGTGTGTGCGTGAGGTGTCAACCACTGCCAATCAAGCACAACTGGTATTTTGGCTACACATGAACGAAGACCGCCAGCATTGGATGCAAGGCGCAATCAAACGCATTACCACGCATTATCCCAATGCAAAAGTCGTGGTGTTGGCCAATGCGCCGGATCAGGCAGAGGCCTTATATGCCTTGAGTTTGGGGGCAGTAGGGTACAGCCATGCTTACGCGACCGCAGAAGCATTGGCTGAAATCAAAACTGTCATTGCACACGGCGGACTGTGGTTGGGGAATACGCTATTACAAAAGTTGATTGAAGTATCGACCAGAATGACCACTAGCCATAACTCGCATGTCAACAGCTTGTTGAATCAGCTGACGCAGCGCGAGAAAGAAGTGGCGGTAGAGGCCGCCAAAGGGCTAAGCAATAAAGAGATTGCCCGTATTTTGAATATTACGGACCGTACGGTGAAAGCGCATTTGGCTTCTATTTTTGAGCAACTAAAAGTCAAAGATAGGTTGCACTTGGCGTTAATTCTCAACCAAAATTATCAAATTTAATACACCAGCTTTTACGCCAATCTACCTGGCGTATACATAGTCACTGTATTTCTAACTGGCGCGCGTATGCTTACTCGTCCATACGAATGCCCGGCCCAGTCAGGCCATCCATGCCCACTTCTGTTAACGCTGCGATTTCGGCTTCTGTATTTACCCCTTCGGCAATGGTGTAGATACCTATTGAGTGCACAATTAAACATAACCCACGTAACAATGATTTATGACTCTCGTTGATATCAATGCCACGGATGAGAGAGGCATCAAATTTCACATAGTCTAATCCGAGGTCGTGTAACTCACCCAAGCGTGAAATGCGTAAACTCACATGCTCCACACCCACACGGCAACCCAGCATTTTGAGTTGACGGGTAAAGGTTTTAAATTCATTCAGATGGTTAAAGGCGGCGGTTTCCGGGACTTCAAAACTCAATAAATCAGTGTTGATGCCTTGCTGTTGAATGAGCCTTTCCGCTGTTTTAAGGTAAGTAGGGTCACGCATTGTGCTTTCGGATATATTCAAGCAAATGGGCAGGTTGTGTTGTGCTAGCAAGCCTATTGCGGTTTCTAAGGCAAGTGTGTCAATCGATTGAATTAAGTCGAGCTGAATGGCCCAGTCAATAAACTCGCCAGCGGATAGCCATTTATTATTTTCCTCTAGCTGCAAACGGACGGGGCTTTCGTAATGAATAAGTTCGCCGTGAATGGTGAGCACTGGGTAATGTTCTAGTTTGACTCGATGATGCGTGATGGCATTGCCGAGTAATGTTTTCCACTCGTTGAGGTATTGGTGTTTAGTGGCCACAATACTGTTCGCATTTACGATACGGAAGTTTTGTGCGTTGTTGAGATGCGAGAGCTCTAGAATAAAATCGAGTGCTTTAAATAAGTGTTGGCTTTCATCGGTAAATTTAGTCTTAGTGACTACACACGCAAATAGCGGTGCTTGATGCTCGGTATGCGCGAGCGTCATCGCATCCAGTAAGTTTTCCTTAAAGTGTTGTGCTAATACAAACTCATCTTTGGGTTGGTCGCAAAATATTGCAATATCGCGCCCACTAATACGGCCTGCAATCAAGCCTTCTTGGTGACTGGAAATGGAGGTGATGGCGCCGCTGATTTTTTTGAGCATTAAATTGGTTTGATGGTAACCAATATCGCGGTCAATCTCAGCAAGATTGCAAATGCGGATGATAATGAGCGCGCCTTCACCAAAGCTTTCTTGGTGCAGTTTTGAATCAACCGTATTCATAAAGTAATCGTGATTCATTAAGCCGGTGGCATCGTCATAATTGATTCTTAAACGTAACTCATCCAAGCGCTCAGATTCTTTGTTCAGATTTTCTTTGACGCGTGTGGAAAGCTGATTCATTTCTCTTACCACGGCTTTAAATTCTGTCGTTTTGGGCTCTTGAATATTAATAAAGCGACGCTCGCCAATTGCTTGCGCCTGCCCAATCACATCATCCAGCGGTTTCAAAATCCTTCTTAACAACTGTCCGCAAGCAATATAGGCAATTAAGCTAATGGATAACACCCAAATCAACATGTTTTTGACCGCATGCCATAATCGGTCATAGGTAAAGTTCACATCACTTTCCACATGCACCGTGCCGTATTGCGTCCAGCCAGTTTGAATGTTCGAGAATCCTGGGGTGACGTTAATCGGCACACAGCGTGTGAACCAATCAGGGGCGATGGTGCTGCTGTTGGGGTTGACACGCTCGGTAATCAGTTTGCCATTGGGGTCAAACAGACCGATATAGCGATAATGACCCGCATCAAACTGTGCCGAAATGAATAAATCAATCATCGTGGCATCTTTTTCCATTTGTGACATAGCAAGTGCCAGCACGTTGGCATTGTCCAGATTTTTCTTCTGCAACTCTTCCTCAAGGTACTGCTTGCTGTCGAGTGTACTAAAAATCAAACTGCCACCCGCCGTTGCGATAATGACAAGAAATAATGCGATTCGAATTTGATGAATGAGTGACATGGTCTTTTCCTTAACTCTTTTATTCTATTCCATCTGCACGAATGCGTAACAACACATCCCGCCACTTTGATAAATGTTGTTGTGAGCTGGCTTTGGGTTGCGTGCTGCCGCCTACCCATAGGCCTTTATCGTTAAAGCTAAAAATCGGGTTTAAATCTGGTCGCTGCGATGCAGGTAAAATATCCGGAATCAGATTGTCCAGAATAAGGGGTTCTGACGTGGGGGTTCTGTAATAACTCAGCACCATATGGGCTTTGACGACTTTTACATCTTGATCATACAGTTGCGCGCGTACGTAAGTCAGGCGTAATTTCTCATTGGAAATATTCAGCGCTTTTAAAAATACGTATTTGGCAATACTAAAGTCTTCGCAGTCTCCGGCTTGCATGCCAATCGATTCAAGCGGGGTTGCCCAGTAATCGGATTGCTTCCATAAATTTAAATCGTCAACAAATTCAAGTTTTCGATTAAAAAATCCGTTAATTGCAATAAGCTTTTCTTCGTCAGATGCGTTACTGACGCGATTGAGTGCTTGGTTGAGCTCGCCTATGCTTTGCACGGCGTGGTCGCCATAGCGCTGTTTGGCAAGTTCGGTTAAGCGATTAAATTGCACGCCACCGGCATACAGGTATGCGACGCAGCAGAATCCGAGCATGATGCATATCAACATGCGCGCGCGATCGATAACATGAACAATGCTGGTCACAGGCGTTGAAATAACTTGCTCCAAAACAAGGTGCTACCACCGCTTAAGCGAGAATGCACCTATTTAACCATAAGGAAAACCCATTTTCGCTATTTTTACAGTGGCAGACGTATTTGAAAGCCACAATCAAACTGGCTTTTATTGGGTAGTTCTAAAAAGTAGGCGTATTGGC
>Ga0123388_1072640_pt1 | contig 11051 bp, 9 predicted proteins | sample T0HHNO3metaT_FD_89916 | JGI IMG/M metagenome (GOLD analysis project Ga0123388, IMG submission 89916) | Methane-oxidizing artificial microbial communities from Washington, USA to study methane cycling - T0-HHNO3 metaT (Metagenome... | ecosystem: Engineered > Modeled > Simulated communities...
CCCAGATGACCCATTGATGAAAGGCCGAAGAGCGCAAGCATATCCCGGCGCCAGCGGGGAGCATGTCCGCTATCGGCCAATAGCTTGAGGTATAAGCAATCGAAACACGCACACGGTTCAGTTCCGGATGTGCTGCTCGCTACCTCCGACAGTCCTAGATCGCGCGCTGGCTCACCCGCTTGGCTAGTTCCCCGGCGCTTTCCTTCCGTTCGCTATACCGATCCACGAGATATGGTGAAACGTCACGGGTGAGTAGTGTGAATTTCATTAGCTCTTCCATCACGTCTACAACCCGGTCGTAAAAGGCGGAAGGCTTCATCCGGCCTTCCTCATCAAACTCGTTGAACGCCTTGGCCACCGAGGATTGGTTTGGAATCGTGACCATCCGCATCCAACGGCCAAGGACGCGAAGCTGATTGACGGCGTTGAACGATTGCGAGCCGCCCGATACCTGCATCACCGCGAGCGTCTTGCCCTGTGTTGGGCGCACCGAGCCCTGCGACAAGGGGATCCAATCAATTTGCGCTTTCATGATTCCGCTCATCGCGCCATGCCGCTCCGGCGAACTCCACACCATGCCTTCAGCCCATTGGGCGAGCTGCCGTAACTCCTGAACCTTTGCGTGGGTGTCGGGCTCAGCGTCGGGCAACGGGAGCCCGGCAGGATCGAAGATCCCGCGAATCAGCACCCATTGCTTCGAGAAGTCGAGCCGCTTCCAGCGCCAACTTACCGGTCGTCGTCCATACCTATTCTTCTGTCTTGAAGCACACGCGATAGGCTGGGAACAGCGTCAACGGCTTCAGACTTGTGGTCCTCTGAAATCCAATAGCACGTAGGGCCTTTGCAGACCGACAACCAGCGAAACAGCGGGACATCTATCGAGCTACGCCAAGGGTTATCAAATCCTGATCTAACATACATCTGTTCGCTTCTAACCAATAATCCGCGCACAACCTCAACACGATTCGCAAATATGTCCTGTCCATCATAGGGGCCGCCGACAAGCATCACGACTATCCGTTCGAAATCTCTATCTGTAGAGTATTTGGCGGGCGGAGATAGTTCGATCATGAATCAACTCATACTTTGAATGACTACGGTCAGAGCCTTTTTTTCTTTTTGACACATCTGTTGTGTGCGCGGGGAGAAGCAGCCATGCAGAAAATAACTGCATCAGGCCTCTCAACTCCTATCGTTTTCGATTCTTTTTTTTCCCGCCGCCGGTGTGGCCGCCGGGAAATCTGTTTTGGTTCTTCGGTGCCGCCGACTGCCACCGCCTTGAGCCCTGCTTCGCAGCCACAGGTGGCGAGGTAGCGCGCAGTCCAATTTTGCTTCGCAAGAGCTCTACCGTTGGAGAGCGCAGGATCTGGCCGTGCAGTATCGATGCTCTAAAATTCGCGGCGGAAAGGTAACAAGCCGCAGCGACTGCGCCGGTGGTTACCAAGAGCCATACATAGGTCCAGGTCTGCAGTCGTGCCGATTCAGCCTGCGCGAGTAGATACAACGCTAGCGCCATCAGAGAAAGGTAGACCATTGAAATAAGAGTTCTAGCTCGCCAGCTCACCGCCAGGGTGGGCTTACTGGCGCGTACGGACAGCACCCACTTGATGGCGACTGCATAGAGCGGCACCGTCGAAAGTCCCGAGAAACCGGCAGGAATTCGAAGATAGTGATAGAGCAGCACCACGGCCGCTGAGACTACACCGGCAACCAGAAGATCAAACAGGCTTGGCCGGACCGCTTCGGAAAATCTCTTAAGAAACGTGTGATTCTCGGCCCGCAGCGGCGCGATTCCGACGTCGAGCATGTGCAGTGCCACCATAACCCAAGCTAGAGAGCCCAGAATCACGACACCCGAACCAAGTGCGAGCATCGAAAAACCGTGGATGGGCAGAGATGACAATGCAGCGAAGCCCCATGCCGAAGCGATAACAAACACTGCGATAAGGATGTAAATCATGATCATCTCCCTGCACTTGAATCAACCAGGTTAGCCAACAGGCAAGTCTCGTTCTGCATTCAGAGCACCAGTCACGACTCAAGGTCCGGGCGAGACGTCAAGACCATGAGTAGCGTTATCGACAAGGACTGAAAAGGTCCAACCCCGGGTCGTATTCCTTGGTCTTTACTTGCATGATTCCCAGCACGGAATGAAATAAATTGTCGTGGCTGACTACAGCCAGAGCTTTGTCTTGTAAACAACTCCGCTTCAGGTGTTGGTTGTCACTCATTCCAGAGGACATCCACATCACCATCGGTACACGCAACTGAGTGTCAGGCGCTATCGCCTCAGGAATGCCGTGAAGGTACAGATTGTTTTCGCCCAATGATTCGCCATGATCAGAGACATAGATCATGGCCGAATCGCGCGAGTTATCGGAGTCGAGCAAGCTGATGGTGCGGACTAGGAAGTCATCCGTTGCCAGTACCGCGTTGTCATATGCATTGACTATCTCCTGGCGCGAACATTCACCCAGATCGGCGGTACGACAATCGGGTATGAATCTTCTTAAGCTCTCGGGATAGCGCTGATAGTAGCTGGGCCCATGGTTCCCCAATTGATGCAACACCACGACAAGGTCCCCGTTGGTATTGCGGGCAACGTCGGTCAAACCACGAAGCATTATCTCGTCACGACAGAACTTCGCGTCGCATAACGGATCTTTCCTGGGCTCACGAAACGACTCGAAGTCCAAACCCGCACACACGCCCTTACAGCCAGTCTGGTTATCACGCCAGAGGGTCTTTACTCCCGCGCGCTCAAGGGCATGCAGTAGCGACTCGGACTGCCGTATCAGCGTCCGATCGTAGTTCCGTCGACCATACGTCGAGAACATGCACGGGACGGAGACCTCGGTATTCGAACCACAGGCCGTCACATCTCTAAAGTTGATGAGGTTCTTCTTCTTCGCAAGCTGGGGCGTAGTCTGTCTCTGATAACCATTCAAGCCCCAATTCTGGGCGCGAATGGTCTCCCCTACGACAATGACCAAAAGGTGGGGCTTGGTGGCGGTGGTGTGTCCCGTCAGTGTTGCGCCCTCCCCGACAGAGAGCCGGGCACCGTCGGCGGCCCGTGACTCTTCGAGGACCACCCTACCCACGGAAACGAGATAATTTCCCGGCGCAATGAGGTAACGGAGCTGCTTGTTGTTGCGCATCAATGCCGAAAGGTCCTGAAACGAGATCGCCAGAAACAGGGTGGCCGTCGCAAGGCAGCCGAGGAGAACAAGCAGCCGATACCTGAGAGTGCGGCCAAGAGGCCGTCGCTGTATTCGTAAGCGCCATACCAGCAAGGATGGTAGTACCCCTTGAACGAGAATCATGATGAGTAGGCTTGGCGTGATTAACTCGACCGTCTCGCGGGTGTCGGTACGAAGCGCGTTGCGCACCATCCCGGGATCGATGTAAACCGAATACTCGGTCATGAAGTAGCCGAGCGCCGAGTTGATCATCAGGAGCGTGATCAGAATGGGCTTGCTTGTCCAACGATTAAGTACGAGGCACAGCATGGCGGCAGTCAAGGCCACCATAGCGACAAACAGCGAAATCGCTGTCAGCCAGCCAGATGAGTCTCCGAAGAGGCCAAGACTGTTTACCTGGCGCCAAAAAGCGGCACTGCTGACAGTGGCAAAGAACACGCTGGCAAGCAGAATGAGGAACTCAATCGATATTGACGGTCGTCGTGTCCATGGCGTTGAACCGATGGACACCCGTTCAGGGCGATCGATTGCTCCGCCAGCTACATAGTCGCCGAGGTCTTTGGCAACTGAATCACCGTTAGACATGCTGGACGCTCGTCAATCGATGGTGGGACACATTGGGTGCATTTCCAAACGGCAGCACCCTCACTGGATAACCGCAAAAACCGTCACAGGGATCAAGCGAATGCATATCGGCGAGCTGCTGCAAAGTGCGGCAGGCCAGCCTGTACCGGATCATTTCGTCTGCGCGCTCGATGCTGGGCGAAGCAGTCGCAGGCCGTTGAAAATGACGAGCAGACTAGCCCCCATGTCGGCAAAGATCGCCATCCACATCGTGGCAGAACCAAATATGGCCAATGCGAGGAACGCCGCCTTGACCACCAATGCAAGAACGATGTTCTGCAACAGGATGGCTCGGGTACGGCGTGATAAGCGGATGGTCTCTGGAATGCGCCGCAGATCGTCATTCATGATCACAACGTCGGCCGCTTCCATCGCGGTGTCGGTGCCGGCGCCTCCCATGGCGAAGCCCATGTCGGACCGTGCCAATGCGGGAGCATCGTTGATACCGTCGCCGGTCATCGCGGTGAGCCCGTAGCGCTTTTGCATTTCCTCGATAGCGGCCAGCTTGTCCTCAGGCAGCAGGTCGCCGCGCGCATCGTCGATGCCGGCCTGGCGCGCGATGCTTTGCGCGGTGGCCGTGTTGTCGCCGGTCAGCATCACTGACGACACGCCGAGCGCATGCAACTGCATCAGCGCCTCGCGCGAACTGTCCTTGATCGTGTCGGCCACCGCAAAGATAGCCAGCACTTGTGTCTCCGACGCCAGCAGCGTGACCGAACGTCCCTCCGCTTCATGCACCGCCAGTCGCGCCTCGATGTCAGCGCTGCACTGATTGCGTTCTTCGATCAGGCGATGATTCCCCAGAACGAGCGCTTGTCCGTCGACGCTGGCGCGGACACCACGTCCTGGCAACGCGGTGAATCCCTGCACGTCGCCCTCGCCTTCGGCCAGCCCTTGGGCGATCGCCGTGGAGACGGGATGATCGGATTGACCGGCCAGGACGGCTGCCCAGCGCAGGACCGTTTCTTCAGGCACTTCTTTGGCCAGCGTTTCAGTCGCGACCAACTTAGGTTTGCCCTCGGTGATCGTGCCGGTCTTGTCGAGCGCGACGGCTTTTAGTTTGTGGGCGCCCTCCAAATAGATCCCGCCCTTGATGATGATGCCGCGCCGCGCCGCAGCGGCGAGTCCGCTGACCAGGGTCACGGGTGTAGCAATCACCAGCGCGCACGGACACGCGATCACGAGCAGCACCAACGCCTTGTAGAGCGACTGCGACCACGTCCAGTCCATGAGCCACGGCGTCAACACGGCCACTGCCACGGCAAGCGCAAAGATCACCGGCGTATAGACCGCCGCGAATCGGTCGACGAACTGCTGCGTGGGAGCCCGTGTTCCTTGCGCCTTCTCGACGGCATCGATGATGCGCGCCAGCGTGGTGTTGTTGGCGGCAGCCGTGACCCGCATTTCGATCATGCCGGTGTCATTGATCGTCCCGGCGAACACAGGGTCGCCCGGCGCCTTGTCGACGGGAATGCTTTCGCCAGTGACGGGTGCCTGATTGATCGCGGTATTGCCTGCAGTGATGACGCCGTCAAGCGGTACGCGCGCGCCGGGTTTGACCCGGACAATCGTTTCAAGGAGAACTTCGGTCGCGGGAACCTCCTTCCAGTCGCCGTCGGCCTGACGGACCTCCGCCGTTTCGGGGGTGAGATCGAGCAGGCTCTTGATGGCGTTGCGCGCGCGATCCAGTGCGCGCCCCTCGATCAGTTCGGCAATCGCGTACAACGCCATGACCATCGCCGCTTCGGGCCACTGACCAATCAGAAACGCGCCAGTCACGGCCACCGACATCAGCGCATTGATGTTGAAGCGTGCGCGACGCAGTGCAGCGAGCCCCTTCTTGTAAGTCGAAAGACCCGCCAAGGCGATGGCGGCCACGGCCAGCGCCATGCCGAGGCCCTTGAACACCCTCGTTTCGGGTGCGAGAAAATCAAGCAGTTCCGCCACGATCGCCAGCGATAGCGCGATGCCAAGGCGCCACATCCCCCCCGAAACGGGAGCTTCGGCGGTTACGGCCGGGCTGAGCGATGCAACCGGTTGCGGGTCGAAGCCCGCCTGGCGGATCGCTACCAGCGCTTGCGGAATCACCCCTTCGGGCGCATCGATCGTGACGGTGCGTGCGCCCAACTGGAAACTGAGCCCGCGTACCCCGCTCACCTGCGCCAAGGCACGGCGAATTTCGCTTTCCTCCGCGGCGCAATCCATGGTGTCGATGCGAAAAGCCACTCCGTTGCCGACGGCCACGGTCTGACTTTGTGCGGGCGGAGGAGCCGAGCCGCAACAATGGTCTTCGTCCGTGTGCGAACCAGCGGTGGCTGAAACGTCAACTTCTTTTGGATTCACAAATTTCTCCGGAAGCCATTCTGCTCAAAGTGGATGCACGGAAGCGCCATGCGAGATCGATGCTTGCAGGCATTCCGATCCGAAATCGTCGATCTGGACGTTGGCCTGCAGATACCCGGACGTGCCCGTTAAGCATGCACGGAACCTTCGACCAGCGTCGAGGCATCGACCTGCAACGTGGCGTGTTCGATATCGAATGCTTCTGTCAGCGCCGCAACCAACGACTGCCGTACCGCATCGGGCGGTCGCGTTTCGTCGGTCAGGATGATGTGCGCAGTCAATACGGGTTCCTTGGACCCGAGCGCCCAGACGTGCAGATCGTGAACTTTTGCGACACCGGGATGCGCCAGCATCATGTCGCGGACCTTGTCCAGATCGAGCCCGGCAGGCACGCCCTGCATCAGCACCTGACCCGCCTCGCGCAACAGCGTCCATGTGCGCGGCAGCACCCACAGGCCAATGAGAACGGCGATGATCGGGTCGGCCAGGGTCCATCCCGTGAACATGATCACGACCGCGCCGATGATGACGCCGACCGAGCCCAGCATGTCGGCCCAGACTTCGAGGTACGCGCCCTTGACGTTCAAGCTCACGCCACTGCCGGCCTTGAGTAGGCGCATCGAAATCAAATTGACGACTAGCCCTAACGAGGCGATCACCAGCATCCCGGTCGACGCCACCTCGGGTGGCTGCCGGAAACGTCCAACCGCTTCATACAGGATGTAACCCGCGACGAGGAACAGCATGCCGCCATTGATCATCGCCCCGATGGCTTCCATGCGTGCAAAGCCGTAAGTACGTTTGGCATCCGGAGGCTTCCTGCTCATGCGCACCGCAAACAGCGAGATGGCGAGTGCGATGACATCGGTGCCCATGTGCGCCGCATCCGACAGCAAGGCCAGGCTATTGGTGATCAGACCTCCGATTACTTCGGCGATCAGGAAGGCAGCGGTGAGCCCGAAGGCCCACCACAGCGGCTTCTCATGTTTGATCTCGCTGGTACCGTGATCGTGCCCTGCACCCATGGACTCGACTCCTAGGTGGTCTCGTTGATGGCGAACGCGTCTTCGACGTTGCTGACGTAAATCCAGCCGGCGTCGCTACGGCCAGTCTTTCCGATGCGGCGAAATATCTCTACGGCGCGGACAACATCGGCATCCTCGCAGAACAGCTCCATCTGTACTTCGCTGATCACCTGGTCACCGAATTCAACCGAGTACTGCTGCTCGCGGGCGCTGAGCGCCCGCAGCAAGCCCTTCACATCGAACAGACTGAGTCGCTTGAACCCTCCGGCATCCAACGCATGGATCAGGTCCGAGACGCGGTTGCGGTGTACGAATGCCTTGATCTGTTTCATGACGCGGTCTCCCTGGAGTTGAGCTCTGAGGCCTTGCGGTCGGCGCGGTTTTCGAGCCATTCGTACAGGACGGGAAGCAAAATCAGCGTGAGGAGCGTGGAGCTGATCAAGCCACCCACCACCACGGTCGCCAACGGTCGCTGGGTCTCGGCACCCACGCCGCTGGAGAGCAGCATTGGCACCAGTCCCAGGATCGCCACGCTGGCAGTCATGAGTACCGGCCTCAGCCGCAGCGTCGTGCCTTGGACGACCGCCTCGCGCACCGAGAGGCCTTTGTCGCGCAGCTCGTTGAGGAAACTCACCAGTACGATGCCGTTGAGCATAGCCACGCCGAAGACGGCAATGAACCCGATCGCCGATGGCACCGACAGATATTGCCCGGTGACGAACAACGCGAGCAACCCGCCGATCGTCGCGAACGGAACGTTCGCCAGGATCAGCGCTGCGTACTTGATCGAGTTGAACGCGGTGTAGAGCAGTACGAAGATGAAGAAGATCGTGATGGGTACGATCAGCGCCAGCTTCGCCAACGCGCGTTGCTGGTTCTCGAACGCGCCACCCCACTCGATCCAGTAACCGGCCGGCAATTTCACCTGTTGCTTGATCGCCGTCTCGGCTTCCTTGACGAAGCTGTCGACATCGCGGCCGCGCACATCCATCTGGATCACGGCGTAGCGCTGCAACTGTTCGCGGCGAACGAAGGAATAACCTTCACCCACGCTGACATCCGCAACTTCCGACAGGGGCACCACGGCACCAGTCGCTGTGCGCAGCGGTATCTGCCTCAGCGATTCGACCGAGTTGCGGGTTGCATCGCTCAATCGCACTGCAATGTCGAAGCGTTTGACGCCATCCAACAGCACGCTCACCGGCTCGCCGCCCAAACCATTGCGAACGATGGTCAGCACTTCCTCGGCATTCATGCCATGGCGGGCCAGTTCCTCACGATCTACTTCGATGCGGATCTGCGGCTTGCCCACATTCGCTTCGAGTGAGAGGTCGGCCACACCTGGCACCTTGCCCAATGCGGTCTTCAGCTGCGCGCTGATGCGATCGAGCTCCTGCAGATCCTCGCCATAGAGCTTCAATGCAAGGGTCGCGCGCACGCCGGAGATCAGTTCCTCCACGCGCATCTGGATCGGCTGGGTGTAGCCCGGCACTACGTTAGGCACCACTTTTTCCAGCGTTTCCTGCATGGCTTCCTCAAGCTGCTTGATGTTGCGCCCACTTTTCCACTCGTCCTCTGGTTTTAGGGCGGTGTAGATTTCCATATAGTTGACGTCGGCGGTCTCGCCCTTCTCCGCGCGTCCGATCATTGCCAGCGTTGTGTCCACCTCTGGGAACTGCTCGAACGCCTTGGCTATCGTATTGCTGGTCTTGATCGATTCGTTTAGCGAGGTCGACGGAATGCCGGTGACTCGCCACATGATTGAGCCTTCCTGCAACTGCGGCATAAACTCCTTGCCGAGAAACGGGAACAGCGCAAGACTTGCCACCAGTGCGACCATCGCACTTACCACCACCACTTTCTTGCGCTCCAGCGCCTTCGCCAACAACGGCTGGTAGCCGCGCTTGATCCGTGCCACCAGCCACGTATCGCGCTCAGGCTTGGGCTTGAGGATCATCGACGCCAAGACCGGTATCAGGGTCAGGCTCAGGATCATCGAACCGGCCATCGCAAACGCAATGTTGAACGCCATCGGTTTGAACATCTTGCCTTCGAGACCTTCCAGCGCAAACAGCGGCAAAAACACCACGATGATGATGGTGATGGCGAACGTGACCGGGCTGGCCACTTCCTTGGCAGCGGCCAGCACCGCCGAAGTCCGGTCAACCTTCTCGCCATGCTCCAGGCGCTCGGCCATGATCCGGAAGGCGTTCTCGACCATCACTACCGCGCCATCCACCATCATGCCGATGCCGATGGCCAAACCCGCCAGTGACATCAGGTTGGCCGACAGGCCGGCCTGGCCCATGCCGATAAAAGCGATCAGCATCGCCAACGGCAAAGTGATTACAACCACCACCGCGGAGCGCAGATCCCCGAGGAACAAGAACAAGATAATCGCGACCAGGATCGAGCCTTCGACCAGAGCGCGGGTAGCTGTACCTACCGCTTTGTTGACTAGATCTGTGCGCTCGTAGATAGGCTTGAGAACGATGCCTTCCGGCAATGCGTCGCGCACGACATCGATCTTTCCTTTGACCGCCTCGACCACGTCTTTGGCGTTTTCTCCGATGCGCGCCAAAGCCATGCCCAGCACTACCTCCTCGCCGTCACGCGTTACCGCACCGAATCGCGGTGCTGGTGCTTCGACGACGGTGGCCACGTCACGCAGAAACACTGGCACGCCATCCTCGGCCTTGAGCACGATCTCGCCGATGTCCTGGGTTGACTTCAGCAGGCCCAAGCCACGCACGAGGAACTGTTCACGGCCCACATCCATGACGTTGCCGCCGACTTGTCCGTTGTTGGCCGGTAGCGCGTTGATCACATCGCTGAAGCCCAGACCGCGGGCATACAAACGCTGCGGATCGATCTGTACCTGGTACTCGCGTTCGCCGCCGCCCCACGAAGTCACATCGTCGACGCCGGGCGCAGTGCGCAGGATCAGGCGAACGGTCCATTCCTGCCAAGTGCGCAGATCCATGTCGGTGACCTGGTCCTTGCTGACTCCTGGAGCCCGCTCGACCGTATACCAGAACACTTGACCCAGCCCCGATGTGTTCGGCCCCATGCTCGGCTTGCCATAGCCTTCGGGCAATCGGTCACCGATTTCCTGCAGGCGCTCATTGACCAGTTGGCGCGCGAAGTAGATGTCCATGTCGTCCTCGAAATAGACGGCGACATACGACAGCCCGAACAGGCTGACGGAACGAATTTCCTGCACTTTTGGCAAGCCGGCCAATGCCGATTCCACCGGAGTGGTGAGCAGGAGTTCAACGTCTTCGGCAGCTAGTCCTGGCGACTCAGTGTAGATGTTGACCTGCGCAGGCGTGACGTCAGGGAAGGCATCGATCGGCACGCTGCGTACCGCGCTGATGCCCAAGAAGGCAACCACCGCGAAGATGATCAGCACCAGGAACTTGTAGCGCAGGGAAAGTTCGACCAGGCGATTCAGCATGGCGGCCCCCTCCACGTCACGAGAAAGGAATTAATGACCATGACCCTCTCCCAATTGTGCTTTTAGCATCTGCGACTTCACCGCAAACGCGCCGGCCACAACGACGGTGTCACCGGCCTTCAGACCTTCGCGGATCACCGTGTGGTCGCCGATCACTTCGCCCGCACGCACCGGAACGGGTTCGAGCGCCCCGGCCGCATTACGGCGAAATACTACGGTCTCGCCTTCCAGTTGCACCAAGGCATCGGTCGGTACTGCGAGCTGGGTCGCGCTCTTGTTGTTGGAACTTGCGGTGGAGGCCGCTTCGAAATACACCTCGACAAAGTCACCGCCATGCAAGCGATCATCCGTATTCGGAACCTCGATCCTCACCGATGCGGTACGCGTGGCATCCGACGTGCG
>Ga0123388_1015338_pt1 | contig 11009 bp, 11 predicted proteins | sample T0HHNO3metaT_FD_89916 | JGI IMG/M metagenome (GOLD analysis project Ga0123388, IMG submission 89916) | Methane-oxidizing artificial microbial communities from Washington, USA to study methane cycling - T0-HHNO3 metaT (Metagenome... | ecosystem: Engineered > Modeled > Simulated communities...
CCGGAGTCAGGCTTTCGCCGAGCACGCGCTCATGCCGGGCCAGCACCCGCAGCAGGCGGATGAGGGCGTCCAGCGCCACCAGGGCGCTGCCTTCCAGTTCCGGCCACGGGGCCACGCCGGCAATGTCGCCCTCCTCGCCGCTGGCATGGCCCAGCAACAGGCGATCCAGGGCGAAGGCCCAGGTGTAGGCCTCGTCGCGCGGGGCCTGCTGGCGCTGGCGATGACCGGCGTCAATGCCCCAGCGCGCCCCGGCCGCCGACAGCCAGCCATGCAGGCGCTCAAGGGCCGGCGCATCCAGGCCGGCGGCGCTGGCGATGGGCGCGCAGGCCAGCAGGTCGAGGATTTCGTTGAGCCCGAAGCGCGACACCGGCAGGGCCAGCAGCTGCAGGAACACCTCGGCCAGCGGCTCGCTGGCAAGCGGGCTGGTGTCGGCCAGCGCGTAGGGAATGAAGTCCGGGCCGCCGGCCAGGCCGCCGAACACGGCCTCGACGTAAGGCGCGTAGGGATCGATGTCCGGCGCCAGCACGGCGATCTCGCGTGCCTGCAACGGTGGATCGAAGCGCTTGTCCTCCAGCAGTCCGCGCAGCTGGTCGTGCAGGACCTGGACCTCGCGCAGGCGGGTGTGGCAGGCGTGGACCTGCAGGCTGCAATCCCGCACGTCCACGGCCTGGCGCCACGGCGCGGCCGGCGGTGGGCGGCGATGCAGCAGGTCGCGCTGCAAGCGTTGCAGCAGGGAATCGCATTCGGGCTGGTCGGCGCTGCGCTGTTCGGGATCGTCGTAGGCGGCGATCTCGCCGGACGGATGCACCACCTCGTAACTGCCCAGCACCGACACGAAATCGCGGCCCGCCGCGCCCCAGGCTTCGAGCAATGGGGTCTCCGGCTCGTTGCGCGCGAAGGGATCCTGCTGCTGGGTGCGCAGCTTCTCGCCCAGCGTCTGCAGGTCGCCCCAGTACGAGCGCGTCGGCGTGGGCATGTAGAAATGCATGGTGCCGACGCGGGCCTGGGTGGCGATGACCCGCAGCACGTCCGGCGACACATTGAGCGTGGCGAAGGCGAACAGGCGCGACGGCAGGCCGGCCGGCAAGGGCGCATCGCCACCCTCGGCGCCGGCGAACCGGGCCAGGTAATCGTCGATGCGACGCGCGCGATGGGCCTTGCCGCGGGCGATGCGCCGCCACAACACCGCCTGCGGATCGCGCGGCGCCTGGCCGGCTTCCCAGCCCAGCAGCCAGTCGCGGCGCCAGGCCTGGTATTTCTCGAACACCGAGGCCAGCTCGCCGGCCAGCGACCACGGCTTCAGCGCCTGGTCGCCTTCCAGGTAGCGCCGCAGCGGCTGCATCGCCGGGTCGCGCAGCAGCGCCGCATCGGTCAGCGCCGCATACAGTTGCCAGCGCAAGGCATCGGCGCCCAGGTCCTCGGCGGCGCCGGGGCCGGCCTGCCCTGGGCTTGATACAGGGTTGGCGTCCAGGGCGCGCGCCACGAACTCGCCGGGGGTCAGGAACTCGAGGTTGGCGGCAATGCCGTGTTCGGCCGCCAGCGTGGCCTGCAGCCACCGCCGCATGGCGACCTGCGGAATCAGCACCAGGTCCGGCGCCAGCAACGGCTGCCCCGGTGCCGGCGTGCGCAGTTCGGAAGCCATCAGGGCGGCCAGCACTTCCAGCGAATTGGAGTGGTAGAGGCGGAAGTCGGTGGCAGGTGCGGGCATCGCCCCATCTTGCCGCAGCGTGGTCGCATCTGCCGCGACTGCCTCACTTGCATGCCTCAACGCGGGCCAGAGCAGGAAGAAAAGAGATGGTCCTCGCGCAAAATAAAACTCGACAGTGCAATATTGTTCAGCTGCCGACCCTGATCCTCCACGGTCGTCTGGAGTTTGACTCGCCCATGCCTTCCCCTGATTCGCCTGCCGTTCGCCTGTCCAGCACCCGGCTCGACCGTGGCGGGCGCACGATCCTGCGCGACATCGACCTGTCGGTGCCGCGCGGCAGCATCACCGCCGTGCTGGGACCCTCGGGCAGCGGCAAGTCGACGCTGCTGGCGGCCTTGACCGGCGAGTTGCCGCCGGCGGCGGGCACGGTGGAAGTCTTCGACAGGCCGGTACCCCTGGGCACCCGCCACCTGCTGGAAATGCGCAAGTCCATCGGCGTGCTGTTGCAGGGCAACGGCCTGCTGACCGACCTGACCGTGGCCGAGAACGTGGCCCTGCCGCTGCGCACGCATACGAAGTTGCCGGCCCTGCTGGTCGAGCGCATCGTCGACTTCAAGCTCAACGCGGTCGGCCTGCTGGCCGCGCGCGATGCCTACCCGCGCGAGCTGTCGGGCGGCATGGCCCGGCGCGTGGCCCTGGCCCGCGCCCTGGCCCTGGATCCGCCGCTGATGATCTACGACGAACCACTGACCGGGCTGGACCCGATCGCCAGCGGCGTGATCATGAGCCTGATCCAGCGCCTCAACGACACCCTGGGCCTGACCAGCATCATCGTCACCCACCACGTGCACGAGACCCTGCCGATCGCCGACCAGGCCGTGGTCATCGCCAATGGCGGCATCGTGTTCTCGGGTACGCCTGCGGAGCTGGAGAACAGCGCCGACCCACTGGTGCGGCAGTTCCTGCGCGGCGAACCCGACGGCCCCATCGCCTTCGACGCCACGCCCCGGACCGAGGCCGCCTGATGGCCTTCGCCCCCGCCATCCGCTCGCTGGGCCGGGCCGGCCTGTTCACCCTGTCGGTGCTCCGGTCGTCTCGGCCGACGAAGGACTTTTTCGCCGAACTTGTCCGTGAAATCTACAAGATTGGCGGACGTTCACTGCCTATCGTCGCTGCCGGCGGCGCCTTCGTCGGCCTCTCGGTGACCCTGCTCGGCTACCGTGCCCTGGAAACCTACGGCGCCACCAGCCAGGTCAGCGCCCTGCTCGGCCTGGGCCTGTACCGGGAACTGGGGCCGGTGCTGACCGCGCTGTTGTTCGTCGGCCGGGCCGGCAGTTCGATCGCCGCCGAGCTGGGCCTGATGCGCGCCACCGACCAGATCAAGGCGCTGGAACTGATGGCCATCGATCCGATCGCCAAAGCCGTGGCGCCGCGTTTCTGGGCGGCGGTGATCAGCGTGCCGCTGCTGACCGGCTTCTTCTGCAGCCTGGCCATCACCGCCGGCTACCTGGAAGCGGTGCATGTCATCGGTGTGGATTCGGGCACCTTCTGGCAGACCCTGAAGGACAGTGTCGATTTCGCCGACGACTTCTGCGTGGCCTTCATCAAGGCCGCGATCTTCGGCGGCACCAGCGCGCTGGTGGCCGCCTACGTGGGCTTCCATGCCGAGCCCACCATCGAAGGCACCTCGGTGGCCACCACCCGCGCGGTAGTGAATGCCTCGCTGCTGGTGCTGATGTTCAATTTCGTTCTTTCCGCATTGTTGTTCAGGAGTTGACCCATGGCCGTTCGCGGACCCCGTCTTGAATTCGCCGTTGGTGCCTTCCTGCTGCTGGCCCTGGCCTCGCTGCTGGTGCTGGCGATCGCCTCGACCAACCAGAAGTTCGGTTTCGGCGGCAGCAGCTACGAGCTGACCGCGCGCTTCAGCAACCTGGGCCAGCTGCGCCCGCAGGCACCGGTGAAGATCGGCGGCGTGGTGATCGGCAAGGTCTCGAAGATCGTGCTGGACCCGGTCAAGTTCGATTCGGTGGTCACCCTGGACATCAATAATGAATACAAGGAACTGCCCGCCGACACTTCGGCCGGCATCTTCACCAGTGGTTTGCTGGGCGAGAACTACATTGGCCTGTCTCCGGGCGGCGACCCGGAAGTCCTGAAGCCCGGCGAAGAGATCGCCTTCACCCAACCCGCGGTCGACCTGTTGCAGCTGGTCGGCAAATACATGTTCAGCGGCGGCGGCAAGCCGGCCGAGGGCGCCGATGCCGGCGCCGACGCCAGCACCCCGCCTGCCGCACCCCCGTCCTCCGAGGAACCCGCCAAATGAAGAATTCCCTGCTTTCGCTCGTTATCGCTTCGGCCCTGCTTGCAGGCGCGCCCCTGCTGGCCACCGCCCAGACCGCCAAGGCCGCTACGACGTCCCCGGCCGCGCAGGGTTCGGCCAGCAAGCTGGTGCTGGACAGCAGCACCCGCATCCTGACCACGCTGGAAGCGCGCCGCGCCGAGTTCCGCAAGAACCCCGCCACGCTCAAGCAGTTCATCACCGGCGAATTCACCCGCATGTTCGACCGCGAGTACGCCGCCCGCCTGGTGCTGGGCGTGCATGGCCGCGGCGCCTCCGACGCCGACGTCAAGGGCTTCGCCGACGCCTTGGCCGACAACCTGATGTCGCGCTATGGCACCTCGCTGCTCGACTTCAACAGCAAGCTGCGGGTGCGGGTCAAATCCGAATCGGCGCTGCCGGGCAACCGCGGCGTGAAGGTTTCCAGCGAGATGCTGCGCGACGGCGGCGAACCGATCCCGGTCGACTACCTGATGCGCAACGTGGGCGGGCAGTGGAAGGTGTTCGACGTGATGGTCGAAGGCATCTCCTACGTGCAGACCTTCAAGAACCAGTTCGACACCCCGCTGCGCCAGAAGACCCTGCCCCAGGTCACCGCCGAGCTGCGCTCGGGCAAGCTGCAGGCCAGTGGCAACAACTGAGGCCCGGGTCACCCGCGAGGGTGACGCACTGGTATTCGCCGGGGCGCTCGACCGCGCCGCGGCAGCGGGCCTGTGGGCGCCAGCCAGCCAGGTCGCGGCGGGGGCGCAACGCATCGTCCTGACCAATGTCACTACCGTGGACAGTGCCGGGCTGGCATTGTTGGCCGAACTGGCCGCGCGGCTGCGCGCGGCCGGGGTCCCGGTCGCCATCGACGGCGAACCCGCCGGCCTGTCGGAACTGCGTACCGCGTACAGATTGACGCCCGGGCTGGACTTCCCCGGTGCGACCTCCACCACGTAAGACACCCAGGGAAGCGGGATGAACCTGTTACGCGTCACTACCCTCGTTGCCCTCGCCGCGCTGGCCTCGGCCTGTGCCTCGACTCCACCGGTCGCGGTTGGCCCACCCCCGGCCGAAACCCTGGTCGTGGGTGAAGCAGCGGCGCCAGCCGCGGGCCCGGCCGAGCCCGGGTTCGTGGCCGACGCCACCCCGGCCGTGGGTACGGCCCCGGCTGCGGAGACACCGCCGGCTGCCACCGACGGCACCGCCGCCGAGGACGATTACAGCGCCATCTACGGCGACGAGTACAACCCGGTGGCCGACCCCACCCTGCCGCCGGGCGTGCAGATGCCGGTGTCGTACGACCCGTGGGAAAAGTTCAACCGCAACATGCATTCCTTCAACAACGCGGTGGACCGGGCCGTGGCGCGTCCGTTGGCGCAGACCTACGTGAAGGTGGTGCCGCGCCCGGCGCGCCTGGGCGTGAGCAATTTCTTCAGCAACCTGGGTGAGCCGATCACCGCCCTCAACAGCCTGCTGCAGGGCAAGCCGGTGCAGGCCGGGCAGTCGCTGGGGCGGTTCCTGCTGAATTCCACCCTGGGCATCGGTGGCATCTTCGACCCGGCCAGCGACGCCAAGCTGCCGCGCAAGAACGAGGACTTCGGCCAGACCCTGGGCGTGTGGGGCTGGAAGCGCTCGCGCTACGTGGAGCTGCCGCTGTTCGGGCCGCGCACCATCCGCGACGTGTTCGGCCTGATCGGCGACTCGCCGCTGTCGCTGATCCGTGGGGTCGAGGACGACAAGACCCGGTTCTTCCTGCAGGGCCTGCAACTGGTCGACGTGCGCACGCAGCTGCTGTCGGTCGACGCGTTGCGCGAAGGCGCGGTGGACGAATACGCGCTGTTCCGCGATTCGTGGCTGCAGCGCCGCAACTACCAGATCGGCGACGATCGCCGGAAATCCGACGACGAGAACCTGCCCGACTACCTGCTGGAAGAGGAAGAGAATCCCACCGTGCCGATGGACGCGATGCCGGTGCTGGTGCCTACGCCGGGTGGTTGAGGCCGCCACGTAGAGCCCGGTTCGCCGGGCTTTCCTTTATGGGCCGCTGTTTTATGCGCCCCGCTCCTACATCCATCGAGCGGCCCTCCGGCGCTACGGCGCCGGTATGCCCGCCCAAGCCATTACGCCACTCACTCGTCGCTGTCGTCGCCCTCGGCGCCAATCAACGGCACGATCTCTTCGCCGGCCACATCGTCGGCCAGCAGCGGCTCGGCTTCGGGTCCGGCCAGTGATTCCACGCCGCGCAGGCGGCGCGCGATGGTCCGCGTCTTGCGACTCGCCTCGCCCAAGCTCTTGCCCACCGTGCTGATCTGCTTTTCGGCTTTCTCCAGGATGCCCGCGAACTTACCAAACTCGCTCTTCACCGCAGCCAGGACCCCCCAGACCTCGCTCGAGCGCTTCTCGATGGCCAGGGTCCGGAAGCCCATCTGCAGGCTGTTGAGCAGTGCGGTAATGGTGCTGGGACCGGCGACGATAACCCGGCAGTCGCGCTGCAGGCTGTCCATCAGGCCGGGGCGGCGGATGGTCTCGGCGTAAAGGCTTTCGGTTGGCAGGAACATGACCGCAAAATCGGTGGTGTGCGGCGGCGCCACGTACTTGTCGCAGATTGACTTGGCCTGGATGCGGATGGCCCGCTCCAGTTGCACGCCTGCCACGCGCACGGCCTCCTGATCCCCCAGCTCCTGGGCATCGAGCAGTTTTTCATAGTCCTCGCGCGGGAATTTGGAGTCGATCGGCAGCCAGACCGGTGTGTCTTCGTGGCCACGGCCCGGCAGGCGCACGGCGAAGTCGACGGTCTCCCCGCTGTCCGGGCGCACGCGTACGCCACGCCCGTATTGTTCAATGGTCAGCGTCTGCTCGAGGATGTTATCGAGCTGCACTTCGCCCCAGCTGCCCCGGTTCTTGACGTTGGTCAGCACGCGCTTGAGGTCGCCCACGCCGGTGGCCAGCTGCTGCATTTCGCCCAAGCCGCGCTGCACCTGCTCCAGGCGCTCGGAAACTAATTTGAACGAAGAGTCCAAGCGCGTACTCAACGTGCTCTGCAGCTTCTCGTCCACGGTCTGGCGCATCAGGTCCAGCTTGCCGGCATTGTCAGCCTGCAGGTCCTTGAGTCGCGCCTCCAGCGTGGCGCGCATCTCGGCGATGCTTTCGCTATTGCGCTGAGTCAGTTCGACCAGCCGCTGGCCCAGCGCTTCGGCGAAACGTTGCTGGCCTTCGGCGCCTTCCTGCCGACCTTGGCGGGTTTCTTCCAGCAACGTCTGCCGCAGCAAGGTCATGTTCTGATCGCTTCGCGCCACCAGTTCAGCCAATTGACGACCGAAACCGTCGATGCGCGCATCCTGCTGCTGACCGAAGCTGTCTAGCTGGACCCGTATCTCCTGCAGGCGCGTGGCAAGCAGCTGCGAGATGACCTGCTGGGCCTGCGAATTTTCGTCCCGGCCCTTGCGCGCATCCTCATTCAGGCTGTCCCGCAACTGGTCCAGGCGCTGGTCGGTGCGCGTGCTCAGCTCGGTGAGGTTGCGGCCGAAGCCTTCGATGCGCGTTTCCTGCTGGCGCGACAGGCTGTCGAGCTGCTCGCGCAATTCACCGCGCCCATTGCGCTGTTCCTCGCGCAGGGCCAGCTCCATGCGCTGCTCGGGGCGGCGCAGCAGCAATACGACCAGCAGGACCACGGCGGCGGCGGCCAGCAACAGCAGGATCAGCAAAAGGGTGTTGGTTTCCATGGCCACAGTGTAGCGGGGCCGGTCTCACCGATTGCGCCGGCGGCTTGTTTGCTCCCTGCGCGGCATATCGCGTCCAGGCCCGCAGATTACGTAGGCTTGCGGCAATGGCTACACCATCAGCCTCCATCGTAATGCGCAGGAACCTGGACAAAACCATGACGTATCCCGGCCCAACTGCTGACCGTGCAGACCACCTCCGCGTCGGCAGCTTCCTGCATCCAGGGCCCTCGCTACTCCTGTCTCCTGTTGCTGCAGCTCAGCGGCTGTTATTTTCACGCATCAAGAAAGTCGGGAGATCACCATGGCTTGGCTCATCACGAAATACCTGCTGACCGCGGCGGTCGTGGTCCTAGTTTCGGAGGCGGCCAAGCGCAGCGACAAGCTGGGCGGATTCATTGCCGCGCTGCCGCTGGTCACCTTCCTTGCGCTGATCTGGCTGTATGTGGAGAAGCAGCCGCAGGCCAGGATTTCCAACCATGCCTGGTACACCTTCTGGTACGTGCTGCCGACATTGCCGATGTTCCTGGCCTTCCCGCTGCTGCTGCCGCGCCTGGGATTCTGGCTGACCATGCTGGCCAGCGTCGGCATCACGGTGTTGTGCTTTGGCGTGTTCGCCATGGTGGTCCGGCAGTTCGGCATCCAGTTGCTGCCGTGAAGGGTACGATTGCACGGGAGCAAAAAATCCATGATTCCTGAAGCAGCGCGTTTCTGGGTGTTCGTAGTGGTGTCGCTGGTGGTGTTCATCGGCCTCCTGCGTTTCGTTACGCGGCAGCGTGTTGTCCGCCCCCGGCTGAAGGTGGTGCTGGTGCTGGCGGCCGTCGTGGTCGTGGGCGGCATGGTCTTTGCCAAATTCGGCAACAACGCCGGCCTGCCGTGGTGGATCTACTACACGGTGCCGGCACTGGCCACCTTGCTGCTGCCTCCGGCGGTCCTGGGTCTGTCGGGCCGCGAGCTGGCCTGGTACCTGGCGCTGGCGTTGCTGTCGTCGCCGGACATCCATGTCGCCTTCTCGCTGTTGCTGGACTGGCACGAGTACATGCCCTTCATATCGGTGCCGTCGTTGCGCGACCTGCTGGCCGGCGCGAATGGCTGACGTCGGGCCCTAGCCTGGCCGCACGGTCCGTGGCCAGGCGTTGTCTAGCGGGAAGGCCGGCGAGCAGCGTGCAACTGTCAGCACAAGGCCGGCTCCCATTGCCTACTGCACCGCCCGCGCATGGAAAACAGCATGGCCGAGCCAGCCTCCAACGAATACCTGGTCCTCTCCCGCGGCCAGTGGGACCGGGATGCCGATCCTGCGGACATCCAGGTTGCCATCGACGCGTTCTATACCTGGCTCGAGCGGATGATCGAGGATGGGAAGATGAAGATGGGGCAGCGGCTGGACATGCCCGGCGCCACGGTTTCCCGGAAGGGCGTGGTCACCGACGGGCCCTTCGGGGAAGCCAAGGAAGTGGTCGGCGGTTACTGGTTCATCCTGGCGCACAGCCTGGAAGAGGCGGCAACGCTTGCTTCGGAAAATCCCTGCCTGCGCCATGGCCTCTTTTTCGAGATCCGCCCCATCGATACCGCCCGGGCCAATGCCTACACGGCCATGACCGAAAATTCAGGCGCGGATTGAACACCGCGCGCGTGCTCGGGCGATCGGAGTGATGCCACGCATCGCGCCTTGATCGGGACCCTTGGCGCAGCGCCATTGCCTGGCATGCCTTGGCGCTTTAGGCTGCCGACGATTCCCCGCAGATGCTCCCGGTCCGGCCGCCTTTCCCCCGGCTGGCCGCTGCGCGGGCCTGCACACTCCAGCAACGACACCCAAGGACTCCAATGACCGCCAGCACCCCGTTGCTCGTCACCTTCGCCGCCTACCTGCTGGTGATGATTGGCATCGGCTTCATGGCCTGGCGCCGTACCCGCACCTTCGACGACTACATCCTGGGCGGCCGTTCGCTGGGCAGCTATGTCACCGCGCTGGCCGCCGGCGCCTCGGACATGAGTGGTTGGCTGATGATGGGCCTGCCCGGTGCGTTGTACCTGGGCGGGGCGTCGGAGGCCTGGATCGCCATCGGCCTGATCGTGGGCGCGTGGTGCAACTGGAAGTACGTTGCCGGCCCCCTGCGCGTCTACACCGAGCAGACGCGCAACGCGCTGACCCTGCCGGACTATTTCACCCATCGTTTCGCCGACGAGAGCCGCCTGCTGCGCATCCTCTCGGCGCTGGTAATCCTGGTGTTCTTCGCCGTCTATTGCGCCTCTGGCATCGTCGCCGGGGCGCGCCTGTTCGAGAGCATGTTCGGCCTGCCATATGCACAGGCGATGTTCTGGGGCGCGGCAGTCACCATCGCCTACACCTTCATCGGCGGCTTCCTGGCGGTGAGCTGGACCGACACCGTGCAGGCCACCCTGATGATCTTCGCGCTGCTGCTGGTGCCGATGTTCACGATCGCCGCCGTGGGCGGGTTGGCCCCGGCACTGGCGATGGTCGAACAGGTCGATCCGGCGCGCCTGCACTGGGTCGGCGCGGGTGGACTTGTCGCCATTGTTTCCTCGGCGGCATGGGGCCTGGGTTATTTCGGGCAGCCGCATATCCTGGCCCGGTTCATGGCCGCAGACAGCCTGGCGACGATCCCGCGCGCGAGGCGCATCGGCATGACCTGGATGATCCTGTGCCTGTCCGGCGCGGTGGCAACCGGCTTCTTCGGCATTGCCTGGTTCGCCGCGCATCCGCAGGCAGCCGCACCGGTCGATGCCAATCCAGAGCGCGTCTTCATCGCGCTGTCGGAGCTGCTGTTCAATCCGTGGGTGGCCGGGGTGCTGCTGTCGGCGATCCTGGCCGCGATCATGAGCACGCTGTCGGCGCAGTTGCTGGTCTGCTCCAGCGCGCTGACCGAAGATTTCTACCGCGGCTTCCTGCGGCCGCGCGCCGGCCATGCCGAACTGGTGTGGTTCGGGCGGGCCATGGTGCTGATGGTGGCGCTGCTGGCGGTGTGGATCGCGCGCGATCCGGACAGCCGTGTGCTCGGCCTGGTGGCTTACGCGTGGGCGGGATTCGGTGCCGCGTTCGGGCCGGTGGTGCTGCTGTCGCTGTTCTGGAAGCGGATGACGCGCAACGGCGCGCTGGCCGGCATGGTGACGGGCGCCTTGACCGTGGTGCTGTGGAAACAGACCGGCAGCGCTTTGTATGAAATCGTGCCGGGCTTCTTCGCCGCCACGGTCGCCATCTTCGTCGTCAGCCTGTTGGGCAAGGCCCCCAGCGCGCAGCTGCAGTCACAGCATGAGCAGGTGCACGCGACCCTGGGCAAGCACGGCTACTGAATGTTCC
>Ga0123388_1003297_pt1 | contig 11005 bp, 12 predicted proteins | sample T0HHNO3metaT_FD_89916 | JGI IMG/M metagenome (GOLD analysis project Ga0123388, IMG submission 89916) | Methane-oxidizing artificial microbial communities from Washington, USA to study methane cycling - T0-HHNO3 metaT (Metagenome... | ecosystem: Engineered > Modeled > Simulated communities...
ATCAGTTCCCGTGTAAAAAACCAGATCAGTTCAGGCATGAAGCGCTACGAGTCGCTGGCGGGGGATATCGCCCGCTCCATCCACGAGGGCCTGCTGAAGCCAGGCCAGCGGCTGCCTTCGGTGCGCCAGGCTGCGGCCACCCGCCAGGTCAGCCCGTCCACGGTGTTCCAGGCCTATTACCTGCTGGAGGCGCGCGGGCTGGTGCAGTCGCGGCCGCGATCCGGTTATTACGTCGCCACGCATGCCAGGCCGCTGCCGCTGGAACCGGAAACCGCCTCACGTCCCGATGGCGAATCACGCGACGTGGATGTAAGCGAGCTGGTATTCGAAGTCCTGCAATCGGCCATGGCCCTCGACGTGGTCCCCTTGGGATCCGCATTCCCCAGTCCGCTGCTGTTCCCATTGGACCGGATCGGCCGCGCGGTGGCCTCTGCAGCGGTGCACCTGGATCCGTGGAGCACGGTCGACGACCTGACTCCGGGCAACGCGGCGCTGCGGCGGCAGATCGCGCTGCGCTACCAGATGGCCGGCATGGACGTGGGCATCGACGAGATCGTCATCACCAATGGCGCGCTGGAGGCATTGAACCTGTGCGTGGCGGCGGTGACCCGGCCCGGCGACGCGGTGCTGGTCGAATCGCCGTGCTTTTATGCCACCTTGCAGGCGCTGGAGCGCAACGGCCTGCGCGCCGTCGAAGTACAGACCCACCCACGCGACGGCATCGACCTCGATGCGCTGGAAATGGCAATCGCGCGACATGCGCCGCGCGCCTGCTGGCTGATGCCGACCTTCCACAACCCGCTCGGCAGCAGCATGCCGGAGGAGCGCAAGCGCGCACTGGTGACGCTGCTGGCGCGGCATGCCATTCCTCTGATCGAGGACGATGTCTACGCCGAGCTGCATTACGCCAGCCAGCGCGCCTTGCCGGCCAAGGCCTTCGATCGCGAAGGACTGGTGATGCATTGCTCTTCGTTTTCCAAGAGCCTGGCGCCCGGCTATCGCATCGGCTGGGTGGCGGCCGGGCGCGAGGCTCGCAAGGTGGCCCGGCTGAAGTTGACCACGACCCTGAACAGCAACGTGCCGACCCAGATCGGTCTTGCCCACTACCTGGAACGCGGCGGATTCGATCGCCACCTGCGACGCCTGCGCGCCACGCTTGCCGCCCAGCAGCAACAGTACGTCGCTGCCATCGGCGAGGCTTTTCCGCCGGGTACGCGGGTCACGCGCCCGGCCGGGGGTTATTTCCTCTGGATCGAACTGGACCGCGGCGTGGATGCGATCCAGCTGCAGCGCGCCGCATCGCAACTGGGCATCAGCATTGCACCGGGGCCGATGTTCTCGGCCAGCCGTGGTTTCCGCCATTGCCTGCGACTGAACTACGGCCACCCGCTGGATGCGCGCATGCAGGCCGGCCTGGCCACGTTGGGACGACTGGCCGCCTAGAGCGTGGCCACGACCTCGTCGCTGTACTGCTTGAGGAATTCCGCTGCCTGCGCGTTCTGCTCGCGCGAGAACGAATGCACCACCACCGCAGTGCGGCCCAGCTCAAGCGCTGCGTAGACACGGGTGATGTAGGGATCGTGGTCGGGCCGCAGGGTAAACAGGCCGCCGAGGAACAGGCCTGCCACGGCGCCGAAGGCCACGATCACCGCCCCGGCCATCACCGCGGAATTGACGATGTACGGGATGCCCCGGGCATACAGCACCGCGAACAGCACCGCGCCGGCCACCGCGCCCAGCAGCCCCAGGCGCAGGTGCGCGCGCAGCATGGTGCGGAAGATGCCGCGGCTTTCCGGTTCCAGCTTGCTGCCGGGGCGTGGGTCGCCCGGGGCGATCACCTGCACCTGCGCGTCCGCCAGCTCCAGAGACTGGCGCAGACGGGCGGCGGCCTCACGCGCCGATGCGGGGTCGGCAAAGATCGCCGCCACCTTGCTGTTGGACAGTTCCGCGGAAAACGGGCTCTCGTTGGCCATGGCGCCTTGCTCCGTGTGGGTCCAGGCATTCTGTCGCGGCCCGGGTTGCGACCGCGTGCAGGCAGGCCCTGCGGACCTTCGCAGCGCAACGCCTGCGCCGCATGCGGCGGTCAGGGAGTGACCACCAGCTTGCCTTTCATGATCCCCGAGTGGCCCGGGAATGAGCAGAAGAAGCTGTAGTCGCCACCGGCCTTGAGCCTGGCGCCAGCGAACTTGGCCGTGGTCTTGCCGCCGCCGCCCACCAGTGGCGTGGCCGCGATGACGCGGGCATCGCCCTTGGGCAGGTAGCCGCCAGCCACGCCGGCCTTCATGCCGGCCGTGGCGATGGACGCCAGGTCGGCGGTCTTGCTGATCACCACGTTGTGGCCCATCGCGGCGACCGGCAGCTTGCCGGTGTGGCTCAGCTGGATGTTGATGGTGGCGCAGGAAGCGGACACGGTCGCGGTTTTCAGGTCGTACTGCATCTGGTCGTTTGCCTGCAGCTTCAGCGTGCAGTTGGGAGCCGCGCTGGCGTGGGCGGCGACGCCAAGCAGGGCCAGGCCAAGGGCGAGGGCAGGGAGGTGCTTCATGTGGTTTGCTCCATGGAGTGGCTTAAGGGTTGTGGCTTCAGGGGCCGGCGGTGGCGTGGCGCACGGCGGCGACGAATTCGGGATCGGGCTGGCTGCCCATTTTTTCGGTGCGCGCGAGGATGCGGCCGTTTGCGTCGAGCAGGACCAGCGCACTGATGTGGTTGAACTCGCCGTCGGCCAGGGCGCGATAGCGGATTCCCAGCACGCCAGCGACTTCCCGCACGTCGGCAGGGGACGGACTGGCCAGCGTCCAGCGTGCGCGATCCAGCTTGCGTTTGGCGACGATGGAAGTCAGCGCTGCCGGCGTGTCGCGCTTCGGATCCATGCTGACCAGCAGGATGCCAAGGCGCGCGCGTTCGGCCGGGGTCAGCTGCCGTTCCACTGCCTTGCCGCTGTCGACGATCAACGGGCAGATGTACTGGCAGGAGGTGTAGAACATGGCGACCAGCTGCACCTTGCCCCGACGGCTGGCCCAGGCGAATTGCCTGCCGTCCTGGTCGGTCAGCTGCACCGGCAGCTGGTAGACCGAATCACGCGGCAACGGCACGGGCTTGCTGGCGGCGAGCACCGGCGTGCAGGCGACGAGCAGCAGCAGACACAGCAGTCTTTTCATTTCAGGTCCTTGGCGCAGCGGAAACCCATGTTGGCGGTGGTGTCTTCCGCATTGAGCGAGGACAGCATCGCCACCCGCATCAGCACCGCATAGTTGTCGCGGTCATCCATCGACAGCGCGCCGGCACCGCAGAACTTCGCGTTGTCGGCATCGCCCTGGTTGCGGTTGTCGCCAGCGACCAGCAACGAGGAAAAATCCTCGGTCCATTCCCACACCAGCCCGTGCAGGTCCTGCACGCCGTAGGCGTTGGGCGCCTGCAGCCCCGTGCGTGCCAGGGCCTGGTTGGAGGGGTGCGAATACCAGCGCAGGATGCGCTCGCGCCAGGCCGGGTCGCGGCGCGCGTCGCGCCGGGTCTCGTCGGCCGCCGCCGCGTATTCCCATTCGTCCCAGCTCGGCAGCCGTGCGTTCTGGGCCTCGCAATAGGCCTGCGCTGCGAACCAGCTCACCTGGACCACTGGCTGTTGCGGCAGGGCCTTGGCGCCCAGCGCATCGGCGCTTGTCCAGTGCGAGAGATAGCGTGGTTCGGCGAACACCCGCGCCACCCGGTCGCGACGCCATTGCGGCTGCGAGCGCACGAAGGCCAGGAACTCCGCATTGGTGACCGGCTTGCGCATCAGCGCGAACGGAGCGATGCGGGTGGCGCCCTTGCGGTCCTCGTACTTCAGCGCGGTGCGGAAGTTGCCGCCCGGCAGCTGCGCGTAGTCCGCGGCGCCGGCGGCCAGGCCGGCGAGGGGAATCAGCAGCAGCATTGCCGCCAGGCGGCGCATCGCCTAGTGACCTTCCGAGGCGTTGGTGGGCTTGGCCTTGCGCGCCGCTGCAGCCTCTTCCTTGGTCACGTGGCCGCCGGGGTTACCCCAGCTGTTGAGGACGTAGGTGGCCAGTTGCGCGACCTCGTCATCGGTCAGCTGGTTCATCGGCGGCATGATCGAGTTGTAGTCCTTGCCATTGACGGTCACCGGTCCCTGCAGGCCATGCAGCATCACGCTGGGCAGGCGCTTGGTGTCCGCGGCGATGTAGTCGGACTTGGCCAGCGGCGGGAACACCCCCGGCATGCCTTCGCCATTGGGCTGGTGGCAGGTGGCGCAGGTACCGTTGAACAGGTCCTTGCCGGCGGCGATCTGCTCGGCCACGGTGAGTTCGCCGGCGTGCGCGGATTTGGCCGCCGTCGCCACCGCCGCCATGTTCGGCTGCGCGCGATTGCCCAGGTAGACGTAGTCGACTTCCTTGCCCGAATAGATGGCCTTGTTCTCGGGCCCATCGGCCTTGAGTATCGCCAGCGCGCCCTTGTTGAAGGCGCGGAAGATGCTGTGGTCGACCAGCACGTAGCTGCCGGGCACCTCGAGGTGGAATTCCATCATCGCCGCGCCGCCGGAGGGAATCAGCGTGGTCTGCACGTTCTCCTGGTAGTGCCGGCCGCCCTCGTACCAGACCTTGTCGAAGATCTCGCCGATGACGTGGAAGCTGGACACCAGGTTGGGGCCGCCGTTGCCCACGTACAGGCGCACGTTGTCGCCGACATGTGCGGTCAGCGCGCTGTCGCCGGTCAGCGAGCCTTCCTTGCCGTTGAACAGCACGTAGGTCGGGTGCTCGTCGATGGCTTTTTCCATGTCGAACGGTTGCAGGCCCTTCTCACGGTATTTGCCGGTGGTGTAGAAGTCGCCCTGCATCACGTAGTACTCCTTGTCGACCGGCGGCAGGCCCTCCGGCGGTTCGATCAGGATCAGGCCGTACATGCCGTTGGCGATGTGCATGCCGACCGGCGCGGTGGCGCAGTGGTACACATAAAGGCCGGCATTGAGCGCCTTGAAGGTGAAGCGCGAGGAATGACCCGGCGCGGTGAAGCTGGAGGCCGCGCCGCCACCGGGACCGGTGACGCCATGCAGGTCGATGTTATGCGGCATCTTCGATTCGGGCATGTTGCGCAGGTGGAATTCCACCGTGTCGCCCTGGCGCACGCGGATGAAGCTGCCCGGCACGGTGCCGCCGAAGGTCCAGAAGGTGTAGCTGACGCCTTCTGAAATCTCCATCTCCTTTTCGATCACGTCCAGGGTGACGATGACCTTGGCCGGCGCGGTACGCCCGGTGGCCGGTGGCACGTGCGGCGGCGAGGTCAGGATCGCGTCGACCGGCTTGCCCTGTGGCGGGCCGAAGTCGCCCTTGCGCGAGCCTCCGGAGTCGGTGGACGCCGTGGTGGTCGCAGGCTTGTCGTCGCCCCGGCACGCCGACAGCGTGAGTACGGTCGTGGCCAGGACCAGCGCCAGGTAGCGGCTAGCGTGCTTCATGCGGATTCCCCTTGGAGTTTGCGATGCTTGCTGGCCTTTGCGTGCGCGTGCCCGGCAGCGAGCGCATCGGCCTTGGTGGCGTGAACGGTGCCCGGCGCGGTTTCCGGCGGGGCATAAACGGTGTACAGGCGCATCGGCTTGTCGCCGGTGTTGACCAGGTTGTGGCGGGTGCCGGCGGGAACCGAGATCAGCGACCCTTTCGCGACCGCAGATGCCACGCCTTTCAGTTGCACCTGGCCCTTGCCCTTCACCAGGACCAGCAACTGGTCGTTGCCGGCATGGGCCTCCTCGCCGATGTCCTCGCCCGGCTGCAGGCACATCACCACCACCTGCGAATGGGCATTGGTGAGCACTTCGCGGCGGAAGTCGTTGTTGGCTTTCGCCAGCTTCCTGATGTCTTTGTTGAACAGGGGCATGTCGGGCTCCTTGTCGGGCCGTCGAGGTGGCCGGGATGGTCGCTTCACACGGTGCGGGCACAGCCTGCAGTGGCAAGGTACTGCCACCGGGCACGGCCGCCTTTGATCTGGATCAAGCCCCGCCAGTCAATCGCGGCAGGCAGGTCCTGGCCGCGCCCGGCTTGACCCAGGTCAACCGCCGGACACCGCCTTTCACGAAGGTGCAATGCACCCTGCAGGCTTGACCTGGGTCATGGCCTGCGCAGCTGCCCGGTGGTCTGCTGGTGCCTCGCATTGAATGCCAGTGGCGAGCGAGGGCAGGGCGATGACAGACGAGTTGTGTTGGGAAGGCTCCGCATGGATGGCCGGGTCGGGTATCCGCAAAGCTCTTGATGCCGCCGGCGTCGACTGCGTCGCCATGGATGGCGGCCCTGCATTCACGCACTCGGGAATTCCTGCGGAGGACGATGCGCATGAGCCGGCCCGCTCTTGAGCGCGCCATGCTGGGGCGCACCGAACCGGGTGCCGGCGGACGGGAAATGGAGATCGATGCCGGCCTCATTGCCACCGGACTGGGGCTGGAACCGGCCCAGGTACAAGCCTTGATGCAGACCGGGAAGATTACCGTGCTGTGCGAGCGCGGCACCGGCGAGGACCTGGGCTGTCACCGCATCACCTTCCATCATGCCGGGCGACGTTTTCGCATCCTCATCGATGCCTCGGGACGCATCTTCGCCTCAGCATGAAGCCGCCTTCGCGGTGGCTCACGCCTGCCAGTAATGCAGCCACCCCAGCGGGTGATGGGCCAGTGCGATGCCGATGATCGCCAGGTAGACCAGGGTGGCCGCGGCAAGACAGCAGGCCCGGGTGCGACGGGTGCGGCCGCGCTTCAAGGCCACGCTGCCCAGCACCACGTACACGACCAGCAATACCAGCTTGGTGCCTAGCCAGCCATTGCCGAACATCGCCCAGGGCAGGACGGTGAGCAGCATCATCGCCGCGGTCAACAGGGTGGTGTCGATGGCATAACTGGTCCAACGCACCGGCAGCGACTGCGGCCAGCGCGCGCCGGCCATCACGCCGACGCCACGCAATGCAAACAGGGCGCCACTCAGCACGACCATCAGTACGTGCACGTATTTGATCTGCGGATAGAACTCGATCATTGCTTTAAGGAAACTCCTGGATTTGTTCTGTGTGCCGTTTGTCTGAGCATCGATAGCAGGACCAGGAAGGCGGGAGGCGGAGGCGGAGACGGAAGTCATAAGCATTCACCGCCCCCCGCCTCCCGCCTGCCGTCGCCCTCACCCCGGCTTCCCATCCGCGCGTGGGCTCAGGTAGATGCGGCCGATGCGCACCAGCCAAGGCAGGAAGGCGAGCAGCCAGCCGCACGCGGCCAGTGCCTGCCAGGCGCCGGTATCGGCTGATATTTCGGCGGCCACGCGCATCACCGCCACCAGCTGGATGGCCACGAATGCGAACCACGCCGCGGCGGGCATCTGCAGCGGCCTGCCGGAATGGCCCTGGGTGACCCGGGTGACCATGGCGATGAGGATGCTGCCGAAAAATCCTATGAAAAGCGCATGCGCCGGGCCGCGGCCCAGCCAGTACACGCCGGTCATCGCGTAGGCGATGCTCTGGGTCGAATACAGCCAGAACGCCAGCGGCAACCAGGCCAGTCCGATGAACAACACGCCAAGCAGCCCGGGTTTGGGTCCCCGCGGCCACCAGCGCCAGCACATAGTCGCGAACAGCATCAACAAGGGGACGTCCACCAGCCACGACCACGCATAGGCGTGGGTCAGTTCCAGCACCAGGTGCGCCAGGCACAACGGCCAGAACGCCGCCAGCAACCACAGCGGCCGCCAAGGCGTGTAGCCGGCCACCGAGCCGCCAGCGAAGAACGGGAACATGCGATGGGCCACGGTCACGTAGACCGGCAGCAGCAGGCCGAAAGTGCCGAGCTTGATGCTGGCGAACACCCACAGTGGCGAGCCGCCGAACACGAACAACACGAAGCCCACCAGGCCCGCATAGCCCAGCACCAGGGCAGCGAAGCACGAGCGTGCATGCCAGGTGGTTCCGCGTTCGCGCCACAGCAACGACGCCAGCGTCACCAGACCGGCGCTCCAGCCGGCGATCGTCATAAGCAGTCCGACCACGATGCCTGCTTCCCAGCCCATTGCGCCCAGCAGCGTTGCCAGCTGGCCACCGAACAGGCCGATGCCAACCGGCAGGTAACGCCAGCGTTCGAACTCCGGCAATCCCATCCAGCGCGGGAACGTCGTCAGCAGGAAGCCGAAGATGAAACTGGGCAGCACCTGGTACTGCATCACGAACGCATGCAGCCAGCCCGCATACGGCGTGGGCTGCGGCATCGCCAGCACCGGCCAGCGCGCGGCGACCAGCCAGGCGCTCCACCACAGCATCGCCAGCAGCAGGTTGCTGGCGCCGACGAAGAACATCAGCCGGTGTGGTGCCTGCGCCAGCAGGCGTGGCGACAGTGCGGCCGCCGCTGAATCAGCCACCGCAGCCGCCGCAGCATTCCGAAGGCAGGCGCACGAGCTGATCCTGTGCACCGCCGACGCCTGCCTGGCGCAGGCAGGCCAGCAACTCGGCTTCGGTGGCCACCGAGGAAATCCTCAGCGCCGAGGCAGCCTGGTCGAAATCCACGACCATGGCCGGGTCAAGTTCGGCGATGGCGCGCTCTATCGCGGCGATATCCGGCGTGCCCTGGGTGCTGAGTGTGTACTGCATGCTCTGGTTCTCCTGTTGCGGAAAGTTTGAAAAAAAAGGCGCTCGACGGCCCGGGCGAACCGGGCCATCGCCCGGTCAGGGATCGCCAGCCTCGACCTCGCCGCCCAACGCCACTTCACGTGTCGGCGCGATCCACAGCCGCAGCACGAACCAGGCCAGGGCCACGGCGCCGATGCTGAAGATGGTGTCGCCCGGGACCCGCATCCACACCAGCATCTCCACGATTGGCCGCTGCATGAACTCGGCCGAACGCGCGTAGGCATAGCCGTGTTCCAGCGTGGCCAGCAGTTGCATGATGCCGAGCGGCAACAGGGTCAGCAGGGCCATCAGGGTCAGGCCGATGTTGAGGCTCCAGAAGGCGACCTTGAGCGGCCTGGAATCCCAGACCATCTGCCCACGCAGCCCGCGCAGGCAGAACAGCATCAGCGCGATGCCGAGCATGCCGTACACGCCGAACATCGCCGTGTGCCCGTGCAGCGGGGTCAGGTTGAGGCCCTGCATGTAGTAAAGCGACAGCGGCGGGTTGATCAGGAATCCGAACAATCCGGCGCCGACCAGGTTCCAGAACGACACCGCGATGAAGAACATCACCGGCCAGCGGTAACGCGTCATCCACGGCGTCGATTTGCCCAGCTTGAAGCTGTGGTAGGCCTCGAAGCCGATATAGGCCAGCGGCACCACTTCCAGCGCACTGAAACTCGCGCCCAGCGCCACCACCGCCGTCGGCGTGCCGACGAAGTAGAGGTGATGCAGGGTGCCGAGCACGCCGCCAGCCATGAACACGATGGTCGCGAACAGCACGGCGGCCGAGGCGGTGCTCGCCTTGATCAGGCCCAGGCGGCTGAAGATCAGTCCCATCACTGCGGTGGCGAACACTTCGAAGAAGCCTTCGACCCACAGGTGCACCAGCCACCAGCGCCAGTATTCGACTTCGGAGATGTGGGTGTGCTCGCCCCACATCAGCGCCGCGCCAAAGAACAGGCCGATGGCGGCGGTGGATGCGAACAGCAGGGCGATGATCGGCTTGGAATCGGTGGCCGGACCACGCAGCACCGGCCACAGCGCACGGCCCACCATGACCACCCAGAGCAGCAGACCCACGAACAGGAACCACTGCCAGAAACGGCCCATGTCGGCGTATTCCCAGCCCTGGTGGCCGAACCAGAAGTTGTTTTGCAGGCCCAGCTTCTGCATCACCGCGAACCACTGGCCGGTGAACGAGCCCACCACGATCACCAGCAGCGAGACGAACAGGAAGTTGACCCCGAAGCGCTGGAATTTCGGTTCATGCCCCGACAACGCGGGAGCGATGTACAGGCCCGTGGCCAGCCAGGCCACCGCGATCCACAGTACCGCCAGCTGCGTATGCCAGGTGCGTGACAGGGAGTAGGGCAGGTATTCGGAAAGCGCGAAGCCGTACGCCACCTGGCCTTCGACCTGGTAGTGCGCAGTGATCGCGCCCAGCAGGATCTGGCCCAGGAACAGCGCCAGCACCAGCCAGAAATACTTCGCCACCGCGCGCATCGACGGCGTGATGCGCAGGGTCGCCAGCGGGTCGCTGGCCGGAAGCTGGTGCGGTGCTTCCTCGCGGCTGTGGGTCACGGCGTAATGCCAGCCCAGCAGGGCGATGCCGGCAATCAGGAACAGCACGCTGAAGGCCGACCAGGCGAACAGCGGGGCAGGGGGGGTGTTGCCGACCAGCGGCTCGCTGGGCCAGTTGTTGGTGTAGGTCACGCGCTTGCTGGTGGCCGCATCGGCCGGAGAGGCCGCAGCGGCGCTGTCGCCGGCGCGTTCGGTGGTCGCCGCCCAGGCGGTCCACCAGAAGAACGCAGTCAGGGCGCGCCGGTGTTCCAGCGTGTCCACCGTATCCTGCTTCATGGCATAGGCTTCGCGCAGTTCCAGCGTGGCCGGGTCGTTGCCGAACAGGCTTTCGTAATGCGCGGCGACATTGGACAGCGCGGCGACGCGATCCTGGGTCAGGGTGATGGCCTGCGTGGCCGGGTCATAGGTGTTGGCCCGGATCATCGCCTGCAGGCGGCTGCGCAAAGCGCCTTGCTGCTCGGCGGGCAACTGCGAGTAGGTGGCCATGCCGCCATCGCGGCGCGCCCAGATATCCAGCACGCTCATCGCTTCGCGATGCAGCCAGTCAGCGCTCCAGTCCGGCGCGACGTAGCCGCCATGGCCCCAGATGGAACCCAGTTGCATGCCGCCCATGGATTGCCAGACCTGGCGGCCCTGCTCGATGTCGGCACGGGTGTAGATGACCGTGCCGTCTTCGGCAACGACGTTCTCCGGTACGGGCGGCGCGGCGCGGAAGATCTCGCCGCCGGCCCACAACAGCACGCTGAAGGATGCGATGAGCAGGACCACCAGGCCCAGCCATAGCTTGCGGGTATTGCCCATTGCAGCTCTCTCC
>Ga0123388_1107074_pt1 | contig 10980 bp, 9 predicted proteins | sample T0HHNO3metaT_FD_89916 | JGI IMG/M metagenome (GOLD analysis project Ga0123388, IMG submission 89916) | Methane-oxidizing artificial microbial communities from Washington, USA to study methane cycling - T0-HHNO3 metaT (Metagenome... | ecosystem: Engineered > Modeled > Simulated communities...
CCACTGCCGCGCAGCGCTCACCGCCTACAAGGTGCCCCGGCAGATCGTGTTTGTGGAGGCCTTGCCCAAGTCCAGCGTCGGCAAGATCCTGCGCCGCGAACTGCGCGACATGGCGTGAGCGCGCGGGGGCGCAGTTTCAGACGGTGGCGGGCTTGTGCAGATGAGAGATGCGAGACACCTCAGCGCTTGTCTGTAGTCAGCCCCGCCGCTGCAGATCCCGCGCCCCGTATGCGCAGTAGCCCGGCTTGGGACTCTTCTTCTGCGGGTGCAGGCGGCAGGTCTCGGGCCGCTTGTCATACACCGTGCACAGCCGCGTCTTGGGGTCGAGAAAGTTGCAGTCCCCACTGGCCCGCCGCGCCATCGTGAAGATCGCGTTCTTGTGGTTGAAGTGGTCAATCAGCCGCGCCTTTTGCAGCCGCTTGGCAATGTGGCGGATTTCTTCATGCTCGGCCTCGAACGGGTCCACCAGTTCAAGCCGCACCAGGTCCGAGAGCTGTACCTCCAGCGGCATGGTGCAGCAGTTGGCCGCACAGGTGTCGCATTGGCCCGCGCGGTAGCGGGTCCAGGTGTCCAGGCGGTCAACGTCAACGATGGCGATGGGGGAGCGCATGGGGGTGAAGGCAGAAGGTAACGATTTGCGGTAGAGCTAAGAAAAGCTAGCTCGATATGTGACAGGGTCCAGGTCACAGTGCTGATCCAGTGCGCCACTCAAAGAGAACAACTTGGGAGTCTGTCGAAACTCAAACAGCCGACACAGCGTGAAGTCAGGGCCTGCGTCTCTGGAGAAATGCAATTCGTTCTTGGATACGAAAAACGGTGTGTCTTTGCCAAACGCCGTAGTTTTCACTTCGATGAATCGCTCGCGACCATTCGTATCGAAAGACAGGATGTCGTAGCCAAGGCCATCCCCCTTTGTTTGCGAAACATGCTCCACCCGTTCAGCCAGATCGAGCTTGCCGATATGAGCCAGTCTCCATTGCTCATAACGAAAAACGAACTCTTCACCGGCATGACCTAACGAGCGATTGCGAGATTCGATCGCAAGGTAGTCACGCTTGATGGGTAGATTGCCGTAGCTTGGGCTTGATTCGCCGACACGGTGGCGCTTTTGCGGTGCTTCGGTTTCAACTTTCGAGAAATCCACAATTTCATGGGATATCGCAGGCTGGTGCACCGCCGCAAGTGCAAGTGAATCTAGTGCGGAGAAACGGTCAACTTGCAACTCCACTACTTCGCGCAGTAGACGTTGGTAGTTAGCCCGTGGTTGATATCCGCGCAGGTAGGGGCAGCCCAGATGGATGAGCACTGCGCTGATGTTGCAGTGCTTGAATTCGACAGAACCTGCGGATCGACCATTGAGCTTTTCAAGCAAGGCGCGACGGTGTGCCGCCTTGCTATAGGTCTGACCAGCCAGTTCAAGACTGAGCATCTTGAGGTAGTCGGCAACAACTGCTTCTACCTCGGCCGGAGACCAGTCCATGGTCGGTTCAACCGATTCGGCTGACTGTGTCAAACGTCGATATTCCCCGCCCGCAGCGCATTGGTTTCAATGAAATCCCGGCGCGGCTCGACCTCATCGCCCATCAGCATCGTGAACACGCGATCCGCCTCGATCGCGTCGTCGATCTGCACGCGCAGCAGGCGGCGCACGTTCGGGTCCATCGTCGTTTCCCACAGCTGCTCGGGGTTCATTTCGCCCAGGCCCTTGTAGCGCTGGCGGCTGGTGGTGCGTTCGGCTTCGGCAATCAGCCACTTCATGGCCTGGCGGAAGTCGCTGACCTTTTCTTCCTTTTGCTTCTCACCCTCGCCGCGCATCGCTTTGGCGCCTTCGGCCAGCAGGCCGCGGAAGGTTTCGGCGGCTTCGGCCAGGGCGGCGTAGTCGGCGCCGTGCACAAAGTCTTGCGTGATGACGCTGCTCTTGATGTTGCCGTGGTGGCGGCGGCTGATGCGCAGCAGGGGCTTGTCGGTGCGGGCGTCGAATTCGCCGGCCACTTCGGCGGGGGCGCCGGTGGTGTTCAGTTCGCGCAGCTTGGCCTGCAGGGCCACGGCGCTGGCTTCGGCTTCGGCCACGGTGTCCAGCTTCAGGCTCACGCCGTCGGCAATGGCGCGCAGGGCTTCGGCGTCCATGAAGTTGCCCAGGCGGGCGATCACGCTTTCAGCGATCTGGTGCTTGCGCGCCAGTTCGGCCAGGGTCTCGCCCGTCAGGGTTTGCGGGTTGGCGCCGCCGGTGGTCACGCTGGCGTGGTTCAGCGCAATGCGCAGCAGGAAGCCGTCGAGCGCGGGGGCGTCCTTCAGGTACAGCTCTTCCTTGCCGGCCTTGACCTTGTACAGCGGCGGCTGCGCGATGTAGATGTGGCCGCGCTCCACCAGTTCGGGCATCTGGCGGTAGAAGAAGGTGAGCAGCAGGGTGCGGATGTGGGCGCCGTCCACGTCGGCGTCGGTCATGATGATGATGCGGTGGTAGCGCAGCTTGGCTACGTCAAAGTCGTCGCCGCCGGTGGTGCCGCCGGCCTTGCCGATGCCGGTGCCCAGGGCCGTGATCAGCGTGAGGATTTCGTTGCTGGTCAAGAGCTTTTCGTAGCGGGCTTTTTCCACGTTCAGGATCTTGCCGCGCAGGGGCAGGATGGCCTGGAACTTGCGGTCGCGGCCCTGCTTGGCAGAGCCGCCGGCGGAGTCACCCTCCACGATGTAGATCTCGCACAGGGCGGGGTCTTTTTCCTGGCAGTCGGCCAGCTTGCCGGGCAGGCCCATGCCGTCCAGCACGCCCTTGCGGCGGGTCATTTCGCGGGCCTTGCGGGCGGCTTCGCGGGCACGGGCGGCCTCCACGATCTTGCCGCAGATGATCTTGGCGTCGTTGGGCTTTTCTTGCAGGTAGTCGGTGAGCAGCTTGCCCACGATGTCTTCCACCGGCGCGCGCACTTCGCTCGACACCAGCTTGTCCTTGGTCTGGCTGCTGAACTTGGGCTCGGGCACCTTCACGCTGAGCACGCAGCACAGGCCTTCGCGCATGTCGTCGCCGGTGACTTCGACCTTGGCCTTCTTGGCCAGCTCGTTTTCTTCGATGTACTTGTTGATGACGCGGGTCATCGCGGCGCGCAGGCCGGTCAGGTGGGTGCCGCCGTCACGCTGGGGGATGTTGTTGGTGAAGCACAGCACTTGCTCGGTGTACGCGCTGTTCCACTGCATGGCCACTTCCACGCCAATGTGCGTGCCGGGGATGCCACCGTACGTCTCTGCCGGGCGCTCGCCTGCGGCGTAGAACGACGTGGGGTGCAACACCGTCTTGCCCTTGTTGATGAACTCGACAAAGCCGCGCACGCCACCGGCGCCCGAGAAGTCGTCTTCCTTGCCGCTGCGCTCGTCCTTGAGGCGAATGCGCACGCCGTTGTTCAAAAACGAGAGTTCGCGCAGGCGCTTGGCCAGGATCTCGTAGTGAAAGTCGTTGTTCTCTTTGAAGATCTCGGTGTCGGGCAAAAAGTGCACTTCGGTGCCGCGCTTTTCGGTCTCGCCGGTCACCTTCATGGGGCTGACTTCAAAGCCGTCCACGGTGGACAGCAGGCGGTCTTGCACAAAGCCGCGTGCAAATTCGATCTGGTGAACCTTGCCTTCGCGGCGAACGGTCAGGCGCAGCCATTTGCTCAATGCGTTCACGCAGCTCACGCCCACGCCGTGCAGGCCGCCGGAGACCTTGTAGCTGTTCTGGTTGAACTTGCCGCCTGCGTGCAGTTCGGTCAGGGCGATTTCTGCGGCACTGCGCTTGGGCTCGTGCTTGTCGTCCATCTTCACGCCCGTGGGAATGCCGCGGCCGTTGTCGGTCACGCTGATGGAGTTGTCGGTGTGGATGGTGACCACGATGTCATCGCAGTGGCCGGCCAGGGCCTCGTCGATGGAGTTGTCGACCACTTCGAACACCAGGTGGTGCAGGCCGGTGCCGTCGCTGGTGTCGCCGATGTACATGCCGGGGCGCTTGCGCACGGCTTCCAGGCCTTCGAGGATGGTGATGGCGCCTTCGCCATAGCTTTCGCTGGCGCCGGCCTGGTTGGTGTCGATCTTGTTGACGGTGGGCTCCACATGGCCGGAGACGCCGGAGGATTCGGGCTCGGAGGGAATGTTGTTGTCAACGGTCATGGTGGGCCTTGGGATCCGTGGAAACCGTGGTTTCCAATATGTTCAATGGTCTAATTGGGCGCAAGCGCATATTGAATATGCGCTTGCAGCTATCAATAAAGTAGCGTTCGCGGTGTGGCGCTGCGACTGTGGTGCACGGCGGGTGTCACGCAGCCTCAGATGCGCATGGGCATCACGACGTACTTGAAGCTGTCGTTGTCGGGGATGGTCAGCAGCGCAGAGCTGTTGCCATCCGAAAGCTCCACCTTCACCATGTCCTGGCCCATGTTGGCCAGGGCGTCGATGAGGTAGGTCACGTTGAAGCCGATCTCGATGGTGTCGCCACCGTAGTCGATGTCGAGCTCGTCCACGGCCTCTTCCTGCTCGGCGTTGTTCGATGCTACGCGCAAGGTGCCGGGCTCCAGGTTCAGGCGCACGCCCTTGAACTTGTCGCTGGTCATGATGGCCGTGCGCTGCAGGCTGGCCAGCAGCGGGGCGCGACCCAGGGTGATGCTGTTCTTGTGGTTCTTGGGGATCACGCGGTTGTAGTCGGGGAACTTGCCCTCGACCAGCTTGGTCACGAACTCCATGCCGCCAAAGGTGAACTTGGCTTGGTTGTTGGCGAACTGCATCTCGATGTGCGGCTGGTTCTCGCCACCCGCATCAGACAACAGGCGCTGCAGCTCGATCACGGTCTTGCGCGGCAGGATGACTTCCTGCTTGGGCACTTCGACGTCCAGCGTGGCGCTGGCAAAGGCCAGGCGGTGGCCGTCGGTGGCGACCAGGCTCAGGGTCTTGCCCTCGGCCACGAACAGGATGCCGTTGAGGTAGTAGCGGATGTCCTGCACCGCCATGGCGAACGACACCTGGCCGAGCAGGTCCTTCAGCGTCTTTTGGGGCACGGCGAACACGGGGCCAAAGGCGGCGGACTCCTGCACCAGCGGGAAGTCTTCGGCCGGCAGGCTTTGCAGCGTGAAGCGGCTCTTGCCGCCCTTGAGGATGAGCTTGGACTGGGCCGATTCGAGGCTGACCGTCTGGTCGCCCGGCATGGTGCGCAGGATGTCGATGAGCTTGCGCGCCCCCACGGTGGTGGTGAAGTCTCCGGTGTCGCCACCCAGTTCGGCCGTGGTGCGGATCTGGATTTCGAGGTCGCTGGTCGTCAGCTGCAGGGCATTGCCCGTCTTGCGGATCAGCACATTGGCCAGGATGGGCAGCGTGTGGCGGCGCTCCACGATGCCAGCCACGGATTGCAGAACCGCGAGAACCTTGTCTTGTGTTGCCTTCAGGACGATCATGTCATCAACCTCTTGTGGTTTTGGGACGGTGCGTGGACAGCGGCACAGGTCATGCCTCCCCCTGCTATCTATAACCCGCCATTTTGCCCCTTAACGGGGTCGCTTCTTCGTGGGGCTGCCCGACGGGCGTTTCCCGCTGGTTATCTATCCTTGGCGCTACCCTTTGAGCGTCTGCTCCAGCACGTGCAGCTGCTGGTTCAACTCGGTCAGCTGCTGGCGTTCGCCCGCAATCTTGCGCACAGCATGCAAAACCGTGGTGTGGTCGCGCCCGCCAAACAATTCTCCGATCTCAGGAAGGCTCTTTTGCGTCAGCTCCTTGGCCAGGTACATCGCAATCTGGCGCGGGCGGGCAATGCTGGCCGGGCGCTTCTTGCTGTACATGTCGGCGACCTTGATCTTGTAGTAGTCGGCCACCGTCTTCTGGATGTTTTCCACAGAAATCTGCCGGTTCTGGATGGACAGCAGATCACGCAGCGCCTCGCGGGCGAGCTGGATCGAAATCTCTTTCTGGTTGAAACGCGAGTACGCCAGGATCTTGCGCAGCGCGCCTTCGAGCTCGCGCACGTTGGAGCGCACGTTCTTGGCCACGAAGAAGGCGACTTCCTCGGGCATCTCGGTGCCCTCGACGCGGGCCTTGTTGATCAGAATGGCCACGCGCATTTCGAGTTCGGGCGGCTCGATGGCCACCGTCAGGCCCGAGTCGAAGCGCGACACCAGCCGCTCGTGGATGTTGGCCAGGCCCTTGGGGTAGGTGTCCGACGTCATCACGATGTGCGACTTCTTGGCCAGCAGGGCTTCGAAGGCGTTGAAGAATTCTTCCTGCGTGCGGTCCTTGTTGGCGAAGAACTGCACGTCGTCGATCAGCAGCAGGTCGAGCGAGTGATAGCGCTCCTTGAACTCGTCGAAGGTGCGGCGCTGGTAGGCCTTAACCACATCCGATACAAACTGCTCGGCATGGATGTAGAGAACTTTGGCGTCGGGCTTGTCCTGCAGCAGGCGGTTGCCCACAGCGTGCACCAAGTGGGTCTTGCCCAGGCCCACGCCGCCGTAGATGAACAGCGGGTTGTACAGGTGGCCGGGCATGCCGGCCACGTGCATCGCCGCCGAGCGCGCCATGCGGTTGGCCGTGCCCTCCACCAGGGTCTCGAAGGTGAGGGCGGCGTTGAGGCGGTTGCGGAACGCGCCCGCCGAGGCCTCATCGTTGCTGCTGGAGGGGGTTTCGGCTGGCGCTGCGGGGCTGGAGGGCTCCTGCGATGTGGGCCGTACATAAGTCCTGGCAACGGATTCACGCTGAGCGAGTGCTAACTCTAGTGTGACCGGTTGGCCATACAGGCCTTCGAGCAGCGCAGCAATGCGGCCGGCGTACTGGGCGCGGATCCAGTCGAGCTTGAAGCGGTTGCCCACGAGCAGCGTGACTTTGGAGAAGTCTTCGGCCACTTGGGCAATCAGGGGCTTGATCCAGGTGTTGAATTGTTGTTCTGGCAGGTCTTGTGCCAGTTGCTCAACGCAGGCTTGCCACAGGCCCTGACCGGCATCTGAGCCGGGCGAATTGATAGGGCTGCGGGTGGGTTCCTCGGTCATTTCTGGGGAATTCTTATTGTGGATAGGAGGAACGGGGTAAGGCGGTGGATTGTAGCTTGTCAAGGAGTTATCCACAATTTGAAGGCGGCTGTCATCCGGGGGAATCCGGGGTTGCCATGCGGGGAAGAAGTGGCCTGAAAGGGTCGGGCGCTGCAGCCTCCGCGACCCGCTGGTAAAGGCCTGCCCATCGAAAGGCATTGCCAGTCGGCCACAAGCCTGCGATAATTTTGGGTTTCCCTGAATGTGTTCAGGGTGATTTGACCCGGCGCGCCGTTATTTCTGCCCCGTGAGTCTGCCTCCAGGCGATGTTTCATACATAGTGTGGGTGTGCAGATTGCAGGGGGTTCAAGAGCAGCAGTCCGGAACTGAACCTCAAGGAATAGCACCATGAAACGTACTTACCAGCCCTCCAAGACGCGCCGCGCGCGCACCCACGGTTTCCTCGTCCGCATGAAGACCCGCGGCGGCCGTGCCGTTATCAACGCACGCCGCGCCAAGGGCCGCAAGCGCCTGGCCGTCTAAGGCCGATACGGTCTACGGCCTGCTCCCCGCCTGTTCCCGGTTTGTACCGCCAGGTTCCAAACGGGGCGCTTGCATGCACAGGCTAAAAACCCGGCCGCAGTTCCAGGCTGCCATGGCGGGGGGCACTGTCTCCCGCACGGCGCATTTTGCGTTGCACCGTTTGGCACTGGATGCCAACAGCACCGCAGTTGCCAGCCAAGCCGCCACTGTTGCACCTACAGGGCCCGGCTCCTTGCCGCACACGCAAGGGCCGCAGGCCCTGTTTGTCGTTCAGGGCGTCTGGATGGGTGCCATGGTGCCCAAGCGCTGGGCGCGCCGCGCCGTGACGCGCAACACCATCAAACGGCAGATCTACACCGTGGGCGCCACGTTTGAGGCGCGTTTGCCGCAGGCCGCCCATGTGGTGCGCCTGCGCTCGGCGTTTGATCGCAAGCAGTTCTTGAGCGCCACGTCCGACCAGCTCAAGCAGGCGGTACGCGCGGAGCTGCTTCAGCTGTTCGGATATGCCACCCGGCATTCGGGCGCAGCGGTTGCTGCGCCTGTGCCGCCGGTGGCAGAGCCGGTGACTGCCCCATGATGCAGCGCCTGCTGATCGGCGTGGTCAAAGGCTATCGGCTGTTTCTCAGCCCCTGGCTGGGTTCGGCCTGCCGCTTTGAGCCGACCTGCTCGGTCTATTCGCTACAGGCGCTGGAGCAGCACGGCGCTGCGGCAGGCAGTTATCTGACGGTGCGCAGGCTGGTACGCTGCCACCCCTGGTGTGACGGGGGCCATGATCCGGTCCCGCAAGATCTGCCGCGCAGCCTGCGGCTTTTCTCCAGGCTCACCCCTTCCACCACTCCCCCATCCTCACCAAAGAAGTCTTCATGAACGACATTCGCCGCACCATCCTGTGGGTGATTTTTGGCTTTTCCATGGTTCTGCTGTGGGACAAGTGGCAGCTGCACAATGGCAACAAGGCCACCTTTTTCCCGACCACGCCCGCTGTGACAGCGCCTGCTGCTGCCGCAGGCGCGGCCTCCGGTGCGACCGGGGCCGCAAGCGTGCCAGCCACCAGCGTGCCCGCTGCTACTGCGGCCGCGCAGGGCGCAGCAGCCGTGCCCGGTCAGCCCGCAGCAGCGGCTGCGCCTGCCAAACGCGAACGCATTGAGGTCAAGACCGACCTGTATCGCCTGGTGTTCGACAGCGAAGGCGGCTCGCTCACGCAGGCCGAGCTGCTCAAGCACGCCGACATGACCGACAAGGCCCGTAACTTCCTGTTGCTGGATGAAAGCGCGCAGCGCGTCTACGTGGCGCAGACCGGCCTGGTGGGCGGCACTTTCCCCACGCACAAGACGGTGATGACGGCCGTTCCCGGCCCGCGCGAACTCAAGGACGGTGAAGACTCCATGAGCATCCGCTTCGAGTCGCCCGACCAGGGCGGCGTGAAGCTGGTCAAGACCTGGACCATCAAACGCGGTGCTTATGACATTGCCGTCAAGCACGACATCGTCAACACCGGCAGCGCCGCTGTGTCGCCCCAGCTGTACCTGCAACTGGTGCGTGACGGCAACAAGCCGCCAGGCGAGTCGTCGTTCTACTCCACCTTCACCGGCCCGGCGGTTTTCACCGAAGCCAAGAAGTATCAGAAGATCGAGTTCAAGGACATCGAAAGCGGCAAGGTCGACATTCCCAAGGACTCGGCCAATGGCTACGTCGCCATGGTGCAGCACTATTTCGCCACTGCATGGCTGCTGGCCGACGGCGTGCAGCGCGAGCCCTTCACCCGCAAGGTGGATACCAACCTGTACTCCGTGGGCATGCTGACCCCCCTCGGCACCATCGAGCCGGGCGCTACCAAGACCATCGACGCGCGCCTGTTTGCCGGCCCGCAGGTCGAGACCATGATGGAAAAGCTGTACCCCGGCCTGGAACTGGTCAAGGACTACGGCTGGCTGACCATCCTGTCCAAGCCGCTGTACTGGCTGCTCGACAACCTGCACAAGCTCCTGAACAACTGGGGCTGGTCCATCGTTGCGCTGGTGCTGCTGCTCAAGATCGCGTTCTACTGGCTCAATGCCAAGGCCTACGCCAGCATGGCCAAGATGAAGGCCATCAATCCCAAGATCATGGAGATGCGCGAGCGCCTGAAGGACAAGCCGCAGCAGATGCAGCAGGAGATGATGCGCATCTACCGCGAGGAAAAGGTCAACCCGATGGGCGGCTGCTTCCCCATCATGATCCAGATCCCTGTGTTCATTGCGCTGTACTGGGTGCTGCTGTCCAGCGTCGAGATGCGCAATGCGCCCTGGATCGGCTGGATCCACGACCTCTCCGCGCCTGACCCATTCTTCATCCTGCCCTTGCTGATGACGGCCAGCTCGCTGCTTCAGACCGCCCTGAACCCCGCGCCACCAGACCCGATGCAGGCCAAGATGATGTGGTTCATGCCGCTGATCTTCAGCGTGATGTTCTTCTTCTTCCCGGCCGGCCTGGTGCTGTACTGGCTGACGAACAACATCCTGTCGATTGCGCAGCAGTGGATCATCAACACCCGCATGGGCGTGCCACCGCAGTTCAATCTGCCCAAGTTCAAGTGATGCGGCAGCGGCAACGCTGACATCCACGAACTGACCCCCAAAGGCCGCGCAAGCGGCCTTTTTTCTGTCACCTTGTAAAGTCCCTGCCCATGCTTGCACGCCACCACGACCCCATCGTTGCCATCGCCACTGCCCCCGGGCGCGGGGCCGTCGGCATCGTACGGGTGTCGGGCAAAGGGCTGGAGGCCCTGGTGCAGGCGCTGTGCGGCCGCACCCTCAAGCCCCGCGAGGCGACGTACCTGCCCTTTCGGGATGCACAGGGCCAGGCCATCGACCAGGGGCTCGCGCTGTACTTCCCCGGTCCGCACAGCTACACCGGCGAAGACGTGCTGGAGCTGCAGGCGCATGGGGGCCCTGTGGTGCTGCAGCTGCTGCTGGCGCGCTGCCTGGAGGCGGGGGCTGCCACCCAACCGGCTACCGGCCAGCCCTGCCTGCCGGGCCTGCGCGTGGCCCAACCCGGGGAGTTCACCGAACGGGCTTTCCTGAACGACAAGATCGACCTGGCCCAGGCCGAGGCGATTGCCGACCTGATCGACGCCAGCACGGAAGCCGCAGCCCGCAGCGCCAGCCGCTCGCTGACCGGCGCGTTTTCTGCAGAAATCCACAGCCTGCGCGACGCACTCATCCATCTGCGCATGCTGGTGGAGGCCACGCTGGACTTTCCGGAAGAAGAAATCGACTTCTTGCGCAAGGCCGATGCGCATGGCCAGCTATCGAACTTGCAGCAAAAGTTGGCCTCGGTGATGCAGCGCGCGCGCCAGGGCGCTTTGCTGCGCGAGGGCATCAAGGTGGTCATCGCCGGGCAGCCCAATGCCGGCAAAAGCTCGCTGCTCAATGCGCTGGCAGGGGCCGAGCTGGCCATCGTCACGCCCATTGCCGGCACCACGCGCGACAAGGTC
>Ga0123388_1108753_pt1 | contig 10977 bp, 7 predicted proteins | sample T0HHNO3metaT_FD_89916 | JGI IMG/M metagenome (GOLD analysis project Ga0123388, IMG submission 89916) | Methane-oxidizing artificial microbial communities from Washington, USA to study methane cycling - T0-HHNO3 metaT (Metagenome... | ecosystem: Engineered > Modeled > Simulated communities...
AGAAGCACCCATGTCATCAAGCACCCCTCACTCTGTCGCAATCATCGGTGGCGGCCCCGCCGGCCTGATGGCGGCAGAAGTACTATGCCGGGGCGGGGTGAAAGTAGATGTTTTTGACGCGATGCCAAGCGCAGGCCGTAAATTCCTGATGGCTGGCAAGGGTGGCATGAACATTACGCATTCAGAACCACTGCCCGCTTTTGCCGCGCGGTATGGCAACCGCCAGAAAGATATCGCACCCTTGCTGGAAACCTTCGGCCCGCAGGCACTGCGCGAATGGATACATGCACTCGGGATCGAAACCTTTATCGGCACATCCGGGCGGGTATTTCCGCGTGAAATGAAAGCGGCGCCTTTGCTGCGATCATGGCTGCACCGGTTGCGCGAAGCCGGTTGCAGCTTTCACATGCGCCACCGCTGGTTTGGCTGGAATGAAGAAAATGCGCTGCGCTTTACCGTTGCCGGTCAAGAGAAAACCATTCAGGCTGATGCAGTGATACTGGCGTTAGGCGGCGGCAGCTGGGCCAGGCTAGGGTCCGATGGTTTGTGGGTTCCGCTGCTTGAGCAGCGTGGCATTCCGGTTGCAGCACTGAAACCTGCAAACTGCGGCTTCGATACCTCCTGGAGCGAACACTTCAGCACCCGCTTTGCCGGTCAGCCTGTAAAAACCGTGACACTGTCCTATATAGATATGGCAGGCATGACACACCGTAAACAGGGTGAACTCATGATCACCGCGAACGGTATTGAAGGCGGTTTGATCTATGCCTTGTCGTCCGGACTGCGTGACAGCATAAGCGCATCCGGAACAGTTCAGGTTTACCTCGATTTGCTGCCGGATACAAGCATCGATCAGGTGATGAATGAAATCGCGCACCCGCGCGGTTCAAGATCAATGTCCAGCCATCTGCAAAGCCGTCTTGGCATCAAGGGCGTTAAAGCGGGGCTGCTGCGGGAGCTGGTAACGGCCCAGGATTATGCTGATCCCAGGCTGCTGGGCGCCGCCGTAAAGTCTTTACCGCTGACGCTTTCGGCAACGCGCCCGCTGGATGAGGCCATCAGCAGTGCAGGCGGCGTGATGTTTGAAAGCATGGATGAGCGCCTGATGATCCGCGGCTTGCCCGGCGTATTCTGCGCCGGAGAGATGCTGGACTGGGAGGCGCCCACCGGCGGCTACCTGCTGACCGCATGCTTTGCAAGCGGCAAAGCTGCCGGGCAAGGCGCACTGGACTGGCTACAGGGCAAAGCCTCCCGAACCACAGAATAACAGGCTACGAAGCAACTCAGCCGCATCTGAGCGGGCAGCCTCACCAGGATTCAGGCATCAATGCACACTGTTGATTTCATAGAACCTGACCTGGTTACTGCCGGAATCCTTGGCGCGATACATCGCATTATCGGCGCGCTTCAGGATTTCTTTCTGGCTGATTTCATTGCCGATAAATAAAACGACACCGATACTTGCAGTGCAATGATGCACCACTGTCGTTTCCTCACCCGATTCGGCCATCACTTTCAATACGTAGGGCTCAGCCAGCAGCTGGCGTATCTTGTCTGCTGCGGACTCGGCTTCTTTCTGGGATAGCCCCCTATCCGTATCAAGCTGCTCCAGCTCAACCACAAACTCGTCACCGCCGATGCGTGCCACAGTGTCTGCCGCACGCACAGAGCTTTTCAGACGGGCTGCCACCTCGATCAACAGCAAGTCACCAACCACGTGCCCATAGCTGTCGTTAAGCTGCTTGAAGTTATCCATATCCAGGAACATCAATGCTCCATAACAGCTGGTACGCTTGCTTTTCACCATGGCCTGCCGCAGCCGGTCTTCAAACAGATAGCGGTTAGGCAGCTGGGTCAAGCCGTCATACAGCGCCTGGTAACGGATCTGTTCTTCCATGAGTTTACGCTCGGTGATATCAGTGTGCGTGCCGCACATGCGAATGGCTTTATGATTGGCATCACGCTCGACTACCTGCGCCTGGTCGAGTACCCACTTATACTGCCCATCCTTGGTTTGCATGCGATATTCAATACTGTGCAATGACGCTACCCCCTCCAGGCAATCCTGAATGGATTTGTAAGCCATTGCCTGGTCATCCGGGTGGATAAAGTCAATCCATTGCTTCACCGTCAGCTCGATATCTTTCAGGCTATAGTCCAGCATCTTTGCCCAGCGTTCATTCCTGACCACTTTATTGCTTGCAATATCCCAATCCCAAAAACCAAGCTGGCTCGCATCCAGCACCAGCGCAAGCTGTCGCTCCCTGTCATGCAGCTGTACCTCAGCTGCATTTTTATCAAGCGCGACACTGATCAGATCGGCGCACTGCTCGATCAGCGTAATATCCGCCGCGCTGGGTTGGTTAATTTCACGATGATAGATTGCCAGCGTGCCCAGCACATGATGCATCGAAGACCTGATCGGCTGCGACCAGCAAGCAGCCAAACCGGCACTGGCAGCGAGCTGTTTGTACAATTGCCAGTAAGGGTGCGTGGCGATATCATCCACGATCACGCGTTCACCGACCACAGCCGCAGTCCCGCAAGAGCCCTTGCCCACGCCGACTTCTATCCCTTTGATGGCATCATTATAAAATGTCGGCAGACTAGGGGCGATCACATCGACCAGCCGCTTGCCTGCATCATCCAGCAGCAGGATACTGCATATCATTTCAGGGTGAATCGCCTCAATACCGGTCACGATGGCCAGCATCACCTGCTCAATCGGCTCGCCACGCGCCAGCATCACCAGTATGCGGTTACGGAACTGCATGAGGGCTTCCTGTAGTTTCAATGCCGAAATATCCGTGTGTATGCCCACCGCACGAAGCGGGTTTCCGGCACTGTCACGGTCGACCACCAGGCCCCGGGTAAGAATCCATTTATAGCTTCCGTCCTTGCAAAGCAGGCGATGCTCAGTGGAATAGCTAGGGGTTTTCTGTGCGAAATGTCGGTTCACTGCGGCTAAAGTTGCAGCCTTATCCTCAGGGTGTATACGCTTATTCCATTCATCCTGGCCATCGCCGACCTCGTCTTCAGTGTAGCCCAGCAGCTCTTTCCACCTTTTTGAATAAACCACCTTTTCATTCACCACATCCCAATCCCAGACACCGCCGCCCGAACCTTCTACGGCTAACTTCCAGAGAGCATCGCTTTCTTTAAGCTCAGTCAAAGCCTGTTGTGTACGCTCAACAGCATCCGAATGCTGAAATTGCAACCGTGTGCTTACAATCAGCATCAGCGTTAACGGAAGCCACATACTGAGCAGCAGCGCATAAATATATGGCACGGCCTCAACCAGCTGCAAAGTGCTATAGTCAGCAGGGGCAGCCTGTAACGGCGGGTTCAGTGCGCGGTAAATGAACAGGATGGCGCCGGCTGCAAATATCAGCGCCGCAATACGCCTCGTTATTCTCAGTTTATGCTCACCTTTAGCCCAGAACAGGACGCTACAGGCCGCAAAGAATAAAGCATGTAGTGATGAAATTGCTGTGATACGCTGTGAAATGTCCGGCACCAGCACACAGATCAGAAATGCAAGGCCGACCGCGTACCATTGCCACTGGTGCCCGGCATCTTCGCGCAGCAGCATGCGCGCGCCCGCGTACATAAATCCGAGGCCAAGCATGATTACCGTATTAGCGATGACCTCGGAAAAAAAAACGGATGTATACCCATGCATCCCAAGCAGGAACAAACCGGACGCGACCAGCAGCGCAGACAGCCCCCAATACTTCATGCTGCGCTCATGCGGCACGAGGTGCCACAGCATCATCGCTATAAAGACAAAACCGACAAAGCTCACCGTTGCGATGAGTCGCAGGGTATTTAACTCAATCATGAGATGCTCTTCTTGTTGATTTTTATCAACAAATTATAAGCATTAATTCATCGCTGTGTTAAAAAATTAAAAAGCCGCACACAGGCGGCATTTTTATACACGAAGATCATTAAACGGATTGCGCAGCAAGCACCGGCAGCAGCATATAGTGCAGGCCTGCACCCTCGAACTTAATCCTGATTTCAGCTATGACCGCCTGCAGAACCGGCAATGGCGCATGCAGCATGAACTGCACCCTGCCTTGCCGCCCGCTCACCTGCTCAACCAGGCTGAGCCTTTCCGTGCCCCGCACAGTGCCATGGCCGCTCACCGGCATGCTGGTGAATCCGGTTATGGCCTGCTGCTGTAATAAAAAGTCTACCAGCACCTCTTCCAGCCTGGGCGGCGCGATCAATATTAGAAGTGCTTCCACTGCATGTTCCTGCATCCCTTTTACTCCTATTTGAAAAACCGACGGTAAAAAATCGGCAGCAGTACTAAAGTCAGCACCGTTGAACTCACCAGCCCACCGATCACAACCACAGCTAGCGGCCGCTGTATCTCAGAACCCGGGCCAGTAGCAAACAGCAGCGGAATCAGGCCGAATGCCGTGATACTCGCCGTCATCAATACAGGCCTTAACCTGCGCTTCGCACCCTCGACTACAATATCAAACACCGCCATCCCCTGCGCTTCGAGCTGATTGAAGTAACTGACCATCACCACGCCATTCAGGACCGCAATGCCTAGCAGCGCAATAAAGCCAACCGAAGCCGGCACCGACAGGTACTCACCCGACAGCCACAAGGCAAATACGCCGCCTATCATGGCAAAAGGAATATTGGACAGAATCAATAACGCCTGTTTCACAGAACCGAAGGTAGCGAACAACAGCAGGAACACCAGGGCGACCGCTGCCGGCACCACGATCGCCAGGCGCGCGGCGGCACGTTGCTGGTTCTCGAACTGGCCACCCCATTTGATAGAGTAGCCTTCGTCCAGCTTCACTTCCGTGGCTACGCGCTGCTTTGCTTCTTCCACAAAACTCACCAGGTCACGGTCACGCACATTGGCGGTGACGATGACATTGCGTGCGCCGCGTTCCCGGTCTACTTTCACCGGCCCCTCTTCCCGCATGACTTTTGCAACCGCGCCCAACGGAATATTGGCCCCGCTCGGCAATGTCAGCATCAAGTTATCAAAGTCCGCCGGCGAATCACGCAATGCCTGGCTGCCCCTGATCAGCACCGGCGTACGCCTTTGCCCTTCCTGCACCACGCCTAGCTGCTTGCCTTCCAGCTGTGCAAGCAGTATCGACTGAATTTCGGTAACATCCAACCCCAGGCGCCCTGCTGCCGCGCGGTCTATTTTGACTTGCAGGTACTGCACGCCGCTGTTTTCCGGCGTATAGACATCCTGGCTGCCGGGAATGGACTCCAGAATTTTGATGATCTGCTGCGCTTTCTGGTCCAGGGTTTTGAGGTCATGTCCGAAAATCTTGATCGCCAGGTCACCGCGCACGCCGAGGATCATTTCATTCACGCGCATATCAATCGGCTGGGTAAAACTATAAGCCAGCCCCGGCAGCTGATGCATGACCTTGCGCAGCTCATCGATCAATGCCGCCTTGCTTTCCACGCGCCATTCATTCGCAGGCTTCAGGATCAGGAAATTATCGGTCTGGTTCAAACCCATCGGATCCAGGCCAAGCTCATCAGAACCTACGCGAGAATAAATGCCCTGCACTTCCGGCACCTGCGCCAGGATGGTTCGCTGCACGTTCAAGTCAGTGCTGATGGTTTGCTGCAAGTTGATGGAAGGCAACTTCTCGACACCGATAATAATGTCGCCTTCATCCATGACCGGCATGAATATTTTGCCGATCTGCATATACACCACGCCGGTAAAGGCCAGCATCACAAACGCACCGATCACAATCACCCTGGCATGCGCCAGGCACCATTGCAGCGCTGGCTCATAAACCGCCAGCGCCTTCCTCACCAGCCAGGGCTCCGCATGGCTGACTTCCTTCAGCAGAAATGAAGACAACACCGGAATCACGGTGAGCGACAGCAGCAGCGAGCCCGCCAGCGCAAACATGATCGTCAGCGCAACCGGCGTAAACAGCTTGCCCTCAAGTCCCTGCAATGTCAGCAGCGGCAGGAACACCGTAATGATAATGATCACGCCTGCCGTGACCGGCACGCTGACTTCACGTACCGCACGGTAAATCACATGCATTCTCGGCAAGATGCCCGCCTGCTTTTTATCGGCAAGGTGCGACACGATATTTTCCACCACGACCACCGCGGCATCCACCAGCATGCCGATCGCTATCGACAGGCCACCCAGGCTCATCAGGTTGGCAGACATGCCAAAATAATGCATGAGCAGAAAAGTAAACAAGGCGGAAAGCGGCAGGATAAATGCGATCGTGAGTGCCGCCCTGAAGTTGCCGAGAAACAGCACCAGCAACACCAGCACCAGCACCACCGCTTCCTGCAAGGCCTTGGTTACTGTGTTTACCGCACGCTCAACCAGGCTGCCGCGATCATAAAACACTTTGATTTTGACGTCTTTCGGCAGGCTGGGGGCCATCTCGGCAAGCTTTTCCTTGACGCCTTTTACCACCTGCTGTGCGTTGGCGCCACGCAGCCCCAGCACCAGGCCTTCTACCGCTTCACCCTGGCCGTTTCCGGTCACCGCGCCGTAACGGGTCAGGGAACCGATGCGCACATCCGCCACATCCGCCACTCTGACCGACATGCCCTGATCTGTACGCAGAACCGTGTTCTGCACATCTTCTATTGTTTTGAAGCCGCCTTCAGACCTTACCAGCAACGCCCCCTCGCCATCGCTCAACCGGCCGGCACCGCCATTACGGTTATTATTCACCAGCGCCTCTTGCAGCACTTGAATGGAGACGCCACGCGCATACATGCGGGCATTATCCGGCACGATTTCAAAACTGCGTACCAGGCCGCCAAGGGCATTCACATCCGCCACCCCCGCTACCGTACGCAACTGCGGTCGAATCACCCAGTCCAGCAGGCTGCGCCGTTCCTGCAGGCTTAAGGTATCGCTTTCTATGGTGAACATGAACATTTCGCCCAGCGGTGTGGTCATGGGTGCCATGCCACCGGTCACATCGGCCGGCAGATTACCCCATACGGCATTCAGGCGTTCGGCCACCTGCTGGCGTGCCCAGTAGATATCGGTACCATCGATGAAATCCACCGTGATGTCAGTAAGTGCATACTTAGCTACCGACCTCAGGCCGGACTGCTTGGGAATCCCCAGCATCTCGACCTCGATCGGTGCCGTGATGCGCGCCTCAACTTCTTCCGGCGTCATGCCGGGCGCCTTGACGATGATCTTTACCTGCGTCGAGGATACGTCAGGAAAGGCATCAATCGGCAGCGACTGGTAGGCAATCGCACCTGCGATTGCGATCCCTGCGGTCATGATCAGCACCAGCAGCCGCTGCGTGAGTGCAAATTGGATCAGCCTGGCTAACATTGGCTGCCTCCTATACTTGGATACACTACGGTTTCAGGTTTCAGGCAGCGCGTCATCACTCACCTCCCAAACCAAGCCATGCGCCTTTAATCGCAGAGACTCCCGTAACCGCGATTTTTTCGTCACCTTTGAACTTTGCATCCACCATCGCATCGCTGCCTTGTTCAGAGATCACTTTAACTTTAACGGGACTAAAACCGTTTCTGGTCTGCACGAACACCATAGTTTCAGCGCCCTGTCTTGAAAGTGCAGATTTCGGGATACTGAAATACTGGACTTCACCACCAAGGCCGATCACCGCCTCCACAAACTGGCCGGGAGATAGTTTGTCGGCACCTTTGCTGATCTCGGCACGCAGATGCAAAGTCTGGTCAGCCTTGTTGACGCTGCGGATTACCGCAATCAGCTTGCCGCTTGCCTGCAGTTTCGGCACATTGACCGGCATGCCGACCTTTACAAATGGCAAGCCTTCAAGCGGTGCGTGTATCTCAAGCCAGAGCCGTGTCAGATTGCCTATCCGGTACAAAGGCATCGCCATATCCACGCGCTGGCCTGTTGTCGCCATCTGCTCCAGCACCTGGCCATCGATAGGTGCCGTTAATGTAATGCTGCTGCTCATGCCGGATTCAGGGCGCAGCTTGCCTATCGCCGCATCACTCATGCCCGCCAGCCGCAACGCCTGCCTGCGCTGCGCCAGAGCCGCACTGGCCTCATCATGCGTGCTTTCTGTTTCCAGGTAGCGACGCTGCGGAATAATGCCATCTTTCAATAACTCGGCATCACGTGCCAGGTTTTTTGATGCCAGCCTGTGCTGCGTCAGGGCCTGCAGGTAATCACGCTGCAGGTTCAGCAGATCCGGACTATTCAAATGCGCAAGCGGTTGCCCCTTCTTAACGGTCTGGCCTGCTGCAACATACATCTGGTCTATCAGTCCGGACTGCGGCGCACTCACGACACGCTCCTGCCCGACCGGCACCACGATCTCCGCCGGGAAATTGCGGCTGTTAAAAAAATCATTCTTGCCGATGGGGGCCACGCTCACCCCCAGGTTCTGCTGCTGGACGGATGTCATCACGACATCTGCGGCCTGCGCATTCCCGATCAGGAAACCGGCGCTGACCAAATATAAAAAAACCTTATTCATGGAAGAACTCCTACTGTCTGGTTGTAACGTGCAATATCCCACTGCACCTGTATCTGGCGTGTCGTGAAGGCACGTTCCGCTTCAAAGCTCTGCGCCTGTACCCGCAGCAGACTCACCAGGTCGGTTTCGCCGAGCTGGAAAGCCTTCTGCGCCAAAGCCAAACTCTCTGCAGCAATCTCATGCTGCTTGGCAGCAATAACCAGTTCGGCTTGACTTACGCTTAAATTATGCTCGGCCTCATGCATCGCGGCTTCGAGTTCAAACCGCATCGCCTCACGCTCGGTCAATGCATTACCGACAACGACTTCCGCAGCTGCCCTTACCGGGGCGGCGCTTGCTTCACCGCCAAAAGGAACGCGCACATGCACGCCGACACTGTCATTATTTGTAGTATCAAACGCGCCCTTACTGCTACGCACATTCAGCAGGACACGCATGTTTTCATGGCTTTCCACCTGCGCCAGGTCACGTTCGGTTTCTGCCAGCCCGACTTTAGACTGCGCTTCCAGCCAGATAGGTGATTGACTGTAATCTTCCAGAACTGACTGCTTCTCAGCATAATCTGCCGGCAATTCACGCAAGCCTGTCAGTACATAATAACGGTGGCGCGCATGCATCAATTCAGCCTCGCCGCGTACTTTCTCTTTTTCCACACGCAAGGTTTCCTGCTCGGCCAGCATGGCATCGGTTTTGGCTAACTCGCCCGCACGGTAGCGCTTATCAACATCGGATTGCAGTTTTTTCGCCACCTGCAGTTTATTGAATGCCAGCGACAGGTTATTTTCATTCACGGCAATATTCCACACCGCTTCACGCAACTGCCCTGCAACCTGCAGCTTGAGGCTCTGGCGGCTTGCGCCGGCAGAAGCCTGGATTGCCTCGGCCACTTTCATGCGGTTGTCGCGCTGCTTCGGCAGCCATACCGGCAGTTCCAGCTCGGCCTGCCAGTCACGTTCGCCACGACCGCTGCCTATCGCATCATTCTGGTGGATAAGGTTAACGGCTGGCGCAGAAGGCAGCAGGGCATTGGCTACGCGATTTCTTGCTGCAACCATGACATCGCGCGACTGCAGCGATGCCTGCATGGGCGTGCGCGCATAGGCTTTTTCCAGCACCTCGGATAACTGCAGGCCTGGATTCACCACAAGCTCGTCAAAATGATCAACATGGTGACTTGCCTGCGCTGCCGGCGGCAAAGTCTCCATTTGTTCCTGCGCTGCAGTAACCGTCATGCCGGCAAAGCAGGCAATACCGGCAAGCGGCAAGCAAAAACGACTGAAAATAGTCATAAAACTCTCCTGAAATCAAAAGAACATCCGCGCAAACCGCGAACGTTGATTAAGCGATAGTTTTAGAACAAAGGAGGGGCGCGCGGCCTGGAAAGCGACCGCAAATATAATAACGGAAGGGGATGCCTGGCTGGTTTGATACCAGCCAGGCTAATCGTGATGGCAGCCAGGCTGATCACAAACAGCAGCGTGAATAACGGCAAAGGCAGCGGATCGATATTTTTTTCGACGGCTTCATTCACACCGATGGTATGTACGGGAGGACTGCTGATTGTGTTGAATGCATGCTCGGCACCCGGAACTTGCGCCAGGCCCTGGGCATGCACATGCAGGCCCTGCCCCTGGGCTGGGGAATCAGCCTCTAGATGCGCATGGATAAAAGGCAACACGGTCTGCAATAATGCAAACCAGATCACCACAATCCATAAAAGTCTTTTGCGCAGAGCCATCAACATAAGGAAACTTTATCAGCTATCTTCAGCAATTACAAATCACATTATTACAGGCATGCAACTAGCACATAGCTGCCTGAGGCCGCTATGTGCAGTAATTTATTTGGTACGTCTTTTTGGGATGTAAGTTGCCCCGTTGGATTCAATATGGCGGAAGGTAATGCGTCCGTTATTCACATCATAAGGAGATAATTCCAGCGTGACTTTATCACCTGCAAGAATACGGATATGGTTCTTTTTCATTTTACCGCCGGTGTACGCAATGAGCGTGTGCCCGTTATCCAGCGTCACGCGATAGCGTGAATCCGGCAATATCTCCATTACCACGCCACTCATTTCAATCAGCTCTTCTTTAGCCATATATTGCTCCAAAATAATATTAAGACCCGCATTGATGCAGCAAACTTAAAAATTTGTAGCAACCCTAAAACCGTGGGAATAGTGAGAATAAAATAACCATACTGACTGCGCCTGCACCACCAAACGCAGGCGCGACTATAGCCTTGCCGACCTAATTAAGCAAGCAATACCAATGAATTAAGTCAGGCAAATACCCATCACCCCCCAGCCCCTGTCAAATATAATTCAAATAGTGCTTGACACGGCTGGCATTAGCACGTAAAAAGCTATTTAGGCGTTTGAATTTTTTTATTTTTGGCCTTTATTTAAGGCCTTTATTATTTAAAAACCCAAACTTTCTCAGGGTGCCTCCCTTTTAAAAAAGTATGGAATAAGATATGGCAACAGGTTTAG
>Ga0123388_1082716_pt1 | contig 10927 bp, 5 predicted proteins | sample T0HHNO3metaT_FD_89916 | JGI IMG/M metagenome (GOLD analysis project Ga0123388, IMG submission 89916) | Methane-oxidizing artificial microbial communities from Washington, USA to study methane cycling - T0-HHNO3 metaT (Metagenome... | ecosystem: Engineered > Modeled > Simulated communities...
GTTTTCGTTTTCATTACCTCAAATATAGTTAAATTAACTATAACTCAGTAATAAGTAAAGTTCATTTTGAGGTCTCTATTTTGATGTTTTGCATTAACTAATTGATTGTATATACGCAAACTATGTTAGAAACGTTTTTTATTAAAAAATAAAGTGTACCTTTGCGCCCATTAAAAATCACAGATGGAATCTATTAGAAACATTGCAATTATTGCCCACGTCGATCACGGTAAAACAACTTTGGTTGATAAAATTATGTATCACTGTCAGTTATTTCGTGAAAACGAAAACACAGGTGATTTAATTCTAGATAATAATGATTTAGAGCGTGAGAGAGGTATTACTATTACTTCTAAAAACGTATCAGTTCAATATAAAGGAACAAAAATCAATATTATTGACACTCCAGGCCACGCGGATTTTGGAGGTGAAGTTGAACGTGTACTAAACATGGCCGATGGTGTATGTTTGCTAGTGGATGCTTTTGAAGGTCCAATGCCACAAACGCGTTTCGTATTACAAAAAGCGATTGACTTAGGTCTTAAACCTTGCGTAGTTATTAACAAAGTTGATAAAGAAAACTGTACTCCTGAAGAAGTTCACGAAAAAGTTTTTGACCTAATGTTTGAATTAGGTGCTGAAGAATGGCAGTTGGATTTTCCAACAGTTTATGGTTCTGCTAAAAACAACTGGATGTCTGATCATTGGGAAAACGTAACTGATAATGTTGAAGCATTATTGGATATGGTTGTGGAAAATGTACCAGCTCCTAAAGTTTCTGAAGGAAATCCACAAATGTTGATTACTTCTTTAGATTTTTCTGCATTTACAGGTCGTATCGCTATCGGACGTCTTGAAAGAGGTGTTTTAAAAGAAGGTATGCCAATATCTTTGGTAAAAAGAGACGGTACTGTAACAAAATCAAGAATTAAAGAATTACATACTTTTGAAGGTCTAGGACGTAAAAAAGTTACAGAAGTAATTGCTGGAGATATTTGTGCTGTTGTAGGTGTTGAAGGGTTTGAAATTGGAGATACTATCTCTGATCACGAAAATCCTGAAGGATTAGCGTCTATTGCTATCGATGAGCCTACAATGAGTATGTTATTCACAATTAATGACTCTCCTTTCTTTGGTAAAGAGGGTAAATTTGTAACTTCTCGTCATATTAGAGAGCGTTTGACAAAAGAATTAGAGAAAAACTTAGCGATGAAGTTAGGTGAAACTGATTCTGCAGATAAATTCATGGTTTTTGGCCGTGGTGTACTTCACTTATCTGTTCTTATTGAAACAATGAGAAGAGAAGGTTATGAGCTTCAAATTGGTCAGCCACAAGTTATCATTAAAGAAATTGATGGTAAAAAATGTGAGCCAATTGAAGAATTAACAATCGACTTACCAGAAAATCTTTCAGGTAGAGCAGTTGAATTCGTTACACTTCGTAAAGGTGAAATGTTGAGCATGGAGACTAAAGGTGAGCGTATGATTATTAAATTTAATATTCCATCTCGTGGAATTATTGGTTTAAGAAATCAATTACTTACAGCTACTGCTGGTGAAGCTATCATGTCACACCGTTTTATTGGATATGAGCCTTACAAAGGAGAAATCGCTGGACGTAACAAAGGTTCTTTAATTTCTATGGAAAAAGGAAAAGCAATTCCTTATTCTATCGATAAATTACAAGATCGTGGTAAGTTTTTTGTTGAACCAAATGCTGAAATCTACGAAGGTCAGGTAATTGGAGAAAACTCTCGTGGAGATGATATGTGTGTAAACGTAACGAAAGAGAAAAAACAATCTAACGTACGTTCTTCTGGAGCTGATGAAAAAGCGAGAATTATCCCTCCGATTATTTTCTCTTTAGAAGAAGCTTTAGAGTACATTCAAAAAGATGAATATGTAGAGGTTACTCCAAAATCTATTCGTTTGAGAAAAATCTATTTGACAGAAACTGATAGAAAAAGATTTAAAATCTAATTAGATTTAAATTCAATATAATAAAAATCCCAAATTCCAATTATGGAGTTTGGGATTCTTTTTTGCCTTGTTTTTCGGAATTTTAAATTTTTATAATTTGGTTAGGCTATCTTTTTAAACTAAAATGACCTTTTGCTTCTCGTCCATCTTCTAGTTTTAACGTGTACCAATAATCATCTGCAGGCATCGGATTGCCTGTGAAAGTGCCATCCCAACCATCGCCAGAAGTGGTTAGTTGTTTGATTAGTTTACCATATCGATCAAAAATAAGGATTTTGGCACCCGAATTAAAAGTGTCATCTGCTCCCTGAAGGTTCCAGTAATCATTATATCCATCATTATTTGGCGTGAAAAATTTTGGAATTCCAAGTACTGCTACAGTTTTTGAAACTTTCCCGCATCCATTTTTATCGTTTATATAAAGGTCATGTATGCCGGGACGGACATTTTCAAATAAGCTGGATTCCTGATAAGAACCGTCAGGATCGTCTAAACTGTATTCATAATTTCCAGTTCCAGAAACATTTGCTTCAACAGTATTGTAATCTGATAAATCGGAAATGGAAACAGAATCAAGATGTGCAATATCTGAAGCTGTTACGTTAATAGTTCGGGTTCTGCTGCAGCTGATTGCGTCTTTAGTGAAAACTTCTACGGTATAGTTTCCTTCTTCGTTGACATCTAAGGTTTCATTAGTTTCTCCGGGTATTATACTTCCATCTTTTGACCAAATATATGTATATGTATTGGCTGGTATATTTCCAATAATTCCTGCATCAAGTTTGACAAAAAACGTTGGCAAATTAGAACATACTAATTGATCAGCATTTCTGTTGCTATTGATGTCAATATTCGGTTTCGGATTTACTTTTAATGTAATGTAGGCACCTAATCCAAAACAGGCATTGTCCAGATTACTGTCAACACGAACCCAAATTTCTTGTTGTTTTGGTGTTGTATTTCGGTAATATGAAGGATTTGCAATCGCATTAGTTTCTGCTAAAGCATCTGCCTCATTTGCGAAATATTTTATAGAATAATTTGTGCTAGCTGAAGGAAGCATTTTCTGAATATCAGCAGTTACACTACTAAAATCAAAGCTAGAAATTCCGTCTTTGTCATCATTAACAGCGTCGAGAAAATCATCACAAATGGTAAAAGATCTTTTAAAGTTAGGATCTATTTGTGTGGTTGAAACTATTAAATTTAATTGAGAAACTGAAAAACATCCGTTTGAATTCTCAACTCTTGCCCAAATATTTTTATTGCTACTTGTAAACGCAAGTGGATTAGAAATCAATGCAGCAGAATCTTTTGTATTTGCTCCAGCCAAAGTAGTATAATAAGAGAATGTTTCATTGACAGAATTGGCTGAAATAAAACTGTTTTTCTCGGTTATATTAAAATTTGAAATTCCATCAGTATCATCATCACACTGAATTAATGTAATTGGGGAATTTAAAACTGGTAAAGTATACAGTGTAAGTTTTACAGAATTAGCAGAAGTTAATCCACAGGCATTGTTGTTTCTGTTTAAAAGTACGCGATATTGATAACCATTCATTGTTTTATTTGTTTTTTGAATGGTTAAAGAAGCAGTTTTAGTTCCTGTGTAAGTTGCGTTTTCAGTTAAAGCATTCCAAGTATTTCCGCCATCGCTAGAAAATTGCCATTGAAAAGTATCAGCATTTGATTCGATGTTGAAAATAGCTTTTTCTAATTCACAAACAGTTTGATTTTCTGGCTGTTTAGTAATTATAATTGGAGTTGCAATAATATAATTACCATTTGGAGTTGTGTAACCATCTGTTCTGCTGGTTACAACTCCGAAAGAATTTACAATTACCGGAGCATTTCCTAATTGGCCATCAAAATTTGGATCAGTAAATCCAGCTTCTATAACATCATTACAGCCATCATTGTCACTGTCAATTTCGGTGTAGTTTTTTATTCCATCATTATCCGAATCTAAAACGGTATATTTTAAAATCCCACTGTCTGGATTGGTTTCTAAAGCATTAGATAATCCATTAATCCCAAAATCCATTGTATCAATAATTCCATCTTTGTTAGTATCCGGAGCATTGCTTCCTGATTCGGTTAAATCATAAATACCATCATTATCGCTGTCTAAATCAAGATAATTCGGAATTCCGTCATTATCGGTGTCTATTGCTGCTGCAGAAGAATCGAAAATGTCATCCAATCCGTCTAAATTAGCATCTTTATTAGATAAAGCAATTGGTTTTATTTGCGATTCAATTACATCAGGAATACCGTCATTGTCTGAATCTAAATCTAATTGGTCTGGAATTCCGTCACCATCAGTGTCTTTTGAAACGCAAGTAGCGGTAAGTTTAAATGTTGCTTTATTTCCGGCAGTGTCTAATAGATTTTTATGTGTGATTTTAAATGATTGCGTTTGATAAGACTGAAATTTGAACGTTCCTGTTCCTGCTGGCAATGGAACGCTTCCATTTAAACGGAATCGAATTTCGAAAGAAGAAAATTGAGTAACGCCGCTTTCATAAATTCCATCATAATTGGTATCAATTAATAATTGATTTGTTGGATTTAAAACAGTTACTGTTTTATCAATGTCTGAATTAATGATGTATTCAGAATCTGAGTTTAATAAATCAGTTACATTGGCATTGTTGCTATATTCTAAACGAATATTTATTGGTTTTGAGAAATTCAGTTTATAGTCTACAGAAAAACCTTTTCCAGGCATGACCTCGGTAACAAAACTTCCATCTGCATTTCCTGTAAAAGGAACAAGAGCGGCCGTTGAGCTGTTTGTAACCGTGCCCGTAAAAGAATTAGAATAAGTTCCAGTTTTTACCAAACCAGAACTTGGATTTGAAATATTAATCGGTAAATCTCCGTATGATTCCGTACAATTTGTTATTCCGTCATTATCATAATCAACATCAATATTGTCATTGGCTAAGTCATTATCGATATTTATTGGACATTCGCTTACTGGAATTTTATCTGAGAAAACATCGCTTACACAGCCAGAGATACTTCCTCGTACCTGATAAAAACCAGGTTCTGACGGAGTGAAATTATTTTTAGTTTCGCCAGGAATTAAAACGTCGTTTTTGTACCATTGAAAAGTATCATAAGAAGAAAGTGTATTTATCTTTAAAGATACGTTTGGAATGCAAGAGGAATTGTTTAGTGTTATTTTACCGCTGACAATTTCGGGTTTTAAATCAAAACCTGAATAATAACCTCCATAAGTTGCGGCTCCATTGGTTCCAAAATAAGAAACATATACTTGTTTTGTTGATTTTACGGCTATATTTCCAGATAAATCAGATACACTGTAACGAACAAAATCTGCTGTTCCCTGAATTGGTATAGGAGCAGATGTGATTGGATTATTATTTAATGACACGGTAGCTCCCGTTTCGGTTACAATATTTAGAAATCCGTTAAATGTGTTATTGCCGATAGATTGGATTTGGGGGATGTTGTCTACCGTATTTGGCGTGGCACAATTTATTGGCGGAACAAAAAATAAATTTTGATTGGCAGGATTTATTGTTCCACCAATACTTTGATAAGCAAAAACGTTTGCAGAAGTTTTTACGTATAAACTTCCATTGATAAACTGACTTCCATCAATTGCAATATATTCTCCGCTATTAAGTGTTTTATAAGAAACAGAAGAGCCATTCAAAAATATTTCGGTATTGTTGGAATGTGCTACTATTAAAACACGCTCCAATTCATCAGTACCAAGGCCTTTTATGAAGATGTATTCTTTTCCTGTCTTTTCTAAAGAAACAATTTGATCAAAACCAACATCTCTTCCTACTGGAGCTAATCCTCCGTTTTGTGTTGCTCCTAGAAGTGTACTGTTACTTCCACCAAATGATCCAGAATTGACTACGACAGGCTTGTCAGAATTAACTAAAGCGCCAATTATTTTAGAACTATTTGATGTAAGTTGGCCGTCGTTATAATTTTTTAAAGCCAAAACATAGCTTTCGTTTTTATTTAAAGTAACAGTTATTGGCCCGGAAATAGTAGACCCGTCTATAAGTTGAGTTCCGTTTTGAATGTTTGAAATAGTGATCTTGGTTCCGTTTTCTGTAGCCATTATAGAGGCAAAATTCAATAATGTTTCATCAAAAAGTGGATTTAACATTGCTCCTAATCTAAAAGTGGTACCCAAAGCACTATTTCCTTTAGAAACTAACCCGCCTGCATGATTATAACCTCCATTTTGAGTGATTCCGGAATTGACTCTGGCACTTACATAAACGAGATCCTCAGCCTCAATTACATACCCTCGGTTGGAAACAATTCCTGTTTTGGATAGAGGAGTAAATAATTGTGTGTCTAGCCCGTTTCCAATGTAATATCGGTACGGATTATTACTATTAACGGTTCCGCTGACTACACTTCCTCCATTGGCAATAATTTTAAAATTTACATTAACAAGGCTTGGAGTTGAGATGTATAAATATTGATCATTGACAAATCCAGCAACAGAAATCAATGGAGGTATATAATGTGTTTTGCTAAATTGTGAGAAACAATTTACAGTACAAAAAAGAAACAATAGGAAATGTAAAGTTTTTTTCATTGGCTCGGTTAATGGCTGTATACAGAATTGAATCGCCCAAATCAAAAATAAGTTTTATTTTAATTTCTTCGAGAAATCGAGTGTTTTTTCTCCCTAATTATTTGAAATTTAGGTTTTGTTGAAGATTGTTTGTTTTCGAATTCTATTTTTTGAAGAAAAAAAGACGGAAGTAATAAAGCGTTTTTATCTTTTTAAGCTAAAATGTCCTTTAACGCTTTTTCCATCCACAAAAAGAAGTGTAAACCAATAATCATCAGCAGGTAATTGCTCGCCATTAAATAATCCGTTCCAGCCAGTGCTGTTTTGGTTCATTTCCTTTATAAATTTTCCGTAACGATCAAAAATCCGAATTGTATAACCGGGCATCTGATTAATGTCTTTAATTGCCCATAAGTCGTTATAGCCGTCATTATTTGGAGTGAAGAATCTTGGGTAATCCAAAACATAAACTAAAAAACGGTTAGAAAGGCCACAACCATTTTTATCTCGGGCGACAGCATAATAAATGCCAGGTTCTATTCCATTAAATTGTGGATCATCCTGAAAAACATTTCCATCTAATGAAAATTCATAATCCCCGGAGCCAGTATATTTTATCAAAACCGAATTGTCAACACCAGAAAAATCTTTTACTACTGCTTCTGTAATAATAGCAGGTTCTGATAAAATCACTTTGAATTTTTTTGTTTTCTGACAGCCGTTTGCATCCGTCACTGTAACACTATAATCGCCAGGTGCCGTTATTGTTTTTGAATTTGAAGTTTCACTTCCGGGACTCCATAAATAACTATTGAAACCTGGAGCAACAGTCAATACAATATCACTGCCTTTACAGATGTATTTTGATTCCTCTTCGAAGTTTGGAGGATCAAAGGTGTTGACAACTAGCGTAACTGGTGAAATATTGTAACAATCAGCTCCATTTATAATTCGTGCATAAATGGTTTGCGTGAAAGCAATCGTATTTTTAAAAATATTAGGTAAAACATTTGTTTCAGACAAAGCATCGTTTGAACTTGAAAAATAATGCACTTCTAAACCTGCTGGAAGACCAGTCGTTAATTGAGGCGTTACTTGTGCTTGAAGATCAAATTGGTAAAGACCATCTTGTTTGTCGTCACCGTCACAAGTTTTGACTGGATTTTGAGCTGAAATTGCATTATTTGAAGTTTGAAGTTTTACTTCGACAGTTTTGAAACAACCAAATTTGTTTTCAATTCTTCCAAAAACAATTTGATTTGTACTCTTATTTGTGTACTTTTCTGGAATAGCAATCGGATTTGATTTAGACTCTGCATTAGCCAAAGTTTCATAATAGCCGCTGTTTACAATATCTGATGCATTATTTTTAATCAGATTATCAACTTTCTTTAAATCAAATACACTTATACCGTCATTATTGTCATCGCATTGAACCAATGTTGTATTTGTTGAAAGAATTTCAGGAGCAACTTCAATTTTAACTTCTCCCGTCAATGTACATGTGGAAGGTGTTAATGTAACATCTGCTTTATAAATTCCTGATGTTGTTGCGTGTAAAACTGGACTTTTTTCAGCTGCTAAAAGTACTCCGTCTTTATACCATTTAAAATCGTATGAAGCGGATAATTTTGTATCTAATATTGCTTCTTCTCCAAAACATAAAGGATTACCAGATAATGCTGTTTGATCAGCGCCAAAATCAATTTTTGATGAAAAACTGCCAGCCTGTAAAAAAACTGCCGAATCATAATATTGGTTTTTATCATCGGCAATAACAAGTTTTATATGGTATTTTTTTCCGGCAACTACATTAGTTCGGGCATTCATTACAATAGTTTGTCCTGCATAATTTATAGGACTTGTCGTATTGTTGTTTAAACCGTTAAAATAATTTTGATTAACAGCAGGACATCCGGGATAAGGGTCTCCGTTTGATGCAAATCCGGGTTCAATTTTAGGGCGGACATTTGTTGAAGAAACCGGAATTGTGCTATTCGGCAATACAGCTAAATTTTTATATGGATCAGAAGTTCCGGCTTCCCTAATTAAAAATGCAAACCCATCGGAATATTCACATGGAAAAAAAGACTGATATTCATTGGATGCAAAAATGTAATTAAAACTTAGAACATCAGTTAAAGGAACGAAATCAAACTCTAAAACAGTTGCATTTATTGAATTGATTCCTAGAATGTTGTTCAAATCAGCATCGCCTGTCCAGTTAACATTTCCTCCGCCATTATTGCTAACGTAAGGTCCTACCGCTTGTCTACTTGGTGAAGTTGTTAAAATAATACCTTCAGCAAAAGGAAAACTGCTTGATCCAGCATTGAAATAAGCAAAACTCTGCTGTCCCGCTGTGAAAGTGTCTCCTTTTCCTGAAGAATTTGATGTTGTAGCACAAGAGCTGTTGACTAATACATTTTCAATAAGTTGTTGAGGCGTTCTCTGATCATCTATGCTAATATATTGAGCGTTCATCTTAAGAGATAAACAACACAAAATAAAAACAGATAAAAAAACTTTTAGATGAGTCATAGCTCAACAAATATACTATAAATCTCGCTTTTTTAATAATTTGTATGAGAAGTAAATGAACAAAAATGTCCAGACTAAAACGATCAGAATTGCGGAATAACTTACGCTATAATCAATATCTGTTTCAATTCCCATTTGTGTGCCAATAGTTTTAACTACAGATAATCTTGGGGCAGGATTAACAATTAAATTAGACATGGATTCTAAAGGTAGAAATTGTGTAATTTTCTCATCGGTATCGCTGTCTGGGAAAATTTTAAATGCCAATGTACCTCGTATTATTCCTTCGATTATATTCCAAACTAAAAGAAATCCTAAAGCAAAAGCCGAGCGTTTTACTAAAATTCCCAAGAACAAACAGAATGAAAAGAATCCTGTAAGTTTTACAAAAAATGCTAAAAGATAATCTAAATCAGAAAAAATGATTCCAAATTCATTGTAAGAGGAAAAACTTAATCCGAGAATCAAGCTCATTACAAAAACAAAAACGGTAGAAACAAAAGCAAAAAGAACAACGGTCAGGAATTTCGACAATATAAATTCCTTTTTACTTAAACCATCAATTAGATTTTGTTTTAAAGTTCCATAACTATATTCGTTCGCCATCATTGACACGATTACAATGGCAAGGAAAAACTTTAGCCAAGCGGCAACATAGGTATTAAAATGCCAGATGAAAGGAAAATTGAAAATTCCCATTTCGGCTAAATGAAATTTAAACGGACCGATATCAAATTTTATTGATGCAATCAAGGCTATAAAAGAGAGTAAAATAAAATAAGCCAAAGTCAGGATTTTGCTGGCTTTGTTTTTCCAGATTTTTTGAAGTTCTATAGAGATAAGTCTGTTCATGGTTTAGTTTTTTTGGATGATGGCGTTTTTGGTTAATTCTAAAAATTGTGCTTCCAGGCTGTTTTTGCGTTTTACCAAATGATTTAAAACGATATTTTTTGAGAATAAAAACTGATTTAAATCGGAAGCGGATAAATCTGATTTTAGGTAAACCAAAACTTTTCCGTCTTCGTCCTTAATTTGTCCAACAGCCGGATGATCATTCAAAATTGATTTTAGAACCAGATTGTCATTCGAAGAAATTTCAAAAAAGCCTTCATTTGCCGACATTGCATCAACAGAACCTGAATATAAAATTTCGCCTTTTCTTAAAACAACAACATGTGAGCATACTTTTTCGACCTCGTCTAATAAATGCGAAGCCAATAAAATGGTTGTTCCCTGCGATGCAATTTCTTTGATAATATCACGAATCTGATGAATTCCCTGCGGATCTAAACCATTTGTTGGTTCATCTAAAATTAGGATTTCAGGATCATTCAACAATGCCGAAGCAATTGCTAAACGCTGTTTCATTCCTAATGAAAATGTGCTGAATTTGCTGTCTTTTCTTTCGGTCAAACCCACAAGATTCAGTTTTTCTTCAATTTTAGCGTAATTGATGCTTTTAATTTTGCAGACTAATTTCAGGTTTTCCTCAGCTGTCATATAAGGGTAAAAGTTCGGGCGCTCTATAATGGCTCCTACTTTTTTTAAGGCTTCATGCGTTTGCATTTTTCCGTCAAACCATTTATAACTGCCTGCTGTTTCGTTTACAACATTGAGTACAATTCCTAAAGTGGTTGATTTTCCGCTTCCGTTAGGGCCAAGAATTCCGTAAACGTGACCTTTTTGAATGCTGAAAGAAACATTTTTGAGTGCCTGAATGCGCCCATATTGTTTGCTGAGATTTTCGATGGTAAGGATGGTTTCCAAATTTTTTCGGTTTTAGTTTTTAGTATGACGAATCAACTTTAATATTGTTACGCTAAA
>Ga0123388_1099695_pt1 | contig 10919 bp, 9 predicted proteins | sample T0HHNO3metaT_FD_89916 | JGI IMG/M metagenome (GOLD analysis project Ga0123388, IMG submission 89916) | Methane-oxidizing artificial microbial communities from Washington, USA to study methane cycling - T0-HHNO3 metaT (Metagenome... | ecosystem: Engineered > Modeled > Simulated communities...
CCCTCCCCCACGGCCACGACCGTGGCAGCGCCGATACGCTGGTGGCGCAAGTGGTGGCGCGGCTTGTCGCCCACCCGGCAAGACCGTTTTGCCGCACTCGCCCCCCTCGCGGCAGTGCTGATGTTCCTAGCCGCCATCGTTGCGGCGTTCTGGTACCTGCGCGCCGAAGAAGCCGAGCGCGAACAAGAAGCCCTACGGCGCGACGTGGAATACGCCCAGCAGCGCGTACGCCTGCGCCTGCTGGAGCGGCAAGAACAACTCATGCGCATCGCACGCGATGTGTCCAACCAGGACCTGGGTAAGGCAGATTTCATCAGCCGCGCCGAGGCACTGATCAGCCAGTACCCTGAGCTGCAGGCCATCACCTGGATTGACGACCGCCGACGCATCCGCGCAAGCCAGGCCGCCCCGACACTGGCCAGTGGTGAGCTGCGCATCGCAGGCGAAGTCCTCAAGCCCGGGGACACCGCCGACACCTTTGGCCTGGCGCGGGACCTGCAGCAACCGGTGTACGCGCAGCCGGCCGCTACGTCGGGCGATGCGACCCCACTGCTGCAGTTGCAGGTGCCGCTCAACAACCAGGGCAAGTTCAGCGGCGTGGTGCTGGGTGAATATTCCATCGACAGCCTGCTGCGCTACGGCACCCCTACCGAAGTGCTGGCGCGCTACGCGGTGACGCTGCTCGACAGCAAGAACCAGGTGCTGGCGGGCACGCCGCTGGGCCCGCGCAACAAGGCCACGCAGTTGCTCCCCTGGACGCCCAAGGCCAACGAGTACGAGGTACCGGTCTCCCCCGTCGGCAACGGTCTGGTGCTGCGCGCTCAGGCCTACCGCACGTCTCTTGGCGTGGTGGGCAGCGGGCTGTTCTGGCTGGTGGGCACGCTGAGCGCGATGACAGCCTGGATGCTGATCGCCACCTGGCGCCACACCCGTCGCCGAATGCAGGCGCAAGAAGCCCTGGTGGCCGAGACTAACTTTCGCCGGGCGATGGAAAACTCCATCCTCACCGGCATGCGCGCCCTGGACATGGAAGGCCGTATCAGCTATGTGAACGCCGCCTTTTGCCAGATGACGGGCTGGAGTGCCGAAGAGCTGGTGGGCCTGAAAGCCCCCTTCCCCTACTGGCCCGAGGCCGATCACGAAACCCTGCAGGCCAAGCTGCGCGACGAACTGCGCGGCAACACCATGGCAGGCGGCTTTCAGGTGCGCGTCAAGCGCAAGAGCGGGACGCTGTTCGACGCCCGGCTCTATGTGTCTCCGCTGATCGACGCCCATGGCCAGCAGACGGGCTGGATGACCTCGATGACCGACATCACCGAGCCCAACCGCATTCGTGAACAGCTGTCGGCGTCGCACGAACGCTTCACCATCGTGCTGGAGTCGCTGGACGCCTCGGTGTCGGTGGCCCCCTTGGGCAGCGAAGAGCTGCTATTTGCCAATAAGCTCTACCGCCAGTGGTTCGGGTCGCAAACCGGCGGACACCTGCAACTGGTGGCGCAGGCAGGTGTGGTGCCGATTGCGGGCAAGGAGCAAAGTGGCATGGACGATGAGGACGGCCTGATGGGCCTGCCCACTGACACACTGACCAGCGCCCGCAGTGAAAACGCCGAGATCTACCTGCCCGACCTGGGCAAGTGGCTGGAAGTGCGCTCGCGCTATCTGAACTGGGTGGACGGCCGCCTGGCCCAGATGGTGATTGCCACGGACATCACCCCCCGCCGCCTGGCCGAAGAGCAGGCCCAGCGGCAGGCCGAGCGCGCGCAGTCGGTCAGCCGCCTCATCACCATGGGCGAGATGGCGTCCAGCGTGGCGCACGAACTGAACCAGCCGCTCACCGCCATCAACAACTACTGCAGCGGCATGGTTTCGCGCATCCAGAGCGGCCAGCTCACCGAAGAGGCCCTGCTCACCGCCCTGCAAAAGACAGCGCACCAGGCGCAGCGCGCAGGCCAGATCATCCAGCGGATCCGCTCGTTCGTGAAAAAGAGCGAGCCCAACCGCACGCTGGCCGATGTGCATTCGATGGTCAACGAAGCCGTCGAGCTGGCCGATATCGAACTGCGCCGGCACAACGTGCGCCTGACGCACTACGTCGCCGCGCGCCTGCCGCAAGTGATGGCCGACACCATCCTGATCGAGCAGGTGCTCGTCAACCTGATGAAGAACGGCGCCGAGGCCATCCAGCACGCCGACCGCCCCGCCCCCAACCGCAGCGTGGAGCTGCGCGTGGTGCCCAAGCAGATCGATGACCGCCAGGTGGTCGAGTTCTCGGTGCAGGACACCGGCAAGGGGCTGGCCCCCGAAGTGCTGGAGCGCCTGTTTGAGGCCTTCTTCTCCACCAAGCAGGAAGGCATGGGCATGGGCCTCAATCTGTGCCGCAGCATCGTCGAGTCCCACCAGGGCCGGATGCAGGCGGAGAACCTCTACAATGGCTCGGAGGTTACAGGCTGCAGGTTCTCCTTCTGGCTGCCGCTTGCCAAGCCTGCTGATGCCACTACAAATTCTGTAGCAAACGAACAAAACCCAAGGACTGTTGCATGAGCTTGATTCCGAAAAAAGGCACTGTTTACGTTGTGGACGACGACGAAGCAGTTCGCGATTCCCTGCAGTGGCTGCTGGAAGGCAAGGACTACCGGGTGCGTTGCTTTGATTCGGCCGAGACGTTTCTCTCACGCTACGATCCACGCGAGGTGGCCTGCCTGATCGTGGACATCCGCATGGGCGGCATGACCGGCCTGGAACTGCAGGACCGCCTCATTGAGCGCAAATCGCCGCTTCCCATCGTGTTCATCACTGGCCACGGCGACGTGCCTATGGCAGTGAACACCATGAAGAAAGGTGCGCTGGACTTCATCCAGAAGCCTTTTGACGAAGAAGAGCTGGTGGGCCTGGTAGAGCGCATGCTAGACCACGCCCGCGAAGCCTTCGCGGGCTACCAGCAGGCCGCCAGCCGCGACGCCCTGCTGTCCAAGCTCACCAGCCGCGAGGCGCAGGTGCTCGAACGCATCGTGGCCGGTCGCCTGAACAAGCAGATCGCTGACGACCTGGGCATCAGCATCAAGACGGTGGAGGCACACCGCGCCAACATCATGGAAAAGCTCAACGCCAACACGGTGGCCGATCTGCTCAAGATCGCTCTGGGGCAGAACGCGCCCAAGGGCTGATCGCTCCCATTTTGATAGCTACCAGCGCATATTGCACTAGCGCTACCAGCCATTTTGACTTGTATCTTCTGACATGACAGCCCAACTCATCGACGGCAACGCCCTTTCCCGCCAACTTCGCAGCGAGGTGGCGCAACGCGCTGCCGCCCTCACCGCCCGTGGCCACCAGCCTGGCCTGGCGGTGATTCTGGTGGGCGAAGACCCAGCCTCGGCCGTGTATGTGCGCAACAAGGTCAAGGCCTGCGAGGACAGCGGCGTGCGCTCCATCTTTGAAAAGTACGACGCCGATCTGAGCGAGGCTGCGCTGCTGGCACGCATCGAAGCCCTCAATGCCGACCCCACAGTGCATGGCATCCTGGTGCAGATGCCCCTGCCCAAGCACATTGACCCGCACAAGGTCATCGAGGCCATTGCCACCTCCAAGGATGTGGATGGCTACTCGGTGCTGTCGGCTGGCGAACTCATGGCCGGGCTGGACGGTTTCCGCCCCTGCACGCCCTACGGCAGCATGAAGCTCATCGAGTCCACCGGCCAGTCGATCAAGGGCAAACATGCCGTGGTCATCGGGCGCAGCAATACCGTGGGCAAGCCCATGGCCCTGCTGCTGCTGCAGGCCAATGCCACGGTCACCGTCACCCACAGCGGCACCCCCGACCTGGGCTACCACACCCGCCAGGCAGACATCGTGGTGGCTGCGGTCGGCCGCGCCAACACGCTCACCGCCGACATGGTCAAGCCCGGTGCCATCGTGATCGACGTGGGCATCAACCGCAAGGCCGACGGCAAACTGTGTGGCGATGTGGACTTTGAGGGCGTCAAAGAGGTGGCGGGCTGGATCACCCCCGTCCCTGGCGGGGTTGGACCCATGACCATTACCATGCTGCTGGTGAACACCATCGAAGCCGCCGAGCGGGCTGCCGCGCGCTGACCGCGCCCGGGGAAGACGCCAGCCGCTTTGCAACTTGAACCTGCGCCGCCTGGCGCCATCTAATCCCGCATGAGCAACGCCCTTCTCGACTTCTCCGACCTCCCCGCCTTTGACCGCATCACCCCACAGGACGTAGCCCCTGCGGTTGATGTGCTGCTGGAGCGTGCCAATCAGGCTCTGGAGACCGTCACGGCGCCCGACTTCCCTGCCCGCTGGGATGCCATCGCCAAGGTGCTGGATGTAGCCACCGAACAGCTCGGCCGCGCCTGGGGGGCTGTCAGCCACCTCAACAGCGTTGCCGACACACCGGAACTGCGCGCGGCCTACAACGCCGCCCTGCCCCGCGTCACGGAGTTCTGGACCCGCCTGGGCGCTGACGAACGCCTCTATGCCAAGTACAAGGCCATCGACCCCGCCACCCTGACCCCCGAGCAGCGCCAAGCCCACCGCAATGCGGTGCGTAACTTTGTACTCAGCGGCGCTGAGCTGACCGGGGCGGCCAAGGAGCGCTTCGCCCAGATCCAGGAACGCCAGGCCGAGCTGAGCCAGAAGTTCAGCGAAAACGCGCTGGACGCCACCGATGCCTTTGCCTACTACGCCACCGCTGAGGAACTGGACGGTGTACCGGCCGATGTGCAGCAAGCCGCTTTGGCGGCCGCACAGGCGGACGGGAAACCCGGCTACAAGCTCACCCTGAAGATGCCTTGCTACCTGCCGGTGATGCAGTTTGCCACCCGCAGCGACCTGCGCGCCAAGCTGTACCGCGCCTATGTCACCCGTGCCTCGGACCAGGCCGAAGGCGAAGGCCAGAAATTCGATAACACCGCGCTGATTGGCGAAATCCTGGCCTTGCGCCGAGAAGAAGCCCAGCTGCTGGGCTACGCCAACTTTGGTGAAGTCTCCGTGGTGCCCAAGATGGCCCAGTCGCCCGCCGAGGTTGTCCAGTTCTTGCGTGATCTCGCCCGCCGCGCCCGGCCCTATGCCGAAAAGGACGTGGCCGACCTGCGCGCCTTTGCGGCCGAACACCTGGGGCTGACCGATCCGCAGCCCTGGGACTGGCCCTACATCTCTGAAAAGCTCAAGGAAGCCCGCTACGCCTTCAGCGAGCAGGAGCTCAAGGCGTACTTCACGGCACCCAAGGTATTGGCAGGCCTGTTCAAGATCATTGAGACGCTGTTTGAAGTGTCCATCCGCCGCGACACGGCACCGGTGTGGCACCCTGCGGTGGAGTTCTATCGCATCGAACGCAACGGCCAACTGGTGGGCCAGTTCTACCTCGACCAGCCCGCCCGCACCGGCAAGCGGGGTGGCGCCTGGATGGATGACGTGCGCACGCGCTGGCAGCGCCCCGACACCGGAGTGCTGCAAACGCCGATTGCCCACCTCGTCTGCAACTTCGCGGACGGCGTGGACGGTAAGCCGCCACTGTTGACCCATGACGACGTGATCACGCTGTTCCATGAATTTGGCCATGGACTGCATCACATGCTGACCCAGGTGAACGAACGCGATGTTTCTGGCATTGGCGGCGTCGAATGGGACGCCGTGGAGCTGCCCAGCCAGTTCATGGAAAACTTCTGCTGGGAATGGGATGTGCTCAGACACATGACGGCCCACGTGGACACCGGCGAGCCGCTGCCGCGCACGCTGTTTGACAAGATGATCGCCGCCAAGAACTTCCAGAGCGGCATGCAGACCCTGCGCCAGATCGAGTTTGCCTTGTTCGACATGCTGCTGCACACCGAACACGACCCGGCCCAGGACTTCATGCCCCTGCTGACCCAGGTGCGCCAGGAAGTGGCCGTGCTGCAGCCGCCCGCGTTCAGCCGCACGGCCCACACCTTCAGCCATATCTTTGCCGGCGGCTATGCAGCGGGGTACTACAGCTACAAATGGGCCGAGGTACTCAGCGCTGACGCCTACGCCGCCTTTGAAGAAACCGCCGGCACCGACGGCTTGCCCAGCACCGAAACCGGGAGACGGTACCGTGAGGCCATCCTGGAAGCGGGTGGCAGCCGCCCCGCCATGGAGTCCTTCAAGGCTTTCCGTGGCCGTGAACCCAGTCTGGATGCCCTGCTGCGCCACCAGGGCATGGCGGAAGAACTGACCGCCTGAGTGCGGTCTGTCGCCTGGCCTCTAAAAACCACAGCCCCACAAGAATGAGGAGAACCCGCATGCCCCGTACTACGTTCGCTCCTGCCGCTGCATCCTTGTTGATGGCTCTGGCCTCTGTGGGGGCCCAGGCGCAGAATGTCTATCGCATTGTCGGGCCCGACGGCAAGGTGACTTTCTCAGACCGCCCTCCGGCCGAAACCACTGCACCGCCCGCGCGCAGCCCTGCAGCCCCGGCTGCCGCGACCGCAGGCCCGGCAGCGGCCAATGGAGCGTTGCCTTACGAACTGCGCCAGGTGGCCAACCGGTACCCGGTGACCATCTACACCGGCAATGACTGCGCACCCTGCGGAAGCTTGCGCAACATGCTGACATCACGCGGTGTGCCGTACACCGAGCGCACAGTGGCCAGCAATGAGGACATTGCCGCACTGCAACGCCTGAGTGGCAGCACCAGCCTGCCTTTTGGCACCATTGGCGGCCAGCAACTGGTGGGCTTTTCGGACGCGGAGTGGATCCAATACCTCGACGCAGCGGGCTACCCCAAACAATCCCAGTTGCCCAGCAACTACCGCCAGCCAGCGCCCACCCCCCTGGTTGCGGCCAAGCCGGTGGAGTCTGCACCCGCCGCTGAACCGAAAGCGCCGGCACGGCCCGCGCTCCCTCCACCGGTCAATGACGGCCCAACACCAAGTAATCCCGCCGGTATCCGGTTCTGACACTGTGACGTAGCCGCCTCCAGGCGGCTGGTCCTGCCATTCACCTCCACCCAACAGAAAGGGGCCTCCAGAGGCCCCTTTTGTACTGGTGAACTATGCGGGTGGGCTTGTCACCCACCCCACCAACATTCCTCAATAGTTGATGGTCTTCACGCCCTGCGCCGTACCCAGCAGGCACACAGATGCCTTCTGGTGGGCAAACACACCCACGGTCACCACGCCAGGCCATTGGTTGATCTCTGACTCGAACGCCAGCGGGTCGGTGATGGACAAGCCCTTCACGTCCAGAATGTGCTGGCCGTTGTCAGTCACCAGTGGCTGTCCGTCTTTGAGTCGCAGGCTGGCCTGTCCACCCATGGCGGCAAAACGGCGCGCAATGTGATTGGCAGCCATCGGGATCACCTCCACCGGCAACGGAAACTGGCCCAGGGCCTTCACCAACTTGGATTCGTCGGCGATACACACAAAGCGCTCGGCCAACGCTGCCACGATCTTCTCGCGTGTCAGTGCAGCGCCGCCACCCTTGACCATGTAACCCTGGCCGTCGATCTCATCCGCGCCGTCGATGTAGACGGAGAGCGATGGCACCTCATTGGCATCGAACACGGCAATACCCAGTGCCTTCAGGCGCTCGGTGCTGGCTACAGAACTGGATACAGCGCCCTTGATCTGGTCCTTCATGCCCGCCAGGGCGTCAATGAACTTGTTGACGGTGGAGCCGGTGCCCACCCCCACAATCTCGCCAGGCACCACGTATTGCAGCGCGGCTTGGCCTACCAGGGTCTTGAGTTCGTCTTGGGTCAGGGGAATGGTGGTCGTCATGGGAGAAAATCGGGGGTAATCTTGAATTATCTCCCCATGTCCCTGATCCCCTACGCCCTCACCCGCCCCTTTCTCTTCGGCATGGATGCCGAGGCCGCCCACGAACTCACCATGGACATGCTGGCGCGCGGGCAGCGCACGCCGCTGCAGTGGGCCTGGTGCAACGAAACTGTGAACGACCCCATCACCCTGGCGGGGCTGAAGTTTCCCAACCGCGTGGGCATGGCGGCGGGCCTGGACAAGAATGCGCGCTGCATTGACGCGCTGGGCGCCATGGGTTTCGGTTTTGTGGAAGTGGGCACTGTGACCCCCAAAGCGCAGCCGGGCAACCCCAAGCCGCGCATGTTTCGCCTGCCCGAGGCCCGCGCACTGATCAACCGCCTGGGCTTCAACAACGAAGGCCTGGATGCATTCCTGCGCAATGTGCAGCAGGCGCAGTTTCGCAAGCAGAACCGTCAGCACCCCATGCTGCTTGGTCTCAACATCGGTAAGAACGCCACCACCCCCATCGAGAACGCCACCAGCGACTACCTGATCTGCCTGGAGGGCGTATACCCCCATGCCGACTATGTGACGGTCAACATCAGCTCACCCAATACCCAGAACCTGCGCGCATTGCAAAGCGATGCCGCACTGGATGCACTGCTGGGAGCGATTGCCGAGCGCCGTGAGACGCTGGCCGCCCAGCACCAGCGGCGCGTGCCGGTTTTTGTGAAGATTGCACCGGACCTGGATGAAGCCCAGGTGGCAGTGATCGCGGCGACGCTGCAGCGCCACGGCATGGACGGTGTGATTGCCACCAACACGACCATCAGCCGCGCTGCGGTGCAGGGCATGTGCCACGCGGAAGAGACGGGGGGGTTGAGTGGCACTCCGGTGCTGGAAGCCAGCAACCAGGTCATTCGGCAGCTGCGCGCAACCTTGGGCAGCGGATTCCCCATCATTGGTGTCGGCGGCATCATGAGCGCCGACGACGCAGTGAGCAAGATTCGCGCAGGGGCAGACGTGGTGCAGATCTACACGGGCCTGATTTATGAAGGCCCTGCGCTGGTCGTGAAGGCCGCCAAGGCCATCAAGGCCTTTCGCTAAACCCTCGGGCCACAGACGCTCGACCACACGACCCCATAAGGAAACGGAGCCTCTGGCAACAGGGCTCCGTTTCAGTTTTCGGCGTGGGTTTGAGCAGCGGGACGCCGCCCTCCGCAACCCCGCCAGTGGTCAGCGCCGCAAGCGCATCAGCATCGGCAGGACAATGCCCGCCCACCGGATCAACCTGCGCGGGCCGGCCACCAGAGCGACACCGGCCATGGCCGCCACCGCCAGCGGGTGCTCGCGCGCGAACCCGGCGGCGCGCAGCGCCAGCGAGGCATCTCCGCCGCCTGTGGCGCCTCCGGCTTGCTCCGCGAGCGCGCGGGCCTGGGCCCGGGCCACGCGGCGGGCACGCAGCCGCTCGCGCTGCAGTTCAATTCGGTCAAGCACACGCTGCTGTTCCGGCGTAGCTACCAGCCTTACCGTGGGCGCAGTCTGCGGTGTACTAGTGGTTGGGAGGGGGGTGCTCACAAGCGCTCCTTGATGTCACGCCAGTCCTGGGCCAGCTCTCGCCGCGTCAGCGCAAAGCCGCTGCCCGCGCGCTGCGCCACAGACACCAACGACACCGTGGCGGCGGCCCAGCCTGCAGCCCATACGGCAGCCACCAGCCACGCCACCAGCGTGCGTTGCGGGGAGTCCCAAAAGTGCACCAGCACCGCCAGCGACACCATGATCAGGGCCACCACCGTGAGCCCAACGACCAGAATGGTCAGCACCAGCAGTTGTTGCAGCCGCTGCTTGAGGTCCGCCCATTCCAGGCGGGCCAGATCCATCCGGTCTTCGGCGGCGATGGCGCCCTCGATCAGGTTGGCACGCCAGCGGGCGGCCAACCCTTCCAGACCCAGCAGCGAGAGCCAATTCATGTCTTGTTGCCTCTGTGGCGTGCCGTCATGGTGGGACAGCGACGATCAGCGGCGTGCAAGCAGAAAGCCAACCAACGCACCCACAGCCAATGCGGCACCCGCCACACGCCAAGGTTCGTCATGGGCGTAGCGGTCAGCTGCCAAAGCGGCTTCCTTCGCTTGGCGGGCGGCGTCCTGAGCGGCGCGCACAGCGGATTCACGCACGTTGTGCATGCCATCGTCCAGGCGCTGGCGCAACAGCTTGATTTCAGGCACTGCGTCCAGGTCCTTGTTGGCCAACAGCCCCCGCAGATCGGAAACCAGCTTTTCCAGTTCGCCCTGGGTGGTCGTGGTGTCAGAAGCAGTCATACAAGCCTTTCTGTGTAGTGCCAAAAGTGATGAAAAACCCCGCACGCGAACGTTGGGACTGAAGTTCATCTTAGCCATCCGCGCAGAAACCCCTCGTAGGACGGGGACGCAAGAGGTTACTGATTGCAAATGGCTTGCTGCAGATCAAACCAGCGCAGCCACATGCTCCGCAATGGCCAGGGCACTTGTCAAGCCGGGCGACTCGATGCCAAAGAGGTTGACCAGCCCCGCCACCCCATGGGCAGCAGGCCCTTGAATGACGAAGTCGGCAGCGGGTGCACTGGCCCCGTGGATCTTGGGACGCATGCCCGCGTAGCCCGGAGCCAGAGCGCCATCTGGCAAGCCCGGCCAATATTTGCGCACCTCGGCATAAAAGGCATCGCCGCGCGCGGGGTCCACCTGCAGATCGTCGGGCGAGTCCACCCATTGCACGTCCGGGCCAAACTTGGTCTGGCCGCCCAGGTCCAGCGTGAGGTGTACACCTAAACCCGCAGCCTCGGGCACCGGGTAAATCAGTCGGCTGAACGGCGCCTTGCCCGTCAACGTGAAATAGTTGCCCTTGGCGTAGTAAGCGGTGGGCACATGCTGCGGGGCCAGCCCCGCAAACCTTGCAGCCAGCGCAGGGGCTTGCAACCCAGCGGCGTTGACCACGGTGCGCGCGCGGAGGCGCGTGCCATCCATTGCTTCCAAATCAATAGCATCAGAACCAATAGATGCTAGCGCTAGTGGTGAATTCAGCGCTACAACACCACCCGCATGCTCCAGATCGCCCTGCAGCGCCAGCATGAGTGCATGGCTATCGACGATGCCGGTGCTGGGTGAATGCAAAGCGCCGATGCAGGCCAGAGCGGGCTCCAGCGCCAAGGCTTCTTCA
>Ga0123388_1025974_pt1 | contig 10882 bp, 7 predicted proteins | sample T0HHNO3metaT_FD_89916 | JGI IMG/M metagenome (GOLD analysis project Ga0123388, IMG submission 89916) | Methane-oxidizing artificial microbial communities from Washington, USA to study methane cycling - T0-HHNO3 metaT (Metagenome... | ecosystem: Engineered > Modeled > Simulated communities...
ATCGGCAGGCGGGCGATCAGCCTGCGCAGTGCGGCGGGCGGCGGCGGCAGTGCCGGCAGCCTGATCGGGAACGAGGTGTTCATGCGGGCATCCTTTCCAGTCCGGGGCGGCGGTGGGCGTAACCATTGACCAGGCCGCCGGGCAGGCTCAGCGCTTCGAGCGCAGCGGCGGCTTCAGCGGCGTCGGCCTGGCCGTTGTAAGTGCGTTCGAACAGGTCGAGCACGGTGGCGAAGTCGCGCGAGGTCGGTGACAGCCGTGCGCGCGTGACGCCAGCGGCGCGCAGTGCCGGCGCGTCGGCGATCAGGCAGTGCTGCGCCGCCGACTGCGTCTGTATGCCATTCAAGGCGAGGAAGTGCTGCTGTTCGGTGGTATCGAGCAGCAGGCCGTCCGGATGCTCGATGCAGCGGAAGCCGCACTGGTCCTTGCTCAGGTGGAAATGGCGCGCAGTGAAGCAGCGTGCCGAGAAAGCCAGCGGCAGGCGGCCGAAGGCGAATACCTCGGTGGCGACCGGCGTGTCGTTCGCCGGTCCGCCGGTCACCGGTGCGGCCGGCGGATTGATCAGCGCCAGCGCGTCCAGCGCAAGTTCGACCGGTGCCACCCAGCGGATGGCGCCGAGTGCGGCATGCTCGCGCAGCGCCGGCTGGCTGTAGACGTTGATGTGCGGGCCGAGCACGAAGGGTCGGCCAGCCAGTGCGCGCAGCGCCGAGGCGTCGCCCGCTTCGACCAGGAATTCGGTCTGGTCGGCCCAGCGGTGCAGTGCGCGCAGGTCGGCAGCCGATTCGAGCAATGCCTGACTGGCCAGCACGATTTCCTTGCCGCAGGTGGCGAGCTCGCGCGCGAGGGCCAGCCAGTCCTCGGTCTTCATTTCATGGCGGCGGCTGCACACGACTTCGCCGAGCACCACGGTGTCGGCGGGTGACTCGGCGACTTCGGCGTAGAAATCGAGCAGCGTGCGGCGCGGCCAGTAATACAGCACCGGGCCGACGGTCAGTGCGATGCGGGCGTTCATCTGTGTGTTCATCGGTTCACCGCCACGGCCGGTCGTAGGCGCCCAGCGTGTGCTGCTGGCCTTCGGCCCAGCGGCCGAGCGCGGCGGTCCATTGCGGCTGTACGCCGAAGCGCGCCGGCTGCGCGGCGCAGTCGTCGATGGCGGCACGCCAGACGCGGGTGACCTGTTCGACATAGGCCGGGCTGCGTTGTCGCCCCTCGATCTTGATCGCGGCAATGCCCATGTCCATCAGCTGCGGCAGCAGCGCCAGCGTGTTCAGGCTGGTCGGTTCTTCCAGCGCGTAGTCGCGCGCGCCGTCGACGTCGAAGCGGCCCTTGCACAGCGTCGGATAGCCGCGCGGTTCGTCCGGCGCGTAGCGGTCGATCAGCACGCCATTGAGCCGGGCCGATACGCCGTCGGCGCCGTCCTCCCAGCGCACGGCCGACGGCGGCGAGCAGACACCGGCCGTGTTCGGCGACTGGCCCGTCGCGTAGGACGACAGCGCACAGCGGCCCTCGACCATGACGCACAGGCTGCCGAAGCCGAACACCTCGATCTCTGCGCTGCTCTGCCGGCACACCTGTTCGACCTGCGGCAGCGTCAGCACGCGCGGCAGCACGGCGCGACGGATGCCGTAGCGCTCGCGGTAGAAATCGATCGCTTCCCAGGTGGTGGCCGAAGCCTGCACGGACAGGTGCAGACGCAGATCGGGGTGGTGATCGCGCGCGTAGGCGAGCACTGCGGTGTCGGCGCAGATCAGCGCGTCGATGCCGAGGCCGGCGGCGGCATCGACCGCGGCGAACCAGCGTTCGGGCGCACGCGCGTCGGCGAAGGTGTTGAGCGCCATCAGCACTTCGCGACCGCGGCTGCGGGCGTAGGCGATGCCGTCGCGTGCCTGCGCGAGGTCGAAGTTCAGACCGGCGAAGTTGCGCGCGTTGGTGGCGTCCTTCAGGCCCATGTAGACGGCGTCGGCGCCGGCGTCGATGGCCAGCGTCAGCGCGCGCAGCGAGCCGGCCGGGCAGACCAGGGCGGGTTTTCGGGGGAGCGTTGCGTGGGCGGTGCGGGATGTTTGCATGTCGGAAAGGTCCGGAACTGCGGGCGCCGCCCAGTGTGGGCATCGCGCGCGGCGCCGTGTTGATCCGGGTCAGACCGGTTGCACACGGCGCCGCGCGATTTGAGTCACTGCACCAGCGGCGTGTCGGCGATGTCCATGTCCACGCCTTCGAGCACGGCCTGACCGGCCAGCAGCGCGACGTACTGGCGCAGCGCGGTGGCGAAGCTCTGCTGGCGCAGCGAGGCGGCGACGGTGCCGCGCACTTCCTCGAAGGGCTGCACGGTGCCCGCTTCGCGCTCCTGCACGTCGATCACGTGGAAACCGAAGCGGCTGTGCACCAGGCGCGGCAGTACACCGATGTCGTGCTGGCCGAAGATGGCGCGGGCAAATTCAGGCACCACTTCTTCCGGCGCCAGCCAGCCGAGGTCGCCGCCGCGTTCGCTGCTCGGGCAGTTCGAATTCTGCCGGGCGGCGTCGGGGAAGGGGTCTTCGCCGTCGGCGTGCGCACGTACGTCGATCAGCACCGCTTCGGCCCGACCGCGCAGTGCATTGACGTCCACACCCGGCGTCACCGCGAACAGGATGTGGCGCATGCGTGCGCGCTGGCCCACGGTGTAGCGGCCGAGGTGGGCACTGTAATGGCGGCGGCAAGCCTCTTCGGATGGCTCCGGCACCTGCACCGCCTGACCGATCAGCGTGTCGATGGCGGTAGCGGCCTCTTCCGAAATCAGGCCGTCGGCCGACTGTTCGTCGCTGGCCGCAAGCAGGCCGGCCTTCTGGGCGGCCTGGCGCAGCAGTTCGGTGCAGGCGCGGTTGCGCAGTTCGTCCGGCGTAACGTCCTCGTCCGCACCGTTGATCGCGATGCCGTTGACGCGGGCGATGCCGCCGCTCTGTTGCGTGGACTGCATGGTGTCTCCTCGATCCTTTTATGAATGGATGCGCCGCGCAGCGGCGACGCATCCTTCACATCATCTCAGACACCGGCGCCCGGCTGGCGCGGCTGATTGTGTCCGGCCGGCAGGTTGAGCCGGCGTGCGCGCACCACCTGGTAGGGGCGGAACACGTACAGCACCGAGGCGAAGCCGCTCCACACGTGCACCAGACGGGTGAAGGGGAACACCAGGAAGATGGTCATGCCGAGGAACATGTGGGTCTTGAACACCCAGCCGGCTTCGGCCAGCAGTTCCGGCGCGCCGGCGCGGAAGGTGACGATGCGCTGCGCCCACTCGGCGAGCAGCATCATCATGCTGCCGTCCAGATGCTGTGCCGACAGCGGGATGGTGGCCAGACCGAGCAGCAGCTGCACCCACAGCAGCACGGCGATGACGATGTCGCTGGTTTTCGACGTGGCGCGGATGCGCGGCTCGGTCAGCCGGCGGTGCAGCAGCAGCGTCAGGCCGATGAAGCCGAGCAGACCGGCGATGCCGCCGGTCACCATCGCGACCAGCTGCTTGGCGCCGGCGCCGATGAAATGCTCATAGACGACGTGCGGCGTCAGCATGCCGAAGAAGTGCCCGAAGAACAGGAAGAGCACGCCGATGTGGAACAGATTGCTGCCCAGCCTGAGCTGGCCGCGGCGCAGCAGCTGCGACGAATCGCTCTTCCAGGTGTACTGGTCGCGGTCGAAGCGCAGCAGACTGCCGATGAAGAATACGGCGAGGCAGATGTAGGGGTAGTAACCGAACAGCAGGTTGTCGAGCCAGGAAGTCATGGTTGTACTCCTTGAGTGGCGGAGGACTTGCGGACGAGGTTGATGGGCTGCGGTGTGCCGGGCTTGGCCTGGCCGTGCGAGGAGCAGCCGTCGAAGGCGAGTGGTTCGGCCCAGCTGTCGTCGAGCGCTTCGTCGGGCTGGATCTTCACCGCGTGGGCGCGTTCGCCGGCCAGTTCGATCAGCGCGCCGACCACGCTCGCGTAGCGGCTTTCGCGCTTGACCAGCGCCGTGAACAACGCATTCAGGATGTGCGTCATTTCGGCGAGGAAGGCGCGCGCCTCCTTCGGCGGCTGGGTCGAGGCGAATTCGAGCACCACCGGCAGGTAATCCGGCAGTTCGCCGGCGGACAGGAAGAGGCCGGCTTTCTCGTAGGTCTGCGCCAGATCGATCATCGCCGGCCCGCGGTCGCGCGAATCGCCATGCACGTGTTCGAACAGGTGCAGCGAGGTCGAACGGCCGCGGTCGAACAGTTCGACGTAGGCGGCTTCGCCATCGAGCGCGGGCTGCTGCTGCAGCGTGTCGATCAGCGCATCCAGCTCGGCCAGACGGGAGGCCGACAGCGCCGCCTCGTCGTGCAGCGCCAGGCGCAGGTCGGGCAGCAGTCCGCGCAGGCTGGCGTCCGGGTAGCCGATCAGCAGCGCGCAGGCGCGCAGCGTGTGGGTCATTTTCTTCGGTGTCGTAAAAATGGTCATACCACCGCCTTGATCGGGATGGTCCGGCGCTTGTTGCCGCCGAACAGGCTGCTGTCGGAACTGCCTTCCGAGCAGCCGTTACCGAATGAGAAGCCGCAGCCGCCGCGCACGTCGAAGGCGTTCTCCGCGTACTCGCGGTGGGCCGACGGAATGACGAAGCGGTCCTCGTAGTTGGCGATCGCCATCACGTGGTACATGTCCTCGACCGCGGCCTGGCTGATGCCGACCTGGGTCAATGCCGCGGTATTGATGCGACCATCGACGTGCTTCTCGCGCTGGTAGGCGCGCATCGCCAGCATGCGTTCGAGTGCGCGCACGACCGGTTGCGTGTCGCCGGCGGTAAGCAGGTTGGCGAGGTATTTGACCGGAATGCGCAGCTGGTTCACGTCCGGAATCTCGCCATTGACACCGACCTGGCCGGCGTTGGCGGCGGCGGTGATCGGCGACAGCGGTGGCACGTACCACACCATGGGCAGCGTGCGGTATTCCGGGTGCAGCGGCAGCGCCACCTTCCACTCCACCGCCATCTTGTAGACCGGGCTGCGGCGGGCGGCTTCCATCCACGAATCGGGGATGCCGTCGGCACGGGCCTGTTCGATCACCTTCGGATCGTTCGGGTCGAGGAAGATGTCGAGCTGGGCCTGGTAGAGGTCGCGGTCATGTTCGACCGAAGCCGCTTCCTGGATGCGGTCGGCGTCATACAGCAGCACGCCGAGGTAGCGGATGCGGCCGACGCAGGTTTCCGAGCACACGGTGGGCTGGCCGGCTTCGATGCGCGGGTAGCAGAAGATGCACTTCTCTGCTTTCCCCGATTGCCAGTTGTAGTAGATCTTCTTGTACGGACAGCCGGACACGCACATGCGCCAGCCGCGGCACTTGTCCTGGTCGATCAGCACGATGCCGTCCTCTTCGCGCTTGTAGATCGAGCCGGACGGGCAGCTGGCGACGCAGGCCGGGTTCAGGCAGTGCTCGCACAGCCGCGGCAGGTACATCATGAAGGTGTTCTCGAACTGGCCGTAGATGTCCTTCTGCACCTCGTCGAAGTTCTTGTCCTTCGAGCGCTTCGAGAATTCGCCGCCGAGAATCTCCTCCCAGTTCGGGCCCCATTCAATCTTTTCCATGCGCTGGCCGGTGATCAGGCTGCGCGGCCGCGCGGTCGGCGCCGCCTTCATTTCGGGCGCCGACTGCAGGTGGTCGTAGTCGAAGGTGAAGGGCTCGTAGTAGTCGTCGATTTCCGGCAGATGCGGGTTGGCGAAGATCTTCATCAGAAGCTGCCACTTGCCGCCCTGGCGCGGCGCGATCGAGCCGTCGCTCTTGCGCATCCAGCCACCCTGCCACTTGTCCTGGTTCTCCCATTCCTTCGGGTAACCGATGCCGGGCTTGGTTTCGACGTTGTTGAACCACGCGTATTCCATGCCGGGACGGCTGGTCCACACGTTCTTGCAGGTGACCGAGCAGGTGTGGCAACCGATGCACTTGTCGAGGTTGAGCACCATGCCGATTTGAGCGCGTATTTTCATGTCATGTCTCCTTAGGCGTGGGCGGTATCGGTGGCAGCGGCTTCGCCGTCGAGCCAGTCGATGCGCTTCATCTTGCGCACGACGACGAACTCGTCGCGGTTGGTGCCGATGGTTCCGTAGTAGTTGAAGCCGTAGCTCAGCTGGGCATAGCCGCCGATCATGTGCGTCGGCTTCAGCACGATGCGGGTGACCGAGTTGTGGATGCCGCCGCGCGCACCGGTGATCTCCGACCCCGGCGTGTTGATGATCTTTTCCTGTGCGTGGTACATCAGCACCATGCCCGGATTGACCCGCTGGCTCACCACGGCGCGCGCGGTGATCGCGCCATTCACGTTGAACAGTTCGACCCAGTCGTTATCGACGATGCCGGCCTTCTTCGCGTCGTCCTCGGACAGCCAGATCACCGGGCCGCCGCGGTTCAGCGTCAGCATGTGCAGGTTGTCGCTGTAGGTCGAGTGGATGCCCCACTTCTGGTGCGGCGTGATGAAGTTGAGCTGGATCTCCGGATTGCCGTTGCTCTTGATGCCAGCGATCGCCGCCGTGGTCTTCAGGTCCACCGGCGGGCGGTAGCTGACGAAGCCTTCGCCGAAGGCGCGCATCCACGGATGGTCCTGGTAGAACTGCTGACGGCCGGTCAGCGTGCGCCATGGGATCAGTTCATGCACATTGGTATAGCCGGCGTTGTACGACACCTTCTCGCTCTCCAGTCCGGACCACGTCGGCGACGAGATGATCTTGCGCGGCTGCGCCTGGATGTCGCGGAAGCGGATCTTCTCGTCCTCGCGATAGATGGCCAGGTGCTCGTGATCGCGCCCGGTCTGCTTGCCCAGCGCCTTCCACGCCTTCACCGCGACCTGGCCGTTGGTTTCCGGCGCCAGCATCATCACCACTTCGCAGGCGTCGATGTCGCTGTCGATCTTCGGCATGCCCTTGGTCGCGCCCTCATCGGTCACCAGACCGTTCAGTTCGCCAAGCTGGCGCACCTCGTCCTGCGTGTTCCAGGCGATGCCCTTGCCGCCGTTGCCCACCTTGGTCAGCAGCGGGCCGACCGCGGTGAAGCGCTTGTAGACGTTCGGGTAGTCGCGCTCGACCACCGTCATCTGCGGCGCCGTCTTGCCCGGGATCAGATCGCACTCGCCGCGCTTCCAGTCGGCGACGCCGAAGGGCTGGGCCAGTTCGGCCGGGCTGTCGTGCATCAGCGGCGTCAGCACCAGTTCGCGTTCGACGCCGAGGTGGCCGACGCACACTTCGCTGAACTTCTTGGCGAAGCCCTTGTAGATGTCCCAGTCGCTCTTCGACTGCCAGGCCGGGTCGACCGCGGTCGACAGCGGGTGGATGAAGGGGTGCATGTCGCTGGTATTGAGGTCGTTCTTCTCGTACCAGGTGGCGGTCGGCAGCACGATGTCCGAATACAGGCAGGTGGTGCTCATGCGGAAATCGAGCGTCACCAGCAGGTCGAGCTTGCCTTCGGGCGCTTCCGTGTGCCACTTCACTTCCTGCGGCTTGGCGTCGTCCGAGCCGAGGTCCTTGCCCTGCACGCCGTTGCTGGTGCCCAGCAGGTGCTTCAGGAAGTACTCGTGGCCCTTGCCGCTGGAACCGAGGATGTTGGAGCGCCACACGAACATGTTGCGCGGCCAGTTCTGCGGCGCGTCCGGGTCCTCGCAGCTCAGTTCGAGCTGGCCGTTCTTCAGCGCGCCGACCGCGTAGTCCTTCGGATCGACGCCCGCCGCGTTGGCGTCGCGCACCACCTGGATCGGGTTGGTCTTCAGCTGCGGCGCGCTGGGCAGCCAGCCCATGCGCTCGGCGCGCACGTTGTAGTCGATCATGCTGCCGCCGAACAGCGACTTGTCGGCGAGCGGGGACAGCACTTCCTCGACGCCGAGCTTTTCGTAGCGCCACTGGTCGGTGTGCGCGTAGAAGAAGCTGGTCGAGTTCTGCTGCCGCGGCGGGCGTATCCAGTCGAGTGCGAAGGCGAGCGCGGTCCAGCCGGTCTGCGGGCGCAGCTTCTCCTGCCCGACGTAGTGCGCCCAGCCGCCGCCGCTCTGGCCGATGCAACCGCACATCATCAGCATGTTGATGATGCCGCGGTAGTTCATGTCGCAGTGGTACCAGTGGTTCATCGCCGCGCCGATGATGACCATGGACTTACCGCGGGTCTTGTCGGCGTTGTCGGCGAACTGGCGGGCAACCGTGATGATCTGGTCGCGCGGCACGCCGGTGATCTTCTCCTGCCAGGCGGGCGTGTAGGCGATGTCCTGATCGTAGCTGCTCGCACCGGTGTCGCCGGGAAGACCGCGGCCGACGCCGTAGTTCGCGACCTGCAGGTCGAACACGGTGGCCACCAGTGCGTCGCGCTTGTCGCCTGCCTTGCCGAGCGCGATGCGCTGCACCGGCACCGTGCGCAGCAGCACGTCGCCGCCGCCCTGCGGGCTGTTCGGGAAGTGTTCGTGCTCGATGCCGCCGAAGTAGGGGAAGGCGACCTGCGTGTGCTCGACCGGGGTGGTATCGCCTTCGAGCACCGACAGTTTCAGCTTCACGTCGCCGCCGTGGCGCGCTTCCTTCGCTTCGAGGTTCCACTGGCCAGCGTCGGCGCGGCCGTCCGGGCCCCAGCGGAAGCCGATGGCGCCGTTGGGCAGTACGACGCGGCCGTTCTCGTCGAAGGCGACCGTTTTCCAGTCAGGATTGTTGGCCTGCCCCAGCTTTCCGTTGAAGTCGCTGGCGCGCACGTAGCGGTCCGGCACCATCACCGTCTTGCCGTTGGGCAGGGTGTGTTCCTTCAGCAGCACCAGCATGGGCAGATCGGTGTAGCGGCGCGCGTAATCATCGAAGTACGCAGATCTTCCGGCCCCCAGGTCGCCGCTGCGCGGCGCCCGCCCCCCGAGGGGGTCCGCCTCGCTTGGGGCGGCCCGGCGCTCTGCGGCGCTGCCAAAGTAGAACTCCTTCAGGATGACGTGGCCCATGGCCATCGCCACCGCGGCGTCGGTGCCCTGTTTCGGGTGCAGCCAGAGGTCGGCCAGCTTGCTGATCTCGGCGTAGTCGGGCGTGACGGCGACGGTCTTCGCGCCCTTGTAGCGGACCTCGGTGAAGAAGTGGGCGTCCGGCGTGCGCGTCTGCGGCACGTTGGAGCCCCAGGCGATGATGTAGGTCGAGTTGTACCAGTCGGCCGATTCCGGCACGTCGGTCTGTTCGCCCCAGATCTGCGGGCTGGACGGCGGCAGGTCGCAGTACCAGTCGTAGAAGCTCATGCAGACGCCACCGATCAGGCTCAGGTAGCGGCTGCCGGCGGCATAGCTCACCATCGACATCGCCGGGATCGGCGAGAAGCCGATGATGCGGTCCGGGCCGTGCTTCTTGATGGTGTAGACGTTGGCGGCGGCGACCAGCTCGTTCACCTCGTCCCAGCTGGAGCGGACGAAGCCGCCGAGGCCGCGCACCTGCTGGTAGTCACGGCGCTTCGCGTCGTTCTCGACGATGGAGGCCCAGGCTTCGACCGGGCCATGCTTCAGGCGCGCCTCGCGCCAGCTCTTGAGCAGGCGGCCGCGCACCATCGGATACTTCACGCGGTTGGCGCTGTAAAGGTACCAGCTGTAGCTGGCACCGCGCGCACAGCCGCGCGGCTCGTGGTTGGGCATGTCCCAGCGGGTGCGCGGGTAGTCGGTCTGCTGGGTTTCCCAGGTGACGATGCCGCCCTTGACGTAGATCTTCCACGAGCAGGAACCGGTGCAGTTCACGCCGTGGGTGGAGCGCACGATCTTGTCGTGCGCCCAGCGGTCGCGGTAGGCATCCTCCCAGCTGCGGTCTTCGCCGGTGGCGATGCCGTGATCGCCCGAGAAGCTCTCCTTCGGGGCGGAGAAGTGGGTCAGTCGGTCGAGAAAGTGGCTCATGTGTGCTCTCCTGTAGCGGGGCTCGGCGGGGGCATGGGGTCAGGGGTTCTTCACGTACGCATTGCGGCGCAGGTAGAACCACCAGTTGATGAACAGGCAGATCGCGTAGAACGCGGCGAAGCCGTACATCGCGAGCTCGGGCGTGCCGGCCTTGATCTGCGCACCGATGACCACCGGTGCGATGAAGGCGCCGTAGGCGGCGACCGCGGACGTCCAGCCCAGCACCGGGCCGGCCTGCTGGCGATCGAAGATGACGCCGATGGTGCGGAAGGTCGAACCGTTGCCGATGCCGCTGGCAAAGAACAGCACGATGAACAGGCCGAGGAACATCGGGAAGTACTGCTCGGGCGTGGCCGAGCTGTAGGCCAGCTTCATCACGTAACCGACCGCCACCGACGCGACGACCATCACCAGCGAGATGATCTGCGTGACGATGGAGCCGCCCCACTTGTCGGAGATCCAGCCGCCGAGAGGGCGCACGGCGGCGCCGACGAAGGGGCCGATCCAGGCGAAGGCCAGCACGGTGGGCGCGTTCGGGTTCGGCAGCGTGTGCTGCATGACGCCATTGGCATCGGGCACGTGGCTGACGCCGAAGATCACCTTCATCGCCAGCGGCAGCGCCATCGAGAAACCGATGAAGGAACCGAAGGTGACGATGTACAGGATGGTCATCGACCATGTGTGCTTGTCGCTGAAGATCTTGAACTGCCGGGTCACGCCTTCGCGCATCGGGCCGAAGGCGGCGAGCTTCATCACCGTCAGCGCCATGATGATGTCGAGCGGAATCGCCACCCACATGTTCAGCAGGCCCAGACCGGTCGGCGCCGGCAGGTACAGATAGAGCATGAAGATCGCGGGTACGAAGGCCAGCGTGTACAGATAGGTGATCTTCGAGAAGGCGACGATGGGGTTGCCGGTGTCGGGCGACACCGCCTTCAGGTTGTTCATGCCGAACCAGCACAGGATGGATAGCGGCACCAGCGACAGCACCCAGGCGAAGCCGGCGTTCTGTATCCAGGTCGGCGTGCCGGCG
>Ga0123388_1071479_pt1 | contig 10875 bp, 8 predicted proteins | sample T0HHNO3metaT_FD_89916 | JGI IMG/M metagenome (GOLD analysis project Ga0123388, IMG submission 89916) | Methane-oxidizing artificial microbial communities from Washington, USA to study methane cycling - T0-HHNO3 metaT (Metagenome... | ecosystem: Engineered > Modeled > Simulated communities...
CAGGCGCAATCCGACCAGTAGGATGGTCATCATCGATGATTACCCGGGAGTCTGGGCACATGAACGTCAACATCACCTTCCTGGGGGGCTCCGGCACCGTCACCGGCTCCAAGTACCTGGTGCGTTACAACGGCAAGAGCCTGCTGGTCGATTGCGGCCTGTTCCAGGGCTACAAGCAGTTGCGCCTGCGCAATTGGCAGCCCCTGCCCATCACGCCGCACCAGATCGACGCCGTGGTGCTGACCCATGCCCACCTGGACCACAGCGGTTACCTGCCGCTGCTGGCGCGCGACGGCTACGCCCACGCCATCCACTGCACCCCGGGCACACGGGACCTGTGCACCATCCTGCTGCCCGACAGCGGGCACCTGCAAGAAGAGGACGCGGCCTTCCTCAACCGCCACCAACTCAGCAGCCACAGCCCCGCCCTGCCCCTGTATACCCGGCTCGACGCGCTGCACTGCCTCAAGCAATTCCAGATCCATGCCTTCCACAAGGCGTTCGAGCCCCTGCCCGGCTGGCGCGTGACGTTTTCGCCTGCAGGCCACATATTGGGTGCGGCCTGCGTGCTGCTGGAGGTCGGAGGCAGGCGAATCCTGTTCTCTGGCGACCTGGGCCGGCCAGACGACTTGCTGATGAATCCACCGGACGCCCCGGCCCAGGCGGACACCGTGCTCATCGAATCCACCTATGGCGACCGCGAGCACCCGCCCGAAGGTCTGCTCGACGAACTGGGCCCCGCACTGCAGCGCCTGGCCGCACGCGGGGGCATCGCCGTGGTGCCCGTCTTCGCCGTGGGCCGCGCACAGGCCGTGCTGCACGCCATCGGGCTGCTGAAGGCGCAGGGTGTGGTGCCTGCATCGCTCAAGGTATTCCTCGACAGCCCCATGGCCGTGAGCACCACCGGGCTGTTCCAGCACCATATGCAGGAACACCGCCTGAGCGGCCGCGAGGTGCAGGCGCTAGAGCATGGCGCCACCATGGTCCAGACCCCCGAGCAATCCAAAGGACTGGCCAAACTGCATGGTCCCATGGTCATCCTGTCGGCCAGTGGCATGGCTACCGGAGGACGCGTGCTGCACCACCTGGCGCTGCACGCTGGCGATCACCGCAACATGATCATTCTGACCGGGCACCAGGCGCCGGGCACACGCGGCGCGCGGCTGGCTGAGGGCGAACGGACCATCCGCATTCACGGCCAGGACGTGGCCGTGCGCGCCGAAGTGGTCAAGTTGTCTTCCGCATCGGCCCACGCCGACGGCAACCAGCTCATCGCCTGGCTGCGCAGCATGGGGCACGCGCCCGACCAGGTGTATGTGGTGCATGGCGAAATGGGCGCCGCAGACCTGCTGCGCCAGCGCATAGAACACGAATTGCGCTGGCGGGCCTCAGTGCCAGAGCACGGCAGCACCTGCGCGGCCTGAGCCCGGTCTCTTTCTGCACTCCAGGAGAGCCGCTCTCGCGCAGAAGGGCATCGCAGCCATCGCGTATCGCGATGACAAATCACCAACAATGGGGAGAAAATATGAAACCTTCTCTTTTTGAGAAGTTAAAACCCCATGAAAAGCTCCGAGCGCAGTTTTGCGCGCCGTATTGACCTCACCTCGCTGCAATTGTTTGTGGCGGTGTGCGAGCTGGGCAGCATCGGCCGCGCCGCCGAGCGCGAATTCATTGCAGCATCGGCGGTCAGCAAGCGCCTGTCGGACCTGGAAACGGCTGTAGACACCGCCCTGCTCTACCGCCACAGCCGGGGTGTGACGCTCACGCCCGCTGGCGAGAGCCTGCTGCATCATGCGCGCACCGTGCTGTTTGGCCTGGAGCGCATGCAGGGCGAACTGAGTGAATACGCCGACGGCGTTCGCGGCCATGTCCGCATGCACGCCAACATCTCGGCCATCTTCCAGTTTCTGCCCGAAGACCTGGGCGCCTTTGCGCGCGAGCACAGCCAAATCAAGATCGACCTGCAGGAGCACCTCTCCAGCGATGTGCTGCACGCCGTGCAAGAAGGAGCCGCCGACCTGGGCATCTGCAACATCGGCATGGCAAACGGGGGCGGAGCCCTGGAGCTCCAAAGTCGCCCCTACCGCGCCGACAATTTGGTACTAGTTGTGCCCCGAGCGCATGATTTATCTGCGCTGGATGCTATCAATTTTGAAGAAGTCCTGGACTGGGACATTGTGGGCCTGCACGCCAACAGCAGCATCAGCCTGGCCATGCGCGCAGCCGCTGCCGCCGCCGGGCGCCCCCTGCGCCAGCGCATCCAGGTGACGGGGCTGGACGCCATGTGCCGCATGATCGACAACGGCCTGGGCGTGGGCCTGCTGCCCGACCGGGCGTTTGCACTGATGCGCGGCGTGGGCAACCTGCAAGCCATCCCGCTGAGCGATGCCTGGGCCCACCGCGAACTGCGCGTGGTAGCCCGCGACTTTGACGCCCTGCCCGTCACGGCGCGTTTGCTGGTGGAACACCTCTCACCCCGGGCAGAACCCGCCCCGGCGCACCCGGCCCCCGACACTAAAATCCAATCACCCACCTGAAAGCAGAAAGAAAGCCACGCCATGGGACGCACCCTGTACGACAAGATCTGGGACGAGCATGTCGTCCACACCGAAGAGGACGGCACCTCCATCCTCTACATCGACCGCCATCTGGTGCATGAAGTCACCAGCCCTCAGGCATTCGAGGGTCTGCGCGAAGCAGGCCGCAAGGTCTGGCGCATGAGCTCCATCGTGGCCACGGCCGACCACAACACGCCCACCACGGGCTGGGAAAACGGCTACGACGGCATCACCGATCCGATCAGCAAAGAACAGATCACCACGCTGAACGACAACATCGCGCAGATCACACCCGCCGCGTTCTTCCCGTTCATGCACAAGCGCCAGGGCATCGTGCACGTGATCGGCCCTGAAAACGGTGCCACCCTGCCCGGCATGACCGTGGTGTGCGGCGACAGCCACACCAGCACCCATGGCGCGTTTGGCGCCCTGGCCCACGGCATCGGCACCTCCGAGGTCGAGCACGTGATGGCCACGCAGACCTTGCTGGCCAAAAAAGCCAAGAACATGCTGGTGCAGGTTGATGGCACCTTGGCCAAAGGCGTGACGCCCAAAGACGTGGTGCTGGCCATCATCGGCAAGATCGGCACGGCCGGCGGCACGGGCTACACCATTGAATTTGCAGGTTCTGTCTTCCGCGCGATGAGCATGGAAGGCCGCATGACCGTGTGCAACATGGCCATCGAAGGTGGTGCTCGCGCGGGTCTGGTGGCGGTGGACGACAAAACCATTGAATACGTCAAGGGCCGCCCCCTGTCGCCCACGGGCGTGGAATGGGACCAGGCCGTTGCGTACTGGAGGACGCTGCACTCCGACGCCGACGCAAAGTTCGACACCGTGGTCAAGCTTGATGCGGCCGACATCGTGCCGCAGGTCACCTGGGGCACCAGCCCCGAGATGGTGCTGGGCGTGGACGCTCGCGTGCCCGACCCGGACAAGGAAAAGGACGTCAACAAGCGTGGTGCCATCGAGCGCGCGCTGACGTACATGGGCCTGCAGCCCGGCAAGCCGATCAATGACATCACGATCGACAAGGTGTTCATCGGCAGCTGCACCAACAGCCGCATCGAAGACATGCGCGAAGCCGCCGCTGTGGTGAAGAACCTGGGTCGCAAGGTGGCCAGCAATGTGAAGCTGGCCATGGTCGTGCCCGGCTCGGGTCTGGTCAAGGAGCAGGCCGAGCGTGAGGGCCTGGACAAGATTTTTGTGGCCGCAGGCTTTGAGTGGCGCGAGCCCGGTTGCAGCATGTGCCTGGCCATGAACGCCGACCGGCTGGAGCCTGGCGAGCGCTGCGCATCCACCAGCAACCGCAACTTTGAAGGCCGCCAGGGCGCTGGCGGCCGCACGCACCTGGTGAGCCCGGCCATGGCCGCAGCCGCTGCCGTGCACGGCCACTTTGTGGACATCCGCCAGTTCACCTGAGCTGATCATTCATCCCATCATCCGCCCGTTGTCCCCTCTACTGCCCCAACCGCCTGAAGGAGCCTTGTCATGAAAAAGACCGCCACCCTCATCGCCCTGTCCCTGGCCTTTGTGCTGGCTGGCTGCAACACCGTCAAGGGTGTGGGCCAGGACATTGGCAAAGCCGGTAGCGCCATCGAGCGGGCCGCCAAGTAACTGATACCGCCATGCAAAAATTCACCTTGCTCAAGGGCCTTGTGGCCCCCATGGATCGCGAGAACGTCGATACCGACGCCATCATCCCCAAGCAGTTCCTCAAGTCGATCAAGAAGACCGGCTTTGGCGTGAACCTGTTTGACGAATGGCGTTACCTGGACCACGGCGAGCCCGGCCAGGACCCCGCCAGTCGCAAGCCCAATCCCGACTTCGTGCTGAACCAGCCGCGTTACCAAGGCGCCAGCATCCTGATCGCACGCAAGAATTTCGGGTGTGGTTCCAGCCGCGAGCACGCGCCGTGGGCCTTGGATCAGTTCGGCTTCCGCGCCGTCATTGCGCCCAGCTTTGCCGACATCTTCTTCAACAACTGCTTCAAGAACGGCCTGCTGCCCATCGTGCTGCCCGAGGCCACGGTGGCCCAGCTGTTCGATGAAGTGCTGGCCTTCCCCGGCTACCAGCTCACCATCGACCTGGAGCGCCAGGTCATCGTGCGCCCACAGGGCGAAGATATCCCGTTCGACGTGCAGGCCTTTCGCAAGTACTGCCTGCTCAACGGGTTTGACGACATCGGCCTGACTTTGCTCCAGTCCGACAAGATCAAGGCGTTTGAAGCGCAGCGCCTGGCGACCAAGCCCTGGCTGGCGCACACCATGGTGTCGTAAGACGGCACGGGCATCCAAAATATCATTCAAATTAGCCTCTAGCGCTTTATCCATAAGTGCTAGCAGCTATCAAAATCAAAGCAAATTCAATGAAAATCGCAGTTCTGCCGGGTGACGGCATCGGCCCTGAAATCGTCTCGGAAGCCGTCAAGGTTTTGGAGGCGCTGGAACTCCCGTTCGAGATGGAGTCCGCGCTGGTCGGCGGCGTGGCGTACGATGCCCACGGCCACCCGCTGCCTGAATCCACGCTCAAGCTCGCCAAGGACTCCGACGCCATCCTGTTCGGCGCCGTGGGCGACTGGAAATACGACACGCTGGACCGCCCCTTGCGCCCCGAGCAAGCCATCCTGGGCCTGCGCAAGAGCCTGGGCCTGTTCGCCAACTTCCGCCCCGCCATCTGCTACGAGCAACTGGTGAGCGCATCGAGCCTCAAGCCCGAGTTGATCGCGGGCCTCGACATCCTCATCATCCGCGAGTTGACCGGCGACATCTACTTCGGCCAGCCGCGCGGCCGCCGCGTGGCCACCGACGGCCACTTCCCCGGCGCCGAAGAAGCGTTTGACACCATGCGCTACAGCCGCCCCGAGATCGAGCGCATTGCCCACGTCGCCTTCCAGGCCGCCCGCAAGCGCAACAAGAAGGTCACTAGCGTGGACAAAGCCAACGTGCTGGAGACCTTCCAGTTCTGGAAGGACGTGGTCACCGACGTGCACAAGGAATACCCCGACGTCGAGCTGCAGCACATGTACGTGGACAACGCCGCCATGCAACTGGTCAAAGCGCCCAAGGCGTTTGACGTGGTGGTCACCGGCAACATGTTTGGCGACATCCTGTCGGACGAAGCCTCCATGCTCACCGGCTCCATCGGCATGCTGCCCTCGGCCAGCCTGAACAGCAGCAACCAGGGCCTGTACGAGCCCAGCCACGGCAGCGCCCCTGACATCGCGGGCAAGGGCGTGGCCAACCCGCTGGCCACCATCCTGAGCGCCGCCATGATGCTGCGCTTCAGCCTGAACCAGGAAGCCGCCGCCCAGCGTATCGAAGCCGCCGTGCAAAAGGTGCTGGCCCAGGGCCTGCGCACGCCCGATATCTACAGCGAAGGCACCACCAAGGTGGGCACGGCGCAGATGGGCGACGCGGTGGTGAAGGCGCTGCAGGCGTAAATCACCCCAGCCGTCCGAGTTGCCCACAGCGGCGGCGCGCGGCATCCGCAAAAGGCGACCCTCTGTGATCGCCTTTTCTTTGTAATGGGCGAGTACCGACTCGCACACCCGTCCAGCCCGCCAGGGGCGCCGTTGCCGAGCGGACCATGGCGTGCCCGCAACGCTGCAAGCCCCGTGCAAGCCGCTATCTATTACAATCATGCCCATGTTTGCCGCCCGCCCGTTCGATCTGAACACCGCTACTGCCGCCCTGGCAGGCGTGGCTGTGCGCGCAATCACCACCAAAACCACGACCATTATTAAGGGCTGATCCAGCTCCGGTACCGTCGTGCGCCCTCTCCCGGCCAGACGAGCCGGGGCAAACAGTCTGGTCTGGCACTGTTTCTTAATCTGAAAGGGGCGTTGAAATGAGCAAGTTGGTAGGTTTGGTCGGCTGGCGCGGCATGGTCGGCTCGGTGTTGATGGACCGCATGGTCGAGGAAAAAGACTTCGACCTGATTGAGCCATTGTTCTTCTCCACATCCAATGCCGGCGGCAAGGCCCCTGCGCAGGCCAAGAACGAAACCACACTGCAAGACGCCTTCAACATCGACGCCTTGAAGCGCTGCGACATCATCATCACAGCCCAAGGCGGCGACTACACCACCGAAGTCTTCCCCAAGCTGCGCGCCGCAGGCTGGAACGGCCACTGGATTGACGCGGCATCCACCCTGCGCATGGAAAAAGACGCGGTCATCATCCTGGACCCCGTCAACATGCCCGTCATCAAGGACGCGCTCGCCAACGGCGGCAAGAACTGGGTAGGCGGCAACTGCACCGTGAGCTGCATGCTGATGGGCGTGGGCGCACTGTACAAGGCCGGGCTGGTCGAGTGGATGAGCACCCAGACTTACCAGGCAGCCTCGGGCGGCGGCGCGCAACACATGCGCGAATTGCTCACCCAATACGGCACGCTGAATGCCGAAGTGAAGGCCCTGCTCGACGACCCCAAGAGCGCCATCCTAGAAATCGACCGCAAGGTCATCGCCAAGCAGCGCGCACTGACCGGTGCAGAAACCGCCAACTTTGGCGTGCCGCTGGGTGGCTCGCTGATCCCCTGGATCGACAAGGACCTGGGCAACGGCCAGTCCAAGGAAGAGTGGAAGGGCATGGCCGAAACCAACAAGATCCTGGGCCTGGGCGAAGGCTTTGACTCCGCAGCCATTCCAGTCGACGGATTCTGCGTGCGCGTGGGCGCCATGCGCTGCCACAGCCAGGCGCTGACCTTCAAGCTCAAGAAGGACGTGCCCGTGGCCGACCTGGAAGCGATGATTGCGGCCGACAACGAGTGGGTGAAGGTGGTACCCAACACCCGCGAAGCCACCATCAAGGACCTGACACCCGTCGCCGTGACGGGCACCATGACCATCCCCGTGGGCCGCATCCGCAAGCTGGCCATGGGCCCTGAGTATGTCGGCGCCTTCACCATCGGCGACCAGCTCCTCTGGGGCGCCGCCGAGCCACTGCGTCGCATGCTACGCATCTTGCTCGACGCCTGATCGTCTCACTTCATAAAGCGCGCGCAAGCCCCCTTGCGCGCGCTTTTTTACGCCTGAGACATCGACACACTCGGTTACGCAGCGTTGGCAATTGGCAACATCTGCACGCCCCAATTTGGGGCCCCGGGACCCCACTCAAAGCTTCGGAGCCACCTCAGCTTGTCAGTGCAAAACATTGATGCTATGGTGCTTTTTACATATTTTCACGCGCCGGGGCGGGGATCAGACCATGAGAACAAAAGCACCGCTCGTCCGAGCCGCAAAAAATCCTAATCAGTTGTTGGCAAACATGCATCGTTGGAAATTTTCTGTCCTGGCGGCCGCGGCCGTGGCTTGCGCTGGTTTCTACACCAGCGACGCGTCTGCGCTGGCACTGGGCCGCATCACCGTGCAGTCTGCCCTGGGCGAGCCGCTGCGCGCTGAAATCGACCTGCCACAGATCACTCCTGCCGAAGCGGACTCGCTGCGTGCCACAACGGCCACGCCTGAGGTCTTCCGTGCCCAGGGCATGGAATACACGCAGACCATGAACAACCTGCAGATTCAACTGCAGCGCCGCGCCGACGGCACCGCCGTGTTGCGCCTGTCAAGCGACCGACCTGTGAACGAACCGTTCCTGGACTTGGTGCTGGATGCCAACTGGGGCTCAGGCCGCATCGTTCGCAGCTACACCATGCTGTTTGACCCGCCAAGCATGCGCCGCGCAGCGCCTGCCGTCACAGCAGCGCCCCAAATTTCTGCACCGGTGGCGCCCCAGGTCCCTGCAACGCGCCCCGCAGCCACAGCCCGTGCCAGCGAGGCAACCGCCACTGCACCCGCACCCCGTGCGGCAGCCCCACGCCCTGCCCCCGCAGATGGCGTGACGGTACAGGCAGGCGATACTGCCGGCCGCATCGCGAACGCGTACAAGCCTGCAGGCGTTTCGCTCGACCAGATGCTGGTCGCCATGATGCGCACCAACCCGGACGCGTTCATTCAGGGCAATGTCAACCGCCTGAGGGCAGGTGCCGTGCTGCAAATGCCCGACCAGGCCGCAGCGCAATCCACCACAGCCCCCGAAGCACGTCAGATTCTGGCGGCACAGGCCCGTGACTTCAACGACTTCCGCCGCAAACTCGCTGGTGCGGCCCCTTCGACCGAAGTGGCAGCTGCCCAGCGCTCCGCTTCTGGCACCGTACAGACGCGCGTAGAAGACAAAAAACCCGCGACTGCAGCGCCCGACAAGCTCACTCTGTCCAAGGGGTCCGTCAAAGGCCAGAAGGCCGCAGAGGAACAAGTCGCCAAGGACAAACAGGCCAGCGAAGCCGCCACGCGGATGGCAGAGTTGTCCAAGAACATCACCGACCTCAACAAACTGAGCGCAGCCTCTGCAGCCGCCGGAAGCAGCCCTGCGCCCGCTGCCGCGGGTGCGGCCAGCGCACCTGCGGGGGTAGCCGTGCAGGCCCCAGCCGTCCCGGCAACACCGACCGCGCCGCCGGCGCCCGAAGCCCCGGCATCCGCCCCCGCAGCGGCCGCTAGCACCCCGCCAGACACCGCAGTGGCAGCAGAAGCGGCTGCCTCGGCCCCCGCCACGGAGGCCTCTGCACCCGCACCGGCCCCCAAACCAGCGCCCACACCCAAATCGGCTCCGGCCCCCGTCGAGGAGCCCGGCTTTCTGTCCGCCCTCATGGACGACCCACTGTTGCCTATTGGCGGCGGCATCCTGGTGGCGGGCCTGCTCGGATTTGGCGCTTACCGCCTGGTCCAGCGCCGTCGACAGAACGGTGGGGTGGACAGCTCCTTCCTGGAAAGTCGCATTCAACCCGACTCGTTTTTTGGTGCCAGCGGCGGCCAGCGTGTAGACACGGCCAACAGCGACATGACCACCGGCTCATCCATGGCCTATTCACCCAGCCAACTGGACGCCGGCGGTGACGTGGACCCCGTGGCCGAAGCCGACGTTTATCTGGCCTACGGCCGCGATCTCCAGGCCGAAGAAATCCTGAAAGAAGCCGTGCGCCACAACCCGGGCCGCGTCTCAGTGCACGTCAAGCTGGGTGAAATCTACGCCAAGCGCCAGGACCGCAAAGCCCTCGAGGCCGTCGCAGGCGAAGTGTTCAAGCTGACCCAGGGCGAAGGGCCTGACTGGAACCGCATTGCCGAACTCGGGCGTGACCTGGAGCCCGAAAACCGCCTGTACCAACCTGGCGGCCGCCCCGGAATGGCCGAGGATGAATCACCCTCAGTGCCACCGGGCGGGTTCCCCAGCACCTTCACTGGTGCAGGCAGCCCTGCCGCAGCCCTGCCCCCAGACTTGGACCTCGACCTGGATCTGGACCTGCCCGATGACGCGCTGACGGACGCCCCCCCCGCTGCAGCCGGTGGTTTTGCTGCGGCTGCTGCGGCTGCTGCGGCCAACAACCGCAGTGAAGCCAGCGAACCACAGACGCTGCGCCCCGAGTTGGATCTGCCCAGCATCCCCGACGAGCCCACGGCCGCGTGGAGCAGTCAGGAAACCGCTCCGAGTCCCATGATGGCGCCGCCTCCAGTGGCCAATCTGGACTTCCCCAGCAGCGACGACCTGACCATGGCGCCGTCCGGCCCCATGCCTCTCCATGGCGAGCCCCAAGACTCCGGCCCTATGGAGTTTGATCTGGGCGGCCTGTCGCTGGACCTGAACGCCCCCTCCAAGCCCATGGCAGCTCCCGCCGCCAAGGCCCCGACGGCCCCCGCACCGGAATTCACCGACGATGGATCGGCCGCAGCGCAGGACGACCCGCTGGCCACCAAGCTTGCGCTGGCCGAAGAGTTCAACGCCATCGGGGACACCGACGGCGCTCGTACGCTGATTGAAGAGGTGGTGGCAGAGTCCAGCGGCGCCCTCAAGACCCGCGCCCAGCGCATGCTGGCCGAACTGGGCTGATGCCGCTCGGCCCCTCCGCTGATTTAACCCCCAGCACGTCCCCAGGCCTCCCCGTGACCCGGGTGGCGCTGGGTGTCAGCTACAACGGCCAGGCCTACAGTGGCTGGCAGAGCCAGCTTTCTGGCAACACCGTGCAGGACAAACTCGAAGCGGCCCTGGGCCGTTTTGCTACGCATCCGGTCAGCACCCTTTGCGCAGGCCGTACCGATGCGGGTGTGCACGGCCTGATGCAGGTGGTGCACTTTGACACCCCGCTGGACCGGCCCGCGGCGTCCTGGGTCCGGGGTACCAACACCTTCCTGCCCTCCGACATCGCGGTGCAATGGGCTCAGGCCGTCCCAGACCACTTTCATGCGCGTGCTAGCGCCGCGGCCCGGCGCTATGCCTACGTGCTTCTGCAATCGCCGGTGCGGCCCAGCGTGGATGCCGGGCGGG
>Ga0123388_1004053_pt1 | contig 10874 bp, 9 predicted proteins | sample T0HHNO3metaT_FD_89916 | JGI IMG/M metagenome (GOLD analysis project Ga0123388, IMG submission 89916) | Methane-oxidizing artificial microbial communities from Washington, USA to study methane cycling - T0-HHNO3 metaT (Metagenome... | ecosystem: Engineered > Modeled > Simulated communities...
ATCAAGGTCTTCGTCAACAAGTCGCGCTGCTTCACTTTGGTCGATCGCGGCGCCGGCATGAATGCGGCGATGGGCGAACGTGCGCTGGCGTCCAGCGGCGAACTGCGCGGCCGTTCCAACATCGGCAAGGGCCAGATCAAGGCCGCCGACTACGTGCTGGTGCCCGATCTCATCTCCCAGAACAGCAACGCCGGCGGCAATGCGCTGGGCGGGCTGCTGGGTGGCCTGGTCGGCGGCAACGCCGGCGCGCTCATCGGCGGGCTGAACTTCAAGAAGAAGACTGCAGACGTGGTCCTGACCGTGACCGACGTGCGTTCCTCCGAGCAGGTGGCCATGGCCGAAGGCAACGCCAGGAAGACCGACCTGGGCTGGGGCGCGGGCGGTGGGCTGTTCGGCGGCAGTGGCTGGGGCGCGGCCGGGGTCTCGGGTTACGCCAACACCGAGCTGGGCCAGGTCATCACCCTGGCCTACCTGCAGGCGTATACGGACATCGTTGCCCAGCTGGGCGGGTTGCCCGCCATCGCCTCGGCAGCCAATGCCACCCAGGCAGTGACCGTGACCAAGCCCGCGCGCCTGCTGGCCAATTCCAAGGGCACCGGCAAGGCCGTGCGCTCGCTGGACCCGGGCATGATGCTGTACCCCACCGGCAACAAGGACGGGCTGATGTGGGAAGTCGAGGACGAGCTGGGCAACAAGGGCTGGGTGAATTCCACCAGCATCGAACTGTCGCGCTGACCCGTCGATCCCGTAGCCGCGCCGCACCAGCGCAGTCACCGAGGGGCCGCATGCGAATGCGGCCCTTCCGTTTTTGCAGCGAGGCGAAGTCGCCGTGCTTGGGTTTCCACAGCAACGGCCCAATAATCCCGGCATGGACCTCAAATCAGACAACCCCGAGCACGGCTTCCAGTTCCCCGGCACCTTCGAGCTCAGCGCCATGGGTACGGCCGGCGCCGGGCTGGAAACCGAACTACCCAAGCTGCTCGGCGATGCCGGCATCGAGGTGCTGGCCGAGAACATCAGCTGGAAGCATTCCTCCACCGGCAAATTCGTGTCGGTGCGGATCGCATTCCGCGCCAGCGACCGCGCCCAGTACGATGCCGCCCACGATGCGTTGCGCGCACATCCTGAAGTGAAGTGGACCCTGTGAGCCCTCTGCCGTGCCTGGTGCGTGAGCTGGGACGACAGCCTTACGAACCGGTATGGCGCGCGATGCAGCGTTTCACCGATGCGCGTGGCGAGGCCACGCCGGACGAGATCTGGCTGGTGGAGCACGACCCGGTGTTTACCCTGGGCCAGGCCGGCAAGCCCGAGCATGTGCTCGCGGCCGGTGACATCCCGGTCATCCACGTCGACCGCGGCGGCCAGGTCACCTACCACGGCCCCGGCCAGATCGTCGCCTATCCGCTGTTCGACCTGAAGCGCATGAAGGTCGGCGTGCGCGAATACGTGCAGCGCATCGAGCAATCCATCATCGACACCGCCGCCGAGTGGAACATCCACGCCGAGCGCAAGGAAGGTGCGCCCGGTGTCTACGTGGCCGGCGCCAAGGTCGCCGCACTCGGCATCCGCGTGCGGCGCGGCTGCACCTTCCATGGCCTCGCGTTCAACATCGCCATGGACCTGGAGCCCTGGCACCGCATCAATCCCTGCGGCTACCAGGGGCTGCAGGTGACCACGCTGGCCGACCTGGGCGGTCCGTCCGGCATGGACGCGGTGAAGCCGGTGTTGCTGACCAATCTGGCGAAGCAGTTCGGGCTGGAATTGAACGCGGCCGCGGAATTGCCGGATCTGTCGCTGGCCGCTTGAGCGCGGCCGGTATTTTCGCGGAGCCGGGCTTGCCCGGCTTTTTTTGTAGGACCGGGCTTGCCCGGGCCGCTGTTTCGATAAAGCCGAAAGCAGCCGGGCAAGCTCGGCTTTAGAAGGATGCGCGCTGGCAAAGGTGTCCGGTCAGCCGTGACACAATCCGCGCCATGTCGATGCATGCCACGTCTTCCCACAGCGCGCTTGCCCCACTGATCGAGCGCGGCCTGTCGCGCCTGCGCGCGGCTTCGCCACAGGCGGCCGCCTTGCTCGAAGATGCCGCCTTCGCCGCACGCGTGGCGAAAGTCCTGCTGGCCAGCGATTTCGCATTGGAAACCCTGCGCAGGCAGCCCGCGTTGCTGGACGTGTTCGCGCATGACGACGGCGCCACTTCGTTCACCCCGCCCGCGTTGCAGGCAGGCGAGGCATCCGGGTGGCCCGAACAGTTGCGCCTGTATCGCGCCGCCGAATCCACCCGCCTGGTATGGCGCGACGTGCTGGGACTGGAGGACGTCGATGCGATCCTCGCCGGCAGCACGCGGCTGGCCGAAACCTGCCTGCAGCTCGGACTGGAAGCGCTGGAAACCGAGTTCGCGCAACGCCACGGCCTGGTCCGTGCGGCCGATGGCACGGCGCAGCGGCTGGTGGTGTTCGGACTCGGCAAGCTGGGTGGCGGCGAACTGAATTTCTCCTCCGACATCGACCTGGTCTACGCCTATCCGCAGGGTGGCGAATCCGATGGCGCGCGCGCCCTGGCGGCCGAGGATTATTTCGCGCGCCTCGGCCAGCGCCTGGCCAGATTGCTGGATGAACCCACGGTCGACGGCTTCTGCCATCGGGTCGACCTGCGCCTGCGACCGTTCGGCAACGCCGGCCGCGTGGCCCTTTCCTTCGCCGGCATGGACCAGTACTTCCAGCGCGAAGGACGCGACTGGGAACGCTACGCCTGGCTTAAGGCGCGCACGGTGGCCGGCGACATCGAAGCCGGCGAGCAGTGGCTGCACAGCCTGCGGCCGTTCGTGTATCGCCGCTACCTGGATTTCACCGCGCTCGACGGCCTGCGCGACATGAAGGCCGCCATTGCCGCCGAAGTGGCACGGCGCGAGCTGGCCGATGACATCAAGCGCGGGCCAGGCGGCATCCGCGAGATCGAGTTCCTGGCCCAGGCCCTGCAGCTTATCCGCGGCGGCCGCGATGCCACGCTGCGCGAGCGCCAGCTGCTGCCCGCCCTGCGTGCACTCATGGCAACGAGGCAGATCAGCGGCGAGGACGGTGAAGCACTGATCGACGCCTACCGTTTCCTGCGCAAGCTGGAGAACCGCCTGCAGATGCTGCGCGATGCGCAGACCCATGCCTTGCCTGAAGACCCAATGGACCGGACGCGCATCGCGCAGGGCCTGCAGTACGCCGATTGGGACGCGCTGGTTGCCGCACTGGAAGTACAACGCGCACGCGTGGCCGCCGAATTCAACGAATTGCTCGCCCCGCGCGAACACCACGTAGTCCCCGGTGCACTGGCCCAGTACTGGCGCGCGTTGCCTGCCTCCGGTGATGTCGGGGTACTGGCAGGTTCGGGTTTTGCGGACGCGGCGGGCGCCGATGCGTCGCTGCGTGATTTCGCCCAGTCCATGGGCGTGACGGGATTATCCGATGGCGCGCGCGCGCGACTTGACCGGGTGCTGCCGGCCTTGCTGGAAGCCGCCGCGCATTCCTCGCAACCCGACGCGGCGCTGAAACGCCTGCTGCTGCTGCTTCGCGCCATCCTGCGCCGGACCAGCTACCTGGCGTTGCTGGACGAACAGCCCAGCGCCCTGGACCGGCTGGTCGACGTGGTCGCGCGCAGTGCGCTGCTGGCCGAGCGTTTGGCCCTGTATCCGCTGCTGCTGGACGAGCTGCTGGACACGCGGGTGGGCGGGCCGATGCCCGTGCGCGCGGAGATGCGGCGCGAGTGCGAGGCCGCCTTGCAGGAGGACGATCCGGAAATCGCCCTGCGCCTGCTCAACGAACGCCGGCTGGCCTTGAGTTTCCGCATCGCCCTGGCTGCGCTGGATGGCCGCCAGCCTGCCAGCGACAGCACCCGCCAACTCGCCTGGCTGGCCGAGGAAGTGGTGCGCGTGGTGCTGGCGATGGTGCGTGCCGAGGTGGTGGCCGCGCACGGGTCGGTCGCCGACGGACGATTCGCGGTGATCGGCTACGGCAGCCTGGGTGGCGAGGAACTGGGATTCGGCTCGGACCTGGACCTGGTGTTCCTGTACGACGCCGGGTCTGCGGCCATTTCCGATGGAGCGCGGCCGCTGGAGGCGGGCCGCTGGTATGCACGGCTGGCGCAGAAGCTGGTGGCGTTGCTTGGCGCGGTGAGCGGCGCCGGCCGCCTCTACGATGTCGACGTGCGCTTGCGCCCGGATGGCGCCAAAGGCCTGCTGGTGTCGTCGCTGGCCAGCTACCGCGAGTACCAGCTGACGCGGGCGTGGATATGGGAACACCAGGCTCTGGTGCGCGCACGCGCCGTGGCCGGCGATGCCTCCCTGCTGGCGGAGTTCGAGGAGATCCGCGCTGCGACCCTGTCGCAGCCGCGTGATGCGGCTGAGCTGCGCGGCAAGATCTGCGACATGCGGGCGAAGATGCGCGCCGAGCTCGATCGTACCGATGCCGCACGTTTTGACCTCAAGCAGGGCGCCGGCGGCCTGGTCGACCTGGAGTTCCTGGTCCAGTACCTGGTGCTGCGCGAGTCGGGCACCCACGCCGCCCTGCTGGCCCCACGTGACACGCAGTCGCTGATCCTCGCGCTGGAATCCACTGGCGCTTTCGACCAGGCCCAGGCCGCCTCGTTGCGTCGCGTGCACGCCTGGTTCGTCGCCCAGGGCCTGATCTGCACGCTGGACCGTCGCCAGCGCCTGCTGGCCGAAAGCGATGCGCTGGTCGAGGCCAGGGCAGTGGTGGAAGAAGCCGTGCGCGCGCGCGGCCTTTCTTTCGAGCCGACGCTGGCGTCGTAGCTCTGCGGGGCGAAGCACGGGCTTGGGTTGAAGGAGCGACGCCAGTCGCGAAGCCAGGAAATAATGGCCACCGGTTCATGCGGGCAATCAGGCGCAGCGTGCTCCGCGACTTGCGTTGCTCCTGCAACCGAAGGGACCCTTACATCGCACGAGCAGTCGGCTACGCGCGGCGCTACAACGACAGGCGTGCTTTCACCAGGGCCGCGACGCGGGCGGTTTCACGCAGCGGCTCGACGGGGAACGGAGCAAGTGTCGTGTCCATCACCTGGATGCGGCCACGGGCGAGCAGGGCATCCAGGAACCGTCGCGGCCGGCCGCTGACCCGCACCGGATCGAACACGAACACGGGCGCCGCGGTCGCGCAGGCTTCGGACACCATGTTGACCGAATCGGGCGAACACACGATGCGATCGGCCCAGGCCAGCAGGCCGTCGTAGGGATTGGTTCCATCACTCTCATCGCACCAGACCAGGCCCGGCGTTTCCCCGTAGCGCGCGCGCAACGCGGCGACCAGGTCGGCAGGAGTGCGGCGCGATGTCGTGGCCAGCACGCTGCCGCCCTCGCGCGCCAGCGCCACGTCCAGCTGGGCGGCCAGCGCCTGGAACGCATGGGCATCGAAACGCGCATGTGTGCTGGCCCCACCCAGCAACAACGCGGTGCGCGGCCGGGGCAATTGGGCGAATGCCGCAAAGGTTTCGCGGGCGCGCAGCAGCCAGTCGTCGTCCACGGGATTCAGGCTGCCCGCCAGGGTGATGACGTTGGCGCCCGTGAGGCCGTCGTGCTCCGGCGCCACCACCAGGTCCCAGTGCCGGGGGTCGATGCGGGGATCGAGGATCTGCACGACCTGGCCGCCCCTTGCATGCAGCAAGCGGGTGGCCAGCGCCGCCTGGCGACCGCAGCCGATCGCCAGTCGCGGTGGATGCTCCAGCGCGGCGGCGAAGTCGGTACCAAAGGCATGCTGGGCGCCGGCGAAATTCCTCGGCGCCGACACACTCCATGGCAATCGGGGCTGCAGCAGCCAGTCCTGGGAAGGCCCGAGGGCCAGTGCGCCAGCCAGCGCCTGGGCCTGACGCCGATTGCCGGCGTGCCCGTCGGTCAGGGTCCAGAGCTGTGTGGAATCCATCGGTAAGGCCGACCTTTGTTCCATAAACTAAAACAATCCGTTCCGAAGTGGCCGGATGTTGTCATAGCCGGGACACTCTACACTGCGCGTCCGGGTTTGCGACCACCCTCCCGGCCAGATCATCCGCGCCACCCTTTTCCCAGGAAGTGACATGTCAGAAGCCTTGAACGCCGCCGCGCTGGACCAGTTGTTCCGCACCGCCCGCACCCAGAACAAATTCCTGGACCGTCCCGTCGAGGACGCGCAACTGCATGCGCTGTATGAGCTGGTCAAGCTGGGGCCGACTGCCGCCAACACCACTCCGGCGCGCTTCGTCTTCGTCAAATCCCCCGAAGCCAAGGCCAAGCTGGGGCCGACCCTGGACGAGGGCAACTATAAGAAGACCATGGCCGCGCCGGTGACGGTGATCGTGGCCTATGACGAGGACTTCCACGAGAAGACCCCGTACCTGTTCCCGCACGTGCCCGATGCCAAAAGCTGGTTCGACGGCCCGCGCGAGAACCGGCACGTGCCCGCGTTCCGCAATGGCAGCCTGCAGGGTGCTTACCTGATCCTGGCCGCGCGCGCGTTGGGCCTGGACACCGGGCCGATGTCCGGTTTCGACAACGCCAAGCTGGACGCCGCGTTCTTCGCCGGCACCGCCATCAAGTCCAATTTCCTGGTCAACCTGGGCTATGGCGATCCTGCCGGCGTGTTCCCGCGTTCGCCGCGCCTGCCGTTCGATGAAGCCGCACGCATCGAATAGTTCACTTTCCCGCAACCCGTTTTCTGTTTCCATCCAGCCCAAATCCCATGAGGAGTCCCACCATGCGCAAGACCCTGCTCGTTGCCGCCCTGTTCGCGTTTGCCGGTTCGGCTTTTGCCGCCCCGGTGAGCTACAAGATCGATCCCAACCACACCAACGTGATCGCCAGCTGGAACCACTTCGGGTTCTCCCACCCCAGCATCAATTTCGGCCAGGCTGACGGCACCATCGTGTACGACGCCGCCAAGGTCTCCGCCTCCAGCGTGCAGGTCACCCTGCCGTTGACCGGGCTGAGCGCGCTCGCCACCGACTTCTACGATCACCTGACCAGCGGCGACTGGTTCGATGCCGCCAAGTACCCGGCCGCCACCTTCAAGAGCACCAAGGTCGAAGCCGCGGGCAAGAACAAGCTGAAGGTCACCGGCGACCTGACCGTCAAAGGCGTGACCAAGCCGGTAGTGCTGAACGTGACCCTCAACAAGGCCGGCGAGCAGCCGATGGCCAAGCGCGCCGCGATTGGCTTTGACGCCACGGCCACCGTCAAGCGCACCGATTTCGGCCTGGGCAACTATGTGCCGAATGTCAGCGACGAAGTCACCCTGCGCATCACCACTGAAGCGGTCGTGCCGAAGGCCAAGTAAGGCTCGCCCACGCTCCACACCAAACACCGGTCGCGGCCATCGCGGCCGGCGTTTTTTTGTCCTAGCGCGGCAAACAACCAGCTCATCCCGGCGAACGCGGCGGACCCATTTGGATATGCCCTTGTTCGCAAGCCCGCAAACCGCTGGCATGACGACTTGTTTTGGATTGCCGAGTGGATAAACGCTACGCGAGGCGGCCAGCCTGCCTCTTTTTTACCCGCCAATGGCAGGCTGCTAGACTGCCAACCCCGCTATGCCGACTGAATTCACATGAGCCAGACCGCCACCGCGCAAGCCAATGCCGAGAAGCGTTACACCGTGCATCAGGGCGACCTGCCGCTGAGCTGCCCGTTGCCGTCGATGGCACTGTGGAACTCGCATCCGCGCGTGTACCTGGCCATCGAGGATGCACCCGGCCGAGAAGTGCAGTGCCCCTATTGCGGGTCGCATTTCACCCTGGCTGACTGAGCAGGCGCGCGGATCTGCGCCGATGCGTCGCCTGACCGTGGTACAGCTGCTTCCGGCGCTCGAGTCCGGTGGCGTGGAACGTTCCACCCTGGAAATATCCGCCGCACTGGTCGAAGCCGGGCACCGCTCGCTGGTGGTTTCCGCCGGTGGCCGCCTGCTGCCCGCCTTGCAGGCAGCCGGGGCCGAACACGTCACCCTGGACATCGGTCGCAAGTCGCTGCTGACCCTTCGTCACCTGCGCACGCTGCGCAAGCTGTTCGTCGATGAGCGTGTCGACATCGTGCATGCACGCTCGCGCCTGCCGGCCTGGCTGGGCCTGAAGGCAGTGCAGGGCATCGACGCGGCGCAGCGTCCGCACTTCGTCACCACCATGCACGGGCTCAACTCGCCAGGGCACTACAGCGCGGTGATGACGCGCGGCGAACGGGTCATCTGTGTTTCCGAGAGCGTGCGCGGCTACCTGTTGCAGCACTATCCGCAAACCGATCCGCGCAAGCTGCGCGTCATTCCGCGCGGTATCGACACGGCGCAGTTCCCGCGCATGTCGTGGCCGCAGCCTGGATTGCGTTCCAGGTTCGCCCAGGCCAGCCCGCAGCTTGGCGGCAACGGGCCCTTGCTGCTGCTGCCGGGCCGCGGCACGCGCCTTAAAGGCCACATCGATGCCTTGCACCTGTTGTCCGCGTTGCGCCGGACAGGTAGCGACGCCCGCCTTTGGCTTCCGGGTGCGCGCGAAGCCGGTCGCGACGACTACATCGCGGAAATGGAAAGCGCAGCGGCCAGCCTTGGCATTGCCGATGCCGTGGCCTTCACCGCCGCGACCTCGCGCATCGCCGACGCCTATGCGGCCAGCGACCTGGTGCTGCAGCTGTCGCGCAAACCCGAGGCCTTTGGTCGCACGGTGATCGAAGCGCTGTCGGTTGGGCGCCCGGTGCTGGGCTGGGCGCATGGCGGCGTGGGCGAACTACTGGCCGAGCTGCAGCCGCAAGGCGTGGTGCCGGCCTTCGACGAACACGCATTGTTATCCACTGCACAGGCGTTGCTGGGGCGTCCACCGCTGCCATTGGCTACGATGCCCTACACCCTGCGCGCCATGCAGGAAGCCACGTTGACCCTGTACCAGGAACTCGCCGATGACTGTTCCACACGCGCCACCCCAGCCGCTATCCACTGAGCCGCCGATGGCGGTCACGCACGGCTGGCGCTGGGCGCCGGCGTGGGTGCTGACCTTCGTCGCAATGTGGCCGGCGGCCGGTTACGCCGAAGGCATCATGGTGCTCGGTGCGCTGGCGGCCATCGTGCAGCTGCTGCTGGCGCGGTTCCGCGGCGGTACGCGCCTGCTCAGCGGGCCGGCGTGGGCGCTGACCAGCGTGATGTTCTTCGCCTACTGGACGCCGCAACTGATCTCCTCGTTCGACGCCCTGGATGCCCGTCACGCGTTCTACAAGACGGCCACCGGACTGCGCTACCTGCCGTTCCTGTGGCTGGTGGCGTCGGCGGTGGCCAATGAGCGCGGCCGTCGCATCACCTTCGGCGGACTGGCGATCATCGTCGCGGTCTGGACCGTAGACGCGCTGCTGCAGATCATCTCGGGTACCAGCCCGTTGTTCTGGGGCATAGACCAGCTCAAGCAGCTGATCAGCGGGCATGGCATGTGCACGGCCGCCGACGTCGCCGAACTTGACCGCCTCAGTGGCATCCTCGGGCCCTGCAACCTGAAGCTGGGCGTGGTGCTGGCCAGCCTGTCACCTTTCGTGCTGTTCGCCGCGGCCAGGCGCTTCGGCCTGCTAGGCTGGTCGTTGACTGCCGCGGCGATCGGAATGGTGATCCTGCTGGCGGGCGCACGCGCTGCCTGGCTGACCTATGCACTGGTCCTGGTGTTCTCCGGCTGGCGCCTGCTGGGCTGGAAGAAGCTGCTGGGCGTGTTCGTGTTCGGCGCGGTGTCGCTGGTGGTGCTTGCCCTGGTCTCGCCGCAGTTCAGCGAACGCATCGAACGCACGGCGCGCGTGCTGACGGTCGACGAGAACGGCGTGGACATGGCGTTGTCGGGCCGCGCCCAGATCTGGCAGGCGGCAACCTGCATGATCCGCGAGCATCCGGTCAATGGCGTCGGCGCGCGTAATTTCCGCCAGGAGTTCCCGGCCTGCGATCCGATGCCGGGGCAACATCCCGCGTGGGGTTCGGGACCTGCCCACCATGCGCATCAGATCGTGCTGGAGATCCTCAGCGAGACCGGCGTGATCGGCCTGCTGTTGTGGCTGGCGGGCGCGGCGCTGGCCTGGCGGGCGTGGCGCTATGCATCGCCGGAGGCACGCGAGCGCGCGCGGCCGGCCATGCTGGCGCTGGGCGTCACCGTGTTCCCGTTCAACACCCACCTGGCGTTCTATTCCACGTTCTGGGGTGGGCTGACCCTGCTGCTTGCGGCGTTGTATTCGGGCAGCCTGCTGGCCCGGGACGATGACTGAAGGAACAGCGGCGCACTGCTGGTTCATCGCGCCGCTGGACCTGCTGGCCGGCGCCGTGGCCCGGCTTCCGCAGCGCCTGCTGCTGGGTCTGGGTGCGCTGCTGGCCTGGCTGCTGTGGCCGTGGATGGGCAGGCGTCGCCGCTATGCGCGCGTCAACCTGGCGCTTTGTTTTCCGGAACTGGCACCGGTGCAGCGCGAACGCCTGTTGCGAGCCAACCTGCGCGCGACCGTGACCGGGGCACTGGAGCTGCTGCGCGCCTGGTATGCGCCGCCGCCGGCGCTGCAGGGACTGGCCGAGGTCGAAGGGCTGGCGCATCTGCGCGCGGCCACCGCGACGGGCCGCGGCGTGTTGCTGTTCGGCGGCCACTTCACCCATTCCGAACTCTCGGCCCGCCTGCTGGAGGAGCTGTCGGGCCAACCCGTGCACGTCGTGGTCCGCCGCAACAACCATCGCTGCATCGAGGCGATGTTCGATCGCGCCCGACGCAATGCCTTCGCCGGCACCATCGCCAAGAAGGACGTGCGCGGCCTGCTGCGGACGCTGTCGCAGGGCGGCGTGGTCGCCTATTCGGCCGACCAGAACTTCAACTACCAGAATGCCTTCGTGCCTTTTTTCGGCGTGCCTGCCGCGACGTTGACGGC
>Ga0123388_1007568_pt1 | contig 10874 bp, 15 predicted proteins | sample T0HHNO3metaT_FD_89916 | JGI IMG/M metagenome (GOLD analysis project Ga0123388, IMG submission 89916) | Methane-oxidizing artificial microbial communities from Washington, USA to study methane cycling - T0-HHNO3 metaT (Metagenome... | ecosystem: Engineered > Modeled > Simulated communities...
ATCTAGTCACACAAAAGCACTCTGATGAATCAATAAGTGCAAAAAATTACTTGGAATTAAAAATATGAATGAGCTTGATAGCGACGAACTAGCAAGACTTGTTAGCGATGCTAGAAAAAGTCGTGGAGGTAAACCAGCAAAGTATCCGCAATTGGAAATTTACGGTGTGAGCATCGTTAAATTACTGGAATGCGATGTGCAATTACCATTTATTTTGAAGTGGCTCATCGAGGAAAAGAATGAAGACCTGGTCTTAAACACCTTGCGAAAATACGTGGTGCGCAAGATTGGTCGTGATGCATATGAAGATTATTTGAAGCGTAATGGTTGGATGAAAAACAAAAGAACAACGAAAGCTACATCAGAAAAAACTGCATTAACTACGGAAACAATAGCACTAGAAAAATCAACACCCCTCGGGCTAGGTTTTGATTTGGATTTTGAAAAACCAGCCACTTTTAAACGTACTGAAAGAAAATAAATATGACAAAAGGAAATACGATGGAAAACAGTGTGCATTTCATGCTTCAGTCAAAAGGCGGTTGCGGTAAAACATTTAGCGCATCATTGCTCGCTCAATACTTCATGAAAATAGGCACAAATTTCAAGGGGTTCGACACAGACCAAGAAAACAGGGACTTTCATGCTTATAAGGGCTTGCCAATTCGATACGTTGATGTGATGCAAGGTAAAACGAGCATAGACCAAAAGAAATTTGATGGGTTCATGGAGTCGTTACTGACTGAAGATGGAGTGTTTGTTGTTGATAATGGGGCGAATTCATTCACGCCACTTCTTGGCTACTTGGTTGAAAACAACGGAATCGAACTACTGCGAGAATCTGGCAAAACTGTTTTTCTACATGGAATTATCGGTGGCGGTGACAACTACGAAAGCACAATAGCTGGGTTTAATGACCTTGCATTTAATTCAGATGCTCCATTGGTGCTTTGGCTGAACGAGCATTTTGGTGAACTGGTAGATAGTGGGGGTACGCCATTTATGAAAACTGACGACTTCATGACTCATGCAAAAAAATTACGTGGTGTGGTCATGCTTCATAAGCTCAACCCGCAAACATATGGTGAAGACATCAAGAAGATGACTAAAGCGCGTATGACAATTGAAGAAGTGATCTCATCTAGTGAGTTTGTATTGATGGAAAAACAACGCATGCGCACCTTTGCTAAAGATATTTTTGGGCAACTTGCAAAAGTTAAATTCCAATGAATATTGATGAAATCCGACTTGAAGTGTTCAAGCAAACTGGTAAGAGCATTGACCATGACGATCCGTTTTTCATTGCCCTAGCAATGCTTTCTGCTACAGCCACAAGTATCGAAATAAAGAATGATGCAGCTTTGGCTGAAATGCGACTGGTGCGTGATGAAATTGCACGGAAAGCTGTGGAAAAGCACGTTGAGGTTATAACTCACTCCATGCAATCAACTTCTGGTGAAATTTATACGTCTGTTAGGAAGGCTGTAGAACGAGAGTTTAGTGGTTACAAGTTAGCACTCATGTATGGCGCTACTGGTGTTGAGGCATTTAACTTAGCCATTTCAAAAATGAACGTGAAAATTAGTGATCGTACGCTAGAGGGATGCCGATTGGTCATACTTGGAGGCATGAGCACCGAAGATGCAGCACTACAGGTCCAAATTTTGCCTAATCAGTTAAGCAGAGCTGTTAAACAAATCAAAACCTTAATTCCAACTGACTATAACAATCATGAAAAACCAACCTTTAAGCCACTAAATACTAAAGTTAATAATCCGACAGAGTCTCTTATAAAGTACGCCCAGTATTTCGGTTTTTTCCTACTTGGCTCAATTCTTATGTACTTTTTGAAGTATTAAAAACGGCACTAAGGATTGCGGAAACAGCCCTTAATGCCTAATCACAACATTTTTTAGATTGGAAAAAACATCGTGACTGAAACAATTTTAGCATCAAACATGAACGAAACATTCTTAAAAGAAAGTGAGAGTAATTACAGACTTGATGAGGCTACTCGATTAAGTCTTCAAGTTCCTAAATTCAAATATTCAAGCAATCTATTGTCTCGTAAATTTTCTAACGAGTTGGCAAATACAGCCCCAAAGATTGCTGGGATTGTTGCTGAAATGCCAATTCAATTAGCTTTTAAAGTTATTGAAACAAGTCTGGAAGCTGCTGTTTACCAAGCAAAGCATGCAATGAACTGAAATTATCCAAAACTAAGAAAGAGAATAAAAATGACCGAAAAAAATAAAGTTGAATTTACCGAATCCGAACAAAAAGATCGCGACCACTTTCTTGGGCTTGCTTTTGTATTTGCAAGTTTTGTGATTGCTCGCTCGCTTCAGCACCTACTAAATATTCCGCTAATTTGGTGTGGTGTATTAACCACGTTGGCAGCATTAGTAGGTGCATCTTTATTGGATAAACATAAACCATTTCCCAACAAACATGCATGGAAAATGATGGCATTCGTAATTTCATTACCTGTTCTATTTCTAATGTCCATGTTCAATTAACTTCAATGGAAATAACAAAATGAAAAAACTAATCACATTATTTTTAATAATTTTTTTAATAACAAATTTAACAGGATGTGGCCATTCCCAAGATGCAGAGAAAAAAGAAGAGGCTCAAAAAGCACAAGATAAATTGATGAATTTTAAACGCATGGATCCACCAACTAGATAAAGGATGTCTTGAAAATGAAAACAAGAAAACTAATTATTACCCTAGCCCTGTTACCAATTCTGACAATCTCATTGCCAGCTAGCGCTGTATTCTGTGCTAATTGCGCCCAAGAAACTACTCAGATATTGAATAAAATCCAATTGGCTGCGAGTTACTCTAAACAAGCTGCTTCCTATAGCACCCAGCTTCAGCAATACCAAGCTCAATTAACCAACATGAAGCTCAATCCAGGTTCTGTATTACCTAAAGATATTGCCGCCCTTATTAAAGGGCTTAGTGAGATTATGAGTTCGGGACAATCTATGGGCATGTCAATGGCTGAAATTGAAGGCAATTATGCAACGGCTTATAAAAACCCCACTGCGGCCGGTTATTCAGAAAACTTCAAATCAAATAGTGTTGCTACTCGTGACACATTGCAAGCCGCAATGAAGGCGGCGGGGATGCACTTAGACTCATTTCCATCCTCAACTTCAGCCTTGCAAGCGTTATATGCAAAATCGCAATCTAGCATGGGCACAGTTGCAGCTTTGCAAACCCTTAGTGAAATTAATGCCACTCAAGTAACTGAAACTCAAAAGTTACAAAGTCTAATTGCAGAGTCAACGATAGCTTCATCAAGCTATATGGCAAGCCAAACTGCGAAACAACAAAGTGTTCAAGATGCAAACGAATGGGTTACCAAAACCAAAACTATGTCACCCCCTACACGATAAGGCTTCCAACCATGAAAAAAATAATGAATTATTGCTTTAGCTTATTTATAACTTTACTTTCAACATCAGCTTTAGCCAATCCTACACAAATCGGTTCTATAGATTTAGTTACAGAGTCGTTAAAAACAGCCATAGATAGCATATATTCGAATATATCTGGCTGGACTATTGGATTGCTGTCTGGGTTAATGTTATGTCAATTTGTTTGGACTAATTTCAAACAAATAGTAAGTGGCTCAGACATTGAAAAAGTATGGGCAAAATTGCTTGGTGCTTTGTTTTGGTTCGGCATTTGTTTCTGGATTATGGAAAATGGTCATACCTTTTTAGAAGGTGCAGCTAACTTCATTTTAGGAAAAGCATCAAGCGTATCTGGTGGTGCATTATCACCAACCTACCCTATAGCATGGGCAATCGAGCTAGCTAATAACCTCCTTGTAGCTCTTGATCAAAGTGGAAATGGTTTGCTGTCATCATTTAACTTTTTTCCCGCACTGATGACAGGCGTATGTTGTGCTGTAATTTTGGTTATCGGTGCTTTAATTGGCTTTAAGATTTTCATGATTTTAATGGAGACCCAAATTGTAATTGCGCTGTCCCCGCTCAGCTTTGCCCTGCTTGGTCTTGATGCATTAAAAGACCAAGGAATTGCACCATTTAAATATTTGATTGCAATGGCTTATCGAATGATCATCTTAGGAGGGGTTTTGAGTGCAATGAATGTACTTGGAACACATGTAGATGCTCAATTCCTAGCATTAAAGGATATAAGTGATTCTAGTGTTTGGCCGCCAATATGGGGTGCTATTATTGGATTTAGTTTACTTGGATTTTTGGCTTTACGATCTGATTCGATTGCAGCTATGTTAGCTTCAGGCTCATCCAATCTTAGCCCAGGTGATGCTGCCGCTTCTGCTGCTTTGGCAGGAGCTGCCGTTGGCGCATTAGCAGGCGCTATGAATAGTGCGACTCCTTCCCCCAGCAAGATCGGACAATCTATGTCCGATGTAATGACCAAAATGAGAAGTAATGTTGGAGATAGCTCAGGTGCAAGTAATGCTTCAAAATTTAATCCATCAATTAATGATGCTCCACCGCCTTTTCCTAAAGATCCAAATGTTAGTGAAAAAGACTTACGTTCAATGGCACAAGAAAAAGGCGTAAGTGCTGTTTCAGGAGCGCCCTCTTCCACACCTGACTCTAAATCAACTAGTGGCAACGGTAGCTCAGCTAGCATTGGCGGTGAGTCCAATCCATCAAGCAAAAGTATAGGCAATTCATCTTTACTAGACAGATTATCTAACGTTAATGAGAGATTTGCGAATGATCAAACAGCTAACGTGACAGCAACTGTGAATCCACATGGACAAGACTAAGAAGGTTTAATTCGGAGTGTTGTACTTCAATTGAATTGTGTACGTATTTGGTAACTTATAAATCAAAAAAATATGATTTTAAGTTACCAATATTATTTAAATAATAATAATCAACCACTTAATGAATCGTACCAATTATAACTTATAAAAAATTCAATTAATTATTCAAAAATCACCATAAACGTACACGAGTGAGCAAAGGTAATGGGAGTCAAATAAATATAGACGATTATCCCCAACTTCGCTTATGGTTAGTATTTTTGAGTACTAGTCGATGAAAAGTTATATGGGTGATCTTGAGGTTCGCCAAGTAAATTGCTACTACAACTACACAGTAGGCCTAGCTACTACCGAAGTTAATCTTCTCAAAACTGCCGCGAAACTTCTCAAGTCTGGAACGGCTCGGACTGTATGCTTTTCAGATTTGAAATACCTCTATCTTGATGATGAAAATAAAGTTCAACTAGAATTTCTACATCCACAAGGGCGGCAATGGGATTCAGGATGGGAGGTAAAGTTTAGTGATGACTTGCCACGAAGCGTAATCGAGGAACTAACCCTTTGCCTTGAACTTTCATTCCATGAACATCGTATCGAAAACCCTGAAGCAAGACAAATTGCGCCTTATATCCGTGCGGCCCTTCCTCCATTGATACTCGAAAAGGGAGATATGACTCTCCCAATCTATCCATGGCTCAAGCTGTTATCTGACGGCATCATGATACTTAGTTTCCAGCTAGATACATCATGGGATGGACTCAGTGAAGCTGACTTCATCTCGGACATCGTCAACATTTTCCAGAGATATTTTGATCGTGTATGGGTTCATGCGAATATCCAGCGCCTTGATGCTGAGCAGCTCATTCCTAATGCGTTCGAGAATGAATTGTCAATTGGAGGAGAGTTAATATCTGGACGAAAGTCGAAGAAACTAATTAAGGAGATGCGACTTAAAAGTCGGTTGAAACTAAATGAATCTCTCGGAAAAAAAGGACAAGAGTTTGAGATTGGCCAGGAAACCTGGACCCTGCATCAAATAGCTGGATCGGAAGAACAGAGTGAATGGGAGGCCACGATTGATCTCTGCCGATCCATTTACATCAATGCCATTACCAGTCTTGTCGTGACAGGAGTCGGAAAGAAGAGCAAACAATTGTGTCAAGTTCAGCTGTGGCAAGGTCGCCCCTCAATTTCACTGATGCGCTTTAATGACCAGCCTAGCAAAAAAGAAGAGCTGATTGAAAAATTTGGCCCATCATTATCACGAGTTATGATGCGGGCTTCCGAAGTTAAAGACCCTCCAGAACTTCCACCAGATTTACGGCTTTTTGGCGATTATTGTCTTCATGCTAATAGAACATTGCTTCTCTGGACGTGGCTAAGACCAAATAATTCGACTGACGACGCTTGGGAAGACTCAATAACAAGGGCTATGTTAATGGAAAATCAGGGTAGAGCAGAATACCTTGAATATCACAACATGCGGATAGCCCGTGCGTGTGCAATTGCAAATTCCCCTCCTTCTGATCAAGATTTGATTGAGGCGTATGAGGTTCTTGCATCGGCAGACACTGTGATCCATCATTCTAGCCAAGCAGGAGAAATTACTGACGCGCTTTCGTATGTATTGTCCGCAACTGGAACAAGAGCATTGGTCGAGTCTGGAAAAGAGCAGGCACGCTGGCATTTGGACGAACGCCGATACAGAACTGACAAGAGTCGTGCTAAAGTCGACAGTTGGTTAGCGGTAGTATTTGGCCTTGTTGGGGTCTCTGGAGTAGCTGACCTCGTCATTAAACCTTTCTTGGGGGCTTTCTATATAGAAGTTCCAAGTGGCTTCATAGGTCTGGTATCATTTTTGTCAGCTACTGTAATTTTTGGTATGGTTGCCTTTATAGTATGGGTCATTAACACGCGGAAATAATGCCATGACCACGATCGCAATTTGGAAAGTCAATGCCATAGAAAGCCATTTGGGTAATCCTGCAATTTGGGTTATCAGCGACTCTCGTGCTTCGCGGACAACCAATGAGACAACATCAACTCTCACTGACAAATGTGCAAAATTAATAGAAATTGAATGCAGGGTATCAATAAATGGTGAGATTATCAGATCTTCCATATTGATGGCGGTTGCGGGCAATACTCTAGTTGCTCACAACACTATATTTAGTGCTCAAATGGCTTTGCAACACTTAATGGGGCCAAGATTACCAACACTGCTTGAAGTTACACATTATGTTCGTGATGTCCTTTTAAATATTACGAAAGATGTCGGTCTAACATTTGGTAAAGGAGCTGAGTGCGAAGTTCTTCTTATTGCATCTGATCCCATTAGTCCCAAAGCCTACTCTTTGAAACCATCTTACGTGCCCACTATCGATTATTTAGTAACAGAAGTGCTAGACTTCCCCTATGTAACAGGAAGCGACAAGTCTCAATATCTCGCAGCAATCGAAGAAATGATGAAAGAAGAGCGCCTATCAAGTAATAACCAAGAGTTACTGGATCAAGTACCAATTCGTGCTTTTGATCAACTATTTGTAAAAAACAAAGTTTCTCAAAAAACTGGGGGAGAATTACAGATTGGAGCAGTAGGCAACATGGGCGTTCGTAGGTATATGCCCATGCGGTGGAATGAATCAACTAACCTCTATGAGTTTTATATGCTAGGCATGGACACTTGGAGTAAAAAGATTGGTGCTTGCACTATTGGAATATGGCCATGGCAGCTCGAAGATATACAAACAGAACTAGCATAATCCATATTCAAAAAAGCTCTTTGACGGCGCTAATCAACTCAATCGACAGGATCTTTAAATAATGAGCGGGCTATATGAAGGAGATCTTATTCGACCACTCGGTTTAGTTACTCTGTACTTTGCATACGCAGAGGCAGAAATCGACATGTTGATTGATACACTCCCTTCAATTGATCCATATGACAACAAAAAACGTCAGTGGAACGTTGGTAGAAAGCTTATATATGCTCAAAAGCTCACCAAACAAATGCATTCTGAAAGTCTTATTGGACTTAATGAAATATTAAATGAAGCAAAGATGCACTTCGAAAGAAGAAACGTTGTAATTCATAGTTGCATTTTTGCAGGTGGCCGTATGGTCTCTAATAGAAAAAATGCTCCCAACCAGCAAATTTCTGCCAGTGAACTGAATCAACTTGCAGAAAGCATTTGGGCATGTAAAGAACAAATTAATATGTACCGTTGCCGACACATACCACCACTTTTAGCGGAATCAGAAAATGCCAATTAACATCGCTATTCTGGGCTGGGGCTCCCTACTATGGGACAAGCGCCCAGAATTCGATGAGCATCATGGTGACTGGGAGCTAGACGGGCCAGTTTTGAAGATTGAGTTCTCTCGCATATCCCAAACCCGCGATGGCGCGCTCACATTAGTAGTCGATCCAGAGAACGGTGCCGCCTGCCGAGTGGCCCATTCTAGAAGCAAACGCAAAGATCCAGAAGACGCAATCTGTGATCTCCAATCTCGTGAAGGTACAACCAGAGCAAATATTGGATTTCATTTCCTAGATGGATCGCGGAGCCAGTATAAAGACCAAGCAACTCTCGCTTCAATCAAAGAGTGGGCAATCTCCAAATCCATCGATTTAGTTGTATGGACAGACCTTTCCAGCAACTTCGAAAAGCAACTACATAGCCAGTTCTCTGTAGAGAGTGCTTTGGCTCACTTGCAGTCATTAGACGCAAAGGCGAAGGCCCGCGCAGCAGAATATGTTTGGCAAGCGCCTGACTTTGTGGCCACTCCGTTACGCACTGCGGTGCAGGCCGTGCCGTGGTTTAAATAATAACCGTTATCCATTAAATGCTATTAATAAACCCAATATCCAAAAACAGAGGCTGATCAAAGACCAATTACCAGTTGGTTATATAAAGGTTAAAAGAACGGTTAGCACTCAAAAAAATAGTAAAATAAAATATAATAATCAATAACTTATAAAATATCACTATAGGTCATGTGTCACGATTTAATAGATCATATGTGATAGTTTCATAGGTCATATGTCACACTATTTAGCTACAAATCAACTTTTAAATACAAAATAATAGGTCATTTGTCACAGTTTCTGGCTTACTTACGGACTTGCATGTGGATAAGCTTCAGGGCTTTCGATTTACAAGGCATATGTTTGCCAAATTCGTGACATTTGACCTACGTTTGACAAAAACAGCATAGGTCATATGTTACGGACCATAGGTCAAATGTCACGAAAACGCTACTTGCCTGTGGATAACCATAAAAAATTAAAGAAATATTAGGCATTTCAAATTCACTAGTTGTAGACACAATAAATTTGATCACTCCTAGAAACATCCGCATCGGCAACAATTCCAGCATCAACCAATTCTGTGCAAGCCTTTCTTACTGTCTGTCTCCAACTTGTAAGGCTAGAATCCTTTGACTTACACATTTGTCTAAATCTCTCAAGAGCAAGAGGATATGGGTTCTTGTGACTCTCGATGTAATCGGCTAGGCGGCGAGCAACTGGCGACAAGTCTCGGTATGATTCCCAAGAGTGACTTGTAAAGGTGTTACCAGCAAACAATATAATCAGTTTTGGATCAATGAAAACGCGATATTGCGTTGGCTTGCCTTCTGCGTCGTTCACCACGGTGTAATTCTGAATTAACGAAATTGCACCACTCTTGCCATATGCCTTTGGGCTTAAGGCCAAAATTTCATTTGCTTTAAGCCGTGAAATACACTCACGAGCTTTGTCATAATAACGGCCATTTTTAGACCAATTTACATCACGAACTAAGTCCTTAATAGAAAATTCAAAAGGTTCGCCAAAGGGTACATTCTTCCCGTAATAGAGAATTTGTAGCCAAACAATTTCATCATCTTCGGCACGCAACTCGTGACCAGTATAGATAATTGACACTGTTTCACTATAGTGAAACAGCTTTTCGCGCATAAGCATCCTGCGTGGTTCGCGCTTATTCCTAACCGTGAAGAGTGAGGAACGACAATAATCATTTGGGATATGCCTCAAGTCTGTACGTTGTCCAACGGTATCAGGAAAGATCAAATCAAGTTGAAATGGCTTGGAGAGGGTAATCCCTTTCCTCTGCAAAAACGCCCGTCGTTGTAGTTTGTCTATATCAATAATTTCAGGAAGAGTTGGTTTCATCACACTCTCCCCTGCTCTTGCATTCTCACTTCCTTAGTGCGTGCACCTCTCCTGTTTTTATTAGGTTCAGGCATAATTGCTGGTGACGCACGTCGCGAATCAACAAAGTCGGCCAGGTCAGAGATATGGATAAATCTGCGAGAGTCAATCATTACAGTTGGGATGGGAAACGTGCCATTAGACAGTTTGTTTCGAGCGGTTTGTGCTGGAATTCCAACTGACTCAGACGCGGGTACGAGTGGAATTAAAACTTGGCCGTTAAAGCGAGCCAATAGAATTTGAATAGTTGAGCTGATATTTTGCATTTTGTTCTCCAACCAGAGAACAAACAAATCACTATTGATGTGATCATAATGCCGTCCTCCGGAAATTACCGAAAAACGAGAATGCCCATGTGTAGAATTTTTAATTCCACCGGCAATGCCTCACGTTACAGTAACTAGCTCGGGGTCCCTATAGTTCAGGGGTGCGTGACTAATCACTTACCGCTACTCATTCCAGATACACAATGTATACAGATTTATAACACCTGCTCCACAAACCTCTCGGACAATTTGCTTCTGCTGGCGAGATTGACTACAGCCAGTAGTGCCTCTAATACTAATTTACGAGGCGTTCCATAACCTTGCGCTGGGTGTAGGATTTACTTACTAATGTGTAAATCCGATGGAACCAGAATCAATATACCCAAACATACTGCAATACGCAAGAAGATGTATGGAAAATTCTGGAAAAATTACTTGGAAAATATCGGTATCAGTGGGGATATTGTGGGATACCACAATATCCTAACCCATTGATTTTACTTGGTGCGAAAGGAGAGACTCGAACTCTCACGCCTTACGGCGCTGGAACCTAAATCCAGTGCGTCTACCAATTCCGCCACTTTCGCATGCGCTTGCTGTTACACATTCG
>Ga0123388_1040868_pt1 | contig 10857 bp, 11 predicted proteins | sample T0HHNO3metaT_FD_89916 | JGI IMG/M metagenome (GOLD analysis project Ga0123388, IMG submission 89916) | Methane-oxidizing artificial microbial communities from Washington, USA to study methane cycling - T0-HHNO3 metaT (Metagenome... | ecosystem: Engineered > Modeled > Simulated communities...
GAAGTGGCCACGAGATTCTCTCCTCTCCCCTTGTGGGAGAGGGTGGCCCCCGGGTGCTTTATCCGGGGGACGGGAGAGGGGTGCTCTTCGCGATCCACTGCCAGCAGCAGCCTTGAGCAACGACAACAGCACGCATCGCTACGCTCGCGCGCCCTCTCCTGCCCGTTGGGCATCCTCTCCCGCAAGGGGAGAGGAGAAAGCATGCATTGCGTGCGCTTTCCCCGTAGCTGCGTAAAGGTAGAAGTGGCCACGAGATTCTCTCCTCTCCCCTTGTGGGAGAGGGTGGCCCCCGGGTGCTTTATCCGGGGGACGGGAGAGGGGTGCTCTTCGCGATCCACTGCCAACAGCCAGCCTTGAGCAACGACAACAGCACGCATCGCTACGCTCGCGCGCCTTTTACTGCCGGTCGGGGATCCTCTTCAGCAAGGGGAGCGGAGAAAGCAGTCGTTGCCCACACCCCCTCACCAGAACCCGTCATCCTCGCGCTCACTCACCGCCTGCACGCAGTACTCCGCCATCCTGCGGATCAGGTCTTCGGGCAGGGGCTCGTCGTATCGGATCTTGAGCATGTTTTTCGTGGTCTGCCAGGACTCTAGTTCTTCCTTAAACGCCTCCATTGCCGCCGCCATCGGCGCGAAACTTGCGTGGGCCTTGTGCGCCGAGAACGCGAACAGGAATCGCGGTTCCACGAAGAACGGATTGCCCCATTTGATCGCCTCCTGCGCATCAGGCGCGGCCTGCCTGAGCAGCGCGTGCAACTGCCGCAGGTGAGGCTGGGCCGCTGGCGGCGCGCTCCGGATGTATTCGGCAATCGTGGCTGCACGCTGGCTTGCCATCATTCACTCCAGGCATGGGATTGGCGCCAGTTTCCCACGACTTGCATCAGGCGTCCTTCCGCAGGCGCAGGCACAGGCAAGCAGAGGAACAAAACCGATCCGGATCCCGGCCATCCGGATCGACCTCCACGAAGGCCAGGCCGCGTACGGCGATGTGCCCACGTCCCGTTTCAACTTGCCTGGCCGAGCCTGCTCGACTGCTCCCCTACCCTTGCTACTGTTCCGGCAGGAACGCCAGCAGCTGCGAGATGCGGTATGGCTTGGGCAGGAATTCAACCGTCGCCGGTATGGGCGGCAGCTGCATGCGGGCGTGTCCGGAAACCAGGATCACCCTGGTGGCGGGATGGGTCGCGAGCACCAGCTCGGCCAGCTCGATGCCCGACACGCCACCGGGCATGGTGACGTCGCTGATCACCACGTCGTAAGCCGACTGTTGCAGCAGTGCCACCGCTTCGGGTGCGTCGGCCGCCAGCTGCACCTCATGGCCCAGCTCGACCAGGGTGTCGCCGATCAGCGTGCGCAGTTGCGCCTCGTCCTCGACGAACAATATGCAGGCCATGCTCAGTCCTGTATCCGTGGCAGGCACACGTGGATCACCGTGCCTTCGTTTTCCCGGCTCTCGAGCGTCGCGAAGCCGCCGGACTGCGAGGCAAACCCGAACACCTGGCTCAGGCCCAGGCCACTGCCCTTGCCTACTTCCTTGGTGGTGTAGAACGGCTCGATGGCGCGCTCCACCACATCGGCCGGCATGCCGACGCCGTTGTCCGCAACGCCTACGCAGACATAGTCGCGGCTGATTCCATTGGGGTCGTCGGGCGCTGCCCGGTTCGCCAGGTGCGTGGAGATCGAAATCCTGCCGCCGCGCGGCATGGCGTCACGGCTGTTCGCCACCAGGTTCATCATGCTCGCCTCGAACTGCGCGGCATCCACCAGCACCTCGGGCATGTCCGCACCCAGGTCCAGCACGAACTCGACGGTGGGCCCGCAGGTGCGGCGGTACAGCTCGATGGAATGCGACAGCAGGTTGTTGAGGTTGTGGCGCTCGGCCACCAGGTTCTGGCCGCGCGCGAAGCTCAGCAGCTGGCGCGTGAGCAACGCACCGCGGTCGGCCGCGCGCATGGCCGTGTCCACCAGCTGCAGGGTCCGGGCATCGGCGCCCGGGCGCATGGAGATCAGGTCCAGGCTGTTGATCACCACGGTCAGCAGGTTGTTGAAGTCGTGCGCCAGGCCGAAGGTCAGCTTGCCGATCGCCTCGATCTTCTGCGATTGCACCAGCGCCTTCTGCGCATCCTGCAGGCGCAGGCCGGCCTCGTAGCGCTCGGTGATGTCGCGGGTGACCTTGGCGTAGCCCACCAGCTCGCCGTGCTGCCAGATCGGGTCGATGACCACGCTGGCCCGGAAGCGGCTGCCATCCTTGCGCAGGCGCCAGCCTTCGGCTTCGTACTTGCCTTCCCGGCGCGCCGTCTCCAGTCCTTTCATCGGCAGGCCGCGCTCGACGTCTTCGGGCACATAGAACCGGGAAAAATGCTGTCCGACGATTTCGTCGTGCTGGTAACCCTTGATGCGATGGCCGCCCGCATTCCAGCTGCGCACGTGGCCTTCGGGGTCGAGCATGTAGATGGCGTAGTCGGTGACGCTTTGTATCAGCAACGACAGTTGCCGGCCCTCGAATACGAGATCGACTTCGGCTGGAATCCTGAACGCTTCGGTCATCAGTGTTCTCGGTGGCGAAATACGGGCCCAGGCGTTACCGGCGAGGAACGGCATCGGGCTGTGCGTGCACCAGGCCCCGGACACCCTACTCCAGACGGGGTTGGCGTCGTCCTCACGGGCAAGCCCAGGCCGGCGCAAACGCGGGCCACAATATATACGCGAGCCCACCATGCCGCGACCCCGCGCGCACGGCGACCGTGCCGGGACTGCGCTCCTTCCTGGCGCCATGCGAGGCGTGCTAGGCCACGATGCGGTGGTGCTCGTGCATCTCGATGGCGGACTTCAACAGCCCCATGTATCCCAGCCCCAGCATCAGCGTGCCGAAGCTCACTTCCTTGATGATGCCGCTGCGGGCCACATAAAGGCCGTACATGCCGATGAGCAGGAACACCAGCGTGGTGGCCGCGATCATCACCAGCGCGAGCTTGCCCTTGCGCGGGTCCTGCCAGATGCGTCTGGAAAAATCGTTCTGGGTCCTGGTGGTGTCCTGCAGCGTCGAGAATCCGATACCCAGCCCGCTGAAGATCAGGGCGTTGTTGGCCGACGCCCAGAACGTCCCGAAACCGGCGAAGTACGGATAGACCATGTAGCCCAGCGCAACCAGCAGCAGCGGGTATTGCAGGTAGCTGATGATCTGGAACAGTTGCCTGGCCTTGCCCATGCGCTGTGGCTCCCCGCCGTGCGACGCTGCTGATCGCAACATGCTAGCCCAGGACTGGCGTCGGCATCAGGTGCCAGGAGGCGTCCCATGCCGACGCGACGGTGGTTCAAACCGGGCACGCCACCAGTCGACGCCATGGACGCCTGCGCGTACGTGCGTTTCGCAGGGAAATCAACGCCGCATTCAACAGCGCGGACGTCGCGCGCCACGGGAGCGGTTCCAACGGGCGCTGCGAAACCGCGGGGCTCAGTGCGAGTAGAACACCGGCAACGTGGCGTTGAACAACAGCTCGCGGGTCACCCCGCCCAGCGCCCATTCGCGCAGCCGCGAATGGCCGTAGCCGCCGACCACCAGCATGGTGGCGCGCATGTCGCGGGCATGCTGCAGCAGCACCGCCGCAACCCTCCCGCCGCTGGACCCACGGACCTGTACTTCGGCCCGCACGCCATGCCGGACCAGGTGCGCGGCCACCTCGGCGCCCGGGTTGTCACCATCGCCGCGTTCACCGCCGACCGGATCGACCACCAGCACGTCAACCTGCTCGGCCTGTTTCAGCAAGGGCAGCGCGTCGTGCACGGCGCGTGCACAGCCGCGGCTCGGATGCCAGGCGACCACGATGCGGCGCGGCGGCACCTCGGCCTTGCAGTGCGGCGGGATCACCAGCACCGGGCGCCCGGAGTGCATGAGCATGCCGGCGAAGAAGCCATGGGCCAGGTCGCTTGCGCTGGAATCGCCGGTCACGCCCGCCAGCACCACCAGGTCCGCACGGTGTGCGTGATGGGCAGCCAGCTGCGCAGGGTCGGAGAACAGGGCTTCGACCAGGCGCACGTCATGGGGCACCTGCTCGCCGGCCAGCGTGTCCTGCCAGGCCTTGACGTTGCGCAGGCCCTGCTGGTGCAGCTCGCGGTAGACGTCGGTCATGCCCAGGTCCGGCATCAGCCCATACGGAGTGGTGGGCGGCATGGGCAGGCTCAGCAACTCCAGCACGCTCAGCCGGGCCTGGTGCGCCAGGGCGATGTCCAGGGCCACGTTGACGGCGAACTTGTCGCCCTGGTTGCCCATGATGGGAACGACGATGTCCTTGTACATGACCGGCTCCAGGCAGCACGCGGTGGGCGGGCCTTCACTATCCCCCTTGTTGCCGGCCGGCGGCCTTGATCTGGATCAAAAAGCGCCGAGCATCCACAGTCCGGGTGAGGCCGCGGCGCCTGCCCGGTACTTGATGCGGGGCTGCATCCGGGGAACCGTGCTGTGCCGGTGCAAAGTGCCCGGGCTACTCGCGCCCCTCCCGCAAGCCCGCGGCAATGCTTTGAACCGGATCGCGATCCATGCGCTCTTGCCCGTCATTCCCGCGAAGGCGGGAACCCAGCGACTTTGCCGTTGTCCCGCAGGAACATGGGGCGCATCCCGCGAATGCAATTGCGTGTAACGCGGGACGGCAGCACATCGCGCGGCGGCTACCCCGGTTGGACCGCCACGATCACGACGCATAGCAGAAGAATCGCCAGGACCAGCAGGCCCAGTCCATTGGGGCTCAGGAACCCGAAGAACCTGATCTTGCGCGAACGGAACCGGCGCCCGCAGTTGGGACACTGCACCAGCATCGAGACACCAGAAGCGGTGCACATGTTGAAGAACGCCGGCACGCCCCACGAAACCAGCGCAGCCCGCGCGTCGAATTTCGCCGCACAGCCGGTGCAGGTTTCCAGTTCGGTCATGTGCTTTGCCATGTTGATTGGTTCGGCTCGACGTCGGGCATGGGAGAACACGAAGCTAGGCAAACCCAACGGCACGGCAGGCCAAGGAAACTGTGCAGCGCGGAATCGCCTCGGACATAAATTGCTGCCGTCATGTTTCCCATTCGATGATGCCCTGCGGATGAAACCGAGCTTCCCGTGTCGGTATGCGCGCTTGGCACCAGGAGAAAGCTAGCACACGCTGAAACACTGACAGTCGCGCATCCCACGCCATGGCAGAGATCCTGCCGAACGCGAAATGTTGCAGCCGGCCCATGGCGTTGATGTGGATCATGCGGGAGTACCCGTAGCCCGGGTAAAGCCGCAGGCTGCACCCGGGGCACGTGCAATCGCCGCGCAAAGCGCCCCAGGTGCGCTTCGCTTACCCGGGCTACGCTGGCTGCAGGTAACTGATGATCTGGAAAAGCTGTTTTACCTTGCCCATGAATCGAAGGCTCCCCGCCGTGCTTCCCAAACGATTGAAGAATCCTAACGCAAGGCGGGCCTGCACAGGCTGCGGCGAATGAAACCTGCATCAAGCTGGGACGACGTCGCCATAGGTTGGGGTGAACGAAATAAACCCAACCGCCCTCACCTTTCTGCGGCGGCCCAAGCCCCCCTGAAGCCAATGCGTGAAGGTGTATAACAGCTTTTTCACGCATGGTTGCTTAGCGTTATTTCGCCGATAAACATGGAGTCGTTTTATGAGAGTCAAAGTACTTTGGATCGCGGCCTATCTGATCTCTGCCGGCATTGCCATTGCTGTCACGCCCACACCTGCCCTTGCATACGATCCCTGCCAACGTGCAATAAACGAGTATCAACAGGCAGTGGCCGAGTACAACGAGCGCGTCGCCAGGTGCGCCGAAAGAAATCCTGGTTCCGCATGCAGGCTAGAAAACCACCCCAACATCTACGAGGCCTGGTTGCGCTTGAATGCAGCACGGGCACAAATGAATCGCGAGTGCCATTGATTCAGGCTGCGAGTTGATCCGCCCGCCGAGCGCTCACCTTTCCCAAGATATGCAAATGGCAACCGTATGGTTCGATGCAGCCGGAACGCGGCGGGTCGGGCCCACGCTACAGATCCGAATGGTGATAGCACGCTCAAACTGCCTGATGGTGCCGGACCAACTGGTTTAAAGCGGTTTGAGGTGCATGTAATGGCGTGAATCGAGTGGCGGCGGTGCCGCCACTTTTTCTGTTTGCGCGGGCATCCTCGCAGGCACACGCGATGCAGGGACTACGCGGCTACGGTCTGTGGGCCATTACGATCACGATGCATAGCAGAAGGATCGCCAAACACGCTTCCACCGACTTCACCACCGATTGTTGAGCCGCCACCTCGCGACTCTGACCTGTGGGTTTCTACGCCGACATCACTTCCAACTCCGTGCAGCCCACGCACCCATAACTGTTCCGGAGAAAGCCCTGCACCTGTGACGGGTACTATGTTGACGTCCCCGACCGAGTGGCGTAGCCCGGGTAGCGCGCAGCCACACCCGGGACTTTTCATTGACCCGCCAGAAGCTCCGGGTTTCGCTGCGCTCTACCCAGGCTACGGATGCCTTGGGCACAACAAAAAAGGCCACCTGTAAAGGCGGCCTTTTCCGTTGCAACTGGTGGGCGGTGCAGGGTTCGAACCTGCGACCCTTGCCGTGTGAAGGCAATGCTCTACCACTGAGCTAACCGCCCGAATACGGGTGTTTCGGGCCGCAGATGGTAAAGGTCGGGGCCGTTGCGGTCAATGCGCGCCCTGCTCCACCAGGCAGCAGGCAAGCCCCTCCCACAAGAGCCATCACCACCATCGTCCTCAGGCAGACCTAGCGCGACTTGGAATCCCGCAGCGCCCGCACCCGGGCCGGCGGCGCGAACGAATCGCTGCGCGCGTCGGCCCAGAAATCGCGAAACACCGCGTGTTCGGGAATCCCGTCCAGCAGCTCGCCCGGTTCCAGGAAATTGAACAGTGCCCCCAGCGAACGGATTTCCACCGGCGAAATGCGCCGCAGGATGTGCTCCGGGCCCAGCTGCTCCGGATGCGCCAGCCCCGCCGCGCCCAGCAGGTCGCGCAGCGCCTTCAGCGTGTTGTCGTGGTAGCGCTGCACCCGGACCGCCTTGTCGGCCACGTCGAGCTTCTGCCAGCGGCTGGGGTTCTGCGTGGCCACCCCGGTCGGGCACTTGTCGTTGTGGCAGCTCTGCGACTGGATGCAGCCCAGCGCGAACATGTAACCGCGGCCCGCGTTGCACCAGTCCGCACCCATCGCCATGGTCCGCGCGATATCGAAGGCGCTGGTGATGCGCCCCGCCGCGCCGATGCGGATGCGGTCGCGCAGGCCCAGACCGACCAGCGTGTTGTGGACCAGCATCAGCGCCTCGTGCATGGGCACGCCCACGTGGTCGATGAATTCGGCAGGTGCCGCACCGGTGCCGCCTTCGGCGCCGTCGACCACGATGTAGTCTGGCAATACCCCCGTTTCCTGCATGGCCTTGGCGATGCCGAACCACTCCCAGGGATGGCCGATGGCCAGCTTGAAGCCGGTCGGCTTGCCGCCGGACAACGTGCGCAGCCGGGCCACGAATTCCAGCAGGCCCTTGGGCGTTGAGAACGCCGAATGCTTTGCCGGCGACACGCAGTCCACGCCCATCGGCACGCCACGGGTGATCGAGATCTCGCGGCTGACCTTCGCCGCCGGCAGCACCCCGCCGTGGCCGGGCTTGGCGCCCTGCGACAGCTTGACCTCGATCATCTTCACCTGCGGCGTGTTGGCGTTGGCGACGAAGCGCTCCTCGCTGAAGCCGCCATCGTCGGCGCGGCAACCGAAGTACCCGGAGCCGATCTCCCAGACCAGGTCGCCGCCGGGCTCGCGGTGGTAGGGCGAGATCGAGCCTTCGCCAGTGTCATGGTAGAAATTCCCGAGGCGGGCGCCGGCGTTCAGCGCGCGGATGGCGTTGGCCGACAGCGAGCCGAAGCTCATCGCCGAGATGTTGAACACGCTGGCGCTGTAGGGCTGGGCGGTTTCGGCGCCGATGATGATGCGGAAATCGTGGGACGGGATTTCGGTGGGGGCCAGCGAATGGTTCAACCATTCGTAGTCCAGGCTGTAGACGCCCTGCTGGCTGCCGAACGGCACCACGTCGTTGACGCCCTTGGCGCGCTGGTAGACCAGGGCGCGCTGCTGCCGCGAGAACGGCACCTCGGCAGTGTCGCCTTCGATGAAGTACTGGCGCATCTCCGGACCGACCGATTCCAGTCCGTAGCGGAAATGGGCCAGGATCGGATAGTTGCGGCGCAGCGTGCTGCGCCTCTGCAGCAGGTCCCAGGTTCCCAGCGCGGCCAGCGCACCGAACACGCCCACGCCCCACCACCATGCAGGCTGCCGGGCCAGCACCAGCGCAAGCGAGAGGACCGTGAGCACGATGCTCGTTGCATAGGCCAGGTAGCGGAGCATTGCGTTCCTCGGGGTGTTGGAAAGCGAAGTGCGGGCCTGCCGGCAGGACCAGGCAGCCGCCAGCGGCGCGGTTCGACAGGTTAGCGGGTGTCCACAGGCAGGGATAGCCGGAAACAGCCACGGCTGCACGCCGTGGCCCGGCCCGGCGACGGCGGAGCTCGCGTGTACGCAGGCCGTAGGCCGAGCCTCCGTCAATCCGATTTAACGGACCTTCGGCCATAGTTCGCACCAACAAAACACGGACAGGACCATGGCCGAATCGATAAAGGGAAAGCACATCCTGCTGGTGGAGGACGACCAGCTGGTCGCTTTCACCGTGGAGGACATGCTGCTGTATGCCGAAGCAGGCACCGTGACCGTGGCCGAGACCGTGGCCAAGGCCCTGGAGGCGCTGGCCTCCCAGCAGTTCGATGCCGCCATCGTCGACGTCAACCTGCGGGGCGAAGCGTCCTGGCCGGTTGCCACCGAGTTGCGAAGCCAGGGCGTGCCCTACCTCACCGCCACCGGTTATGGCGAGATGGTGCAGCACGACCTGGCCGGCACCCTGCTGTCCAAGCCCTATTCAATGAACCAGCTGCTCACTGCCCTGTCGACATTGTTCGAACCCCAGGCGATCCAACCCGACCAAGCGAGGCAGGCATGAATACCGAAGACGCCGTCGAGAACGAGTCCGACCTGCGCATCTCAACCGGCAACGAGGGACTGGACGACATCCTGGGCGGTGGGCTGGATGCAAACCGCATGTACCTGTACGAAGGACGTCCTGGCTCCGGCAAGACCACGCTGGCGCTTGAATTCCTGCTCGAGGGCGGGCGCCAGGGCGAAACCGTCCTTTACATCACCCTGTCGGAAACCGAGCGCGAACTGAAACTGGTTGCGCGCCGCCATGGCTGGAGCCTGGACGGCATCAACATCTTCGAGCTGGTGCCCCCTGAGACCACGCTGGACCCGGGCCGCGAGATCACCGTCCTGCACCCGGTGGAACTGGAGCTGGGCGAGACCACCAAGCTGATCCTGGACCGGGTCGGCGAGCTCAATCCAAGCCGCGTCATCATCGACAGCCTGTCCGAGCTGCGCCTGCTGGCCCAGAGTTCGCTGCGCTACCGCCGCCAGGTGCTGGCGCTGAAGCATTTCTTCGCCAAGCGCCGCTGCACGGTGGTGCTGCTCGACGACATGACTTCGCAGCAGAACGACCTGCAACTGCACTCGATCTCCCACGGCGTGGTCCTGCTGGAACAACTGGCCATCGATTACGGCGCCGAGCGCCGGCGGGTGCGCGTGGTCAAGATGCGGGGCATCAGCTTCCGCGGAGGCTTCCACGACCTCACCATCCGCAAGGGCGGGCTGGAGATCTATCCCCGCCTGGTCGCATCCGAGCACCATCGGCCTTTCATTGGCGACCCTACCCCCAGTGGCAATGCCGAACTGGACAAGCTGCTGGGTGGCGGCCTGGAACGCGGCACCAATGCGCTGCTGATCGGCGCAGCGGGCGTGGGCAAGTCCTCGATGGCGCTTACCTATGCCATCGCCGCGGCCGAGCGTGGCGAAAAAAGCGTGTTCTTCGCCTTCGATGAGGGTCGCGGCACCGTGGAGGCGCGCGCCAAGGCCCTGGGATTGAACCTGACGCCAGCACTGGAGTCCGGGATGATCCGCTTCCAGCAGATCGATCCTGCGGAGATGTCGCCCGGCGAGTTCGCTTCCATCGTCCGCAACAGCGTGCAGCAGGACGGCGCGCGGCTGGTCATCATCGACAGCCTCAACGGCTACCTCAACGCCATGCCCGATGGCCGCTTCCTGATCCTGCAGATGCACGAGCTGTTGAGTTTCCTTGCCCAGCAGGGCGTGCTGACGATCCTGGTGCTGGCGCAGCACGGCCTGGTCGGCCCGATGGAAACCCCGCTGGACATCAGCTACCTGAGCGATGCGGTGCTGATGCTGCGGTATTTCGAGCATGAAGGCGTCGTGCGCAGGGCACTGTCGGTGGTCAAGAAGCGCAGTGGCGACCATGAACACACGATCCGCGAATTCCGCCTGACCAGGCGTGGCATCGCGCTGGGCCCGCCGCTGCGCGAGTTCAGCGGAATCCTGTCCGGTACCCCCACCTACACCGGCGACAGCAACCCGCTGCTGCAGGACAGCGTGCTGCAGGATGACTGAGCTGTCGGAGGCCCAGCGGGTGCTGGTCTTCGCACCCACCGGGCGTGATGCCCCCGCCACGGCAGATCTGTTGAGGCGGTCCGGCATCGGCGCAGACGTCTGTAACGGCTATGAAGACCTGATGGCCGAGTTGCGGGCCGGCGCCGATGTCGCGTTCGTGGCCGAGGAAGCACTGTTCGGCAAGCCGCTGGATCCGCTGGCGGACTGGATCGATCACCAGGAAGCGTGGTCCGACCTGCCCTTTGTCATCCTCACCAGTCGCCATGACGAACCACGCGTCACTGCGTGGCGGCAGCAACTGGTAC
>Ga0123388_1017753_pt1 | contig 10811 bp, 16 predicted proteins | sample T0HHNO3metaT_FD_89916 | JGI IMG/M metagenome (GOLD analysis project Ga0123388, IMG submission 89916) | Methane-oxidizing artificial microbial communities from Washington, USA to study methane cycling - T0-HHNO3 metaT (Metagenome... | ecosystem: Engineered > Modeled > Simulated communities...
ATGAATTCGGCGAAAAACGCCGCCCCAGTTATTTTAGAAATGCTAGCAGGTCATCAGAGTGCTGGAGAGCTATATCAAAACTTACAGCGCCAGACTTTCTCAAAGTATCTCGAAAATCGGACACACTATTACTCTCTCGAACGTCGCTGGCCACAATCTAAGTTTTGGCAGCGTCGCAGCCAGTCCTTGTGATGTCTACTTATAAAAATTGCTGTGCTAATACATCTCTTCGCGCCCCATATTTTACCAATATGGCTGCCATTGTGGAGCCAGAGTTCATGCATCAAGTCTTCTTCAAGTAGCTATTAGTCTGTAATTATCAACAAAAATCGGACACCTATTCAAGCAGCGTTTCTATAAGAATCTCATTCAAATTCGATGGAGGATTGATAGCTCATTGTGGAAGGCATTTTCATCAATATTTTTCTTACTTACGTACTGGTACAAAAGTACTGGATATCAAACACAAATTATAATGATACGATTGTCGCTCAAGAGTTAGCCATTTTAGTTACTGAGATAACGATGTGTTTTTGGGTCGCTAGCGAATCCGATCCGTTAACAATAAACTGGTATATGGGTTAATTACCATATGATTTTTGACGATTTATTTTTCCTGGTATTGGCTGTTATCTTAAAGTCGATAAGGTATGGTTTAGTTCTGTGTTTTTCAGAAAATATCTTTTATGAGGTTATCATCATTTAATTCACAGCTCGTTTCTCTGAAGCTGACGGGTGGTCAAGAGGCCGGGATTCCGGCTATCTTGACGGTCGAACGGCAATGCCGCGCACACTGGTGTTGGGCTGCAGTGGCATTAAGCGTGGGAAAACATTTCGGTGTGACCGATTATCAAACGCAGGAAGATCTGGTTTTCAATTACTTTAATTTTACTGTGGAAGAGAAGCTCTCCAACAGTGCGGCATGTGATTCTAATGACAACCAGCATGGTGACCATACGAGTTTAATAATTCCACTCAGTAGTGTCGGATTTCCGAATGCGGCTAGCAAAGAAGCCCCACTCCAGGAGGAAGAATTGGTCCATGAGTTGTCCAATGGCCGTCCAGTTTGTGCTTTTATTGAATGGTCAAATGGCACAGGCTATCATGCGATAGCTATTGTTGGCATTGAGGCGATGAGAGACCAGGATGGCAATAGGAGATATATCATTGGTGATCCACTGCATAACACTCAGCGGTCAAGTTACAATCAGTTATGTGACAGTTATTATAATAATGGACAATGGAAAGTCACTTTCACATTATCCTGAGCATAAAATCTGTCGATAAATATGTTCTCATATTCTAGCCATCCGCCAAATTTGGTAACGGATTTGATTCTGAAAATCAGTCATGCTCTGAGTTGTATTGCATATAGTAAAGAACATGCCGGAATATTTCCTAGCGATATGAATGAGTCGAAGGCTGACTGTGAAATAATTGGCCCATTCCCTTTGCTTCATGTCATTTATGAAAAAATACTCAACAATGCCAGCCCTAAGCTGGCTACAGTGCAATTCGGATGGAGAATGCTGGTTATGCTGGATGACCAACCCGTCGCGTTAATAGATTGTGATATAAAAAAGGGAGCTACACGTCCCCCCTTCATTCACTCAGGCGATGCCGCACTATCCTTACATGATGCGCTTGCCTACCTCCAGGTGTTGGGAAAAAAACGCAAATGGATAGCTGGCTTGCATCAAATCAAAATTATTGATTTGCCTGATTGTGCAAAATCGTGTTTATGGATATCGCACACCGCAAAAGGATTTTTATCATTCTCAAATGCCACAGCGAATGAAAATGTCATGGCCTTGCAAACTTGGAGCGAGTTTGTCGCTTCAGCTTACCCGGTGCATCCTTAATAATCAGTTGGCGAATTTTACCTGTCATAATGGAGTTGTCATGTTTTTTTATAACGCTTTGATTAGATGGTTTTTTCTAGCTCTTGTGGCATCAATAATGTTGGCTTGTACAACTGATCTAAAGGTAAGCCCAATGGAGTATTCAAAAACACCTTTGGAAGGTATTGATTATGCTTTACCTTTTGCGCAGTTTGATATTGCTATCAGCACTCGACTTAAAAAATGTGCAACGGAATCAGGCTGGCCCGATTTACAGACCACTGTCACGGCATCGGCAAGATATGAAAATGACCCATCTAAGCACTTTCTGATTGACTATAGCAGCCTTTCAAGCTGGATGAAAACTTCTGACTTCCAGATTAAGAAATATGACAATAGTCAGATGCTGAAATCCATTGGAGTTATCTCAGAAGACAAAACAGGAAAAGTCATCGTGAATACCGTGGGCGGTTTGATAAACCTCGCCCATGCCGCAGTAATTGCTGGCGCTGGCGCTGGGGGTGAGAAAATAGATAATCTATGTAGCGCAGATGCAAGGAAATATTTATTAGATTACGACACCCAAAAAGCAAGTTTAGAAAAAACGACGGACAGGCTTGATACCGAGACAAAGCACCTTAAAGCAATAATTGATGTCATCCCATCGCTCGGTAAAGAAGTAATCCCAGAAATACAAAAGAAAATATTCTTTCATTCCGAGCAGTTGGCTTTGTTGCAAGTGCAACTCGGCAACCAATCAAAAGAGCTAACCGCAACAATAGAAAAGATCACCAGCCCTGTGGTAAAGCTCAGTTGGCCTGATTCTGGCGATGAATTAGAAAAAAAAGACATTATTTCTACACCAGAAAAGGAAAAAATAAACGATTGGCTTCTTGATAAGATCTTTGATAAAACCAAAACTGCTAACAAGATAGATCCAAATGTCAAAAAAACTCACTCTGTTTTCATACCGATTGTCGACACCAAATTGGTTTCGGTCAGTGAAAACACGCAAGCACCAAGTAATAAATTAAAATCAACAAATGGAATTGTTTATCGGATTCCAGTTAAAGGGAAGTTAATGGTTTCCGTTTGCAAAAATTTTGAACATGCACCTGGCACATTGGCCCCTAAATGTAAGGCCATGGATGATCAAGAAATTACTAGTGCATCAATTCCTCAACTAGGGCAGACATTCGTATTGCCCTTTCATAATGGTATTTTCCAGAACAACCTTTTGAATGCCGAATTTGCCATCGATGGCACTTTAAGCTCATTCCAATATACGGAAAAGTCCAGCCGGGCGGAAGTAGCCAGTGACACATTCAACCAAGTTGCCTCAACTATCCTGCAAGGCACTAAGGATATAGCCCCGCTGGTGAGCAAACCTAAGCTTTCTAAAGCTGAAGAAATCAAAGCGTCCACTGCCGAGCTTCAAGCCCAAGCGGATTATGAGAAAGCAAAATTAGCGCTACAACCATCCTCCGACCAAGACAAGCAACTGGCTATTCTGGCTTCCGAGACGGCACTATTAGATGCGCAGCGTAAACGAATTGAAGCAGAACAAGCATTGTCAAAAGCCAAAGAGCAAACACCATAGCCGTAATATAGCTGGGGATTTAGATGACTATTGAAGGAAGCACTGAACCATTCCTGGTTGGCTGTTTAAGTTCAAAATTGGAAAGAATTTCTGATGTCTTCTTGCTGTTGATAAGCTGCCATTATGATTTATCGGCCGAGTGGCTCCTCAGGGTCGGTTTTGCTCCTTCAATTCCAATAGCGTCAGTCGGCTAAACTGCCGTTTTACCTAGAGCTAAGCCGACCACTGGAGCCCAGCGGAAGCGGGTCCGGTTTGAGCGATTTGTTAGGCAAATTCGTTAATCCCCATTAGGCGAAACTGCAATACGCTCACCCTTACGAGTTACCAATCCTTAAATTTAAACTGCTTCAACCGTTGTTTAAACTTTTCCTTGTCGCTAAAGTAAAAAATCGCCAGAAAAATCCCAGGCCATAATAGAAACAAAAATATTTGACTCAAAGCGGCAAAACTCATTTGTGCGATCCTCTAAGACTAGGAATGGGATAATGGCATTGATTGGTTCTCACCCCAAATAGTTTCAAAAATGGCGGCTGGATGCGCTGATCAACGAAAGCAATAACTCGATTGTGTTGAAAAAAGCTCTTTTGTGAAAACAGTACTTTTTATAAAAATTATTACCTTTTAAAAACAATGGGTTGAAAATACGAGTGTAGGCAAAATTGGCCTAAATTCACCGAAAACCGACTTTTTCCACAGAATAACTCATTTGCTGCCGTTCAAATCGAGTATGTGACTGGCTCCCTAGGGTCGGTACTGCTAGTTCGCCAATCCCAAAAGCCGTCATTAACTTCTGGTGTAATCGTATCTCTGTAAGATTCCGCTTGATTGAGCCCTTTGCTGACTTTTTGTTGGGCCGTATTTTTATCTTCATTAGAGTGAACATAACTCGCTATTTCTGCTTGGGTTGCTCCACTAGCTTTTCCATCCAGATAACGCAGATAATTTCTTAGAGGCTGTGTTTGTACCCGGCCTTTGTGGTGTAGTTCGTTACCTTGCTCTTCATAATCTTGTTGTTGCTTAAGTAAATATTTCCTGGCTTTTTCAATTTGATCCTTTATTGGCAACGCAGCAGAAAACACCATAAAAACTTCATCCTTGCCATCTATTGAAAATGCGATTTCATCTTCATCTTCCGAGGCTCTAAAGCACATAGGATAGTCGTAGTCTTTTTGGAAGACGGGTGGTGTGTTATTGGCAGGGTCTAGTTTTGTGGAAAACTCGACTACCGGAAAAACATCTAGGATTTTCTGGCGCTTGGGCGTGATTTTAGGAATGACGCTCTCTAATTCACACCGAGCGATGTATTTACTATAACTCTCTGGTCAACATTTCTTTATGTAAAAATGATTCTCAAAGGAGACGATAATGAAAGATCAAACTCCAGAAGTTGTTACTGGACCGGCATTGCTTGTACGTTTTCCATGGCTAAAGTACCCGGAAATAGATGTCTCGCAATCAGAGAACAAAATTTCTAGTACTTCAAAACATCGACTCAAATCTAGGTTGAAGCCAAAGAAAACTATGGCATTTAATTCGGACTGCTTTGAAAAACAATACAAAGAGCTTTGTAATTTAAAGAACAAACGCAGAATTGCCATTGAATTGTGCAGTTTAGAACAATTCAGGGTGATGAGCGATAGAGAAAAACAGGGATACCTAGCATCTAGGTGTGTACATAAACTGACGCGTATGGATGAGGGAGAGGCTAATGTCCATCAACTTGGTTGGCAGGGTTTTCTTCAGGGAAATCTTCGAAATAATCGGACCAGTCACCCATGTTCAGCGCCTCGGAAAAGATGGTATCAATTAAATTTATAATAAAAACCAGAATAGGTAAATTTTGCTTTTAAGATATGTGATTGGGGTTACAGTGCTGGCCAATTCTTAGTCAGTTTAAGTTCTCTTCTTACCTAACGGCGGTTTAGGGCGGTTTGTCACCAAATGGTCACAACCTTATCCACAGATTCTGGGGATAACAGTGTTAGGAAGCATCCCGATCCGACTGAGAACATCATCACCTTCCATTTTTTTGTGGTGGGTAATCTGATGTTTTATAGCTTGACTTTGACCGATATAGGTTATCCCTTCAGGAATCAAATCTGTTACCAATTTTTGGCGTTGCATTTCGTAAATTGATTCAGCCAACGTCAAATCAATAGGCTCTTCATGTAACGATAGCCAACAATGCACGCTGTATTTCTCTTTTGGTTTGCCATTAAGCCATTCATTTAGCTGATGGTCTTCAAAATGAAATAGCTTTGTGCCCTTAATTTCAACATAACCAACAAAAAGCTGAACTTCTTGGCCAAAAATGCGCCTTGCGTCTTGTAACAATCCCAAGCTGATGTTGCCGCATTTACCCGCAAAACTTTCACCAAAACCTTCTGTGTTCCTCGCCCGGTCTTTCGCCTTCTTGTAAAGGCAGTCTAATTTATCATTCATATAGTTACCAAAAAAAATGTTTTAGTAATTATAGTCGTTTTTCATACCATATCATGGTGTTTTCACACCCATGAATAAACGATTTTTTGTTTATTCGCCTAATGTTTACGTTTTTGCATTTTAAGTATGATGCTATAAAATAGTAATTTTAGTAAATCTGGTATCCTGCCCCGAAGGCCAAAAATCCCGACCAGGTTTACACACGCGGTAAGGAGTGAAGATGAGCGAATCCACCGAAATTTCCTTCGAGCAAACCCGAAAGGATTTCCTTAGCTTTTTGAAATACACCAAAGGCCACTCCGACACCACTTGCTACAACTACAACTCGGATTTGGGCATATGGCAGCGCTGGTTACTCGAGGCCAAACTGGATTGGCAAAACTGCAGCCCAACCGATGTTGAGCATTTCGTTTCGCATTTGTCGCGCGAAGGGGTAGGGGCCCATGCGGTGGCTAGAAAGATTTCCTGCCTGGCTACCTTTTATAAATGGGCCAAGCGTAATAGCAAAGTCCAGGAAGACCCTATCTACCAGATCGAGAAACCCAAACGTCCGCGCCGAATTCCGGTTTGGCTGGAAACCGAAGAGCAAAACGCCTTTATCAAGGCCACCCGCAATTACGACGATATTCCAGACAACATCTTTGGCCGCAGCCGTGATAGCCTGCTCGAAGTACGCCGGCGCTACGAACTGCTGTTCGAGCTGATCCAGAAGTCCGGTTTGCGCATCAGCGAAGCCTTGGGCATGAAAAACCGCGATGTACGCGTGGTCGATGGCGTGGCCAAAAGCCTTCGCGTGATAGGGAAGGGCAACAAGGAGCGGCAAGTCCCGTTGCCGGAGGCCTTCGGCCGGGTGCTGGCCTTATCGATTGGAGGGAAGGACGGCGATGAATACCTATTCGCCAAGAAACCTGGCGGCAAGCCGCCAACAGCCCACGCCGTGCGAGCTTATTTAAAGAAGCTGATCGAGAAAGCCGGGATCGATAAGAAAGTCACGCCGCACAAGCTGCGCCACACCTACGCTACCCGCTTACTGGAAAAAGATGTGCAACTCGTCGACATTCAGGCCTTGCTCGGTCACGAAAGTATCGCCACCACGCAGATATACACCCATGCAGGACAGGAACGGTTGAGTAAATTGGTAGCTGATATTTGAGGCAAAAACATGACCCACATCCATCTGGAACGCCACGACCCCGAAAAAAACCTGCACCGGTTTTATCAGATGTTTGTGACGCCAGGCGTTTTCGGGGATTGGTCGTTGGTTAGGGAGTGGGGCAGGGTAGGCTCACCAGGTACGGTGAGGAAAGATTGGTTTGCCAACGAAAGGGAAGCTTTAGCCGCGGAAGACACACTGGCAGCCAATAAATGTAAAAAAGGCTACCGGCCAAAGCCATCAAAATAAATTCGGCATCATCCTACTGCCCTGTCCCGTGTCAACCCGTAAAAAATAGGCATAGTATTCTTTGATGTTAGAGCAGGTTTTCAATATCCCGCGCTTTGTTCATCACGCGGATAATGTCAATGCCGTCATGTAGCGGAAAATAAAAAATCAGGTAATTTCCAACGGAATGACTGCGCACCCCGTTTTTGATTTCGTCTCGGCAGGATCCCATTTTCGGATAGTCGGCCAACGCCAATAGTGTTTCCTGAATCCGATCAAGAAACTTGTCGGCCTGGTTCGGGCTATCTTGGGCGATATACCACCAGATTTCATCAAGATCGCTTTCGGCCTCTGGCCTAATGAGCAGACGCGGCATTTATCTTTATCCTTATTGTTTCCGCTCGGCCAGCCTTTGGCGACCTCTGGCTTTAATGACGTCCATGTCCAAAGGGGCGGGATCGCCGCTGTCTATCCCTTTTTGAATTTCTCGCCGCAATTCATCCATTCGCAACGCTCGTAACTGATCGCGTTCTTCCAAAAGGCGTAAAGCCTCGCGCACGACCTCGCTAACGGAATTATAAAGACCGCTATCAACCTTGGCCTTCACCAGTTCTTCAAAATGGGGGTTAAGGGAAATGTTCATGGTTAGTGTTCTTCGCTGTGGCTACGAATAACAAATTATAGCAAATTTGGTTATTCGTTCCTGTCGTATAGCTGCTGAAAAACCATTCTGGAGTTGGTCATTTGTTGCGCACGGGTGCCGCGTGATAGCTTAGCGCCTAAGTGCTTCCGGTAACTTTTCAACGCCGTTTGATATGTCAAATCAGTGATCGATGATTTAGCCAGCGTCCGATTAGTGAATCATAATCGGACAAATTGGAAGCTTACTAAATACGCAATTAGCCAAGCGTTAAACCATGCTATATGATTACAAACGAACCACCATTAACCGGAGCAACCACCATGGCCACAGAAGCCTTTACCGTTAGAGCGGAAACAGACATCGTGCATCAACTCGATAGCATGGCAGGAGCTTTGGACCGTTCCCGCAATTACTTGGTCAACCAAGCCTTGCGCGAATATCTGAAAACCCATGCCCGGCAAATTGAAAAAATCAGCCAAGGCATAACCGCCGCTGACCGTGGCGAAGTGATCGAGCATGACGAGGTGATCAAGGAAATGGCAGCCATCGCCCAGCCCGCATCCGGCGACGATTTCTTTAACTGTGCCGGCATTTGGGAAGATCGAGAAATCGACCAAACGTCCATTCGTGCCAAAGCCTGGCCGGATCGGCGCGGATGATTCTCTGTGATACCAATATCCTGATTGAATTTTACAAAGGCAATCCGGAGATCATCCAAACCCTCAGAACCATTGGACCAACTAATATAGCGGTCAGCGTCATCACCAAAGCCGAACTGTTTTACGGCGCTAGAGACAAACAAGAACTGGCCAAAATTGAACGCCATCTTGGACAGTGCCATTGCTACGGCCTGAATCCGGCTATTTCATCCTTGTTTATCGACTTGATGCGGCGCTATTCGCTTAGCCATAAAGCCTCGGTCCCCGATATGTTGATTGCAGCGACCGCGCTTAGCCATGATGTGACGCTGTACACCCTGAATACCAAGGACTTCAAATTCATTCCGGACTTGAATTTGTACCTTTAACGGACTCTACGAAAGGAACCTACCGTGCCAATTCTGCACTGGCTCAACAAAAACCAAGCCGTCAAAACCGTTAGCCAATGCGCTTACCGTTTGTTGGAAGAAGTGCCGGCCTTGTCGTATGGCGATGCCGGCAACCACAACATGCTGATTCAAGGCGATAACCTGGAAGCCTTGAAAGCACTGATTCCGTTCTACGCCGGCCAGGTCAAATGTATCTACATTGACCCGCCATACAATACCCGCTCGGCCTTCAGCCATTACGACGATAATTTGGAACACTCGATTTGGTTGAGCATGATGTACCCGCGTCTGGAACTGCTGCGGGAATTATTGAGCGAAGACGGTAGCATCTGGGTATCCATCGACGACAACGAAGCCCATTATTTGAAGGTGATGATGGATGAGGTGTTTGGGCGGGGGAATTTTGTTGCGAATGTTCTCTGGCAGAAGCGAACATCGCCTGATGCTCGGATTCAGCTTGGCGGAGCCCACGACCACATAATGGTGTATGCGAAGTCAGCTGAAAAAGTCGTGTTTAGGAAGTTAACCATCTCACCTGAACAAGCTAAAAACTTTAAAAACCCTGATGATGATCCACGGGGACCTTGGGCTTCTGCCGACTTTACTGCGCAGGGATGGCGACCAAATCAAATGTATAAATTGCGTTCACCTAGTGGACATGAATTTGAACCGCCTCCAGGACGCTGCTGGGGAAATGTTGAAAGTGAATATAAACGCCTACTTCATGAAGGTCGGATGTGGTTTGGCAAGGATGGTACAGCTAGGCCTCGTGTGAAAAATTATCTTTCTGAAAGTGAAGGAATCAGCTCTTGGACGTGGTGGACCAATTCCGAAGTTGGCCATAACCAGGAAGCAAAAAAAGAAATCAACGTTTTGTTTGGCGCTGATGATGCTTTTGATACACCGAAGCCAGAAAGGCTGTTAAGTCGCGTTTTCGAGATTGCTACTGACAATGGCGACCTCATCCTCGACAGTTGATGCCTGTTTTTGTCTCCGATACTGCAACTTTAATGACTCTTGAACTTTGTCAGTTACTGGAGACAATGCTTACTGGTGGGATTACTATAGTTATTCCTGACCTGGCGTATAAACGCGATTTCGAGGGTGGCTATTTTTGCCCATCCCCTCGAAAAGGTAAAAATTAGCAATATCTAATAGGCTAGCATGCAATTTCCACCATATTATCTGGCACATAATCCACCCCGCTATTATCCATTTCAACACGAGCCCTTACGTTTGGCTCGTAGTCAGTCTATTGACAAACGTAGCCTATAGGCTACACTTAAAGCATGGTCGATATAAAGAAAACCGATGTTTATGCCCGATGGCTGGACAATCTTCGTGACATTCGTGCTCGTGCACGAGTTTTGGCCAGGGTCGAACGTCTAGCTGCCGGCAATCCGGGTGACGTGAAGTCGGTAGGCGAAGGTGTATCAGAAATGCGCATCGACTATGGCCCCGGTTATCGGGTGTATTTCACTCGACGCGGCAACGAAATCATCATTTTATTGGCCGGTGGCGATAAAAGCACTCAGGATGCCGATGTTAAAACCGCCCAAGGTCTTGCCCGTAACCTGTAGGATAACGCAATGACAAAAACTATCATCAGTCGCTACGATGTAGCGGAGCACTTGAGAACCACCGAAGAAATGGCGGCCTATCTGGATGCCTGCATCGAGGAAGCCGACGGCGATGCGGCCTTCATAGCCAAAGCGCTTGGCGATATTGCCCGTGCGCGTGGCATGTCGCAGATTGCCAAAGAGACCGGACTTTCCCGCGAAAGCCTGTATCGATCCCTGGACGGCGAGCATATCCCTAGTTTCGATACGATTCTCAAGGTAACAAAGGCACTAGGC
>Ga0123388_1050697_pt1 | contig 10804 bp, 10 predicted proteins | sample T0HHNO3metaT_FD_89916 | JGI IMG/M metagenome (GOLD analysis project Ga0123388, IMG submission 89916) | Methane-oxidizing artificial microbial communities from Washington, USA to study methane cycling - T0-HHNO3 metaT (Metagenome... | ecosystem: Engineered > Modeled > Simulated communities...
GTCTTTTATTAAAAAAAAGCCGGCGGCTGCCGGCTTTTTTTCGTGTGCGTCGCCGTTCAGCGCGCGACTGCGTCTGCGTTCGGCGCGATCGCGGCGAACAGGTCGCGCATCGTGGCGATGCTTGCGGCCTGCACCGCAGCGGCGGGGACCGTGCTGCCGTCCGGCAGCGGCAGGTCGCGCGTGGCGGTGGCGGCGGCGACTACGGTGGGCGCGTAGCCGAGGTTGAAGGCACCGCGCGCCGTCGAATTCACGCACATGTGCGTCATGAAGCCGGCCAGCACAAGCTGCTTCACGCCCAGCTTCTTCAGTTCTTCGTCGAGCGAGGTCTGTACGAAGCTGTTCGGGTAGTGCTTGGTGATCACCGTCTCACCGGCCTGCGGCGCGACGATGTCGGCGATGCGGCCGATCGCGGCATTGACGTCATAGGGCGTGCCCGGACCGGCGTCGTGCTGGATGTGGATGACCGGACGGCCGAGTTCGCGCGCGCGGTCGAGTACGCGTCGTGCTTCCAGCAGCGCCGCCTCGACGCCCGTGAGCTGCATGACCCCTTCACGGTAGGTGTTCTGGCAATCGATCATCACCAGGGCGGCGTCGGCAAGCAGGCCCGGCTCGTGGCCGAGACCCATCAGGTCGCGCAGCGTCGTCAGTGAACTCATCAGTGGGGTGTCCTTTCAGGTGGTGGAGGTTTCCTGCTCCTGCATGTGCTGCAGCGCTTCGATGACCAGCGGCAGCATACCGGTGTCGCCGCCGCGGTTCATCTGCTCGATGATCGCACGGCGCATGCGTGGTTCCCAGAAGCGACGGATGTGGGCGGCGACTTCGCGCACCGCTTCGTCGTGGTCGGGGTAGCTGTGAAAGAACTGGCCGATCTGGTTGGCCATCTTGACGAGATTCTGGATGTCCATTGCTTATTCCGTTCGATTCTTCGGTTCGGTGTAGATCGCCATGCGGCCGTCGCGGACAAAGCCGCACAGCGTGACGCCGGTGCGCACCGCCAGATCGATGGCCAGCCCGGTCGGCGCGGAAATCGCCGCCAGCAGGCCGCCGCCGACGCTGGCGAGTTTGAGCACCATTTCGTAACTGGCGCGGCTGGTGACGACCGCGAAGCCCTGCGCAGTGTCGACGCCGGCCAGCGCGACGGCGCCGATCAGCTTGTCCAGCGCGTTGTGGCGGCCGACGTCCTCGCGCACTGCGAACAGCGTGCCGTCCGCGTGTGCCCAGGCGGCGGCGTGTACCGAGCCGGTCAGCGCGTGCAGGGCCTGGCCCTCGCCGAGCGCGACGAGAGCACGGTGAATGGCTGCCTCGTCGAACGCGGGGCGCGCCGCAACCGGTTTCACATCGCGAGTGACCTGGCCGAGGCTGTCCACGCCGCACAGCCCGCAGCCTGTGCGCCCGGCCAGAGAACGGCGACGCGCCTTCAGCGCTTCGAAGGCGCGGTTGGACACCTGCATGCGCACCTCGATGCCGTCGGCGTGGTGCGCCGTGTCGACATCGTGGATCTCGGAGGCACGCGCAACGATGCCTTCAGCCAGGCTGAAGCCGGTGCCGAAGTCCTCCAGATCGGCCGGCGTGGCCAGCATCACGGCGTGCGAAATGCCGTTGTACACCATGGCCACCGGCACTTCCTCGGCCACGCATTCGACGCTGGCCGTGCGCACGCCGCCGCTGACACGCACGGCGCTGCGCAAACGCTGGGCGGGGTGCAGCACGGCTTCACCCGCGTCGCCCGCCTCGTCGCATGCAAGCAGCGGCCCACCCATATCGAGAGCCTGCACCGCGCCCACGACTCAGACCTTCTCGCGCTTCTTCGGCAGCAGGTCGATCTGCTGCTGCGAGAAGTCGCGGTAGCGCTGCTGCCATTCCGACGGCTGGGTCACCCGGGTCACCTCGACCGCGGTCACCTTGTACTCGGGGCAGTTGGTGGCCCAGTCGGAGTTGTCGGTGGTGATGACGTTGGCACCCGACTCCGGGAAGTGGAAAGTCGTATACACGACGCCCGGCTGCATGCGCTCGGACACGCGTGCGCGCAGTACCGTCTCGCCGGCGCGCGAGGTGATGCCGACCCAGTCGCCTTCGTTGATGCCGCGCGTTTCGGCGTCGGCCGGGTGGATTTCCAGGCGGTCCTCGTCGTGCCACATCGAGTTCGCGGTGCGCCGCGTCTGCGCGCCGACGTTGTATTGCGACAGGATGCGGCCGGTGGTCAGGATCAGCGGGAAGCGCTTGGATGTGCGTTCCTCGGTCGGCACGTACTCGGTCAGCATGAAGCGACCCTTGCCACGTACGAACTGGTCGATGTGCATGATGGGCGTGCCGTCCGGCGCCTGTTCGTTGCACGGCCACTGGATGCTGCCCAGTTCGTCCAGCCGCTCGTAGCTGACGCCGTGGAAGGTGGGCGTCAGCCGCGCGATCTCGTCCATGATCTCGGACGGGTGGCTGTAGTTCATCGGGTAGCCGAGCGCGTTCGACAGCATGACGGTGACTTCCCAGTCCTCCCTGCCGGCCAGCGGCGGCATCACCTTGCGTACGCGCGAGATGCGGCGCTCGGCATTGGTGAAGGTGCCGTCCTTTTCGAGGAAGCTGGAGCCGGGCAGGAAGACGTGCGCGAACTTCGCCGTTTCGTTCAGGAACAGGTCCTGCACCACCACGCATTCCATCGCGCGCAGTGCGGCTTCGACATGCTGCGTGTTCGGGTCGGACTGCACGATGTCCTCGCCTTCGCAGTAGAGGCCGAGGAAGGTGCCGTCCATCGCCGCTTCGAACATGTTCGGGATGCGCAGGCCCGGTTCCGGCTGCGGCTCGACGCCCCAGGCATCCTTGAACAGCATGCGCGTGGCGGCGTCGGACACGTGGCGGTAGCCCGGCAGTTCGTGCGGGAAGCTGCCCATGTCGCAGGAGCCCTGCACGTTGTTCTGGCCGCGCAGCGGATTCACGCCCACGCCTTCGCGGCCGATGTTGCCGGTGGCCATCGCCAGGTTGGCGATGCCGATGACGGTGGTCGAGCCCTGGCTGTGCTCGGTCACGCCGAGGCCGTAGTAGATCGCCGCGTTGCCGCCGGTGGCGAACAGTCGGGCGGCGGCGCGCACGTCGGCCGCCGGTACGCCGGTGTGCTGTTCCATCGCTTCCGGTGAGTTCTCGGGCTTTGCAACGAAGTCGCGCCACTGTTCGAACGAATGCCATTCGCAGCGCTCGCGGACGAAGTCTTCCTTGACCAGGCCCTCGGTCACGACCACGTGCGCCATCGACGTGATCAGCGCGACGTTGCTGCCGGGCTTCAGTTTCAGGTGCTGTTCCGCCTTGATGTGCGGCGAGCGCACGAGATCGATGCTGCGCGGGTCGACCACGATGAGCTTGGCGCCTTCGCGCAGGCGGCGCTTCATCTGCGAGCCGAACACCGGGTGGCCGTCGGTCGGGTTGGCGCCCATCACCATGATGACGTCGGCCTTCATCACCGAGTCGAAGGTCTGGGTGCCGGCCGACTCGCCCAGCGTCTGTTTCAGGCCGTAGCCGGTGGGCGAATGGCAGACGCGGGCGCAGGTGTCGACGTTGTTGTTGCCGAAGGCCGCGCGAACCAGCTTCTGCACCAGATAGGTTTCTTCGTTGGTGCAGCGGCTGGACGTGATGCCGCCGACCGAGTCACGGCCGTGTTTGGCCTGGATGCGCTTGAATTCGGAGGCGGCGTAGTTGATCGCCTCGTCCCAGCTGACCGGCTGCCAGGCGTCCTCGATGCTCTTGCGGATCATCGGCGTGGTGATGCGGTCGGCGTGCGTGGCGTAGCCGAAGGCGAAGCGACCTTTGACGCAGGAATGGCCGTGATTGGCGCCGCCGTCCTTGCTCGGCACCATGCGTACCACGGTCGTGCCCTTCACTTCGGCGTCGAAAGAGCAGCCGACGCCGCAGTAGGCGCAGGTGGTGGTGACCTTCTTTTCGGCCTGACCGTGTTCGATCACGCCCTTCTCCATCAGTGTCGCGGTCGGGCAGGCCTGCACGCAGGCGCCGCAGGACACGCATTCCGATTCCATGAAGGGCTGGCTCTCACCCGGGCTGACGCGCGAATCGAAGCCGCGGCCGGAAATGGTCAGCGCGAACGTGCCCTGCGTTTCTTCGCAGGCACGGACGCAGCGGTTGCAGACGATGCACTTGGACGGGTCGTAGCTGAAGTAGGGATTGGATTCGTCCTTCTCCTTCGTCAGTGCCGACAGCAGGTCGAAGTGGTTCTTGCCCTTCATGCCGTAACGCACTTCGCGCAGGCCGACCACGCCGGTCATGTCCTGCAGTTCGCAGTTGCCATTGGCCGAGCAGGTCAGGCAGTCCAGCGGGTGGTCGGAAATGTAGAGCTCCATCACGCCGCGGCGGATGTCCGCCAGCTTGGGCGTCTGGGTGCGCACCTGCATGCCGGCTTCGGCGATCGTCGTGCAGGAGGCCGGGTAGCCGCGGCGACCTTCGATCTCGACCAGGCACAGGCGACAGGAGCCGAAGGGCTCCAGGCTGTCGGTCGCGCACAGCTTCGGAATGCTGTTGCCGCATTCCTGCGCGGCGCGCATGACCGAGGTGCCGGCCGGCACCGTGACTTCGATGCCGTCGATCGACAGCGTGACTTCCTTTTCCGACTCGCGGGCGGGTGTGCCGTAATCGGTTTCTCTGGGTAATGACATGGCTGTTCTCCTGGATTCTCGCGTGCTCAAGCCGCTTCGGTCTTGTCGACGCCGAAGTCTTCGGGGAAATGGTTCAGTGCCGACAGCACCGGGTAGGGCGCCATGCCGCCGAGCGCGCACAGCGAGCCGTTGAGCATGGTGTCGCACAGCGACTGCAGCAGCGCGATGTTCTTGCCGCGCTGTTCGTTGGCGACGATGCGGTCGATCACTTCGACGCCGCGCGTCGAGCCGATGCGACAGGGCGTGCATTTGCCGCAGGATTCGATGGCGCAGAACTCCATCGCGTAGCGGGCCATGTGCGCCATGTCGACCGTGTCGTCGAACACCACGATGCCGCCGTGGCCGATCATCGCGCCGTTCTTCGCGTACTCCTCGTAGTCGAGCGGCAGGTCGAACTGCGACGCCGGCACGTAGGCGCCGAGCGGACCGCCGACCTGCACTGCGCGCACCGGACGGCCGGACAGCGTGCCGCCGCCGAAGTCATGGATCAGTTCGTTCATGGTCAGGCCGAAGGCCTTCTCGACCAGCCCGCCGCGCTTGATATTGCCGGCCAGCTGGAAGGGCAGGGTGCCGCGCGAGCGACCCATGCCGTAGTCGCGGTAGTGCGCGCCACCCTTGGCCAGGATGATGGGCACCGACGCCAGCGAGATCACGTTGTTGATCACGGTCGGCTTGCCGAACAGGCCCTGCAGCGCCGGCAGCGGCGGCTTGAAGCGGACGATGCCGCGCTTGCCTTCCAAGCTCTCCAGCAGCGAGGTCTCTTCGCCACAGATGTAGGCGCCGGCGCCCAGGCGCACTTCCAGTTCGAACGCCTTACCCGAGTTGCGCACGTCCTGGCCCAGCCAGCCGGCGGCGCGGGCGCGACGGATCGCTTCCTTCAGCGTGGCGAAGGCGTGCGGATACTCCGAGCGCAGATAGATGTAGCCCTGGGTCGCGCCGACCGCGATGCCGGCGATGGTCATGCCCTCGATCAGGCAGTAGGGGTCGCCTTCCATGATCATGCGATCGGAGAAGGTGCCGGAGTCGCCCTCGTCGGCGTTGCAGACGATGTACTTCTGGTCGGCAGAGGCGCCGAGCACCGTGTTCCACTTGATGCCGGTCGGGAAGGCGGCGCCACCGCGGCCGCGCAGGCCGGATTCGGTCACTTCCTTCACCACGTCGGCGCCGCTCATCGCCAGTGCGTTGTCGAGGCCGACGAAGCCGCCGTGGTCGACGTAGTCATCCAGGCTCAGCGGGTCGGTGATGCCGATGCGCGCGCTGGTCAGGCGTTCCTGATTCTTCAGGTAGGCGATGTCGTCGGTCGGGCCGAGCGACAGCAGGTGCTGGCCGCCGTTCACGAAGCCGGCGTCGAACAGCGCAGCGACGTCGCTGGCTTGCACCGGGCCGTAGGCCATGCGGCCGGCCGGCGTCTGCACTTCCACCATGGGTTCGAGGAAGAAGGCGCCGCGCGAGCCATTGCGCACCAGCTCGATCGCGATGCCGCGCTTCGCCGCTTCGGCGGCGATCGCCTTGGCGACCTTCTCGGCGCCCAGCGACAGCGCGGTCGAATCGATGGGAACGTAGATGCGCGTGCTCATGCCGTCACCTCCGCACGCAGCTCGGCCACGATTTCGTCGAAGCGTTCCGGCGTGACGCGGCCGACGATGTCGTCATCGATCCGCAGCGACGGACCAACGGCGCAGTTGCCGAGGCAGTACACCGCCTCCAGCGTCACTGCACCGTCGGCGGTTGTTTCGTGGAAGTCGATGCCGAGACATTTCTTCGCGTGCGCTTCGAGCGCAACGGCACCGACGGCCTGACAGGCTTCCGCCCGGCAGACCTGTACCACGTGGCGGCCGGGCGCGTGGCTGCGGAAGTGGTGATAGAAGGTGATCACGCCATGCACTTCGGCGCGCGACAGGTTCAGTCCCTTGGCGATGACCGGCACGGCCTGTTCAGGCACGTGGCCGAACTCGTTCTGGATGGCGTGCAGCATCGGCAGCAGCGCGCCGGGCAGATCGGCGTGCCGGTCGACCAGCGACTGCAACTGCCGCCCGTCGACACCGGGGTTGGGGTGGTGCGATGACATGGCTCTCTGTCTCCTGCTGAATCCCTAATTGGAACTCTTGTTCATAATTGCTAATCAGCCACCATCAAGGTCCAATAATGGCTTCGCAATGCAGGTTAGCAGCCGATTTTGCTTTTAACGATATGAAAACAAATGCCTAACATGCGCATCCAGATCGAACCGGCGTGGCGCTTCCGCAATGCCGAAGGACGGGAGATCGACCCGCTGCTGTTCCGTGTGCTGGCCGCCGTGCAACGCAGCGGAAAACTGACCGAGGCGGCGCGCGAGGTCGATTTTTCATACCGCCATTGCTGGAACCTGATCCGCACCTGGTCGGCCTTCTTCGGCACGCCACTGGTCGAGCTGTCGCAGGGCAAGGGCGCAGAACTGACGCCGCTTGGCGAGAAGCTGACCTGGGCGGCGCAGCGCATCCAGGCTCGGCTGACGCCGCAGCTGGAGAACCTGTCGGTGGAGATCGACCGCGAGATCAACGCGGCGCTGATGGACACGCATCCGGTGCTGCGGCTGCATGCGAGCCACGGCTATGCGATCGCGCTGATGCCGGAACTGATGGAGCGGGTGGCCGGTGTGCGGCTGGAACTGCAATACCTCGGGTCAATCGACGCGCTGGGTTCGATGTCTCGCGGCAGCTGCGACATCTGCGGCTTCCATCTGCCGAGCGGACGCGTCACGCCGGAACTGGCGGCGCGACTGAGCCGTTACCTGAAGCCGCGTGCGCACCGCGTGATCCGTCTGGTCACGCGCACCCAGGGCCTGTTCGTCGCCGCCGGCAATCCGCTGAACATCCGCTCGCTGCAGGATCTGGTGCGCCCCGACGTGCGCTTCATCAATCGTCAGGCCAGTGCCGGTACGCGCGTGCTGCTCGACCTGTTGCTGGCCGAACAGACCATAGATCCGGACGACATCAGCGGCTACGAGACGGTCGAATTCACGCACGCGGCGGTCGCCGCGCACATCGCCAGCGGCATGGCCGACACCGGCTTCGGCGTCGAAGCGGCCGCCAGCCAGTTCAAGCTCGATTTCGTGCCGATCGCCGAAGAACATTACTTCCTCGCCTGCCGGCTAGAGACGTTGGAGTTGCCGTCGATGCAGCGCATGCTCGATGCGCTGAAGTCGCCTGACTTTGCGAGCGCGGTGTCTACGCTCCCCGGCTATGCGCTCAATTCGCCCGGCGAGGTGCTGTCGGTGGTCGAGGCGCTGCGCGCCTGAGCACCGCTGGAGGTGGAAATGAAAAACGCCGCATCAAGCGGCGTTTTTCTCTCAAGGCGGCCCGGGTGATCAACCTCGACGCATCGCGTCGAAGAATTCCCCGTTGCTCTTGGTGGCCTTGATCTTGTCGAGCAGGAATTCGATCGCTTCCAGATCGTCCATGTTGTACAGCAGTTTGCGCAGGATCCAGATCTTCTGCAGGATTTCCGGCTTCAGCAGCAGCTCTTCGCGGCGTGTGCCCGAGCGGTTCACGTTAATGGCCGGGTAGACGCGCTTTTCCGCCATGCGCCGGTCAAGATGGATTTCCATATTGCCGGTGCCCTTGAATTCTTCGTAGATCACGTCGTCCATGCGGCTGCCGGTTTCGATCAGCGCGGTGGCGATGATGGTCAGGCTGCCGCCTTCTTCGACGTTGCGCGCGGCACCGAAGAAGCGCTTCGGCTTCTGCAGCGCATTGGCGTCCACGCCACCGGTCAGCACCTTGCCGGAAGCCGGCTGCACCGTGTTGTAGGCGCGGGCGAGACGGGTGATCGAGTCGAGCAGGATGATCACGTCCTTCTTGTGCTCGACCAGGCGCTTGGCCTTCTCGATCACCATTTCGGCGACCTGTACGTGGCGGGTGGCCGGTTCGTCGAAGGTCGAGGCAACCACTTCGCCCTTCACCGAACGCTGCATTTCGGTCACTTCTTCCGGGCGCTCGTCGATCAGCAGCACGATGAGCAACGCTTCCGGGTGATTGACGGTGATCGCGTGCGCGATGTGCTGCATCATCACCGTCTTGCCGGTCTTCGGCGGCGCCACCAGCAGCGCGCGCTGGCCCTTGCCGATCGGCGCGATCATGTCGATCACGCGCGAGGTGGTGTTCTCTTCGCCGCGCATGTCGCGTTCGAGCTTCAGCGGCTCGGTCGGATGCAGCGGCGTCAGGTTCTCGAACAGGATCTTGTGCTTGGTCGCTTCCGGCGGCTCGCTGTTGATGCGATCGACCTTGACCAGCGCGAAGTAGCGCTCGCCATCCTTCGGCGTGCGGATTTCACCTTCGATGGTGTCGCCGGTGTGCAGGTTGAAGCGGCGGATCTGGCTCGGCGACACGTAGATGTCGTCGGTGCCCGCCAGATAGCTCGCTTCCGGCGAGCGCAGGAAACCGAAGCCGTCGGGCAGCACTTCCAGCGCACCGTCTCCGAAAATGCTCTCGCCCTTCTTCGCCCGGTTGCGCAGGATGGCGAACACGAGTTCCTGCTTGCGCAGCCGGTTGGCGCCTTCGATCTCGAAGGACTGGGCCATTTCGAGCAGCTGGCTGACGTGGAGTGCTTTCAGTTCGGAAAGGTGCATGGTGAAGATCTGCGACAGGCGGGGTGGGGAGATGGAGCGGTCTTCCGCTCCGGCGGGCAGGGCGCGGATACGCGCCCGCCGCAGGGTAGGTGTTACAGGTGGCTGTCCAGGAAGGCGGTCAGTTGGGACTTCGACAGGGCGCCGACCTTGGTCGCCTCGACATTGCCGTCCTTGAACAGCATCAAGGTCGGAATACCGCGGATGCCGAAGCGCGCAGGCGTTTCCTGGTTCTCGTCGATATTGACCTTGGCCACGCGCAGCTTGCCGGCGTAGTCACGCGCGACCTCGTCGAGGATGGGAGCGATCATCTTGCACGGACCGCACCACTCGGCCCAGTAATCGACCAGAACCGGCAGGTCGGCCTTGATGACCTCGGCTTCGAAACTGGCGTCGGTGACGTGGTGGATGTGTTCGCTCATTGTTTCCTCGCGGTGCTTGACTGGGAAAGTGGATTCTGTGAATCGGAAGGTCTTCGGGGGTGTATCGGGAAGAACCGGATGCCTCGTGCCGGACGCCACGGTTCGGGACGCCTGCAGGACTGGATGGATGTTGCGTGCCGAAAGGTGAGTGTCGGGTCGCTGGACTGGGTTTTCCGGCCACTCACGGAGCGGCCCGGTTCGGGGCTTGCTGAAACCCGGCCGCCGGGGTGATCACGGTATCGGCGTCCCCTGCGTCGGAGTTCAGGGTTTCTGCACTGTTTGCAAGATGCTAATACAAAAAACAGTCGGGCGTGCAGAGGCAGATGGCAAGGAAATACAAAAAGTCATGGCGACATGTCGCAGCGGCACGACAGCGTGGGCGAGGTGCCGCCGCGCCCCGGTGCTAAACTCCCGCGTCCGGAAGAGGTGCGGCGCGCCTGTGTTTCGCAGTCTGCAGGCTGCCCCCGCGTGCCGAAGCCCCTCGTGAATTCAGCCTTTTTCAGCCCATGCATGGCCTGCCTGCGAGTGCAGAGCCCCCGCCCAACGGAGAAATCATGACCTACGTCGTCACCGAATCCTGTATCAAGTGCAAATACACCGACTGCGTCGATGTGTGCCCGGTCGATTGCTTCCGCGAAGGCCCGAATTTCCTGGTGATCGATCCGGACGAGTGCATCGACTGCACGCTGTGCGTCGCCGAATGTCCGGCCGAAGCCATTTTTGCCGAGGACGACGTGCCGGCGGACCAGGTGCAGTTCATCGAACTGAATGCCGAACTGGCCAAGGAATGGCCGGCCATCATCGAGCGCAAGGACGCGCTGCCCGACGCCGACGACTGGGCCAAGGTGAAGGACAAGCTCGGCATGCTCGAGCGCTGAGCGCGCTCCCCGTTTCCTTTGTTCGCCCGCGCTGACGCATGAGCGGAGCGGGTTTCGACTCCGTCACGCTGCCCCCCGGTCCGGACCTGTTCGGCCGGGTGGCACGCATCCTCCTCGATCGCCACGGCGACGCGCTCGCCGACTGCGACCTCATCCTGCCGTCCATCACGCTGGCACCGGCGCTGCGCAGCGCGCTGTCGGCCGCCGCCGGTCGTGCACTGTTCATGCCGCGCGTGCTCACGCCGCAAC
>Ga0123388_1092056_pt1 | contig 10796 bp, 9 predicted proteins | sample T0HHNO3metaT_FD_89916 | JGI IMG/M metagenome (GOLD analysis project Ga0123388, IMG submission 89916) | Methane-oxidizing artificial microbial communities from Washington, USA to study methane cycling - T0-HHNO3 metaT (Metagenome... | ecosystem: Engineered > Modeled > Simulated communities...
GCTACGGCCAGGTTTACGGCAGCGTGGCCGCGGTGCCGGGGCGCGAGTTCTCCGCGTTGGCCACGGTGGCCGGGGCCAGCCAGCCGCATCGCGTGCTGGTGCAGGTACCGGACGCGTTCGACCAAGCCAAGCGCTGCGTGGTGGTCACGGCCTCGTCGGGCTCGCGTGGCGTTTACGGCTCCATCGCCGTAGCCGGTGCCTGGGGCCTGCCCAAGGGTTGCGCCGTTGCCTACACCGACAAGGGTGCGGGCACCGATTACTACGACATCGACACCCATACCGGAGTGAAGCTGGACGGCACGCGCGGCACGCTGGAAGAAGCGCTCGCGTTCCGTCCTGACGTTGACGCCGGAGCCTCGGGCGTGGCCTTCAAGCACGCGCATTCGGGTGACAACCCCGAAGCCGACTGGGGCCGCCATGTGAAACAGGCGGCCGAATTCGCGCTGTCCGCGTTGGATCGCGCATTTCCGCAATCGGCTCCCTTCAACTTCGACAACACCCGCGTGATCGCGGTGGGTATTTCCAATGGCGGCGGCGCCGTACTGCGGGCCGCGGAACTGGAAGGGGAGTGGCTGGATGCGGTGGTTGCAGGTGAGCCGAACATCTATGTTCCGGGTGCGGGCAGCCGCACGCTCTACGACTACACCACCGAAGCCGCCCTGCTGATGCCCTGCGCCCTGCTGCACCTGCCGGCCGACTCATTGCCGCAGCCGCCGGTCCGTGCGCAGGCCGAGCCGTTGTGGATTGCGCGCTGCGCCGCACTCAAACAGTCCGGACTGGTCACGGGAGACAACACGAAGGCGCAGGCGGAATCCGCTTACCAGCGCCTGCATGCCAATGGCTGGACGGACCAGGCGCTGACCGCTGGCGCGTTGAGTGTCGGCTTCGACCTGTGGCGCGCAGTGGCCGTGACCTACGCCTCGGCCTATGCGCGCTCGCCGATCGGGCAGCATCCCTGCGGCTACTCTTTTGCCGCGCAGAATCCTGATTTCTCGCCGCGCGCAACCACCCAGGCCGAACGCAGCGCCTGGTTTGCCGACGGCAGCGGCATTCCACCGGGAGCGGGCATTGGCATCGTGGATACCAAACTGGCTCCACCCGATTTCACCCTGCCGGGACTGCAGTGCCTGCGGGGACTGCTGGAGGCGCCGGATGACAGCGCATTCAAGCGTGGACTGGCGCAGACACGGGCTGCAATGCCGCGCAAGGGCCTGCCAGTCGTGGTCATCCATGGCCTGGACGATGGACTGGTGCCGCCCGCGTTCAGCAGCGCGCCCTATGTCGCCATCGCGCAGGCCGCGGGACGGGACGTGGCCTACTGGCAAGTGAAGCATGCCCAGCATTTCGACGGCTTCCTCGCGCTGCCGGCGTATGGCGCGCGCTATGTGCCCGTGCTGCCGTATGTGTACGCGGCGCTGGACCAGGTAGCGGCCCGCCTGGATGGCAAGGCGGGCAAGCCCGCTGACGCCGTCATCGAAGCGAGCCCGCGCGGAACCGGCGCAGTGGAAGCCGTGCAGCTCGCCATTCCCGCCCAGCCCTGAGTCGCCCGGGTTGCGGTCTTAACACTGCATTTGGCAGTCTGTGGCCTTCACTAAGCCACGGACAGCCCATGCCCCGCCACTTCTCCATGCTGCGCGACTTTCACCTGGCCGACTGGTTCACCCTGGCCAATGCCTTCTGCGGGACCGGTGCGGTATTCGCCTCGATGCGCTTCCTGCAGGAGGGCAACGTGCGCGACCTGCTGTTCGGCATGGCGCTGATTCCCCTGGCTTTCATCTTCGATGCACTCGACGGCCGCATCGCGCGCTGGCGCAAGTCGTCCTCGACGCTGGGCCGGGAACTGGATTCGCTGGCCGACATCGTTTCCTTCGGCGTGGCACCTGCCGCCCTGGCCTATGCCTGCGGAATGCAGGGCGGCTGGGACTGGCTGGTACTCAGTTACTTCGTCTGTTGCGGGGTCAGCCGGCTGGCGCGCTACAACGTCACCGCCGAACAGTTGTCCGGCGAAGACGACAAGGTGAAATATTTCGAAGGCACGCCTATTCCGACCAGCCTGCTGCTGGTGGTGGTGCTGGCGGTTGCCGCGCTGGGTGGTCACCTGGGCGCGTCGCTGTGGTTCGGTGAACTGCGTCTGGGTCCGTGGCTGCTGCATCCGCTGGTGCTGTTGTTCGCCCTGTCCGGCTCCCTGATGATCAGCAAGACCTTGCATATCCCCAAGCCCTGAACGCCGGGGACGGCCGTCGGCCCGGGCTCGATTTGCCATCCTCGATTGCTATGATCGGGACGTAGCCCGGGAGGTGGAAGATGTTCAGCAGCGGATTCGGCAACAACGGCGATTTCGAGGGCATGGCACGGCAATACTGGAGCGCATGGGGCGAGGCGATGCGCCAGGCAGGTGCAGGCGGCGCGCCCGCCCCGCCGGCCAACCAGTGGCAGCAGGCGGTGGACTGGTGGTCGAAATTGATGCCGGGCGGGCACAGCCAGGCCAACGATGCGGTAGGGCGTTTCAACCAGCAGGCCAGCCAGTGGTTCGGGCAGATGCAGCAGGTTGCTGCGCAGTTCGCCGGACAGGACAGCAGCGCGGCGGACATCAGCCAGGCCTGGCGGCGCGCGATAGGCGCGGCTGGCGACAACCCGTTTCCGGAAATGTTCAAGGCGATGCGCGGGCAGGGCGCGCACGGGCTGGATCAATGGCTGGAACAGGTGAAGCCCTACCTGGAGGGCTTCCAGCAGCAGGGCCAGCGTTGGCAGCAGATGCCTGCCTTCGGGCAGTACCGCGAACACCAGGAGCGCTGGCAGGCGCTGCAAAAGGCGCAGCAGGATTACCAGCTGCAGACCGAGGAATTCAATACCCTGATGGCGCAATGCGCCAAGCGCGCATTCGAGGTCTTCGAGGACAAGCTGACCGCACGCGAGGAGCCGGGCCGGCAGATCACCACTGCGCGCGGTCTGTTCGACCTGTGGATCGATTCGGCCGAGGAAGCGTATGCCGCGATAGCGCTGTCCCAGGAGTTCCGCGAGGTCTACGGCGCACTCGGGAATGCACAGATGCGCTTGCGCGCGGCGATCCAGCTCGAAGTCGAGCACCTGACCGGACTGTTCGGCATGCCGACCCGTACCGAGGTCGATTCGGCCCATCGCAAGATCGCCGAACTCGAGCGGGCATTGCGTCGCGCTGCGGCGGCCGGCACCCGGCCCGTGGCCGAGCGCAGGGCGGCGACGTCCGTGGCAGAGGGCGCCACGCCTTCATCCCCGCGAGCAAGGCCGCGCCGCGGTCCACGCAAGCAGGCTGCAGTGCGCAAGGCACGGGCGCCTACACCCGCGCCAGCGAAGGTGCTTCCCGCGAAGAAAGCCGCGGCGCGCAAGGTCGCAGCCAAGCCCGCGATGGTCACGCAGAAGACACCGGCACGCAAAGCCGCTGCGCCGGCCCGGCGCAAGCTGGCGGCGGCAACGAAGCCAGCAATGAAGCCAGCAACGAAAGTCACGGTATTCCGCGATAGTTCGCCGTCGGTGGCCGCAAGCCGGGCCCTGCCGAAGGGCGCCGCGCAACGGAAGTCCGCGCCCGCGCAAACGCCTGCGCCTGTGGTCTCGATGAAGGACTGGGTGGCCCGCTACGCGCCCACACCTTTGCCGGGCAGTCCTGCCGGCAAGGGCGCACGCAGCAAGGGAGCACGCAAATGAACGGTCCACTGAACTTGACCCCCAGCGCGTTGGCGCAGGAAGCCATGATCGTGCAGCAGAAGCTTTCGGCGGGCCTGCGCACGCTGCCGGAAGTGGAGGATGTGCAGTACGGGGCAACCGCCAAGCAGGAAGTGTGGCGCGATGGCAAAGTGGTGCTGTACCGCTTCATCGGTGCGCATGCGCCCACGGCGAAAGTTCCGTTGCTCATTGCCTACGCGCTGGTCAACCGGCCGTACATGGTCGACCTGCAGGACGACCGCTCCCTGGTCAAGGGATTGCTGGCGCGAGGGGAAGACGTCTACATCATCGACTGGGGATACCCGGATCGATCCGACCGGTTCCTGATGCTGGACGACTACATCAACCGCTTCATTGGCGGCGCGGTCGACCACCTGCGCACGAGCTCCGGGCGCGACGCCATCAATCTTCTCGGCATCTGCCAGGGCGGCGCGTTTTCGCTTTGTTATGCCTCGCTGCATCCGGAGAAGGTGAAGAACCTCATCACCATGGTCACGCCGGTGGATTTCCACACCCCGGGCAACATGCTGTCGAACTGGACCCAGGACATCGACGTGGACCTGATGGTGGACACGCTGGGCAACGTGCCGGCGGACATGATGAATTCCAGCTACCTGATGCTGAAGCCGTTCCGCCTGCACCTGCAGAAATACGTGGGCCTGGTCGACATCCTCGATGACAAGGCGGCTATCGAGGATTTCCTGCGCATGGAGAAGTGGATCTTCGATTCGCCTGACCTCGCGGGCGAGGCGTTCCGCCAGTTCATCAAGCAGTTCTACCAGGGCAACGGCTTCGTCAACGGCGGCATCGAGATCGATGGCGAGCCGGTTGATCTGCGTTATGTCGACATGCCGATCCTCAACATCTTCGCCGAACAGGACCACCTGGTGCCGCCGGATGCGTCACGTGCCTTGCAAGGGCTGGCTGGCACGCGCGACTACACCGAGCTCAGCTTCAAGGGCGGCCATATCGGCATCTACGTGTCCAGCCGGGCCCAGCGCGAAGTGCCGACTGCCATTCATGACTGGCTGGCGCGACGGGCCCGTTGAGGGTGGCTGCGATGGGTGGACTTCGCAGTGCAATGGCCAGCTCGATCCTGGCCCTTGCAGGAGTACTGCTGGCGCCCATGACGACAGCAGCGCCTTCTGCAAAGGCCAAAGCTGAAATTGCACGGCTGATCGCCGTGCTTGGGGATTCGAAATGCCGTTTCCAGCGTAACGGGAGCTGGTACGACGCGGCCGAGGCGCGCGCCCACCTGCAACGCAAGTACGACTACCTCTTGAAGAAGAACAAGGTGGACACCGCAGAGCAGTTCGTCGAGCGTGCCGCGAGCCGCAGCAGCCTGAGTGGGCGTCCCTACCGGGTGAAATGCGGCAGCACCGAACAAGCCGCGTCCACCTGGTTCCTGGGCGAATTGCAGCGGCTGCGCAATACCGCCGCGACGCACTGAAGCGCTAGACTTCAAGCATCGTTTTTTTCGGGAGGACGCTATCGTGGAACAGGCAAAACCCTTCGCGCGCTCACTCAGCGACCGCATGCTGGCGGGCGTGATGGGTGGGATCGCGCGTCGCTTCGGTTGGAATTCGACCTTGCTACGCGTCCTCTTCGTCATCGTCTCGCTCGCCTCGGCTGCCTTCCCGGGGATCCTGGTGTACCTGATCCTGTGGCTGTTGATGCCCAACGAAGCGGACTGAGCGCCCATGCAAGTCGGGTGGCGGGAGATTGGATTGGCCCTCGGGATCGTCTGGGCTTCGCCGAATAGTCTGATTGGCCTGCTCGGTGGCGGGGTGGGCATGCTTTTCGGCGCGAAGCCGCAGGTCAGCAGCCGCGACTTCGCCGTGGTCTTCCACCATTGGCCGTGGGGTCCGGGCGGCGCCATCACTCTGGGCAACACCATCCTGCACACCGGGCACACGCTGGATTCGGAATGCGTGACCTACGAGCACAGCGCAGGGCGCTGCCAGCATCCGCGCATCAAGATTGGCGACCACGAGCGCGCCCATGTCTACCAGTACATGGTGCTGGGGCCGTTGTTCCTGCCGGTCTACCTGGCCTGCGGTGGGGTCAGCGTGCGCAATCCATTCGAACGCGCGGCCGACCGCTACGCAATGACGGGGCAAGGTTGGTGGCCGTGAGGTTTTTGCTTCTCGCCAGGCCCCGACTACGCTCAGCGATCCAATCGTCCAAAAGCGAATAGTCTTGCCAGTGGGTGTTTGCGCTTCTCGATCAGCGCGCGCAGCAGGCCAGCGCCCAGCATGCTGTAGGTGATGCCGTTGCCGCCATAGGCCATGGCGAAATGCACACGCGGCCCGTGCTGCGCATGCGGGCCGAAAAAAGGCAGCCCGTCCCGGGTCTCGGCGAACGTGCCCGCCCATGCAAACGCGGGTTTGAATGGCACCTCGGGGAAGAGCTTGCCGACCTTCTTCTCCAGGGTGCGCGCCTTCTTGTCCACGCGTGCGTCGCGCCGCGCGGGGATGTCGATGCTGTCGTCTTCCCCGCCCACCAGCAGCCGGCCATCGCCAGTGCTGCGCATGTAAAGGTAGGGGCGTGCCGACTCCCATACCATCGTGTCCTTCAGCTGGCCCAGCGTGTCGGCCTCGATGGGGTCGGTGATGAACGCGTAGCTGCTGCGGTTCTGCGCGACTTTTTTCTCCAGCCATTGCTGGCTGGCATAACCGGCCGCAAGCACCAGGTGGTCGGCGCGGATGACCTGGCCTTCTGTGGTCTGCAGGGTGATGCCGCGCGAAGTGGACTGGATACTCTGGATGCGCGTGCGGTCGAAGACCGCGCCGCCGCGTTTCTGCAAGCGGGCAAGCAAACGATAGGCCATGCGGTAGGGATCGATGCGCGCTGCCTGGTGGCTGAGGATCGCCACCGGCGCATCGATGCCATAGCGCGCGTTGACGTCTTCGTTCTCCAGCAGCTCCACCTCGAAACCATGACGCAGGCGCAGCTCGAATTCCTCCCGCAGCACACTGGCGTGCCGGCGTTTGCTGGCGTAGTAGAGGCTGTCCATCCAGCCGAAATCCACGTCGCGGATGTCCCGGGCCTTGTCCTGCAGCATGGAGATCGCCTCAGCGCACTGCCGGTACGCAAGTACGGCATCGCGTTCGCCATAGCGCTTGGCCAGGTCGATCATGTGGGTGTCTATTTCATACTGCAGCAATGCGGTGCTGGCCGACGAGCTTCCCCAGCCTACGTCGCGCTGCTCGACTACGGCCACGTCATGGCCATGTCCGGCCAGTTCATCGGCAATCAGCGCGCCGGTAATGCCACCGCCGATGATGGCGACATCGCATCGCACGTCTTCCTGCAACGGGGGGAAGGAGTGCATCAGGCCGTTCTTGACGGCCCAGTAGGGGTAACCGCTCTTGAGATCCATGCGCGCGCCAGACGGGGAAAGCGCGCAGCATGCCGTCCGCCGCATATGGCCGGCGTGAGCGTGCAGGGCGGAAGGCTAGCGGGGCAGGGCGCCGTGCAGGAAAAGCTGTACCGCGTTCTGCGCATATGAACGCAGTTCCTGCGGATCCGGCTCCTTGAGGTTGCCGGACGAGACGCGGATCACCAGGTCGCCGAACAGCATCATGAAGAACTGGCTCGCCGCCAGGCTGGACGACGCAAGTTTCAGCCGGCCAGCGGCCATTTCCTGCTCGAAATAGTCCGCCAGGCTGGTGCGCACCGCGGCGACAGCATGGTCGAAGAACCAGTCGCGCATGCCGGGGAAGGATTGACCCTCACCAATGACGATCCGGTGGATGACCACCGATTCGGCGGTGCACATGCCCTCGGCAATCCGTTCGGCGGCCTGTTGCAACGCATCCTCGGGTGACAGGCCGGAAAGGTTGAGGTCCTGCAGGCGGGCGCTCAGGTCTTGCAGCCGACGCCGGATGATGGCGTGGGCCAGTCCTTCCTTGTCCCCGAAGACGCGATACAGGGTGGCCAGCGATCCCCCGGCGCGCGCCACGATCTCGCTCAGGCGGGCGTGCTGGTAGCCCTTCTCGGTGAATACCTCGGTGGCCGCATCAAGGAAGCGCTCTACCCGCAATTCTCCGCGCTTGCAGAGGTCGACGGCCGGACGGGGGCGCAGGGAGACGGCAAGGTCGGCGCCGCCCGCGATCGAATCGCTGGTTGATGCGTCCATGGCATGGTTCCTGACAAATCGAGGCAAACCCAATCTAACAAAAATATGCCGGCAACACCGGAGACAGTGCGCAACTTCGCCAATGGATTGACGCAGTAGCCAGCCACGGCCGCATGGCGCTGCAGCTATCGTTTTATCGCTATCCGCGGGCCGATCGGCTTGACCAGCCGCATCTGGGGAAGCGGGCTTCGTACCCGGCAGGCAATGTAGCGAGGCAGCCACAGGCAAGAAAAAAGCCCCGCGATCGCAGGGCTTCTTGCTGGTGCCGAAGGTGGGACTCGAACCCACACGCTTTTAAGGGCGGCGGATTTTGAGTCCGCTGCGTCTACCATTCCGCCACTTCGGCGCGGCCGCGGAGTATAGCCGACTGCGCGGCAATCCCCAATCCCGGACCGCTGTCCCCGCCATGGAGGCACGACGGGCATGCTGCAGCGCGGAATGCATTCCCGCGCCGATTAAGTATCTTGACAGCGCTGTCAGGGGTAGCCGGAAAAGGTCGTGGCGGGCTGGGGAAGGAGGCAAGTGGGCCTTCGATCCAATCCCGGTCCCATGTCGCATCCGTGCTCAAGCTGTCGCCACGAGGGGGAAGGACCCAGCAAGGTCCTGCGCCTGTGCGATATTCGACTCGCGATGTAATCTCGGCGGATACAAAAGATGCGTACAAAAGCAGCGGGCTCCCTGTGCAGTTTCAGGGCGATCTCCAACTATGAAGGCGGTTACTGAAAACATGGCCACACAGCAGACCCGTTGGTCCCAGTTCGGCGTCCTGATCACGGTATTCTTTTTCTGGGGATTCGTAGCGGCGAGCAACGACATCCTGATCCCGGTATTCAAGAAGGCATTCAGCCTCAGTCATGCGCAGAGCCAGTTCGTGTCGGTTGCGTTCTACGTGGCCTATACGGTCGGCTCGTTGATCTATTTTTTCGTTTCCAAGTTCATCGGCACCGACGTCCTGAATCGCATCGGCTACAAGAACGGTATCGCCCTTGGGCTGGTGATCTCGGCCATCGGCACCTTGCTCTTTTACCCTGCTGCCAACCTGGGATCTTTCAACCTGATGCTGTCGGGCCTGTTCATCGTGGGCCTGGGTTTCTCACTGCAGCAGATCGCCGCCAATCCGCTGGCCATCGTGATGGGCGACCCGCGTACGGGTTCGCAACGCCTGACCATGGCTGGTGGCGTCAATAATTTCGGCACGACCATCGGCCCGCTGCTCGTAAGCCTGGCCATCTTCGGCAGCGTTGCCGCAGGAGGTACCGAGGCCAGCATCGAAAGCGTGAAAACCCCCTACCTCGTGCTGGGTTTGGCCTTCCTGCTGGTGGCGGTTTTCCTCAAGTTTTCCTCGGTGCCCGATCGCATCGACCTTGAGGAAGTGACCGAGTCCGAAGCGCAGGACAACAGCAAGTTGCTGCACAAGGCTTCGGCCTTCGGCTACCCGCAGCTGGTGCTGGGCATGCTGGCCATCTTTGTCTACGTGGGCGTGGAGGTGTCTACCGTCGCCAACCTGCCGGCGCTGCTGGAAGAAAGCATGGGCATTTCCACGTCCTCGGTTGCCCCCTATGTTTCGCTGTACTGGGCGAGCCTGATGATCGGGCGCTGGACCGGCGCGGCGGGCGCGTTCAACGTCGGGGCCGGTGCCAAGCGGCTGCTGACCCTGGTCCTGCCTTTCCTGGCCTTTGGAGTATTCCTGGCGGTGAACGCGATTGCACGACATGAAGTGTCGCAATTCATGGGCTATGTGTTCGTCATCGCGTTGATGATCCTGGCCACCCTGGCCAGTCGCGGCAATCCGGCGCGCATGTTGCTGTACTTCGCCATCTGCGGGATTGCCGCGTTGGTGATCGGCATGTCCACCACCGGAAAGACCAGCGCCGTGGCCTTCATCAGCGTCGGCCTGTTCTGCAGCACGATGTGGCCGTGCATTTTCGCCCTGTCCATCACCGGCCTGGGCAAGCACACCAACCAGGGCAGCAGCCTGTTGATCATGATGATCATGGGCGGCGGCATCGTAAGCTGGCTGCAGGGCCTGGCTGCAGACCAGGTTGGCATGCAGATGAGCTACTTCGTTGGCGTGGTCTGCTTCGCCTACCTGGCGTTCTATGCGCTGCGCACGGTGTCGATCCTCAGGGCACAGGGCATCGACCTGGACAAGCTTGCCGCCGGCAATGCGCATTGAGAAAGGGCATTGCTGCTGGCGCTGCGCATGCGCAGCGCCAGCGTATTACCGGGTCTTGCGCCTGCGTGAGGTCGACTCGCGCAGCTGCAGGGCGTAACCCATGCGCACCATCTCGCCTGCATTGGGGTCGCGTATGGCCTTGAGCAGCTCCAGGGTCGCCACCCGCCCCATTTCCCGGGTCGGCTGGCGCACGGTGGTGATCTGCGGGTATATCTGGCGGGAGATGGGCGTGTCGTCGAATCCGCAAACGGAAAGATCGTCGGGCACCACCAGGCCGCGCTTGCTGGCTGCCCGGATGACGCCTGCGGCAGTGTCGTCATTGGCCGCGAAAATGGCGGTGGGTGGGTCTTCCAGGTCGAGCAGCCTGTCGCCGCCACGCACGCCCGAGTCGTACGAGAATTCGCCCTTGATCACCAGCCTGGTGTCGTAGGCGATGCCGGCATGCTTCAGTGCCTCGCGGTACCCGGCATGACGCCACTCGCTGGCACCGTGGTCAGGATGTCCCTTGATATGGCCGATGCGTGTGTGGCCAAGGGAAATGAGGTGGCTGACCATTTCGAACACGGCCCCGTGTTCGTCCAGGGTGACTCCGATGCGGCCGCGATGGGTGCGCGGGGAAATGCTTGCGAACGGCACGCCCATTTCGTCCAGGTGGCTGAGCAACTTGACGTCATCGGTCAGCGGCGGGGTCAATACCAGTCCGTCGGAGCGGGTGTGTTCGATCAGGTCGGTGATATGCGCGATGCAGTCCGGATGGTCGTAGGACACCGGCCCCAGCAC
>Ga0123388_1069206_pt1 | contig 10784 bp, 7 predicted proteins | sample T0HHNO3metaT_FD_89916 | JGI IMG/M metagenome (GOLD analysis project Ga0123388, IMG submission 89916) | Methane-oxidizing artificial microbial communities from Washington, USA to study methane cycling - T0-HHNO3 metaT (Metagenome... | ecosystem: Engineered > Modeled > Simulated communities...
ACCGTGAAGGCGTGGATACGCCGCGGCCTGCAATCGCTGAAGGAGTGCATGGCGTGAGCGATCTGCAGCCCAAAGACGATGTCGCCGGCCTCTATGTGCTCGGCCTGCTCGACGCCCCGCAGCGCGCTGCGGTGGAACGGAATCTCGAACACGACGCCGGCCTGCGCGCCCGCGTCGCCTACTGGGAGGAGCGGCTGCTGCCGCTGACCAAGATGGTGGAGCCGGAACCGCTGCCCCCCGCGCTGTGGGCGCGGATCGAACGCTCGCTGTGGCCGGCTGCCCGTACCGCCGGTGCAGGCGTCAGCGACGTTTCACTGGCAGGCCGTCTGTGGGACAGCCTCGCCTTCTGGCGCACCCTGGCCGCCACCGGATTCGCCGCCGCCATGCTGCTGGCCGTAGTCGGCCTGCCGGGCGCCCAGAAAGCGGCCGAACCGAAATTCATGGTGGTGCTGGTGGCGCCGGAAGACAAGGCGCCGGGCTGGGTGGTGCAGGCCAGCACGACCCAGTCGCTCAAGCTCATACCTCTGGGCGTGACAGAAATCCCGCAGGCCAAGGCGCTGCAGTTCTGGACCAAGGGCAAAGACTGGAAGGGGCCAGTGTCTCTGGGGCTGGTGCAGCCGGGACGACCGCTCGACGTTCAGCTCAAGGAACTGCCGCCGCTGGAACACAACCAGCTGTTCGAAATCACGCTGGAACCGGAATACGGCTCGCCCATCGGCAAGCCGACCGGCCCCATCCTGTACATCGGGCGTGCGGTGAAGGTGATGTAAGGCGGCTACTGCCTGCGGCATTCGGGGCGTCGGGCCGGACGCGGACGCATCGGACCGGCTTGCAGGTCTTTCCCTACCGCTGCGCCCTGCGCCCTGCCCCTGCGCCCGCCCCTGACATCCTGACCGCCCGCAGGCCCTGCCACGTGCCAGAGGAAACCGCGATCAGACCTCTCCGAAAGTACGCGCCAGCAGGGTCCGGCCCGGATGATCGGACGGCAGCAGTTCGCTCAGGCGCTGCAAGGCATCGACCGCCTCCGGTGCCTGGCCGAGGTGGTTGAGCAGCACGTCCGGATTGTCCACCCGGAAAATGGCTTCGGACAGACGGGATTCGAGGCAGTCCCGCCATGCGCGCAGCAGCGGGCTTTCGGTGCGGGGCAGGAAAGCGCCCCGGTAGATGCCGAGCGCGTTCTCGATGCGGCCCGCGTCCAGTGCCTGTTCCAGATCGCGGAAATCGGCCTGCCAGTTCACCAGCAGCCGGTAAGGCCGCGAGCCGATTGCGCCGCCCAGCCGCTCGCGCAGCTGTGACACCTCGGTCTTCAGCGTGGCGACACCGACCGGCCGATCGCCGTACAGCGCGGCGTGCATGCGCTCCAGATCCAGACCTTCCGGGTGCAGTGCCAGCAGACAGAGGATTTCGAGCTGCCGGGGCGACAGCGGCACCACCCTGCCCTGCAGCACCGCCTGCGGGGTGCCCAGCGTGCGCAGGCGCAGCACCGGCATGTGGCTCAGCGACTGCAGTGCCTGCGACACCCGCTGCGCGAAACGCTCCACCGCATGCAGCGCCAGCGGGGAATGCTTGTTCCAGGTGGTCGACAGGTCGACCACGCCCATCACCTCTCCGCTGGTCGCGTCGCGCACCGGCGCGGCGTAGCACACCCAGTCCTGTACCGCCGGAATGAAATGTTCGGCCGAGAACACGCTGGCCGGCCGCCGGTAGCGCAGCGCCAGCGCCAGTGCATTGGTACCGACCGAACGCTCGTCCCAGCGGCCGCCGGGCACGAAGTGCACCCGCTCGGCCCGGTTGCGCATGCTGCGGCTGCAGCCGGTCCACAGCAGACAGCCTTCGGCATCGCTGACCGCCGCCACCATGCCGCTCTCGCGCGCCACGGTTTCCAGTTCATCGACGCAGGAGGTGACCGCCTGTCCGTACGGCGTCTGGGTCCAGTCCGATACCGTGTCCTCTATAGGCGCGGCAGAACATGTTTCAGACACCGCCTCGCGCGATCGCTGCCATGAGCCGGCGATGTCCATACCCACCACGACGATGTGTTCGCCCGGCGTGCGCTCACCCCGCCGTATCGACTCGATACGGCGGCGGCGTGCCGCAAGATGTGCCACAGAACCCGTCATTCGTCTCGCTCCACCACTACCTACCGGATACCTACCTGCGACGCAGTAGCGTGCGCGGTGACCCTGTGTTGTTCTGTCGTGCATTGTTGCCGACCGCAGGGGCAATCGACAACTCGAGGAGGAAATACATGCGTTACGCCGATCCCGGTCAACCCGGCTCGAAAATCACCTTCAAGCCCCGTTACGACAACTTCATCGGTGGCAAGTGGGTGGCGCCTGTCGAAGGACAATACTTCGACAACATCTCCCCGGTCACCGGCAAAGTCTTCTGCCAGGCAGCCCGCTCGCAGGCCGCCGATATCGATCTCGCTCTCGACGCCGCCCACAAGGCCCGCGACGCCTGGGGCCGTACCTCGCCGGCCGCCCGCGCAGCCGTCCTGCTGAAGATCGCCGACCGCCTCGAAGCCAACCTCGAAATGCTGGCTGTCGCCGAAACCTGGGACAACGGCAAGCCCATCCGTGAAACGCTGGCCGCCGACATCCCGCTCGCCATCGACCACTTCCGCTACTACGCCGGCTGCATCCGCGCCCAGGAAGGTTCGCTGTCCGAAATCGACGACGACACCGTCGCCTACCACTTCCACGAGCCGCTGGGCGTTGTCGGCCAGATCATCCCGTGGAACTTCCCGATCCTGATGGCCGCATGGAAGCTGGCACCGGCACTCGCCGCAGGCAACTGCATCGTGCTGAAGCCCGCCGAGCAGACCCCGGTGTCCATCATGGTCGTGGCCGAACTGATCGCCGACCTGCTGCCCCCGGGCGTGCTGAACATCGTCAACGGTTTCGGCATTGAAGCCGGCAAGCCGCTGGCCACCAGCCCGCGCATCGCCAAGATCGCCTTCACCGGTGAAACTACGACCGGCCGCCTCATCCTGCAATATGCTTCCCAGAACATAATCCCGTCGACCGTGGAGCTGGGCGGCAAGTCGCCGAACATCTTCTTCGACGACATCATGGACCAGGACGACGACTTCTTCGACAAGACGCTCGAAGGCTTCGCGATGTTCTCGCTGAACCAGGGTGAAGTCTGCACCTGCCCGAGCCGTGCGCTGGTGCAGGAATCGATCGCCGACAAGTTCATCGAGCGCGCCATCGCCCGCGTCGCCAAGGTGCGCGGCGGCCACCCGCTGGACACCGACACCATGATCGGCGCCCAGGCCAGTTCGGATCAGGCCGAGAAGATCCTGTCCTACATCGACATCGGCCGCAAGGAAGGCGCCGAGGTGCTGATCGGCGGCGCCAAGCGTGCCGAATCGGAAGCCAGCGGCTACTACATTCAGCCGACCGTGCTGAAGGGCCACAACAAGATGCGCATCTTCCAGGAAGAGATCTTCGGCCCCGTGCTCGCACTGACCACCTTCAAGGACGAAGCCGACGCCCTGGCGATCGCCAACGACACCATGTTCGGCCTCGGCGCCGGCGTGTGGTCGCGTTCGGTGCATCGCACCTACCGCTTCGGCCGCAACATCCAGGCCGGCCGCGTGTGGACCAACTGCTACCACCTGTACCCGGCCCACGCCGCGTTCGGTGGCTACAAGCAGTCGGGCATCGGTCGTGAAACCCACAAGATGATGCTGGACCACTATCAGCAGACCAAGAACATGCTGGTGAGCTACTCGCCGAAGGCGCTGGGCTTCTTCTGATGCAGTGGTAAGAGAAAGGGGCGCTCCGGCGCCCCTTTTTTGTTTGGATGCTGCACGCGGTCTGAGCGCCGCACGGCAATTCATACCAGCAGAATAAGCACGAAACCGCACGGACCGGCCGAACGTCGGCCACCCTGCGCGGTCACTCGGCAGAGATCACCCGGACACAGGCAGGAGGAGAACCATGGTCACCCGCGTCACCGCCACCCCCGAAGCACTTGAATGGATCGCCCGGCTCGCCCGGAAGCACGGCCCGCTGCTGTTCCATCAATCCGGTGGCTGCTGCGATGGCAGCGCTCCGATGTGCTACCCGCGCAATGAATTCAAGCTCGGCAGCTCCGACTACATACTCGGCGAGATCGGCGGCATGCCCTTCTGCATGAGCGTCGCTCAGTTCGAGTACTGGCAGCACACCCACCTCATCATCGACGTCGTGCCGGGTCGCGGATCCGGCTTTTCGATCGAATCGCCGGAAGGCGTCCGCTTCCTGACCCGCTCGCGGCTGTACGAGCCGGACGAGGAAGCAGAGCTGGAAAAGCTCGGTCTGCCGCCGCGCGGCGATACGCTGGATTGACCTGAGGCACGCCCGGGCGACCTGCGACGGCTGCACCGGGCGCCGGACCACCTGAGCGGCGGGAAGCCGGGCTGCGCCGGCTCAGGCCGTGACGCTCAGTGCCCTTTGGCGTGCACCTCGCGTGCGCGCTCGACCAGGGCGTCGAGCCCGAACTTCTTCAGTTTGAGGTAGAGCGTGCTCTTCGCGATGCCCAGCGAACGCGCGGCCAGCGCCATATTGCCGTGGCTGTCGTCGATCGCGTTCAGGATGGCGTCGCGCTCCGCCTCTTCCAGCCGCCGGCTTTCGCGGTGCTCCACCGCGGAAGAGATGATCTGTTCCATCCCGCCAACCGACTCGAACGGGCGTATGCCGCGCACTGCCTCCGGCGCCATCAGCGCGCGCGGGCGCTCGCCGGTAAGCAGCATGGATTCGAGCACATTGCGCAGTTCACGCACGTTGCCCGGCCAGGAATAGCTGGACAGTTCGTTCAGTTCGACGCCGGTCAGCACCGGTACCGGCACGCCATGCTGGGCGGCGAGCTTCTCCATCAGCGCGCGCGACAGTGCAGGAATATCGCCCAGGCGCTCGCGCAGCGGCGGAATGCGCACGCTGGTCACGGCGACCCGGTAATACAGATCCATACGGAAGCGGCCGTCGGTCACTTCCTTGCGCAGATCGCGGTTGGTGGCGCAGATCAGGCGGAATTTCACCTTGCGCGGCGCGTTCTCGCCGAGGCGGTAGATTTCGCCCTCTTCCAGCACGCGCAGCAGGTGAGGCTGCATGTCGAGCGGCATTTCGCCCAGTTCGTCCAGGAACAGCGTGCCGCCGTTGGCGGCCTCGATCTTGCCCATCATGCCGCCACGGCGGGCTCCGGTGAAGGAGCCTTCGGCATAGCCGAACAGTTCGGTCGCCAGCAGCTCACGCGACAGACCGCCGCAGTTCACCGCGACGAAGGGCGCGGACTTGGCGCTGCCGCAGTCATGGATGCCGCGCGCGAACACTTCCTTGCCGACACCGGTCTCGCCCAGCAGCAGTACCGGCACATTCGAGCGGGACAGGTGGCGCGCCCGCTCGACCGCCTCCATCAGCGCGGTGTCCTTGCCCACCACGCAGTCCAGCTTGCTCGGTTCGTGCGGCGCGCTGCTCGCTTCGGCCGCCGGCGCAGCCACGCCATGCGGCGCGCGCGGCTTGAAGATGGGGATGGTGAGCAGCGTGCCGATGCGCTGGCCATTCTCGATCACCGGCTCCAGCCACTCGGGCGCGATCCAGCCCTGCAGTCCGGCCGGCAGGCCATCGTCGGTGGCGTGGCCCAGCGTGAGCGAGGCCAGATCCAGCCGGCGCGATCCGATGCGCCCCTCAGCCAGCTGGTTCAGCGCCTGTTCGGCGCGTTCGTTGGCCTTGACCGGATTGCCGCGCCGGTCGAACACGATGACGCCGTCCGAAGTCGAGTGGGTCAGCCGGTGCATGCAGCGTTCGAGCAGCCGGAAGCGGATGCCCATCTCGTGCTTGGCCAGCCGGCCCTCGATCTTGCTCGCGGTCGCCACCACCAGCGCCAGGCTGTGCTTGTTGTAGGTCTGCTGCAGCCCGGACACGTCGATCGCGCCGAGCACGCTGTTGTCGTAGGGGTCGAGGATGACGGTGGATGAACAGGTCCAGCGCTTGATGCCGGCGCAGTAGTGTTCGGCGGAATGGATCTGTACCGGGTGGCGCACCGCGATCGCGGTGCCGATGGCGTTGGTGCCGCAGGCAGTTTCACTCCAGCTGGCGCCCGGCATCATGTTCATGACGCCCGCTTCATCGCGGGTGCCCGGATCGCCTTCCAGGCTCAGGATGGTGCCGCTGTGGTCGGTCAGCACCATGATGGTTCCGGTTTCAGCCAGGAAATCGCGTGCCATCGCCATCACCGGCGTACTGGCGGTGAGCAGGTCACCGTGCTTCTGCTGCAGCGAATACAGCGAGTTCTCGCTCAGCGGCGGTGGCGCCTGGAACTTGCCGGGATCGACGTGGGCATTCAGGCAGCGGCGCCAGGAATCGTCGATCAGCCTGCGCAGCGCGTCCGAGCTGCACTCTTCGCCACTCAGCAGGCGTTCCCAGTGGGTCATCACGTCGCGGTCGCGTTCCGGACGTGAAAACATCTGGCTCTGATCGTCGTCCCTCAACTCCATGGCTACCTCCTGTTTGTGGTGGAGGTAGACGGCGTCCCGCCTACATCGCCCGGGCGGGACGATGCACGCGTGCTCCGACTCCTCCTGACCTGTGTAGCAGCATGCTTCGAGGCATGCCGTCTCACGGGCTTGTTTGAAAACCATGTGCTCCCGCGCACTCGGAACGGTCCGCCCGGCGTGCGCGTCCGGGGGCGGCTGCGCGCCGCCAATCTCATCAGGTTAGTTCAATTATTAAGCAACTCCAGTGCAATTGCAGTCGCTTCACCTCCGCCAATGCACAGACTGGCCACACCGCGCCGGCCACCGGTGCGACGCAGCGCGCCGATCAGCGTCACCAGCAGGCGGGCGCCGGTGGCGCCGATCGGGTGCCCCAGCGCGCAGGCGCCGCCATGAACATTCACGGTATCCGGGTCGAGCGCCAGTTCGCGGATGGCGGCCAGCGTCACCACGGCAAAGGCTTCGTTGATTTCGTACAGATCGACTTCGCTCCGACGCCAGCCCGCGCGGTCCAGCACCTTGCGGATGGCGTCTACCGGGGCCACCGGAAAATCCGCGGGCGGGCCGGCGTGACCGGCCTGGGCAACCAGCGTGGCCAGCGGCTTCAGGCCGGCGGCGTGCGCGGTCGAGGCGCGCATCAGCACCAAGGCGGCCGCGCCGTCCGAGATCGAGCTCGAATTGGCGGCGGTCACGGTACCGTCGGCGCGGAACACCGGCTTCAGCGCGGGAATCTTTTCCGGCCGCGCGCTCTGCGGCTGTTCGTCGCGCACCACCTCGGTGGCGCCACCACGGCCGGCCACTTTCAGCGGACAGATTTCCCAGTCGAAGGCGCCGCGACGGTCGGCCTCCAGTGCCCGCTCGAGCGAACGCAGCGCCCAGTCGTCCTGCGCCTGGCGGCCGAAGCCGAAGCGCCCGGCACAGCGCTCGGCGAACACGCCCATCAGCGTGCCGCGCTCGCCGTAGGCGTCTTCCAGACCGTCTAGGAACATGTGATCGATCACCCGTTCGTGACCGAGACGATAGCCGGCGCGGGCGCGCGCCAGCAGATACGGCGCATTGCTCATCGACTCCATGCCGCCCGCGACCACGATGTCGGCCGATCCGGCGCGCAGCGCATCATGGGCCAGCATCACCGCCTTCATGCCGGAGCCGCACACCTTGCTCACCGTGGTACAGGCGCTGGATTCGGGCAGACCGCCACCCAGGGCGGCCTGTCGGGCCGGGGCCTGCCCCACGCCGGCGGGCAGCACGCAGCCCATGTAGACCTCATCGACGCGGCCGGCGTCGATGCCGGACCGGCTGACGGCCGATTCAATCGCCCGGGCACCCAGCTCGGGAGCGGTCAGCGACGCCAGGCCGCCGAGAAAGCCGCCCAGCGGCGTACGGCTGGCGGAAACGATCACTACCGGATCGGATGTCTGATTCACGAACAGCGTCCTCCGCAACGGCCGACCCGGGACTGCAGGGGTCGGCAGGTGGTCATATCCCTGCAAGGAGTGGGCCATTGGAGATGGCGCCGCAAAACGCAGGAAAAATCTTTCTTTTCAATGAACTGAAACATTCGACGCGCAGGCGTCCACCCGGACGCCCGGCAAGCGTCCGAAAACCGTACGAAGTCCGTACGGCTATCGTCCGGTTATCGGACGTCCGGGCGTCGGACTCAGACGCGGGCGGTGCGCAGGCTGATCACCTCTTCGATCGAACGCGGGTTCTCCATCGATGACAGATCGCCCATCGGCCGGCCGATGTAGGCGTTCCGGACCACGCGGCGCAGGATCTTGCCGTTGCGCGTCTTCGGGATCTGGGCCAGCGCGTGGATGCGTGCCGGTCGCAGCGGCTTGCCGAGCAGGCGCGCCACGTGGTCAGACAGTTCGGTTTCCCACACGCTCCAGCCCTCCGGCCCGCTGCGCGGGTCGTGCAGCGTGACGAAGCACACCACCGCCTCGCCCTTGATCGCATCCGGTACCCCCACCGCCACCGCCTCGGCGACGAGCGGGTGCGACACCAGCGCCGATTCGAACTCGGTCGGCCCGAGACGCTTGCCCGCCACCTTGATGGTGTCGTCGCTGCGGCCGTGTACGAACCAGTAGCCGTCGCTGTCGATGCTGGCCCAGTCGCCATGCACCCACAGGCCGGGCAGCGTGGCCCAGTAGGTGTCCTCGTAGCGGTCCGGGTCGTTCCAGAAGCCGCGGGTCATGCCCGGCCACGGCGCGCGCAGCACCAGTTCGCCGACGCTGCCACGCACCGGTCGCCCTTCCGCATCAACCACGTCCGCCGCCATGCCCGGTATCGGGCCGTTGAAGCCGCACGCTGTCTGCGGCAGGCCCGGGAAGCAGGCAAGGATGCCGCCGCCGATCTCGGTGCCGCCGGAGTAATTGACGATGGGCCGCCGGCTCTGCCCCACCGTTTCGAACAGCCACAGCCAGGGCGTCTCGTTCCACGCCTCGCCGGTGGAGCCGAACACGCGAAGCGTGTCCAGCGTGCCCGGGGCCGGCACCGCGTCACGACTGCCCATCAGCAGGCGCACCAGGGTGGGCGACAGGCCGAGGTGGGTGACGCCGTGGCGCTGCACGATACGCCACATACGGCCGGCGTCGGGGTAATCGGGCGTGCCTTCGCACAGCACGATGGTGGCGCCCAGCAGCAGCGCGCCGAACACCATCCAGGGCCCCATCAGCCAGCCCATGTCGGTCACCCACATCAGGCTGTCGTCCTCGCGCAGGTCGAAGGCCATGGCCATGTCCTGCGCCGCCTTCAGCGGAAAGCCGCCGTGGGTATGCACCACGCCCTTGGGTTTGCCGGTGGTGCCGGAGGTGTAGACCAGCATGAGCGGCGCCGACGCGCCGAAGCTGTCGTCGCCCGACGCTTCGGGCGTCGTGGCGGCCAGCGTGGCGTAATCGCGCAGCGCGTAATGACCGCCCGGCTCCTCGCCCTCGTACGAGCCGTTGCCCAGCCGGTCGACCACCACCACGTTCTGCACCGATTCACAGGCATCGGCCGCGGCCAGCGCGTCGGCCAGCATGCGCACCGGCTTGCCGCGGCGGAAGTAGCCGTTGGCGCACACCAGCACGCTGGCGGCGGCGTCCTGCACCCGCTGCACCACCGAATCGGCGGAATAGCCGGAGAACATCGGCACCGAAATGGCACCGATGCGCGCAGCCGCCAGCAGAATGACCGCCGCCTCCGGCACCATGGGCAGGTAGAGCGCGATGCGGCTGCCCTGCGCCAGACCGAGCGCGCGCAGGCCGGTGGCCACCGCCGCCACCTCGCGCTCCAGTTCGCCGTAGCTCAGGCTGCGCTGTTCGCCGGCATCGCCTTCCCAGCGGATCGCGATCTTGTCCGGATGACGGCGGGCATGCTTGCCGATCAGGTTGTCGAACAGGTCGAGCCGACCGCCGACGAACCATTCAGGCCACATCGGGCCGTTCTGCAGATCCAGCGTCTGAACATAGGGTACGGCCCAGTCGAGACCGACCTCCTCGACCACGCGGTCCCAGAAGCGCGGCGCATCGCGCTCGGCCTCTTCCTGCAGCTGGTCGAGCGAGCCATAGCCGTGACGTTCGATGAAACGGGCAAGCCGCGTGCCCTTCCACTCGCAACCCGATGGGGTGAACACTTTCATGATGGAATCCTGTTCTGGTCCGGCCAGCCCCTGCCCCCGGATTCCGCGGCGAAAAAAGCCCGACCCCGCGCTGCACGGGATCGGGCGAACATGCCGGGAGGAGGTACCAGCACGGTATTCAACTGCGCTTACTTGCCCGTACCCGTGGCCACTTCTTCAAGAACGTTCAGCGACACATCGGTCTCCTTCACGCCCTTCGGGTTGGACTTCATGTTCGACGACCAGTTGGTGGCGTGACCGCGCTTCACGTCGATGATGTGGCCGATCACCGGCATCACCGCCTTGTAGCCGTCGTCGCCCACGTCAGGCCGGTTCTGGAAGATGAACATCTTCCAGAACTCGCCCTTGCGGTCGAGCGCGTAGCCCAGGTAGGGACGCGGGAAGTCCACTTCCATGTAGACCACCTTCTTGCTGTACGGGTGCTCGTCCGGCGGCACGCCCTCGACCACATACACCTCGCGCGGCTCCCAGCCGATATCCTTGGCCGGGTTGAAGTACGGCGCCTCGCTCATGTTGATGCGCGGGAAGCGCTTCTGCGGCTCGGTGTAGGGCTGCGAGGTATCCACGCTCATTTCCGGGCTGTGCGCGATGGCCAGCACCCAGCGCTTCTCGATCAGCTTGTTCGACTTGTACTTGGTGGGCGCGGCGTCCCAGATGTCCCAGTCGTCGTACAGCTGGTCGGTA
>Ga0123388_1121459_pt1 | contig 10774 bp, 10 predicted proteins | sample T0HHNO3metaT_FD_89916 | JGI IMG/M metagenome (GOLD analysis project Ga0123388, IMG submission 89916) | Methane-oxidizing artificial microbial communities from Washington, USA to study methane cycling - T0-HHNO3 metaT (Metagenome... | ecosystem: Engineered > Modeled > Simulated communities...
CGGCAAGACCTACCACTGCACCGGCTGGAAGATCGGCTACGCGATCGCGCCGCCGGCATTGAGCGCGGAATTCCGCAAGGTGCACCAGTACAACACCTTCACCAGCTTCTCCCCGGCGCAATATGCATTCGCGGCGATGATCCGCGACGAGCCGCAGCACTACGAGCAGCTTGGCGCCTTCTACCAGGCCAAGCGCGACCGCTTCCGCGAACAGTTGCTGGCGACGAAGCTCAAGCCGTTACACGTGCCGGGAGGCTATTTCCAGCTGGTCGATTATTCGGCGGTCAGCGACCTGCCAGATATCGAATTCGTGAAGTGGCTGACCATCGAGCATGGCGTGACCGCGATTCCATTGTCTCCTTTCTATGAAAAGCCGCCGCCGGGCCAGCGCCTGGCGCGGCTGTGCTTCGCCAAGAACGATGCAACCATGGACGCGGCAGTGGCGCGTCTCCTAAAGCTTTGATTGGTTAACCTCATTCCCGCGAAGGCGGGAACCCGCGACTCGTGCCCTGCTGGACGCCAATGCCAGCGCGATCAGAACCCATGGAGGTGGAACGATGCAGGACCTCAGAATCTCGCTGGTGCAAGGCGCCACTCGCTGGCACGACCCGGCCGGAAACCGCGAATACTACGGCGACCTGATCGGGCCGCTGGCCGGCGCAACCGACCTGGTGATCCTGCCAGAGACCTTCACCAGTGGTTTCAGCAACGAGGTCATACACCAGGCCGAGACCATGGAGGGCCCGACCGTGGCCTGGATCCGCGAGCAGGCGGTCCGTCTGGATGCAGCGGTGACCGGCAGCGTGCAATTGCGGACTGACGAAGGGGTGTTCAATCGGCTGCTGTGGGCGACACCAGATGGTGAGCTCCAGTACTACGACAAGCGCCACCTGTTCCGGTACGCGGGCGAGCACAAACGCTATGCCGCCGGCGACCGGCGCCTGACCGTGGAATGGAAAGGCTGGCGCATCAATCCGCTGGTCTGCTACGACCTGCGCTTCCCGGTGTATTCGCGCAACCGCTACAACGTGGAACGCGAGAATGCGCTGGACTTCGACCTGCAGCTGTTCGTGGCGAACTGGCCGGCGGCGCGCGCCCATCCCTGGAAAACGCTGCTGCGCGCGCGCGCCATCGAGAACCTGTGCTACGTCGCCGCGGTCAATCGTGTCGGCGTGGATGGAAACGGCCTGGAATATTGCGGCGACAGCGCGCTGATCGATTTCCTGGGCCAGCCGCTGATCGAGACCACGGGCGACGAAGGCGTGGTCAGCAGCGTGGCCTCATGGGCGGCCCTGGCCGCCCACCGCGAGCGCTTCCCGGCGATGCTGGATGGCGATTCCTTCTCGCTGGCCTGATCCCGGCTTGCCTACGCTACGGGCATGAGCGAGTCGAAGACCGGCACTTTTTGGACCATCGGTCATTCCATCCGGCCGTGGGATGAGTTCATCGGCATGCTGGCAGCCGCTTCGATACAGTCGCTCGTCGACGTGCGCCGCTTCGCGGGTTCCAGGCGCAATCCGCAATTCAGCGGCGAAACCATGGGCGCCGCGCTGGCCAGGGAGGGGGTCGAATATGTGCCGATGCCCGAGCTGGGCGGCCGCCGCGCCACCAGGGCGGACTTCCTCAATCTTGCCTGGCGCAACGCCGGTTTCCGCGGCTATGCGGACTACATGGCGACGGCTCCCTGGCGCGCGGCGCGGGCTCGGCTGGCCGAACACGCGTCGCGGCACCGCACGGCCGTGATGTGTGCCGAAGCCATGTGGTGGCAGTGCCATCGCAGCCTGATATCGGATGATTTCAAGGCCGGCGGCTGGGAAGTGATCCACCTGCTGTCGCCGGGTCGCGAGCAGGAACATCCCTATACCTCTGCAGCGCGTGTCGTCGATGGTCACCTGGATTACACGCTGCCCGCCGATCCGCAGTCGTCATTGTTCTGACACGGCGCAGGTTATTTGCTGAAGGACACTTCTATCGAGGTGTAAAAAGGCGCACGCGGCGGCGCCGACAGCCAGCGCGCCGCAGCATGTTTGCGCAGGCAGATCGCCAGCGGGGAATTGCCCTGCAGCCAGGTACGCACCACCTTGCCCTGGGCATCCAGTTCCATGACCACGGCCAGGGCGGACAGGTCGGGAGCCGGGGTGGCGCAGGCCGCGGTGCCGGAGGCGAGCAGCGCGGCCTGGGAATCGCGCAAGCCGGCTCGTTGATGCGGCGACAGGGAAGCCTCATCCGCATCCGCCAGCGACTTGGCTTCGGCGTATTCCAGCCCAGCAGCCGCCGAAGCAGGGCCGGCCAGCAGCGCGAGTGTGACCAGTGCCAGCAACTTCATCTGCATTCCTTGGGATGACCCAGCCAGTGGCTGGGCGATAGTGGTCAATCAACGGTAGCCGGCGGCCTGCAGTTCGAACAGTTCCGCATAACGTCCTCCCTCGGCCAGCAGCTCATCGTGGGTGCCGCTGGCTTCCAGCTGGCCCTGCTCCAGCACCAGGATGCGGTCGGCCATGCGCACGCTGGAAAAGCGGTGCGAGATCAGCACGGCGGTGCGGTCGTCGGACAGTTCCTTGAAACGCTGGAACACCTCGAACTCGGACCGCGCATCCAGTGCCGCGGTGGGCTCGTCCAGGATCATCACCTGCGCATCGCGCATGTAGGCGCGGGCGATGGCGATTTTCTGCCATTGGCCGCCAGACAGGTCCACGCCGGTCTTGAAGCGGCGGCCGATCAGCTGGTCGTAACCGTTGGGCAGGGTGGCGATGACTTCATCGGCCATCGCGCGCCGGGCGGCATCGCGGATGCGACCGGCGTCGTCCATGTGGTCGATCTGGCCGACGCCGATGTTCTCGCCGGCGGTGAGGTGGTAGCGCACGAAATCCTGGAAGATCACGCCGATGTTGGCGCGCAGCTCATCGATGTCGTACTCGCGCAGATCGATGCCATCCAGCAGGATGCGGCCTTCGTCCGGGTCGTACAGGCGTGCCAGCAGCTTCACCAGGGTAGTCTTGCCGGCGCCGTTCTCGCCCACCAGTGCCAGCACCTCGCCGGCACGCAGCTCGAAGCTCAGGTGGCGTACCGCCCAGCGTTCGGCATCGGGATAGCGGAAGCCCACGTCCTCGAACACGAAGCCGCGCATGATGGGCTTGGGAATGGCGACCGGGTTTTCCGGCGAAGTGATTTCCGGCTCGATCTCGAAGAATGAGAACAGATCGTCCAGGTACAGCGCCTGGCTGGCGACCTGGGAAAAGCCGACCAGCAGGCCCTCCAGCAACTGGCGCAGGCGGCGGAAGCTGCCGGCCAGGAAGGTCAGGTCGCCGATGGTGAAGTCGCCGCGCACCGTGCGCCAGGCGATATAGCCATAGGCGATGTAGTAACCCAGCGTGCCCAGCGCGGCGAACAACGCGCCCCAGATCGCGCGTTTCCTGGCCAGTGATCGGTTGGCCAGGAAAAACTTGTCTGCCAGGGTGCGGTAGCGCGCAATGAGGAAGTGGTGGAGGTTGAATATCTTCACCTCCTTGGCGCTTTCCACGCTGGCACCGGTCTGCTTGACGTACTCGAGCTGGCGGCGCTCGGGCGTCCACGCGAAGTTCAACGAGTAGCCCATGGCATTGAAGTGGGCTTCGCCAATGAAGGCCGGAATCAGGGCCACGGCCAGCAGCACCATCAGCCAGGGCGCGTAGACCATCAGGCCGGCGGCGAAGCTGACCACGGTGATGGCGTCCTGCACCTGCCCGAACAGCGTGCTCATCAGGTTCATTCGGCCCATGGTCTGGCGGCGCGCGCGATCCAGCTTGTCCTGCAGGTCGGGGTCTTCGAAGTCTTCCAGGTCCAGCGTCGCTGCGTGTTCCATCAGGCGGACACTGGTGGCGTTGGTGAACAGCTCCGACAGCAGCGAGTCGGCATAGCTCACCATCCGCCCCAGCAGGTCGGACAGGATGGCCAGGGCGAATTCCATGCCCAGCAGCCACAGCAGATGGTCGAGCTGGCCGCTGCGCCAGGCATCGCCCAGCGTGTCGAAGCCCAGGCCCAGGCCAACCAGGCGCAGGGCCTCGTCGATGATCAGCTTGCCGATATACAGGGTGATGATGGGCAGCACGGCGCGAATCAGCCGCAAGCCCATGCTGGCCATCGTCAACCAGGGACTGGTGGCCCAGATCTGCCTCAGGAAAGGCGGCAGGTTGCGCATCGCATCGAAGCGGTCGCGCAGGCTGGGGCCGGATTTGGCACCGCGCCTGGGCGACGCCGGAGTTGGGGATGCGGGGGCGGACTCAGCCATGCCCGCATTGTGACTTGGCTTCGGTGATTGGAGAAATCACGGAGCCGCTCAGGGTTCGTCGAGCCTGAGGGTCAGGCACTTGGCCGATCCGCCGGCCTTGAGGAATTCACCCAGTGGCGTTTCGATGACATCGAACCCGGCCGTGCGCAGGGTTTCCCGCAATGACGCGCTGGCCTGGTTCACGACCACGCTGCAGCCGATGTTCACCGCATTGCAGGCGAAGGCGAGCGCGTCCTGCTCCGAAAGTGCGATGCGCCTGGACTCGGGCACCCGCGCGGTGATCGCGCCGATGCCGTCGGTATCGAAAGCGGGCGGATAGTAGAGCAGCCAGCCCCCTGCAAGCGGGCAGAAGCAGGTGTCCAGGTGATAGAAGCGTGGATCTACCAGGCGCAGGGCGACGGTTTCGATGTCGAACAGGGCCGCCAGCCCGGCCTCCACGCCCGGATCGCTGCGCGGACCATGGCCCAGCCACAGGCGGGGCGAACCCCGGTCCAGCAGGGCGTCACCCGCACCTTCGAAATGCATGCCGTCTGGGAGTTTGCGGACGGTAAAGCCGTAGTGCGTGGCCCATTCGGTGAAAAGCGGCTCTTCGCCACGGCGTTGCGCATGGCGAAAGCAGCTGGGGACGAACACATCGCCGATCACCAGGCCTGCGTTGGCGGTAAAGGGCATGTCAGGCAAGCCGTCACCCGGCTGGATCAATTCAATCCCGGCCAGCCGGGCCAGTCCGGCATGCAGGGCATTCCATTGAGTCGCCGCCGTCGCCGCGTCGGTCGAGGCCAGGTTGCCTTCCATCCAGGGATTGATCACGTATTCCACCCCGAAGTGGGTAGGCGGACACATCAGCAAACGGGGGCCGGGCGGCATGAAGATCGCCTTCGCGAGACGGTGGCCTTGACGTTGCAGGATTCGGCACGGCAGCGCAATGCCGGCCAAAGCCCGCGGCTTGGCCTAAAATGAGCGCTTCGCCCGCTACCCCCATGGCAGCCGTGACCACGATCAAGCAGGAAGATTTCATCCAGAGCGTCGCCGATGCGCTGCAATACATCAGCTACTACCATCCGGTCGACTACATCCGCAGCCTGTCCGCTGCTTATGAGCGCGAGGAGTCGGAGGCCGCCCGCGATGCCATCGCGCAGATCCTGATCAATTCGCGCATGTGCGCCGAGGGCCACCGGCCGATCTGCCAGGACACCGGCATCGTCACCGTCTTCCTGCAGATCGGCATGGACGTGCATTGGGAAGACGCCACCATGGGCGTGGAGGAGATGGCCAACGAAGGCGTGCGCCGCGCCTACAACCATCCCGACAACAAACTGCGGGCCAGCGTGCTGGCCGATCCGGCCGGCAAGCGCGTCAACACCCGCGACAACACCCCGGCCGTGGTCAACATGAAAGTGGTACCGGGCAATACGGTCGACGTGATCGTGGCGGCCAAGGGCGGCGGGTCCGAAGCCAAGTCCAAGTTCGCCATGCTCAATCCCTCCGATTCCATCGTCGACTGGGTGTTGAAGACGGTGCCGACCATGGGGGCCGGCTGGTGTCCGCCGGGCATGCTCGGCATCGGCATCGGCGGCACCGCCGAGAAAGCGATGCTGCTGGCCAAGGAGGCGTTGATGGAACCCATCGACATCACCGACCTGCAGGCGCGTGGCGCGTCCGATCGCGCCGAGGAACTGCGGCTGGAGCTTTACGAGAAGGTCAACGCACTGGGCATCGGCGCGCAGGGCCTGGGCGGACTGACCACGGTGCTGGACGTCAAGGTCAAGGATTTCCCAACCCACGCCGCCAACCTGCCGGTGGCGCTGATCCCCAATTGCGCGGCCACCCGACACGCCCATTTCACGCTGGATGGCAGCGGGGCGGTGATGCTGGAGCCACCGTCGCTGGAAGACTGGCCCAAGTTGACCTATGACACGTCCAAGGGCCGGCGCGTCGACCTGGATACGATCACGGCCGAAGAGGTGGCCAGCTTCAAGCCCGGTGAAGTGCTGTTGCTCAATGGCAAGCTGTTGACCGGTCGCGACGCCGCGCACAAGCGCATGGTTGAAATGCTCGACCGGGGCGAGCAGTTGCCAGTGGATTTCCGCGGTCGCTTCATCTATTACGTCGGGCCGGTTGACCCGGTGCGCGACGAAGTCGTCGGTCCGGCCGGCCCCACCACGGCCACGCGCATGGACAAGTTCACCGAGCAGGTGCTCAGCCAGACCGGGCTGATGGGCATGGTCGGAAAAGCCGAGCGCGGTCCGGCTGCGATCGAGGCGATCCGCAAGCACAGGTCGGTCTACCTGATGGCGGTGGGCGGCGCGGCGTACCTGGTTTCCAAGGCCATCAAGGCCGCGCGCGTGGTCGGTTTCGCCGACCTTGGCATGGAGGCGATCTACGAATTCGAGGTCAAGGACATGCCGGTCACGGTCGCGGTGGACAGCACCGGCGAGTCGGTGCACAAGACCGGGCCGCGCGAGTGGCAGGCCCGCATCGGCAAGATTCCGGTGCTGCTGGAAGGCGCATGAGCACGGTTCTGTACGGGTCGAGAAGCACCGCCTCGCTGGTGGTGCACTGGCTGCTGCTCGAACTGCAAGTGCCACACACACTGCACCTGCTGGATTTCGACACGCAGGAGCAGAAATCGGCTGCTTACCTGGAACTCAATCCCGCAGGCGTGGTGCCCACGCTGGTGATGGACGGAGAAGTCATCACCGAGGCCGCGGCCATCACCCTGCACCTGGCCGACCTGCACCCGGGGGCAGGGCTCGCGCCAGCCGTAGGCACGCCGCAGCGCGCGCAGTATTACCGGTGGATGTTTTTCATGGCCAACACGCTGCAGCCCGCTTACCGCGCCTGGTTCTATCCCGACGAGCCGGCGGGCGAGGGCAACGTGGAAGCGGTGCAGCAGCAGGCGCGGCACAGGATTGAAACCGCCTGGACGCGCGTGGCCGATCATCTGGCCTCGCATAGCGGACCCTACCTGCTTGGGACGCAACTGTCGGCGGCGGACTTCATGCTTACCATGCTGATGCGCTGGTCGCGCAACATGCCGCGATGCACCGACAGCTGGCCGGCACTGGAGGCCCACGCGCAGGTCATGAAGGCCAGGCCCGCGTTCAAGGAGACCTACGCGCGCGAAGGCCTCACCGACTGGACCTGAGGGCTGGCGGACGGCGCCCCAGGCTTCAGCCGGGCTTGCCTGACAGCGTTCTACTCAAAAAAACGCCGGGCAAGCCCGGCATTACAAGATTCGACGGCGAGGTGTCGCTCTCGCGCCTGCTCAGAACCACTCGAGCAACGAAACTCCCAGGCCGACATAAGTCGCCTTGTGGTTGTAGTCGATCAGGCTTTCGCCATAACCATCGAACAACTGCACGTGCCCGCGCAACTGGCGGTTGATCGGAAAGCCCCAGTCCAGCTGCAGTGCCCCGTGGGATTTGTCGCCGCCACGCAGGGAATGGCGCCCCATCACGCTGAATTCGTGACCGTCCCTGGTGTAGGTCAGGGTAGCGTCGCCACGACCCACGTAATCCTCGATGTCCGCGTTGTTGTCATCGCTGGCATCTTCCTTGATGCGGTACCAGGGGCGCAGGGTCAGCGCCCAGTTCTCACGGTCCAGGCCAACGCTGAGGATGGCGCGGTTCCAGCTGCGGGAGAGCGGATCACCGCGCCCATTGGACTGGTGATTCAGGCTGAGGCCCATCATGCGACCGCGCCAGCCGGCGATTCCGTAGTTATTGCGGACGACCAGCATCACTTCGGGTTCGTAATTGGTTTCCCGGAAGGGCCGCGAGAGTTCCGAGTTGTAGACCTGCCATCGCGAGCTCTGCGTGTAGGCAGCCCAGATGTCGCCGTTGTCGCCGAACAGGTTTTCCGCAATCTTGGTCTTGAAACTGAGCTGGAACTTGGCTTCCAGGCTGTCCAGTTCCTCGGGGGTGGTCACGTTGTTGTCCGGGTTAGGCGAGCTGGGCGCCTTGTTGGTATCGCTGGTCCAGAACGCCGGCAGCACGTAAACCGGCTTGTATGCGCGCAACTGGAACAGGCCCAGCTTGGAATCCTTGGCAAGCTCCCAGCGGCTGTCGAGCAGTGATCCCTTGCCCGCGTTGGCAACGGCGGCGTCATACACGTCGCGGTCATGGAACAGCGAACCCAGGCGGTGGCGGGTGCGCTCGGCCAGGGGAGCGTCATCCGCAGGCGCGGCTGCTTCCTGATCCAGCTTCGACAGTTCCTTGGCCTGTTTGGCTACCGAATCGGCAACGCGGGTGTCGGCAGGGGTGCGTTTGAGTGCGGCGTCATAGCAGGCCAGGCGGGTAGCGTCCGTTGCAATGGACAGGCAGGCCTCCGGCGTGGCGGGCGTGGGCGCAGCATCCTGTGCCAGTGCGGTGGAAGAGAAGGCGATGGCCGAAGCCAGCAGGCTGCAGCGGAGGGTACGAGGGGTCATGCAGCTCACAGTTGTGACTTGAGGGGAAGGATGAATTTCTCCATCAGTTTCTCTTTTAACGGACGCGCCTGCCACATTTCATGCGTGTAACGCTTGGCGTGGCGCAGGTCGGCCTCGAAGACATCGGTCATTTCCTCCGCGAAAGCACGGTCGTAGAGGTTCAGGCTGGCTTCGTCGTTGAGTCGGAAGGAGCGTATGTCGAAGTTGGTCGATCCAACCGAAACCAGCTCGCGATCCACGATCAGCATCTTGGTATGCAGCATGGTGGGCTGGTATTCGCTGATCTCCATTCCGGCCAGCAACAGGTCCCCCCATCCCGCGCGGGAGGCCAGGCGAACCGCATCCGAATCGATGTTCGGCCCTGGCAGGAGGATGCGCACGCGCACCCCACGCTGCCTGGCCGCCAGCAGGGCCTGCTTGATCAGGTCGTCCGGGACGAAATACGAAGCTGCCAGGTCGATGCTTTCACCCGCGGCGGCGATGGCCATCAGGTACATCAGGTGCATGCTTTCGCTGCCGCCCGAGGGCGAGGCAATGAACAGGTGGCCGGCAACGTCGCCCTGCGGCTCGATGTGCGGGAAGTAGGCGGGGCCGTTCAATACTTCGCCGGTGGTCTTGATCCAGTTGTCGTTGAAGGCGGCCTGGATCTGCGCCACCGCCGGACCGTCGACACGGAAATGCGAATCGCGCCAGTGCTCGGGATCCTGCGCATGGCCGGTCCATTGGTCGGCGATGCCCACGCCGCCCGTGAACCCGATGCGGCCGTCCACCACCAGCAGTTTGCGGTGGGTGCGGTTGTTGATCCGGCTCAACGTGTACCAGTGCAGCGGGCGGTAGTGGTGGATGCGAACGCCGGCCGTGCGCATCTCGTCCAAGAGGTCATCGTCCATCTTGATGCTGCCAGCCCAGTCCACTATCACGCTGACGGGCACCCCGGCCTTGGCGCGTTCGGCCAGGGCATCGGTGAATTCCTTGCCGATTTCGCCGGACCAGTAGATGTAGGTCTCGAAAGTGATCGAGGTCTTCGCGCCCCGGATCGCCTCCAGCATGGCTGGAAAAATCTCGTCGCCGTCCTGCAGCGACTGGACCCGGTTGCCGGCAACAATGGTCGGCCCAAGCATGACCGACATTTCGCGGCGGAACTCCGGATCGGTAATCGCGTAATGATGCGGAACCGGCTTTTCCATCTTTTTTTCTGGGGTGGCGAAATTCATCGCCAACACCACGCAAAGTACGGTGACAAGCACCGTGATCACGATCGTCCACGCCATGCGCTTACGGCTCCAGTTCATGCGGATCATTGAGTTTTCTCCCCTAGCGTGGGGAGTATCCACCGGGGCACATCGTTGCCGGGTGAAGCCGGCGGGGTCAGACCAGCCAGGCGAATGCGAACAGACCCAGCATGGCAAAGGCCAGGCCCAGCTTGAGCACGGTGCCAAGCAGGATGCCTAGCCAGGTCCCAAGCCCCACCTTCGCCGCCTGTCCAATTTCCCTGCCATGCCAGAGCTCGCCCAGCAGCGCCCCTACGAACGGCCCGGCGAACAGGCCGATCGGTCCAAAGAACAGTCCGGCGAAGGTACCAATGACGGCGCCGACCAGCGCCTTTCTGCTGGCGCCCACGCGCCTGGCGCCGACCATGGTGGCGAAAAAATCCACGCCTACCGACACTGCGGTCAGCAATCCAAGTATCACCAGAGGCACCCAGCCGACCTGCTGGAAACCACCCGCCCATGCCGCCAGCAGCATGCCGGCAAAGACCAGGGGCAGGCCGGGCAGGGCGGGCAGGATCACCCCGACCACGCCGACCACGATCAGAATACCCGCGAGCAGGTAATACAGTGCCTGTAGTTCCAATGTTTTCCCCTTTTATATCAATATGTTGCGAACAAAAACCGGGTCCGCCAATTTATTGCATTTTGGATTTTTGCGAGTTACTGTTCAGCTGCTGCGCTTGCCAAGGTCACTGTGAATCGTGGCCTGATGCAGCCGAACCCCGTTCGGCTACAACGTTACACGCTTCCTCCTTGCAACCAGCCGCCGGAACACAGGCGTATCCACTATCCGTTCCAGGGAGTTAG
>Ga0123388_1085219_pt1 | contig 10768 bp, 6 predicted proteins | sample T0HHNO3metaT_FD_89916 | JGI IMG/M metagenome (GOLD analysis project Ga0123388, IMG submission 89916) | Methane-oxidizing artificial microbial communities from Washington, USA to study methane cycling - T0-HHNO3 metaT (Metagenome... | ecosystem: Engineered > Modeled > Simulated communities...
CTAAAGCCATAAAAAATATTTATGGCTTTTTTATTAGCTTAAATAAAAAAATAATTTATACTTTTACGCCCGTCAAGGCTTTTAGTTTTACTTCGAAAGAAACAAAGTTTTGATAAGCAAAGCGCTTATCGTATAATTTTTTCAAATTACGATAATGGAAAAGCGTAAATTAAGTTTCTGGGAAATTTGGAACATGAGTTTCGGTTTCTTAGGAATACAATTTGGTTTTGCACTGCAAAACGCAAATACTTCAAGAATTTTTGAAACCCTTGGTGCTAAAATAGATGAAATCCCAATTTTGTGGATTGCTGCGCCTGTTTCAGGTTTAATTATTCAGCCCGTTATTGGTTATTTCAGTGACAGAACCTGGACTCGTTTAGGCAGACGTCGCCCCTATTTTTTAATTGGAGCTATTTTGTCTTCAATTGCATTATTCATTATGCCCAACTCTCCAACTTTATGGATTGCTGCGGGAACTTTATGGATAATGGATGCGTCAATAAACGTTTCAATGGAACCATTTCGCGCTTTTGTTGGCGATAATTTGCCCGACCATCAGCGTGCTTTAGGTTTTGTAATGCAGAGTTTTTTCATTGGTACCGGCGCCGTTGTAGGTTCTGTTTTGCCTTATCTCTTCACAAATGTTTTCGATGTTAGCAATGTTGCTCCAAAAGGAATTATTCCGGATGCCGTAAAATGGTCGTTCTACATTGGCGGAATCGTTTTTCTGCTTTCCGTATTATGGACTGTTTTCAAAACAACCGAATATACGCCTGAAGAACTTCACGCATTCGAAGCAAATAGCAAAAAAGATGTAGAAAAAGATGCTGATTCAGAAATAGAATCTGGAGTTTCTACAAAAAAACAATTGCTTTTAGGAGTATTGTTTGCAGGTATTGGCGGATTAATTTCATTTCTAATTTTCGAAAACAGCCTTGCAAAAGAATTATATATTCTTTTTGTAGGTCTAATTTTCATGGGCGTTTTATTTGTAATTGCATCTCAATTACGAACTAAAAAAGTTCAAAATGGTTTTACCATAATCATGACCGATTTATTGAATATGCCAAGAACGATGCAAAAATTGGCTTGGGTTCAGTTTTTTTCATGGTTTGCGCTTTTCTCTATGTGGATTTACACCACACAAGCCGTTACACAACACATTTTTGGCACTACAGATACTACTTCAAAAGTATACAATGATGCTGCCGACTGGGTTTCTGTTTTATTCACAGTTTATAACGGTGTCGCTGCAGCTGTAGCTTTCTTATTACCAGTTATTGCAAAAAAAGTAGGCGTTAGAGCAACACATTTATTAGCATTATGTGCTGGAGGTGTTGGTTTAATTTCGATTTATTTTATTGGTGATAAGCAAATGCTTATCCTTCCAATGTTGGGAGTTGGTATTGCCTGGGCAAGTATTTTATCAATGCCTTATGCCATGTTATCTGGTGCTTTGCCAGCAGCAAAAATGGGCTATTACATGGGAGTTTTCAACTTTTTTGTAGTAATTCCACAAATTGTAGCCGCGACGATATTAGGATTTGTAATTAAACAATTCTTTCATAATGAACCTATTTATGCTCTAATAATTGGAGGTATATCCATGATTTTCGCAGGATTATTGACTCTTAGAGTAAATAGTAAAACTAAAATTGAAATCCATGAATAATAAAAAAGCATTCATCTTCGATCTTGATGGAGTGATCGTTGATACCGCTAAATACCACTTTTTAGCTTGGCAAAAAATTGCCCAGTCATTAAATATAAATTTTACACATGAAGACAACGAACTTTTAAAAGGCGTAAGCCGAGTTCGTTCTTTAGATATTATACTTGGATTAGGAAATGTTCAGGCTTCGCAAGAAGACAAAGACAAATGGCTGATTCAAAAAAACGAAGATTATTTATCTTATTTAGTTGACATGGATGAAAGTGAGATTCTTCCAGGAGTTTTTAAAATTCTACAACTATTAAAAGATTTAAATCAAGGAATTGCATTGGGCTCTGCCAGTAAAAATGCAAGACCTATTTTAGAGAAAACAGGAATTCTGTCTTACTTCGATGTTATTGTTGACGGAAATGACGTTACCAATGCAAAACCAGATCCTGAAGTTTTCTTAAAAGCGGCTCAATTATTACATATTGATCCAAAAAATTCAATTGTATTTGAGGATTCTGTTGCCGGAATTCAGGCAGCAAATATTGCAGAAATGGTAAGTGTTGGAATTGGTGAGGAAACAATTTTACATGAAGCTGATCATATTTTTAAAGATTTTACCCAAATCACACCAGGCTTTATTGAGAAATTAATCAGATAATTAGAAAATGTGTCAATGAGATAAATAGTCTCACCGACAAATATTCTAATGCTGCAATTACTCAAATGAATGTAAAAAGTTAATAAGAACCAAGGCAATTATCTAATTATCAAATTGCCGTATTTTCTAATTTAAAGAAAAGATGAACCAAGATTATATAAAACCAGACAATTGGTCTATTATTGAAGAAGGATTTGATGCGGAGCGAGTAAAATCTTCTGAAAGTCTTTTTAGTATCGGGAACGGCGCTATGGGACAACGCGCCAATTTTGAAGAAACCTATTCAGCAGAAACTTTCCAAGGAAGTTACATCGCTGGAATTTACTATCCGGACAAAACAAAAGTGGGCTGGTGGAAAAACGGTTATCCGAAATATTTTGCCAAAGTATTAAACGCTCCAAACTGGATTGGAATTGACATTGAAATCAACGAAGAAAATCTTGATTTAAATACATGTACCGAAGTTAGAAATTTCCGCAGAGAGCTGAATATGAAAGAAGGATGGTACAATCGTTCTTTTGAAGCTGTTCTCAAAAACGGAACTGAAATCGCAGTTAACGTTCGTCGTTTTCTTTCGTTAGATTTAGACGAAGCCGGAATTATCAAATACGATATTACACCTTTAAACAAAGATGCAAAAATCGTTTACAAACCTTACGTTGACGCCGGTGTTACTAATGAAGACGCTAACTGGGATGAAAAATTCTGGGAACCGCTTGAAGTAAAAAAAGGTACAAACGAAGCTTTCGTAACCGCTCAAACGTTCAAAACGCATTTTAAAGTTACGACTTTCATGCACAATACGATTTTGGCAAATGGAGAAAACATCAACGTTTCGCCATCGACAATCGACTCCACAACAGATAAAGTTCAATATACTTACGGAACTATTATTGCAAAAGGACAAACCTCATCAATTCAAAAAATTGGTGGATATAGCGTTTCTTTAAACCACGAAAACACTTTGGCTGGAGCCGAAAAAGTAATCAAATCTGCTGTTGCTTTAGGATACGATGCTTTGCTTCAAAATCAAATTGAAGCTTGGGCAAAAATCTGGGAAATGTCAGATATTACTATTGAAGGCGATGTAAAAGCACAACAAGGAATTCGTTTCAACATCTTCCAATTAAACCAAACGTATTCAGGAAAAGATTCTCGTTTAAATATCGGTCCAAAAGGATTTACTGGAGAAAAATACGGCGGATCTACATATTGGGATACTGAAGCTTATTGTATTCCGTTTTACATGGCGACAAAAGATCAGCAGGTTGCGAGAAACTTGTTAACTTACCGTTACAACCAATTAGACAAAGCAATTGAAAATGCTAAAGACAATTTAGGTTTCAAAAACGGCGCAGCATTGTATCCAATGGTAACCATGAATGGTGAAGAATGTCACAACGAATGGGAAATCACACATGAAGAAATCCACAGAAATGGAGCGATTGCTTTTGCGATCTACAACTATTACCGTTACACAGGCGATTACTCTTATATTCCAGAAAAAGGTTTAGAAGTTTTAATCGGAATTGCGCGTTTCTGGCACCAGAGAGCATCTTTTTCTAAAGATAAAAATCAATATGTAATTCTTGGAGTTACAGGTCCAAACGAATACGAAAACAACATCAACAATAATTTCTACACCAACTATATTGCAAAATGGTGTATTGATTTTGCTGCAGAACAAATTGAAAAAGTAGCTTCAGAATATCCTGCAGATCACAAACGCATTTTAGAAAAAGTAAGCCTTTCGGTGAATGAAATTCAGGAATGGAAAAAAGTGGCTAACAACATGTACTTTCCGGTTTCTAAAGAACTTGGAATTTATTTACAGCAAGATGGTTTCTTAGACAAAGATTTAGTTCCGGTAAAAGATTTAGATCGTTCGCAACGCCCAATCAACCAAAAATGGTCTTGGGATCGTGTATTACGTTCACCATATATTAAACAAGCTGATGTTTTACAAGGTTTTTATTTCTTCGAAGATCATTTTTCGAAAGAAGAATTAAAACGCAATTTTGAATTCTATGAATCATTTACGGTTCACGAAAGTTCGCTTTCGCCTTGCGTTCACTCGATTCAGGCTGCTGCATTAGATAAAATGGATATGGCATATACATTTTATTTAAGAACTTCTCGTTTGGATTTAGACGATTATAACAAAGAAGTGGAAGAAGGTTGTCATATCACGTCAATGGCCGGTACATGGATGAGTATCGTGGAAGGCTTTGGAGGAATGCGTGTTAAAAATGACCAGCTTCATTTCTCTCCAAAAATCCCAAAAGAATGGAAAGGTTACTCTTTTAAAATTAATTTCAGAAACCAAATTTTAAAAGTAGCTGTAAATCATAATGAAACAACTTTTACTGTAGATGGCGATCACGATTTAACAATTATCGTTAACGGAAATCCTGTAATTGCAAGTAAATTTGTACAAATAAATTAAATTACAATACTCTAAAAATCTAAAAAACATGAAAAACTTATTTTTCGCAAGTTTAATTTTGTTTGCGTTCAGCACGGTTGCAAAAGCGCAGCAATTAAAATCACCCGAAGGCAAGTTCGTAATGGAATTTTCTCTTCAAAACGATGGAACTCCAACGTACAATTTAAAATACAAAAACAAAGAAGTTGTAAAAACCAGTAAATTAGGTCTAGAACTTAAAGATGACAAAAAATCTTTATTGAACGATTTTACAGTTGTTGATACAAAAACTTCGACTTTTGATGAAACTTGGAAACCGGTTTGGGGAGAAGTAGATCACATCAGAAATCATTATAATGAAATGGCAGTTACTTTAAATCAAAAAGGAACTGACAGACAGATTATAATTCGTTTCCGTTTATTTGAGGACGGACTTGGATTTAGATATGAATTCCCAGCGCAAAAGAATCTTACTTATTTCGTAATTAAAGAAGAAAGATCTCAATTTGCTATGACTGGAGATCATACTGCTTTCTGGATTCCGGGCGATTATGATACTCAGGAATACGATTATACAAAATCGAAATTATCTGAAATCAGAGGTTTGTCTCAAAAAGCGTATACAGCAAACGTTTCGCAAAAATCTTTTTCTCCAACAGGAGTTCAGACTTCTTTGATGTTAAAAACTGCTGACGGAATCTACATCAACTTGCACGAAGCAGCTTTGATCAACTATTCTTGTATGCACCTGAATCTTGATGACAAAAACTTAGTTTTCGAATCTTGGTTAACGCCAGATGCAAAAGGAGATAAAGGTTATATGCAAGCGCCAAGTCACTCGCCTTGGAGAACGATTATGGTAAGCGATGACGCGAGAGATATTTTAGCTTCAAAAATGACTTTAAACTTAAATGACCCTTCAAAAATTGATGATACTTCTTGGATTAAACCAGTAAAATACGTTGGTGTTTGGTGGGAAATGATTACAGGAAAAAGCTCTTGGTCGTACACAAATGATTTTCCAACGGTTCAATTGGGAGTTTCTGATTTCTCAAAAGCAAAACCAAGTGGAACGCACGGTGCAAACAATGCTAACGTAAAAAAATACATTGATTTTGCTGCTGCGAATGGTTTCGACGCTGTTTTGGTTGAAGGATGGAACGAAGGCTGGGAAGACTGGTTTGGACATTCAAAAGATTATGTTTTTGATTTCTTAACTCCTTACCCAGATTTTGATGTAAAAGGTTTGCATGAATATGCAAAATCAAAAGGTGTAAAAATCATCATGCACCATGAAACTTCAGGTTCTGTTCGCAACTACGAGCGTCACATGGATGCTGCTTACAAATTCATGAAAGACAATGGGTATGATGCTGTAAAAAGCGGTTACGTTGGAGATATTTTGCCTCGCGGTGAAAACCACTACGATCAATGGATTGTAAACCATTATCAATATGCAATTGAAAAAGCAGCTGATTATAAAATTATGGTGAATGCTCACGAAGCAGTTCGTCCAACGGGAATCTGCAGAACATATCCGAACTTAATTGGAAACGAAGCCGCAAGAGGAACAGAATACCAAGCTTTTGGAGGTTCTAAACCAAATCACGTAACGGTTTTACCATTTACACGTTTAATAGGTGGACCAATGGATTATACTCCGGGAATCTTCGAAATGGATATCAGCAAAATGAATCCGGATAACAAATCGCATGTAAACAGTACAATTTGTAACCAATTAGCTTTATACGTTACGATGTATAGCCCGTTACAAATGGCTGCAGATACTCCTGAAAACTACAACCGTTTTCCAGATGCATTCCAATTTATTAAAGATGTGGCTGTAGACTGGTCAGAAAGTAAATATATTGAAGCTGAACCAGGAGATTTTATCACGGTTGCCCGTAAAGCAAAAGGAACAAACAACTGGTTTATTGGAAACGTAAACGGAGAAACGCCTCGTACATCAAACATCGATTTCAGTTTCCTTGAAAAAGGTAAAAAATACACTGCAACAATTTATGCTGATGCAAAAGATGCGCATTACAAGACAAATCCGCAAGCTTATACAATTAAGAAAATTGCTGTTACAAACAAATCAAAATTATCTCAATTATCTGCTCCTGGCGGAGGTTATGCAATCAGCATAATTGAAACGAAATAATTTTTTTAAAGACAAGTAATTTTCCCCAATATTACTTGTCTTTTTTTTAATCTTATTTAGTTGTCCTGCAAGGTTTTTCAAACCTTGTAGGTCTTCTAAAACTTTACTCAATTCATACCTACAAGGTTTGAAAAACCTTGCAGGAAATCGAACTAAAAAGAAAAAACTATGAATAATCTAAAAATTAACCACACATTCTACAAATTAATCCTAATGGTTTTGCTGTTTTCCGCTTCCGCGAAAGCGCAAATCCAAAAAGTAGAACCGCCATTTTGGTACGCCGGAATGAAAAATCCGGAACTACAGATTATGTTCTACGGAAAAAATATCGCACAATATGAAGCTTCGGTTTCAAATAATGTAGTGATCAAAAATGTAGAAAAAACTGAAAATCCAAATTACCTTTTCGTAACAATTGATACACAAAATATCAAAGCTTCTGAATTGGTTTTCTCTTTCAAAAACAATAACAAAGTCGCTTTTACGCAGAAATATTCGCTAAAAGAAAGAAGAGCAAATTCGGCAGACCGAAAAAGTTACGATGCATCGGATTTGATTTACTTAATCATGCCGGATCGTTTTGCTAATGGAAATCCGAAAAACGACAGCGATGCCGTTTTAACTGAAAAAGGAAACCGCGCAGAACCGGGAGGACGCCACGGCGGTGATATCGAAGGAATCATCAAAAACCTAGATTATATTTCGTCTCTTGGTGCAACGACAATCTGGAGTACGCCTTTATGCGAAGACAACGACAAACAACATTCGTATCATGGCTACGCACAGTCAGACGTTTACAAAATAGATCCGCGTTATGGAACGAACGAAGATTACGTTCGCTTGTCCTCAGAAATGCATAAAAAAAACATGAAACTGGTTATGGATTATGTGACCAATCACTGGGGAATTACCCATTGGATGATCAAAGATTTGCCAACTAAATCATGGATCAATCAATTCGAAAATTATACCCAAACGCATCACCGACGCGAAGTAATTACAGATATCCACGCTTCTAAAACAGATCAGGAAGTTTGTGTTGACGGTTGGTTCGTTCCTTCTATGCCAGACTTGAATTTGAGAAATCCTTTAGTGGCAAAATACTTAACGCAAAATGCCATTTGGTGGATTGAATTTGCTAATCTTGACGGATTTAGAGTTGATACTTATAATTATTCGGATAAAATGGCTATGGCAAATTGGGCAAAGTCAATTACAGATGAATATCCAAATTTTAATATTGTGGGTGAAATATGGATGCACAATCAGGCGAATTTAGCTTTTTGGCAGAAAGACAGTAAAATTGGTGCGATTGAAAACTACAATTCAAATCTTCCAAGTGTAATGGATTTTACGCTTCAAAGCCAAGTTACTTCTGCTTTCAACGAAGATCAACCAAATTGGGACAGTGGGTTAATTAAATTCTACAACAATTTTGCAATGGATTTTTTATATCCAGACACCAACAATATTTTGGTTTTTGCCGAAAATCATGACACAGATCGTATGAACGATAAGTTCAAATATGATTTACCAAAATACAAACTGGCGATGACTTTATTGGCAACAATTCGCGGAATTCCGCAAGTGTATTACGGTTCAGAAATTGGAATGGGCGGTGACAAAGGCAAAGGCGATGCCGATATTCGTCAAGATTTTCCAGGCGGATGGGCTGGCGACAAAAATAATGCTTTTACAGCATCAGGAAGAACAACGCAACAAGCGCAATTTTTTGATTTTACTGCAAAATTATTCAACTGGAGAAAAACAAACGAAGCGGTTCATTTCGGGAAAATGACACATTATATTCCAGAAAACAATACTTATGTTTATTTCAGATATACAGATGCTAAAACGGTAATGGTGGTTTTCAACAACAATGCAAAAGAGCAGGTTGTAAAAACAAATCGTTTTAAAGAAAACATCAAAAACTTTAAATCAGGAAAAGATGTTATAACAGGCAAAACATTTGATTTAGCCACTGAAATTACTTTAGAACCAAAATCAGCATTGGTTTTAGAATTGGAATAAAAACGAAATCCGTTTAATTTTTTCCGCCACGAATTCACGAATTATTTTTTGACAATCTTTGAAAATAAAAATTCGTGAATTCGTGGCTATTCTTTTCAACACAATCCATCCTAAATTATTCTAAAATAATGAAAAAATACACTTTCCTTTTTTTATCTTTAGTATACTTAACAATGAGTTGTTCTGGCTCAAAATCAGTTACAATGAATAACACTTCGAAAACACCTTTCGTTTGGGAAGGAGCAAATGTTTATTTTTTACTTACAGATCGTTTTTATAACGGAGACACTTCAAACGATGTCAATTTTAACCGAACCAAAACTCCCGGAAAATTACGCGGATTTGAAGGTGGTGACATCATTGGAATTACCAAAAAAATCGAATCAGGATATTTTGAAAAATTAGGAATAAATGCCATTTGGCTTACGCCGATTGTCGAACAAATTCACGATGGCGTCGACGAAGGAACCGGACTCAGTTATGGTTTTCACGGCTATTGGGCAAAAGACTGGACGGCTTTAGATCCGAACTTTGGAACAAAAGAAGATTTAGCAAAATTGGTTAAAAAAGCACACGAAAAAGGCATCCGAATAATTCTTGATGGCGTAATAAATCATACTGGACCAGTTACTCCGGAAGATCCCGTTTGGCCTTCAGACTGGGTAAGAACCGGCGTTGTCTGCGATTACAAATCATTCGAAAACACTACAATGTGTACTTTGGTTGACAATCTTCCGGATGTTAGAACAGAAAGTACGCAGGAAGTTGCGCTCCCTCCTTTTTTAATCGAAAAATGGAAAAAAGAAGGCCGTTATGAAAAAGAAACTGCTTCGCTTGACGAATTCTTCAAAAGAACAAAGTATCCAAGAACGCCAAAATATTATATCATAAAATGGCTAACAGATTATATTGTAGAATTTGGCGTTGATGGCTACCGCGGAGACACCGTAAAACATACCGACGAAAACGTTTGGGCCGATTTTAAAAAAGAATGCGATTATGCTTTTGAAACCTGGAAAAAACATCATCCGTTGGAAGTTTTAGATCAAAATCCGTTTTATACTATTGCTGAAGTTTACGGTTACGGAATCAGCGGTGGGCAGGATTATGATTTTGGAGACCGAAAAGTAAATTATTTTCAGAATGGTTTCAACAGCATGATCAATTTTGAATTTAAATGGAACGCTGCTCAAAACGATTACGAAGGTTTATTTTCTAAATATTCGAATCATTTAAATAATGACTTAAAAGGATATTCTGTCCTTAACTATATGTCTTCGCACGATGACGGTCAGCCTTTTGATGCAAATCGTGTAAAAGGTATAGAAGCTGGAACCAAATTGTTGCTTTCCCCTGGAATGTCTCAAGTTTATTATGGCGACGAGTCAAATCGTTCTTTAGTAGTTGAAGGCACTCAAGGCGATGCAACCTTACGTTCTAACATGAATTGGGATGCTATTCAAAATAATCCTGAAACCCAAAAAACACTTTTGCATTGGCAGAAATTAGGTCAATTTAGAAGAAATCATCCAGCCGTTGGAGCAGGAATTCACAATCTGATTAATGCCAATCCTTACACTTTTTCGAGAATATTTACAAAAGGCGTTTTTACAGATAAAGTAATCATGGGAGTAGATTTACCAAAAGGGAGAAAAGAACTTCCTGTTGGCGATATCTTTCCAAACGGAACCAAATTAAAAGATACCTACTCCAATCAAAATACAGAAGTTATTGATGGGAAAGTGATTATCGACAGTGAATTTGACATCGTTTTACTCGAACTGATTTAACCGCAAAGGTCGCAAAGTTTTTTAGCCACAAATTCAC
>Ga0123388_1020828_pt1 | contig 10765 bp, 7 predicted proteins | sample T0HHNO3metaT_FD_89916 | JGI IMG/M metagenome (GOLD analysis project Ga0123388, IMG submission 89916) | Methane-oxidizing artificial microbial communities from Washington, USA to study methane cycling - T0-HHNO3 metaT (Metagenome... | ecosystem: Engineered > Modeled > Simulated communities...
GCCCTTGCTTCTGGCCTCCAGCCCCGGCAGACCCGCCCGCACGCGGACGCTGCCGGGCTGCACACAAGGAAAACGTCCCGCCGGCTGGCGAGGGCGTTCGCAGCAGGTCACCGCGCCTGCCAGGAGGAGGAGCCGTTGCAATTCAATCTGCGTATCGCGGCGTACTGCCTGGCCGCGCTCTGCATCGACGCCGCTCAGGCACAGGCGCCGACCGAGAGCCCCGACGAGGTCGCAGGGCCGCCGGCGCCGGCAGCCGAACCCGAACCCGGGGCAGACGCCATCATTCTCGACCCCATCCTGATCCGCGAACGGCGGCCGCAGGACATCGGTCCGATGCCCGGCCTCGGACTGACGCGGGAGGAAATCCCGTCCAATGTCCAGAGCATCACGGCAAAGGACATCCGCGACAGCAACAGCCTGTCGCTGACCGATCTGATGAATTCGCAGATGCAGTCGGTCACCGTCAACGACTACCAGGGCAACCCCTTCCAGGTCGACGTGCAGTTCCGCGGCTTCACCGCCGGCCCGCAGGTTGGCACGCCGCAGGGGCTGTCGGTCTTCCTCGACGGCATCCGCATGAACGAGCCCTTCGGCGACGTCGTGAACTGGGACATGATCCCGATGAACGCACTGTCGCGCTTCGACGTGTTCCCGGGCTCGAATCCGCTGTTCGGCCTCAACACGCTGGGCGGCGCGCTGTCGATGCGCACCAAGAGCGGCTTCACCGACCCCGGCGTCGAGGCGAAGTATCTCGGCGGCTCGTGGGGGCGCAACCAGGTGCAGCTGTCGGCCGGTGGCAGCAAGGGGCCGGTCGCCGGCTTCGTCGCGCTGCACGGCTTCGCCGAGGACGGCTGGCGCGACAACTCGCCGAGCGCGCTGCGCCAGCTCTTCGTCAAGAACGAGATCGCCATCGACCGCCTGCTGCTGGGTTTCTCGATGCTCAAGGTCGACACCGACCTCGTCGGCAACGGCCTCATCCCGCTGGAGGACTACCAGCGCCGGCCGGAATCGGTGTTCAGTTCGCCCGACGAAACGAAGAACGAACTGAACCAGTACCAGTGGTCGGCCATGTTCGAGGTGTCGGAGAGCTTCAACATCACCGCGATGAGCTACCGGCGCAACAGCGAGCGCTCGGGCTTCAACGGCGACATCGACGAGGAAGGTTTCGAGGAACTGGACGACCGCCGCTCGGTGACCGCGCAATACAACCGCTACTGCGCCTATGCCGACCTGGACGAGGACTACTTCGCCGACAACAACATTCCGCTGAACGCGCCGTGTGACGCAGCACCCGTCAACTCCAATTTCGGGCAGGTGCGCAATGGCGCCAACGGTGCCGCCAACAATACAGCCGGGCCGGGCGTAGTGAACGGCACGCCGATCGCGGTCGGCACGCGCACCGCGCTGGACCAGGCCGGCCAGGGCATGTCGCTGCAGCTGAACTGGAACTTCGAGCGCCACAAGTTCATGGTGGGCGCATCGCTCGACCGCAGCGACACCACTTACTACAGCAGCCAGCGCCTCGGCCTGCTCGACGCCGACCGCCACTTCTATTACGGCAGTGTCGGCTACGGGCCGGGTCAGATCGATCCGCGGTTTTACGCCGCGCACAACGAGGTCGAGGTGAACGACTTCGGCGGCAGTTCGAAAACGCGCAGTTTCTACCTGAGCGAAACATGGACGCCGCGCGACGACCTGCATCTGTCGTTCGCCGCCCGCTACAACGTGACCAAGGTGAACAACTGGCTGCGCGGCCGTTCATCGACCGGAGAACTGACCGAGCTGAACAACGCGCCGCCAGCACAGAGCTCCATCCTGTGCTGGGGCAACTACCCGGACGAGTGTCACTACTTCCCGGAGTGGATTTCCTACGACCCGGCCGACGTGGCCCGCGCGGAAAAGCGGGAGAAGCACGTCTATCGCTCGTTCAACCCGTCCGCCGGTGTGAGCTGGCTGCCGAGCGAGAACGTGAACCTGTTCGCCAACTACAGCCGCGGGGCACGCGTGCCGTCGGTGATCGAACTCGGCTGCGCCATCGACCGCTCGACGGTGATCCGCGGTGGCTTCGAAATACCGGCGGCCACCGTGGCGCCGGTCTGCCATCTGCCGAACACGATGTCGGGCGACCCCTTCCTGCCGCAGATCCGTTCGCACTCCTACGAGATCGGCGCCCGCGGCACGCTGGACAATGGCATAGGCTGGAACATCACCGCCTTCCGCACCGATCTGAGCAACGACATCTACATGATCGGCGTGTCGCCCAGCCGCAGCTACTTCGACACCATAGGCAACACCCGCCGCCAGGGTCTCGAAATGGGCGTGAATGGCAAGCTCGACAAGTTCGACTTCCGCGTCAATTACGCCTACACCGAAGCGACCTTCGAATCCGATTTCTACATGAACAGCCCGCACAACAGCAGCGCGGACTTCGACCGGAACTCGCGGCCCAACGCCCCCCTCCCCGGCCCCGGGGCATCGCTGAACAGCGGCTACGGCACCTACCGGATGATCCACGTCGAACCCGGCGACACGCTGCCCGGCGTGTCGAAGCACAACATGAACCTCACGCTGGGCTACCAGGCGACCGAAAAGCTGCATTTCAAGCTGGGCATGGTCGCGCACTCGCCGTCCTTCCTGCGTGGCAACGAGAACAACGACCATGAAACCGGCGGCACCGACAAGGAAATCGGCACCTTCAGCTGCGGCAACCCACCTGCTTGCACCGTCCTCACGCAGGGACTTACGCCACCCGGCCGCGCCTTCCGCTACGGCGGCAAGCTGCCGGGCTACGCCATCTTCAACCTGACGACCACCTACAGGATCGATCGTCGATGGACGGCGCTGCTGCAGATCAACAACCTGCTCGACAAGGACTACTTCACCGCCGGCCGCCTGGGCGTCACGCCCTTCGCGCCCAGCGTGAACGGCGCCATCGGTGAAAGCGGCTGGAACTACAACTCGGCCGACTGGCTGAACACCACCATGGTCGCACCGGGCGCACCGCGCGCCGTGTGGCTGGGCATGAGCTATCGACTGGACCTCTAGGGCCACTCCTTTCGCGCGTGACGAGGTCACACGGGCAGCATCCCTGCATACCGGGGAGGGCTTTGCACGCCCGTACAAGATCATATACAAGTCATTGTTTTGCAATATTTTTCAAAGTGAAAACATCCCAAGCACTTGGGGGCATATATCCCTGAAGGAATCGCGTTTCACCTCCTAGTCTGCATAAGTCCATGCCAACGGGAAGGGCGGAGCCGGTCGCGGTTCCGGCAGGCAGCGGACACCGATCCGGCGGGCAGACCGCGCCGCCGGCCCATGTCTCGTCAGGAGGAATAACGATGCGAAGAACCTTGCTGTCCGGTGCACTGCTGGTCGCCTGCGGTGCGCTGTCCGCACCGGCGATGGCCGATTTCGTCACGCTGAACATGTCCGGCGCACTGGTCATGACCTCGTGCAACCCGACGCCCACCTGCCGCACCAGCGCATGGCCCGGCTCCAACCCCGGCGGCTATCTGCTGCTGAACGCTCGGCGCACCAACATCGTCGTGAACGCGGTGACGGTGGGCAAGGTGCTCGACCGGGTGTGGAAGAAGCCCTTTTCCAACACCTACGTGTTCGCCACCCGCGTCATCCTGAACGACAGCGACTGGGGCACCGGCTACCCGTTCGAAGTCGATGACATCTTCCGCTACGGCTTCTCCGGCAGCGCCTCGCTGGCGGCCGGCTGGCGCAATGCGCGGGTCAGTGACCAGGCGATCGACCAGGTCGGCCGCACCAGCGTCGGCCTGAACGAAGGCGAAAAGACCTTCGACCTCGGCGTGGTCGACTTCTTCTCGCCGCTCTTCGTCCAGATCCCGGAAGAAGGCGGCGGCGATGACGACGACGATGAGGAAGAGGTCGCCGGCGGCGAGGACGAGGACGAAACCCTCGACACCGGCTCGCCCGGCAAGGTGCGCACCGCCTGGTACTACGTCCGCACCACCGCCAGCGGCTACCAGCTGAACGCCAACGCGATCCGGCTGTGGAACGCCGGCGAAAGCGAGGGTCAGGAGCAGACCTCGCTGTGGTTCAGCGGCTTCGTGCCGACCCACTGAGCGCAGATCGCAGCCGGCGGCATTGCCGTCGGCCTCCATCGCAACAGAAATCAGCGTATCGGGGCCATCCGGTTCCCGTTTCAACAGCCTGTCCACTCAAGGAGAGCACCATGAAACATCGCCTGATCTGCGCCGCCGGCGCACTCGCCCTGGCCGGCGTCGCCGCCCCCTCGCACGCCGCCTTCGTGTCGCTGCCATCGACCGGCACCATCATGCAGGTGTGCGGCGACAGCGGCACCGGCAACTCGACCAGCGTCGCCTGCGGTGCTGGCTCGGTGTCCACCGCGACCTCCGGCTTCAGTCTGCTCACCAGCACCACGCGCACGCTGACCGCCGGCACCACGACGGTCGGCAGCCTGTCCGACCGTGTGTACGGCGACGGCGCCGGCACCTACATCTTCGGCATGCGGCTGGACATGAATGCCAGCGTGTGGGATTCGACTGGCTTCAGCTTCGAAGTGAACGACGCCTTCCGCAGCGGCTTTGCCAGCGCGACGAGCGTGCAGGGCGGCTATTCCAAGGTCGATATCACCGGGCCGGTCACAGACGAATACGCGCGCTCGATCGGCCGCTCGGCCGAAGGCATGAACGAGCCCGGCATCGGTACCTACGACGCCGACTGGGTGCGCTTCGAGACCGACGTAAACGTGGACGACCCGGATGGCAGCAGCCCGGGCACCTCGGCCTGGTACTGGGTCAAGATCACCGGCGCCAACGGCTGGACGACGGGCGAAGAAGCCATCCGCCTGCTGGAAGGCGGCGAGGAAGACCAGACTGAGTACTCGATCTTAGTGTCGGGCTATGTGCCGACCTATGCCAGCGCCCGCCTCGCGGCGTCGGCACTGGCGCCGGTGCCGGAGCCGTCCGAGTACGCAATGTTCCTGGCCGGCCTCGGCGTCCTCGGCTTCGCTGCACGCCGTCGCATGCGCTGAGCGCAACGTCCGGTCGCCGCGCCCGCCGCGGCGGCGGCCGGTTTTTTGCTTTGCAGCCACACGCCCTTCGCACACTCAACCCGAGGCCACGATGTACCGATCCCTGCTGCATGCGCTCGCTCTCTCCGCCGCCCTGTTGCTGGCGGCGCCTTCGTACGCCCTCAACGGCGGCAGCCCTACGAACGCCTTCAGCCACCTTGGCACGGTCGGCAGCAACGGCCTGGACGGCATCCTGATCGCGCCGAACTGGGTGCTGACCGCGGCCCATGTCGCGCACAGCGGCACCACCTTCCAGTCAGCCTACGGCAGCGCCACCATCGACGCCGCCTACGTCGCGCCCGGCGCCGCCTTCCCGAGCCATGACATCGCCCTGCTCCACCTCGACACACCGCTCGACGCCCCGCTCTTCCCGACCCTCAACGCGACCGTGATCGACTTCGCCGCCGCACCGGCCGGTGCCGAGGCGACGGCGGTGGTTGCGGCGCGCAGCGGACAGAACAGCCTTGCCTACACCACGCTGGTCGATGCCTTCGAAACTGCTGTCGACGACGACGGTGCGCAATTGACCGTCTGGTATATCGCAGTCGGCCCCGCCTCCAACGGCAACGTGCTGCTGCAGGGCGGCGACAGCGGCGGTTCGCTGTTCGCCGGCCAGGCCGACGACAGCAGCGGCCTGCTGATCGGCATCGCCTCCGCCAGCGACGGGCAGCTTTCCTATTTCGTGCAGCCCGGCGCCTACCGCGCATGGCTGGACAGCACGATGGCGACCGCCGGCCAGAGCGCCCTCTGGAGTGCCAGCCCGGTGCCCGAACCGGCGCCCGCACTGCTCTGGCTGGGCGCCCTGCCACTGCTGATCGCCAGCGCGCGACAACACCGGCGCTGAGTACACGACGGTCAGCAGAGGTGGTTGTGATCGACCACCCTGCATGACATCAACCACCGCCGGCAAGGCTCCATACGCACGGAGCATTCGGCCACTGCGCGCCGGGCCGCGTCGCACAGCGCAACGGTGATTCGCTCCCGCGGAAGGAACGGAATTTGCGTTGTGCCGCATGAAGTCATGACTGCGCGCAGCCACCCCTTGCGCGGCACACGTATCCAACAAACAGGAGGACAGACCTTGAACAACTTCCGCAGACTGGCACTTGCGCTCGCATTAGGATCGACCTTCGGCAGCGCCCACGCCTACGTGAACATCGTGTTCGATTACAGCTACGACAGCAGCGGCTTCTTCACCGCCGACCGCAGGGCGACGCTGGAGCAGGCCGCACAGGCCTTCGAGACACGGGTGTTCGACGACCTGACAGCCATCTCCTCGACCCCGGGTGGCAATGGCGTCGTACTTAATCTGGGCCCCCTCGGTAGCTCGAACGTCGGACAGCAGGTCACGAACGCCAACATCGCCGCGAAGGAGCTCCGCATCTACGTCGGCAGCAACAGCAATGGCGGTCTGAACTATGAAGAGAAGATTCCCGTATCGGCCGTATCAGGTGGCATGGGCCTCACGCCGACGACCACCGACATGGGCTATGGCAACGCCGCCTTCTCGCGCGGTCAGACGGGCTGGCCGGACAGCGAATCCGGTACCTGGGGCGGCACGCTGAACTACAGCAGCAATGTCAGCTGGTACGCCGACACCGACGTCAGCACGACCGAATCCTTCGCCGGGCAATGGGATCTCTACACGGTGACGCTGAAAGGGCTGGTCAGCATCCTGGGCGCCGCCGACGACGGCATCGACACCGGCTGGCTGTCGCTGATCAATGGCGTCGGCAACTTCAACGGCGCAAAGGCAAAGGCCGAATACGACGTGCGCAACAGTCGCGGCATTCTGCAAGCGGTGCCGCTGGAGGAGGTCTTCTCCGCCAGCACCCGCCTCCAGGCGAATATCCAGGGCGAGCTGGACGACGGCAGCATGCAACTGGCGCTGCTGGCCTGGGGGCTGTCCATGGGCGAGCGACGCCATATGACGGAACTGGACTACGCCATCCTCGACGACATCGGCTGGGACGTCACCGGCTTCACCGAAATGCCCAACACGCCGCCGGTGCCGGAACCGCAGACCTGGGCCATGCTGGCTGCCGGTCTCGGCCTGATCGGCCTGCAGGCGCGGAAGAAGATGCACGGCTGATCGCGCCGTCGCGTAACGAAGGGCTCCGCCAGGGCGGAGCCCTTTTCATTTCCGGGCCTGCGGCCGGCGCCGTTCAGTCCTCGACCGCGCCGCGCAAGCCGTGTTTTTCGATGCGATAGCGCAAGGTCATCCGGCTCACGCCGAGCCGACGCGCGGCCTCCGACACATTGCCGCGCACGCGGTCGAGCGTGCGTTCGATCAGCCAGCGCTCTGCCTCGTCCAGCGTCATCGACGCGAAGGGCACCGCGGCGGCCTCGGCGCCGGCGGCGCCGACCGACGGCAGGCCGAGGTCGGCCGCGCCGATATCCCGTCCCTGGCACAGCAGCACAGCACGCTCGATCAGGTGCTTCAGTTCGCGCACATTGCCCGGCCAGTGGTAGCGCTGCAGCGCCGCCAGCGCGACCGGGTCGAAGCCAGGCTGGTCGAGCGCGTAGCGGCGCGCCGTCTGTGCGGCGAAGTGACGGGCCAGCAGCGTCACGTCGTTGCCGCGCTCGCGCAGCGGCGGCATGGTCAGCGTAACCACGTTGAGCCGGTAGTAGAGGTCGGCGCGGAACTGCCCGGCGGCGATCATCGCCGGCAGGTCGCGGTTGGTGCCGGCGACGAAGCGCGCGGCAATCGGCCGCTCGCGCACCGAACCAACGCGCCGCACGACGCGTCGCTCGATCACGTTGAGCAGCTTGGCCTGCATGTCCAGCGGCAGTTCGCCGATCTCGTCGAGGAAGGCGGTGCCGCCCTCGGCCGCTTCGAGCAGACCGGCGCGCGCGCCCTGGGCACCGGTGTAGGCGCCCTTCTCGTGGCCGAACAATTCGGCTTCGATCAGTTCGCGCGGCAGCGAGGCGCAGTCGATCTGCACGAAGGGACGGTCCTGCAGCGGCCCGGCGCGATGCAGCAGGCGCGCCGCGACGTCCTTGCCGGTACCGGTTTCGCCGACGATGAGCACGGTGGGCGGCGGTGCGAAGCTGCTGCCGGTCAGGCCGGCCAGCGCCACCACCTGTTCGCGCGCCGCCCGCATGGCCGGGCTGTCGCCGAGCAGCAGCGCGTTCTCGCTGACCTGGCTGTGATGGCTTTCGCGGCTGCGCGAGTAATCCACCTTCTGCCGCAGGCCGGCGGTGCGCAGCACGCGCTCGACCACCAGTTGCAGCTCTTCCAGATCGACCGGCTTCTTCAGATAGTCGGCCGCCCCCAGCTTCATCGCCCTGACCGCGTCCTCGACTTCGCCGTAGGCGGTCAGCACGACCACCGGCGCAGCACGATTGTCGGCATTCAGTTCGGCCAGCAGGTCGAGGCCGTGGCCGTCCGGCAGACGCAGGTCGAGCAGTACCACGTCGGGCGCAAAGCCGCCCAGCGCCTCGCGCGCCTGCAGCAGCGTCGTCGCGTGCTGGCAGGCGTAGCCGGCGCTGCCGAGCCGGCGCGTCACCGCGCGCGCAAACAGCGCCTCGTCCTCGACCAGCAGCAGGCGCGCCGCGCTGGGCGGCGCCGGCGGCAAGGTTTCGTCGACGTCAATCGTTCCAGGGTTCGACAACATGCGCTTCCTTCGATGGCAGCACCATGACCGCTTCGGTGCCGGGGTCGTGATGGATGAATTCGAGCCGGCCGCCATGCACGTCGCACACCTTGGCGGCGAACGGAATGCCCAGGCCGCTGCCCTGCAGCTTGGTGGTGGCAACCGGCCGCAGCCCGCGCAACGCCGGACTGCCGTTCATGCCGCTGCCGTGGTCGCGTACCGACAGCGACACCTGGCCGCCAACGCTGGCGTGCCGCAGCACGATTTCGCCACCCGGCGACGACGCCTCGATGGCATTGATCAGCAGGCCGAGCAGCGCCTGTTCCATCAGCTGGGCATCCAGCTCGACCATGCCGCCCTCGCCCCAGCCGATGCGCCGCAGCCGGATTTCCCGTGCCTCCATGCGGTCGCGCGCCAGCTGGGCGACGGTGTCGAACAGCGCCGTCACCTGCAGCGGCACGCGCTGCGGCTGCAACGGATGCAGGTAGGACAGCAGTGAATAGGTCCACCCATCCAGGCGGTCGGCGGCGGCAATGATGCCTGCCAGCCCTTCCCTTACGTCGGCCGGCAGCGCCGCGTCGTCGATCACCTGCGCGGTGGCCCGTATGCTGGCCAGCGGATTGCGGATGTTGTGCGCCACCACCGGCACCAGCGCGCCAAGCGTGGCCTGCTTCTCGGCACACAGCAGCGCTTCGCGGCTGGCCGCCAGATCGGCCGCCATCGAATTGATCGCGTGCGACAGCCTGACCAGTTCGGCCGCACCGCGCTCCGGCACCCGGTGCTGCAGCTGCCCGCGACTGATGTTGCGGGTGGCCTCCATGATGGCGGCAAGCGGCTCGGCCACGGCGCTGCGCAGATAGCGCCGGAACACGATGAAGATGACGGTGGCCAGCAGCAGCGGCAAGGCGAGCAGCCAGGGCACCACCGCCTGCAGCACGCCGAGCCGGCGATCGACCGCGCGACGCTGTTGCTGCAGCTGGCTTTCGAACTCGCCAAGCCGCTGTTCGAAATCGTGGAAGGCGCCACGCTCCAGCTGCAGGTCGAGCCAGCTGCTCTCGGCACGCGCCGCGTCGGGCGACGCGCGCAGCAGCACTTCGCCGTAACCGCGCACGCCCTCGTAAGCCAGACGCAGCGCGTCGACGACTGTCCGTTCTTCAGGCTGTCGCACCTGCCGATAGACGAGATCGAAGTGGCGATCGATGTCGTCGGCGTAATGCGCGAACTCAACCGCCGCGCCGACATCGCCGAGAAAGGCGTGGTCGAACACCTCCTTGATCTGACGGTAGAGGCTGCCGCGCATCTCCAGTACCTCCGCGCTCATTCCGGCCAGCCGGTCGCGTTCGCCGGCGGCGTCCTGCCACAGCTGCAGTCCGCCCCAGCCCATTGCGCCGGAAAACAGCAGCAGGCCGAGATAGAACGCGGCGTAACGCAGCTGCAGTCTTTTCAGGGAATGCGCTTCACCGACGAAATGGCTGGCCAAGGCCCGGACACGCCTCATGGTTGGTCGGCGAAGACAGTGCAAGAAGCACGCCCGGAACCACACGGCGTGCGGCGATCGACGGCGACCGGCGCCGCCGTCACCCGCGGCGGCAGCGCGCGGACACCACATGACGTTGGCGAGACCTCGCTGACGCGGCCGACAGGCACCGCGAGGACGACGTCACCCGCGGAGAAACCACCCGAGGTACACAGCCGGATGGCTGATTGAAACCAGATCGTGTCATATCAACCACCATGAGAAACCGTCTGTCATGGTGGACCGACACCTCGCGGCGCGCCCGGGAAACACACCTGCATTACCGGTGAGCACCACCTTGAGCAGGTGACGTCGGCATCTGCGATGGCAAGGGATGCGTCGGCGACGACCGGGCAAACGCGCGCGCGAATTCGCGCATGGCCGGTCAAGGCGGCGCTGGCGCCCGACGCAAGCCTCCGGAACCGGAAACCGTAAACGAAAAAAGCGCCTGGAAGAATAACCAGGCGCTTGATTCGAAAGGACTTTTCAGTGGCGGAGAGGGCGGGATTCGAACCCGCGTTAGGTTTTCACCTAAACACGCTTTCCAGGCGTGCGACTTAAACCACTCATCCACCTCTCCGCGAA
>Ga0123388_1110259_pt1 | contig 10746 bp, 9 predicted proteins | sample T0HHNO3metaT_FD_89916 | JGI IMG/M metagenome (GOLD analysis project Ga0123388, IMG submission 89916) | Methane-oxidizing artificial microbial communities from Washington, USA to study methane cycling - T0-HHNO3 metaT (Metagenome... | ecosystem: Engineered > Modeled > Simulated communities...
GCCCTTTTCAACTTTGCCTATTACTCGTTCTTGGCCGTAGGTTGCGGTGTAGGTTTTGCACCTAATCCCGCTGAGCCAGAATCGCGCGGTGGATTAGCTTTGCTTTGTGTTGGCTTTGGAGGACGCACTGCAATTCCCGCCATAATGTCATTAATTTGGTCAGCATCAATCGTTTCATATTCCATTAAAGCAGCTGTCATCGCTTCCACTTTATCGCGATTATCTTCTAACAACTTACGTGCAATACCGTATTGCTCATCCAAAATACGACGAATTTCTGCATCAACTTTCTGCTGCGTAGCCTCAGAAACCGTTTTTGAACTCATGCTACCAAAGAAAGAGTCTTGCTCATCACCTGCGTACACCATAATACCAAGCGCATCACTCATACCGTACTTAGTTACCATAGAGCGTGCTAGTTTAGTCGCACGTTCAAAGTCGTTTGAGGCGCCAGTAGACATTTGATGCATGAAGATTTCTTCAGCAATACGACCGCCAAATAAAATAGAAATCTCTTCCAACATTTTATCTTTATAGTTACTGATGCGGTCAAACTCTGGCAATTGCCATGTTAAGCCTAATGCCCAACCACGCGGCATAATCGTTACTTTATGTACAGGGTCTGCTTTAGGTAATAATTTAGCCACTACCGCATGACCAGACTCATGATAAGCAGTATTACGACGCTCCTCTTCACGCATCACCATAGACTTACGCTCTGGACCCATAAAGATTTTATCTTTAGCGTCTTCAAAATCTTGCATATCTACAGTACGTTTGTTGCGGCGTGCAGCAAATAAGGCCGCTTCATTCACTAAGTTTGCTAAATCTGCACCTGAGAAGCCTGGCGTACCACGCGCTAAAATGTCTGCTTTCACATCCACATCAATTGGCACTTTACGCATATGCACCATCAAAATTTGCTCACGACCTTTAATATCAGGCAATGACACCATCACTTGACGGTCGAAACGACCCGGACGTAACAAGGCTTTATCTAGCACATCTGCACGGTTAGTCGCGGCAATCACAATCACGCCAGAGTTACCTTCAAAGCCATCCATTTCAACCAATAATTGGTTTAATGTTTGTTCGCGCTCATCATTACCACCACCTGTGCCAGATCCACGGCTACGGCCTACCGCATCAATCTCATCAATGAAGATGATGCATGGTGAGTTTTTCTTCGCGTTCTCAAACATATCGCGCACGCGAGATGCACCAACACCCACAAACATCTCTACGAAGTCAGAACCTGAAATAGTGAAGAACGGTACTTTTGCTTCACCCGCAATCGCACGAGCAAGCAAAGTTTTACCCGTTCCTGGAGGGCCAACCATGAGTACACCACGTGGGATACGACCACCTAGTTTTTGGAATTTAGTTGGGTCACGTAAAAATTCTACAATTTCAGTGACTTCCTCTTTGGCTTCATCACAACCTGCAACATCAGCAAATGTTGTGGTGTTATTAGTTTCATCTAATTGGCGCGCCTTGCTTTTTCCAAAGGAGAATGGACCACCGCCTTTGCCGCCGCCTTGCATTTGGCGCATAAAGAAAATCCAAACGCCAATTAACAATATCATTGGGAACCATGAGACAAAAATGCTCATCAATAATGATTGTTCTTCATCTGGCTTAGCTTCAACAGTGACATTATTTTTCAATAAGTCAGAAACTAACCAAGGGTCAGAAGGTGCAAAGGTGTTGAATTTTTTACCATCGTGCGTTGTGCCGTGCAATACGCGTCCGTCAATTTGCACTTTATCAATTTGACCATTTTTCACTTGTTGAATAAATTGTGAGTACACAACTTGGCTATCTGCGCCATTTTTAACGCCAGACACGTTGAAAATCGCCAGCAACACCATGGCAATCGCTAACCAAATGGCAATATTCTTAAATATATTGTTCAAAATATCGTTCCTTTTTTTGAAAGGGAATTATCTTATGTAGCTAATTCACTACTTTATGACTACTTGTTTAATTCACTACTTGCTAATTTTATAGTTACTATATTACGCTTTTTACAAAAATTGTCTTTAGGATTAACCATAAAATAGCGCTCTTGATTATGGTTTACGCCCTAGTCCTAACAAATACACTTCGCTACTTCTGCCACGGGACGCTTTGGGTTTACGCGTCACGACTTTATCAAAGATCGTCCGCATATTTTTTACAATGTCGTCAAAACCTTCGCCTATAAATACCTTGACCAAAAAATTGCCACTTGGTTTCAGCCATTCTTTACTAAACTCTAAGGCCAACTCAGTTAAATATGCTGCGCCAGCCTGGTCAACAATAGTTATACCTGACATATTGGGTGCCATATCGGCAATTACAAGGTCTACTTGCTTGCCATTTAAACTTTTTTCCAATATTTCGAGTATGGTTTCTTCACGAAAATCGCCTTGAATAAACTCCACACCTTTAATTGGCTCCATTTCCAGCAAATCTAAAGCAATAATACGTCCCTGACCCTTTAATCGCTGAACGGCTACTTGCGACCAACTGCCTGGGGTTGAGCCTAAGTCTACGATAGTCATACCCGGCTTAATCAGCTTGTCTTTATCGTCTATCTCTGTAAGCTTATAGGCTGCGCGCGCTCTATAGCCTTCTTTTTGCGCACGTTTTACAAATTCATCATTGATATGTTCGTGCATCCAAGCTTTGCTGGAAGGTTTTAGTTTCATCTGTTAAACTGCTCGCCTATATAAATCAATAAGATAACTCAAGAAGACATACCGCCGTGAACTCAAAACAAATTAGCTACTTACGTGGCCTTGCACACAATTTAAATCCAGTTGTTATGATAAGTAATAAAGGCTTATCAGAGGCTGTTTTAAAAGAAATTAACCTGAACTTAGATGCACATGAACTGATTAAGATTAAAGTTGCGGGTGATGATAGAGAATTACGTGCCCAATTGTTGGTAGATATTTGCGCACAAACTAACGCAATTGTAGTACATCACATTGGAAAACAATTAGTGGTTTATAGAAAATCAGCTACTAAGCCAAAAATTGTTGTTCCAACAAAATAGTGCTTGATATAGAAGCGTTTTTGAATCGCTTCTATATAGTCACTTAACTTCAAAACTAGCTATTTTTTCACAACCACCACAAAACCTAACAAGCATTGCACCACATAAGCAATGCTTGCCACGCCGTGCCAAGCTTTAAATCGATTAGCAAACACGCTTTGCATCACGTCTGCAGGAAAGGCATCCGCCTTTAGCTGCGCCAATATCGGTTGAATACCAAAATGCCCAGCCAGTACTAACAACAACATCACAAACAATGCCCAAAAGTAGGACTGTTTCAGCGCCTGTGTACCATGACCTAGCAAACGGTGAATCAGCAGATAAAATGCTGAGAACAAACCTAAGTAAGACACATAGGTAAAAAATTGCCCCGCCAGCTGACCTGCTAATTGATGATCTTCCAGAGTGTGAAATAGCGAATATGCAACTGCGCCCGTTGTCCACAACGCGCCGACCCAGAAAGTGATCAGTATCAAACTAAATTTATCTAGCCAATGATTTGTCATTAGATATATTGCACTTCTAGAATTTCATATTCTTTAACGCCACCGGGTGCCATCACTTCGGCGACATCGCCTTCTGACTTACCGATTAAACCACGTGAAATCGGTGAACTCACTGAAATTTTACCATTTTTAATATCGGCTTCATCGTCACCAACAATTTGATAGGTGATGATGCTACCGCTATCTAAATCTTCGATTCTAACGGTTGAGCCAAATACACAGCGGCCATCAGCATGCAGCGTTGATGGATCAATAATCATGGCATTTGAAAGCTTAGCTTCAACTTCAGCAATGCGACCTTCAATAAAGCTTTGGCGTTCTTTAGCCGCCTCGTATTCAGCGTTTTCAGATAGATCGCCCTGCGCACGCGCTTCTGCAATGGCCTGAATGACCCATGGTCGATCTACGCTGCGCAAGCGCAAAAGCTCCTCTTTTAGTTGCTCTGCGCCTTTAACGGTAACGGGTATTTGGGTAACTGCCATATTGCTAAACCTTATCTAAAATCTATTAAGCTAAAAAAATAAACCACACTCATACAGAGTGTGGCTTTTAAAACACACACTAAAAAATTAAGTGTGGTTATGAATTAAAAATCTAGTGTATTTTAAGAAAGCTTTTTATGCAAGTCTTGAAGTGACTCAACCGTCAATTCTTGCATATGCGCCATACCTACACATGCTGCTTTAGCACCAGCCAGCGTTGTGTAGTAAGTCACTTTATTTTGCAACGCGCTACGACGAATTTCGTAAGAATCAACAACTGCACGCTTGTCTTCAGTCACGTTCACAATAAAGCTAATGTCGCCATTTTTAATCATATCGACAATATGCGGACGACCTTCTGCCACTTTATTCACTGAAGCTACTTTTAGACCATTAGCCGTCAATGCAGTTGCTGTGCCTTTAGTCGCGACCAACTCAAAACCTAAATCATGCAAGGCATGGGCAATTTCAACTACTTTATTGTAATCTTCTTTACGCACACTAATAAATGCTCTGCCGCCTTCAGGCAGCTTAGTAGAAGCACCAAGCTGTGACTTGAGGAAAGCTTCTGCAAATGTTGCACCAACGCCCATCACTTCACCTGTAGACTTCATTTCTGGACCTAAGATAGTATCTACGCCCGGGAACTTAATGAACGGGAATACCGCTTCTTTAACTGAATAGAATGGAGGAACAATCTCGCGCGTCACGCCTTGCGCTTTAAGTGAAGTTCCGATCATGCAGCGCGCAGCCACTTTAGCCAATTGCAAACCACAGGCTTTAGAAACAAACGGCACTGTGCGTGATGCACGTGGATTTACTTCTAACACAAAGACTGTTTTACCTTGAATAGCAAACTGCACATTCATTAAACCTACTACACCCAAGGCACGTGCCATTTGTTTAGTTTGGTCACGCAACTCATCTTGCAGTTTTGCTGATAAGCTAAACGGTGGTAATGAGCATGCTGAGTCGCCAGAATGCACGCCAGCTTGTTCAACGTGCTCCATAATGCCGCCGATAATCACGTCACCCGTGTTATCACAAAGTGCGTCCACATCGACTTCTAGCGCATCATTCAAGAATCTGTCTAACAATACAGGTGATTCATTCGACACTTTTACCGCTTCACGCATATAACGCTCGAGCTGTGATTGCTCTTGCACAATCTCCATCGCACGACCACCCAACACATAAGAAGGACGAACAACGAGCGGATAACCAATTTCCAAAGCCAAACGAATCGCTTCATCGGGCGTTCTCGCAGTGCGGTTTGGCGGTTGTTTTAAACCAAGCTCTTGCAACATTTTTTGGAAGCGTTCGCGATCTTCTGCCATATCAATTGCATCTGGCGTTGTACCAATGATAGGCACACCCGCCTTTTCTAAATCACGTGCTAATTTTAGTGGCGTTTGACCACCGTATTGCACAATCACGCCTACTGGTTTTTCTAAGGCTACGATTTCAAGCACGTCTTCCAACGTCACTGGCTCAAAATACAAGCGGTCTGACGTATCGTAATCTGTAGAAACAGTTTCAGGGTTACAGTTCACCATGATGGTTTCGTAGCCGTCTTCACGCATCGCAAATGCCGCATGAACACAGCAATAATCGAACTCAATACCTTGACCAATACGATTAGGACCACCGCCCAAAATCATAATTTTCTTCTTATTAGTTGGCGCGGCTTCACACTCTTCTTCGTATGTTGAATACATATAAGCAGTGTTGGTCGAAAACTCAGCTGCACAAGTATCTACGCGTTTGTAAACAGGGCGCACTTGCAAAGCTTGTCTGTAAGCACGCACAGCGTGTTGGTCTGTATTGAGCAATGTTGCCAAGCGTCTGTCAGAAAAGCCACTGCGTTTTAATTTCAGCAAGGCTTGTTTATCTAAATCAGCAATCTGCTTGCCTTTTAGCGCTTGTTCTCTATCGATTAAATCTTTGATTTGAACTAGGAACCAATGGTCAATTTTTGAAATATTGAACACTTGTTCAACGCTCATGCCCATTCTAAAGGCATCGCCAACATACCAAATACGCTCAGGGCCAGGTACCCCCATCTCTTTGGTAATGGTATCTAAATCTGTGGTTTTTTCATCCAAGCCATCAACGCCGACTTCAAGTCCGCGCAAGGCTTTTTGGAATGACTCTTGGAAAGTGCGACCTATTGCCATCACTTCGCCCACTGACTTCATCTGCGTAGTTAAACGTGAATCTGCTTGTGGGAATTTTTCAAATGCAAAACGAGGAATCTTTGTGACAACATAGTCAATTGATGGCTCGAATGATGCTGGCGTTGCACCACCAGTAATTTCATTGCGTAACTCATCTAAAGTGAAACCTACCGCTAATTTTGCTGCCACTTTCGCGATTGGGAAACCCGTTGCTTTTGAAGCCAATGCTGATGAACGCGATACACGCGGGTTCATCTCAATCACAATCATACGGCCATCATCAGGATTGATTGCAAACTGTACGTTTGAACCACCAGTATCAACGCCAATTTCACGCAACACGGCAAGTGAGGCGTTACGCATGATTTGATACTCTTTATCACTCAGCGTTTGCGCAGGCGCTACGGTGATTGAGTCACCTGTATGCACGCCCATAGGGTCTAAGTTTTCAATTGAGCAAATGATGATGCAGTTATCCGCAGAGTCGCGCACCACTTCCATCTCATACTCTTTCCAACCTAATAGCGACTCTTCAATCAATAGCTCATTGGTTGGCGAGGCATCAAGACCGCGTTCGCAAATGGAAATAAACTCTTCACGATTGTAAGCGATACCACCACCGCTGCCACCCATGGTGAATGATGGGCGAATAATCGTCGGATAACCAATGCTGGCTTGCACTTGCAAGGCCTCTTCCATGCTATGTGCTACAGCAGAACGCGCTGAACCCAAGCCAATTTTAGTCATGGCTTCTTTAAATTTTTGACGATCTTCCGCTTTATCAATCGCTTCTTTTGAAGCGCCAATTAACTCAACTTTGTATTTTGCCAATACACCATGTTTATCTAAATCTAGCGCGCAATTCAGCGCGGTTTGGCCGCCCATCGTTGGCAACAAAGCATCTGGACGTTCTTTAGCAATGATTTTCTCAACCACTTGCCAAGTCACAGGCTCGATATAAGTTGCATCGGCCATTTCTGGATCGGTCATGATGGTCGCTGGATTAGAGTTCACCAAAATCACGCGATAACCTTCTTCACGAAGCGCTTTACATGCCTGCGCGCCAGAATAGTCAAACTCGCAAGCTTGCCCAATCACAATTGGACCCGCGCCGATGATTAGAATAGATTTAATGTCTGTACGTTTTGCCATTCAATTTAACTTTATAAATATTTAATTTTTTAAAACTACTATTTAACGCGCCCGGCGCGCAACATTTTGTAGCCAATATAGAACAAAAACGCTGATGGCAAAAACATCCACCAAGCTTTAAAGGGATTAAGTATGATTGAAACAATAATACCTAGAAGCCCTAAAAAACACGCAATCAATGCGTATATGTAATCAGCAACCACATGTCCCAACTCAATCACGTGATAAATCTTATCTACAATTGACCGCGTACTCTCAGGCAGTTTTTCCCGATTTTCTGCTTTAATCTGCTGGAAGCGATCTAGCCACTGCATTGGGCTGTACCACTTCACTTCAACCTTGCCACTCTGCGCCACCGACTCTTGTCGCGCAACTTTATAAATTACAATGAATAAAAATAATCCAACAATCCACCAATAGTACTGTGTTAGCCAAAGCTGCCAATCTTTTGGCAGTTTACCAAACCAAACACTCAACCACTTGCTTAGCTCAATAAACTCCATTTAAAGCTTTTACTTTCTTGCACCTTGCTTTTGCGCTTCCATAGACTGCACAAATTTATCAAACAAGTAGCTCATCTCGGTTGGACCTGGGCTTGCTTCTGGGTGACCTTGAAAGCTAAATGCAGGTTTGTCTGTACGCGCAATGCCCTGCAAGCTACCGTCAAACAATGAAACATGCGTGGTTTTGATATTAGCAGGTAAGTTGGTTGCATCTACCGCAAAACCATGGTTTTGGCTGGTAATGTACACACGCTTAGATTCAACATCTTGCACAGGATGGTTTGCACCGTGGTGACCAAATTTCATTTTGTGCGTTTTAGCATTGCTCGCCAACGCCAACAACTGATGACCTAAACAAATACCAAATGTTGGAACACCAGTGTCGACGATGGTTTTAATTGCAGAAATAGCATAATCACATGGCGCTGGATCACCTGGGCCATTTGAAAGAAACACACCATCTGGCTTATATGCCAAGGCTTCCGCTGCTGAAGTTTGCGCAGGTAGCACCGTCACTTTACAGCCACGAGAAACTAGCATACGTAAAATATTGCGTTTAACACCGTAGTCGTAAGCTACTACGTGGAATTTTGGAGTAGCCGCATAAGTAAAACCTTTACCTAGCTTCCATTCGCCTTCGGTAAACTCATAAGGCTTATCGCAACTCACCACTTTAGCTAAATCCATACCAGACAAGCCCGGGAAACCTGAAATCGCAGCTTGCGCCAATGCAATCGCTTTTGCTTCATCTGCCTCGCCAGCTATTACTGCACCCGTTTGCGCACCTTTTTCGCGCAATATTCTAGTCAACTTGCGAGTATCAATATCGGCAATCGCCACGACATTGTTAGCACTTAAATACTCTGAAAGTGACTGCGTATTTCTAAAGTTACTATACGTGAGTGGCAAGTCGCGAATAATCAAACCGCTTGCATATACTTGACCAGACTCTACGTCTTCAAGATTCACACCATAATTACCGATATGCGGATAAGTAAGTGTTACGATTTGTTTGGTGTAAGATGGATCTGTGAGAATCTCTTGGTAGCCAGTCATTGAGGTGTTGAATACAACTTCACCTACTGTTTGGCCAGAAGCACCGATTGATGTTCCACGAAACACAGTTCCATCTGCAAGTACTAGTATGGCGGGCAGGTTTTGTGACACGGTAACTCCTTGGATTAAAACATTAATTAATTTTTTAGTGCTAAGTTCATCATAGTATTCATTATGAACAAATGGCAGATACGCAAAACGGGAGGAGCTTTATACTCTTCCCGTTTCAGAATTAACGAATTATACCGACAAGCGGCCTGCTTTTCAACTTTTGATTGTAACTTGATTGTAAAAAGCCGCTTAGAATTTTAAAGTAGAAGTAAATAAAATACGTTAAAGGTTAGCTATGAACAAATCGATTTCCCAACTTATCACTGAAAACCACATCCACGAAATTGAGTGCGTGATACCCGATATGACAGGCATAGCACGCGGCAAAATCCTGCCTAAAGATTTATTTTTAAGTGCTGGCGAAATGCGTTTACCTAAAAGCGTGTTGTTGAATACTGTGAATGGTCAGCAACCTGATAACGGGCCTTATGTGGGCGATACCGACCCCGATATGATCTGCAAGCCAGACATTTCAACCTTTAGAGTTGTGCCTTGGGCTGCAGAGCCTGTGGCCGTGATTATTCACGACTGTTTGGAATGGGATGGCACACCAGTAGCACTTTCGCCGCGCGCCGTGCTACGCCGTGTGATTGATCTTTATACTAAGCGTGGCTGGCGTCCAGTGGTGGCGCCGGAAATGGAGTTTTTTCTTGTAGCTCGCCAACAAAACCCTCATGAACCTCTACAACCGCCTATTGGTCGCACAGGCAAGCCGGAAGCTGGCAGACAGAGTTATTCAATTGATGCGGTAAATGATTTTGACCCATTTTTCATGGAGCTTTCTAAATTCTGCGACGTGCACAGATTAGGCGTCGAGACTTTGATTCACGAAGCTGGTGCAGGGCAAATGGAGATCAATTTCACCCATGGTGACCCGTTAGAATTAGCTGATCGCGTGTTTTTATTCAAACGCACAGTGCGCGAAACGGCTTTGCGTCACGGCATATTTGCCACATTTATGGCAAAACCAATGGAAGCCGAGCCAGGCAGCGCGATGCATATACACCAAAGCGTCATTGATGCTGACGGCAACAATATATTTAGCAAAGCCGATGGCAGCGCTAGCCCTGAGTTTTTCCACTATATCGCGGGTTTACAAAAATATGTTCCACAAGTGATGCCTATGTTTGCACCTTATGTAAACTCATATCGCAGACTAGCGCCATTCATGTCGGCCCCTACCAATGTGCGTTGGGGTTATGACAACCGTACTTGTGGTATACGTGTACCTAACTCTGACGCAAACTCAAGGCGCGTTGAAAACCGTGTACCAGGCGTAGATGTGAACCCCTATTTAGCGATTGCCGCCACACTAGCTTGTGGTTACCAAGGAATAGTTGAAGCGCTGCAGCCAACTGAAGCGCTAACAACTAGTGCATGGAACATGGCGGATGACCTGCCACATCATTTAGAAGATGCGATTGAATTGCTGCGTAACTGTGAGCCTATGCATGAGCTTTTTGGCACAAAATTTGTTGATGCGTTCTGCGCGGTTAAAGAGTTGGAATATGGCACTTACAACCGCGTGATTAGCTCGTGGGAGCGTGAGCATTTATTGTTACTGGTATAAATCTATAATGAGCATGACAGTTGGATTAGATTTCGCTCGACGTTAATATATCGTCGGCATAAACAACAAACATATTGCGGCCAAGGCGCTTAGCTGAGTACATCGCTTCATCAGCACACTTCAATAAATTTGCTGGGGTAGCGCCA
>Ga0123388_1056922_pt1 | contig 10731 bp, 8 predicted proteins | sample T0HHNO3metaT_FD_89916 | JGI IMG/M metagenome (GOLD analysis project Ga0123388, IMG submission 89916) | Methane-oxidizing artificial microbial communities from Washington, USA to study methane cycling - T0-HHNO3 metaT (Metagenome... | ecosystem: Engineered > Modeled > Simulated communities...
AAGAGATCGGTCGGGTAAACGCGGTCGCCCACCTGCAAAATACGTTTACTGCCGTCGGCGGCAATGGCGGTAACGGTGCCGGTTGCGATTTTAACGATGCCGATTTCTTTGGCCATGCTTTGCTCCGGAGATTATTCCAAGTAAATAACGTGATTTAGTGGCCGAATAATAAGCTAATTTGAACAAGTTGACATAGTACCTTGGTTCGAAATTTGCCTAGACGAGTCGTTAGGAGCTGCACGACAACATGGAACAGCCGGCGCGCTGCTTAGCCCAATCGGGCCGTTTAGCTGCAAAACTCTGTTTATCCGGTTGTTCGGCGTAAGGGTGGCGCAACACATCGAGCAATTCCCGGACTAAAGAAAAATCGCCTTGTTCCGCCTGGTCAATAGCCAATTGCGCCAGGTAATTACGCAATACGTATTTCGGATTGACCGCATTCATTGCTGAACTGCGCTCAAGCGGTAGTCTAGCGTAGCGTTGACTGCGCAGGCGATAAATGGCGAACCAGCGGGTGGCTTGCGCCATGATGTCGTCGGTCAATGGCTCGTAGCTGGTTCGCTGCAAAAGCGCTAAAAATTGTGCCGGCGAATTGGATTCCGCACTTATATCGACATTGGCCAACTGCCGATAAAACAAGGTCATATCGGTTTCAGCGGCTTGCATTAGCTGCGTTAGTTCGTTAACCAAGCCATCGTCTTCGCTGGGTTCGAACGTTGTTAGACCCAATTTGGCGGCCATCATCGCCTGCCAGCCGGCGTCGAAGGTTTCGGTGTAAGCCAATAAGGCTTGCTGCAAACTTTCGGCACGCATAATCAAGGGATACAAAGCGTTGGCGAGTTGTACCAAATTCCAATAGGCGATTTTCGCCTGATTGCCGAACCGGTAGCGCCGGCCTTGCGCATCAGTGGTGTTGGGTGTCCAGTCCGGATCGTAATTTTCCAGCCAGCCGTAAGGACCATAATCGATGGTCAAGCCCAGTATCGACATATTGTCGGTGTTCATCACCCCGTGCACGAAACCGACCCGCTGCCAGTGCACGATCATTTCGGCCGTCTTGCGGCACACTTGTTTAAACCAATCCAGGTAGACAGGAATCGATGGCTCACCCAGCTCCGGAAAATCGGTACGAATGGTGTAATCCACCAGTTTTTTCAGCGAGTCGATGTCATCGCGCGCGGTGAATATTTGAAAACTGCCGAAGCGGGTAAACGACGGAGCCACCCGGCAGACCACTGCGCCAGGTTCCATTTGCGGATTACCGTCATAGAACATGTCGCGCACCACTTGCTTGCCGGTCAGGATTACACTCAAGGCGCGGGTGGTCGGCACACCGAGATGATGCATGGCTTCGCTGCACAAAAACTCGCGTATTGAAGAACGCAGAACCGCCAAGCCGTCGGCGCTACGCGAATACGGCGTGACGCCGGCACCTTTCAGTTGCAAGGTATAACGTTGGTTACGATTGTTAACGACTTCGCCCAAGTTGATGGCCCGGCCATCGCCGAGCTGACCGGCCCAATGGCCGAATTGATGGCCGCCGTAGCACATCGCGTACGCTTCCATGCCTTTTGCTAGCCGGCTGCCGGCGAATACTTGGCAAAAATCTTCCGATTCGCAAATCTCGGCGGATAAGCCCAAATCTTCCGCGACTTCTCTGGAATAAGCGACTAACCTGGGTTGCTGCGCCGGTGTCGGATTGGCCCTGGAATAGCACGCTGCATAAACTTGGCGCCGAAAATTGTCCGGTTCGGGATCACCTGGCAACTCGCGGATAAAACGATTGTCGAAGTTCAGATTATCGAGGGCTGAATTGTGGTTTTCGGTAGGCATGATGACATCTTATCGGTGGCTAAAAAATTTTCGAATCGCGGCTGGAACCGGCTAAGATAAGCCACTAACAGCTAGTTTATATCAATCAACTTTTCAATTAGGGAATACAAATGAACAATTTTCTTGCAAAACGCGGACCACGCGCTTTTGGCTTTAGTTCACTTCTATTAGTCGCCAGCCTTGCGACTACGCAATTGACCGGTTGCTTTACTGTCGGCCAAGAGTTTTCCCCCGTCAGAGTGCCGGAAATCAAGGTCGGCCAAACCCGTAAGCAAGATATTACCGAAATGTTCGGCACGCCTTGGCGCACCGGCATGGAAGATGGTAAGCCTACCTGGACTTACGGGATCTACAAATATGCCTTGTTCGGCGGTAACGATTCCCAGGATTTGTTGATTCGCTTCGACGCGCAAGGTGTAGTGCGGTCTTACACCTTTAGTTCTACCCGCAAATAATCGTGGTGGCCGGTGCTTGCGCGCGGCATTTTAGCGGTTTCGCTGTTATTGGCGTCAGGTAGCGGTGTAGCGAAAAAGCTTTATAAATATCAGGATGCCCAGGGTAACTGGTATTTTACGGATCAGGCCCCGGCATCTAGCCAGCCGGTAGAAGTCAGGCAATTAAAAGCCGCCAATCCTAAACGCGTTTGGCTGGAAAAAACCGCCGATGACTTGCAGCCGAGTTTTTTTGCGCTGAACGCCTATCCGGGGCCTATAGAGTTGGCAGTCGATTGGCGAGAGCGGGAAAATGTCCGCGCCAATCCGGATTTGCCGCGCCGCTTTGTCGTTGAATCCGGACAGTCCGGCAGCTTGTTTTCGCTTATTCCCAACGAGAGCGCCGGATTTTATAGCGTCAATCTGCAATATAGCTATGTGGTTGGGCGGCCGTTACCGGGCTATGTGAGCCAAACGCTTTATAAACCACCTTTGCCGGCCGGTACGCAGTTTCAAATTACCCAAGCTTTTAATGGTCCTTACAGTCATCACGATCAACAAAATCGTTATGCGGTAGACATTATGATGCCGGTTGATACACCGATTTACGCGGCTCGCGGCGGTATCGTGTTGGAAGTGGAAAACGATTACACCGGCAATGGCACCAGCCAGGCTTACGCCAGCAAGGCCAACAGCATCAGGATCTTGCATGAGGACGGCTCCATGGCCGTTTATGCGCATCTGGCGTTGGAAAAGGCTCAAGTCTCGCCAGGAATGCGGGTGGCCACCGGACAGTTGATCGGTTACTCCGGCAATACCGGCTTGACGACCGGGCCGCATTTGCATTTTGCGGTGCAGATTAATCACGGTATGGAGCTGATTTCGGTACCGTTTCAATTCGCCGATGCGGCGGGGGTGGCAGTGGAGCCAAGGCTTGGTCTGTGGCTATATGGGCCTTTGCAGGTAAACGGCAATTAGCCTTCTGCTGCGGACCTAAAAAACCGGAAACATCCGCGACCGGCGCATTTGGCTTGATACATGGCATTATCGGCGTTTTTCATCAGGGTATGTGCTTCCAAGCCGTCATCCGGATAAACGGCAATACCTACGCTGGAAGAGATATCCAGGGTGTGTTGTTGAATCACAAATGGCTGATTCAAACTAGCCAAGATGCTTTCCGCTACCAATCCGGCCGCCGATTGTCTGTCTAATTGACTGAGCAAAATCACAAACTCGTCGCCACCCAAGCGCGACACGGTATCCGTTTCGCGCTTTACGCATGCTTCCAGGCGATTCGCCACTTCCTTCAACAATAAGTCGCCGACATCGTGGCCGAAGCTGTCGTTGACCGGCTTGAATTTGTCCAGATCCAGATAGAGCAAGGCCAGCAAACCGTGCTCGCGTCTGGCCTGAGCGATAGCCTGATGTAGACGGTCGATCAGCAAGGTGCGATTGGGCAGATCGGTTAGTGCGTCAAAGTGGGCCAGATGATGAATGTGTTGCTCTATGGCTTTACGCGCCGTTATGTCCATCATCGTGCCGACATAATGAGTAATTTTGTCATCCGCGCCTTTCACGGCGCTGATGGTGAGCCATTCCGGGAATATATTGCCGTTCTTACGCCGATTCCATATTTCGCCTTGCCAGACGCCCTTGCTATCGATTGATTGCCACATCTCTGCAAAAAACAGCGCGTTGTGAATGCCGGAATTGAGTAAATTCATTTTTTGACCGACGGCTTCTTCGCTGGCGTAGCCGGTAATTTCGGTGAACGATTTATTAACCTTTAAAATCACGGCATTGGCATCGGTAATCATCATGCCCTCTTGCGATTCGAAAGCCGTAGCGGCAATCCGCAGTTCGGTGTCCAGGCGTTTACGTTCGCTAATGTTTTGCACGAAGGTAAAACTCAGTTCCAAGCCATTGTGAGCGATGTAGTGGCAGGTGAGTTCGACAGGGAAAATCGTGCCGTCCTTACGCCGATGCCGACTTTCGTGGCTGACGATTTCGCAGTCGCGCAAACGCCCCCAAATGCTCGACCAGGCACTGGCCGGAAAGTCCGGATCGAATTCCCAAGGGCTCATACCCACCAATTCGTCCCGCGAATAGCCCAAGGACAGACACGCGTAATCATTGACGTACGTCACCATGCCCCTGGGATCAAGACAGAAGAAAGCGGTCTTGCTTTTATCGACCATGGTTTTGGTCAGCCACAACTCGTTTTCGATCTTCTTTAGTTCGGTGATGTCATCGTATACCCCCAATACCCCGATGGTTTCACCCAGACTGTTCCGCAGTGGCGCTTTGGAGGTTCGCAGCAGAATCTCCCGGCCATCGGGAGTGGTTTGCGGCTCTTCGTACGCCAGCTTAGGCACATTGGATTGCATTACGAGGCGGTCATCGGCACGGTAGATTTCCGCCTGATCCCGCCAGGACAATTGGCTATCGACTTTGCCGACAATGTCTTCAGCTCTGGCCAAGCCGCAATCTCCAGCAAACTGGGAGTTACAGCCGAGATAGCGCGATTGCGGATCTTTCCAAAACACCCGCGTGGGTATGGTTTCGATCACCGACTGCAACAGGCTACGCGACTCGGCGAGCGCGTTCATTGCTGCGATGCGTTTGGAAATATCGTAGAGCAACACCAACTGCATTTTATGATCGGCTCCACCTATACGCGTGGCGGTGGCCATTGCGTGTTTGGTCAGACCGTTTTTGCAGCGGATTTTGATTTCCAGGGGCTGAAATTCAAGGTCGTCATTTTTGAAACGCTTTTGCCATTCCGCGCTGATCGTTTCACGGTAAACAGGATCGGGGAAGGCCTGTAGTTGCCATTCGGATAGGTTGGGAATATCCCGGAGCTCGTAGCCGAAGACCTTGGTAAATTCCGGGTTCAGCATTTGCAGGTTGCGCTTGTCGTCGAATAGTGCCAGCGGAATGGGCAGTGCGGTGACGATAGTACTCAACTGGGTATTATCGTCGTTCAAACTGCTCAGTTGATCTAAAAAGACAATAATCATCGCGCAGATCAACGAGGCGACAAGCAGCGATGCGACCAAGCCGGTGAGTAGGTAATCGATGCTGATTTCGCCTTTCAGCAGCAAATCCATCATCGCCACAATCGATTCGGTGAGCACTGTCGCCAGAACCACCGAAATCAGCCAAAGCTGGTATTTATTGATACGCTGTAAACGGCTGAGAAGGATGTATTTCAAACTAGGCTTTAGGTACTTATTCGGCTGAAAAGCTCGGCCATTTACGAGATTATTTGTACGCTAAAGCTTACATGCTTGTAAGCTTGTTGCAAAATTTTTCGGGAATTTTTCCTTTTTTTAGTCTATGGCTATGCAAATGGCGGTCAATGATCAGCTTTATCTCTACGCTGAGTGATGAGGATGAATAGCGCAATCAAACAAAATCCGGCCCCGGCGTAAAACGTAAATTCGGCGCCGTAGCTATCCCACAGTAAACCCGCCATGACGCTAGCCAACAGCATGGCGATGCCGCCCACCAGATTGAAAAACCCGTAAGCGGTGCCGCGCAGGTCGGCCGGCGCAGTGTCCGCGACCATTTTTGCCAGCAAGCCTTGGGTCATGCCCATGTGTACCCCCCAAAGTCCCACGCCGGCCAGCACGATTCGCCAGTCGGCGCTACTAGCCAGCACCAAGTCGGCGGCGATTAGCACGACCAGTCCCCAGCCCAGCAATTTGCGATGCGATACGCTGTCGGACAGGCGGCCGAATGGGTAGGCCGTGGCCGAATAAACGATATTCATCGCCACCATTGCCAAGGGTAACAGCGCAATTGGAATACCGCTTTGTTGTGCGCGCAGCACCAAAAATGCCTCGCTGAAACGCGCCAGCGTGAATACCGCGCCGATAATCACTACCCGCCAATAGCCGGCATGCAAGCGTTGCAGATTGGCGCGTTTTATCGGATTACCGTGTTGCGAACGCTGTATATGCTTGGGTTCCCGCACGCCAAACAGCAACATCATGACCGATAACAGGCCAGGAATAACCGCCACCCAAAATACCTCCCGAAAATCATTAGCCCACAGCAGCATTAGCGCCACGGCCAGCAATGGCCCGAGGAATGACCCTACCGTGTCCAGCGATTGCCGTAGGCCAAAGGCCGCGCCGCGAATTTCCGGCGGGGTAATGTCGGCTACCAGCGCGTCGCGCGGGGCGCCGCGAATGCCCTTGCCGACCCGATCCAGCAAGCGCGCCGTCAGGACCATACCGCTGCTGCCGGCAATCGCAAACAGGGGTTTGGTCAGTGCGCCCAGGCTATAGCCGATCAAAGCCAGGCTTTTACGCTTGCCCAGATAATCGCTGAGCACGCCGGAAAACACCTTCACGATTAGCGCAGTCGCTTCCGCAGCGCCTTCGATTAAGCCGATGCTCAAGCTACTGGCATGCAAGGTGGTGAGCATGAATATCGGCAGCAGGCTGTGGATCATTTCCGAGGAAATATCCATCAACATACTGACAAAGCCCAATGCCCAAACGCTTTTGGGGATTTGCCGCCAGATAGGTTTTGCGCCGGAGTGCGTCATGGAATTTAATTTGCTGTTCGTTTAAAGGAAATCAGTGCGTCTAGTTTGCTGTAAAACACGCCGCAAAGGTGGAATTTTATCGTCGCAAGGCCCGAGAGATTGACAATGCCCGTTAGCGGTGTAAACGTAAGCCCATTTTTTGAACGGGAGGTTTTCATGATGCGCGGCTTATTCTTTTTGGCTTTATTGTTCAGTTCCGGTTTGCAAGCGGCATTGCAGGAACAAACCGTCAGTTATACCGCCGGCGATACCACGCTGAAGGGCTATCTGGTATGGGACGATGCAAAGGGCGAAAAACAGCCCGGCGTGTTGGTGGTTCACGAATGGTGGGGCTTGAACGACTATGCCCGGCAGCGTGCGAAGATGTTGGCTGAGCTGGGCTATACCGCGCTGGCTGTCGATATGTACGGCGACGGCAAATCCAGCGAGCATGCCGCCGAAGCTTCAACCTTCATGAACAGCGTCGTGGAGCGGGCCGGTGTTTCGCAACTGCGTTTTACGGCGGCTTTAGCCTTTTTGCAAAAACAAGCCAGTGTCAATAAGGGCAAGATTGCGGCTATAGGCTATTGTTTCGGCGGCGCGACAGTCTTGAATATGGCGCGGCTGGGTACCGATCTGGCGGCGGTGGTGAGCTTTCACGGCAATCTGGCAACGCAAACCCCGGCGCGGGTCGGGCAGGTGAAGGCGCGGGTATTGGTGTTGAACGGCGCGGCCGACGAATTCGTCAGTGCCGATAGCATTACGGCTTTTGAAAAAGAAATGACCCAAGCTGGTGTGGATTATCGTTTTGTCAACTATCCCGGCGTACGCCACGGTTTCAGCAATCCCGATGCCGACAGGTTGGGCAAAGCCAACAATTTACCTATTGCTTACAATGCCGACGCGGATAAACAATCCTGGGAAGCCATGCAGCAGCTGTTTCGCGAAGTTTTCAAGCAATAGCTAGTCTTGATTCAAATCGCCGGCAGTCGGCGCGTAGGCTCTGATAAACACGCTGACGGCGCGTTCGACTGTCGCTTTAACTTCTTTGGGTTTCAATTCCCGGCGGGCGTTGAACAAGCCCGATTCGTACACTTCCGATTCCAGTAGGCCGCGAAAATGCGCGGCCGCCACATGAGGATCGGCACGCCGCAACTGGCCGGCATTCATTGCTTGTTCGAAAAATTGCGCAGTAAATTGCATGCCTTTGGCCGGACCGTTTTCGAAAAACAGGCGGCCGGCTTCCGGCTGATTGGCGGCTGCGGCGATCAACATGCGCCGGGCCGCCAAGCTTTTCAAGGTCAGAAAATTACTCATCACACCTTCGCCGAAACGTTGCAAAGTTGCCGTCAAGTCGTCGGAAGGTTGCAATAGCGCCAGGACCTGGTTGACCTGGTCTGGCAACGTATCAAGAGGCGCACTGCCGTTGTTCGGCATCAGCAACGAGAATAATTGCTCACTGTGGCGATCTGCGGAACGCCGCGCCAATTCCAGGAACAGCTGTTCCTTGGAGCTGAAATAGTTATACAGCGTGGCCTTGGAGTGGCCGGCGGTAGCGGCGATTTCCGCCATGGTCGCTTGTTCGAAACCGACTTTTTCAAACATGGTTTTTGCCGCATCCAGAATGGCTTGGCAACGTTCTCCACTTTTTTTCCGCATGGAACCTCCCTTATTCAAACGTGTCGGCTGAGTTTCGAGCGATAGGCCATTGTTTGGCTTATTCTAAACCCGATGGTTCAGTTTTAAATTGTCGTATAGACTTGGAGCTGAGTAATGTTTGCCGAGATTTTTCGTCATGATGACACACCTAACGCGTTCTATTAGCTTTTATACCCTTCATTCCCAGCGCGGTATGGCACGCGGCTCATTACTTATCGGGATTTTTACCGTACTGGCATGCTGTGCGATGCTTATAGTTTGGTTGTTAAGGCCGGAAAGTCCAGATGCTTCCACTCCGGTGAAAGCGGTGCCGGCGCTAACGGTGACGCGGGCAATGCCGCAATGGCGGCAATGGCCGACAACCATAGAGGCGTCCGGTGCGATTGCGGCTTGGCAAGAAGCCGTAATCGGTGCCCAGCAGACCGGATTGCGGCTAATCGAAGTCAATGTCAATGTCGGCGATCAAGTAAAACGCGGTCAACTACTGGCCCGTTTCGATGCTGATATGCTGCGCGCCGATCTGGCGCAATTGCAGGCCAATCTGGCACAGGCACGGGCCACCGCCGCGCAAGCCGAAATCAACAAACAGCGGGTGTTAAAACTGAAAAACGCAGCGACGCTAAGTCAACAGGAGTTGTTGCGTTACGAAACCGAAGCGGAAACCTCCCGCATCCAGGTCGATGTCATCAAGGCCCAGTTGGCAGCTAAGCAGTTGCAACTAAGCTATGCCGAGGTGCGGGCGCCGGACGACGGCGCGATTAGCGCGCGAATGGCAACCCTGGGCGCAGTGGCCGGCAGCGGGCAGGAATTGTTTCGGTTAATTCGGCAAAATCGCTTGGAATGGCGCGGTGAATTGACTGCCGGGCAAATCGCGCAAATCCAGACAGGGCAAGCGATTCAACTCAGTTTGCCGGACGGCAGCGTTGCCCAAGCCAAGGTGCGGCAACTGGCGCCAGCCTTGGACGAGCAGTCGCGGTTGGGCGTCATGTACGCCGATATCGTGCCCGGTAGCCAGGCGCGGGCCGGTATGTATGCCAATGGCCGAATCGAGTTAAGTCAACGTCCGGCGCTAGTGGTGCCGGCAGCCTGCGTGGTGATCCGCGACGGACGCAGTTATGTGCTGAGGCTGCACAGCGATGCCGATACCTCGCCGGTTAGTTTACAGTCAGTCGCTACCGGCCGGCGGCAGGGCGTGGAAATCGAAATTGTCCAAGGCTTGAACGAAACAGACCGGGTGGTGGTAGAGGGCGCCGGTTTTCTCAACGATGGCGATCTCGTGCACATCGCGCCGGCGAGGGTGGATTGATGAGTTTTGCCTCTTGGTCGATTCGCAACCCCATTCCATCGATTTTACTGTTTATCTTGCTGTCACTGGCCGGACTGCGCGGTTTACAACAGCTATCCATACAGAGCTTGCCTGACCTGGATTTACCCAGCGTAATCGTTAAGCTCAATCAACCGGGCGCGGCGCCGGCACAGCTGGAAACCGAAGTGGCGCGTAAAGTCGAGGATTCTATTGCCACCCTATCCGGGTTGAAGCATATCCGCACCTCGATTACCGATGGCTTGGTGCAAATCAATGTCGAATTTATCCTGGAAAAAAAGCTTTCCGATGCCTTGATCGAAACCAAGGACGCGGTGGACCGGGTGCGCTCGGATTTGCCGAGCAGCGTGCTGCAACCGAGTATCAGTGCGGTGACAGTGGGCGGTGCGCCGATTTTGACCTATGCGATTGCCTCGACCAAGTTGGACGAGGAAGCCTTGTCCTGGCGGGTGGACGATAATGTCAGCAAGGTCATGTTGGGTGTGGCCGGCGTAGGTCGCTTCGAACGCTTGGGCGGTGTGCAGCGGGAAATACAACTGGAAGTCGATCCGGTGCGGTTGGCGTCGCTGGGCGTCACCGCGACCGATGTGTCGCGAGCCTTGAAACAGGTACAGCAGGAATCTTCCGGCGGTCGGGGTAATGTGGGTTTGGTGGAGCAATCCGTGCGCACGCTGGCCACGGTGCGGCAAGCCGACGAATTGGCGGCTTTGCCCGTGGCAATTGCCGGTGGCCGCGAGGTGCGATTGGATCAAATCGCCACCGTTCGCGACACCGTTGCCGAGCGCACGCAATTGGCAGCCTTGGACGGCAAGCCTTTGATCGGTTTCAACATCTACAGGGCCAAGGGGTTTGACGAAACCCGCATCGCTAATGATGTGGAACAGGCCTTGGCGCGGATGCGGGAAGCCGATCCGTCCCTGAGTTTTACCCTGATTTCCGGTTCGGTA
>Ga0123388_1028961_pt1 | contig 10709 bp, 8 predicted proteins | sample T0HHNO3metaT_FD_89916 | JGI IMG/M metagenome (GOLD analysis project Ga0123388, IMG submission 89916) | Methane-oxidizing artificial microbial communities from Washington, USA to study methane cycling - T0-HHNO3 metaT (Metagenome... | ecosystem: Engineered > Modeled > Simulated communities...
CAAACACACTACGCTGCCCCGCTCGCGGACCAGGCCGCGGCGGCCCTTTTTTCCGTTCTTACCTAGGAGCATGGCGGGCAAGGCCCGCTGCTGAGCGGCCGCGCAGTACTTGCCAGCCCCACATGGTCCGGCCATGCTCGGCGCAATTCCTTGGAGGGGATCCGTACATGGCAGGAAAATCATCGAAGTGGGCCGCATTTCCGCACGACGCCAAGGCTTACGCCTACAGCGGCGACGCCCTGAAAAAAGCATGGCCTGCCCTGCATGCCGGTGATACCGAACCCTATCCCGATGCCAAGCGCGCGCAGGCGCTTATTGACGCTGCAGGCAAGGCGGCCAAGGGCCTGGATGCAGCGACACTGGCGGCCCGGCTGCAGGATGCATGGCGCTCGTTCCACCACGGCGATTTCCAGGCTGCCTTTGAAAGCGGCGAAGCACTGGGAGTGCTGGGCGCCTCGGTCGCGGTCAAGGCGCTGGGCATCCACGCCACCTATCTGGTCGATGATGAAGCCGAGAAACTCCGCCGTTTCGAGCAGGCCGCGAAGTTGGCCGAGGCTGCGATCAAGGCCCTGCCAGACGAGGCCAACAGCCACTACCGCCACGCTTTCGCCCTGGGTCGCTACAGCCAGGGCCTGAGCATAGCCAAGGCCCTGAAACAGGGGATTGCCGGCAAGGTGCGTGATTCGCTGGATGCCGCGCTGGAACTGGCACCCAAGCATGCCGAAGCCCACACGGCGCTGGCGCTTTACCACGCCGAGATCATCGGCAAGATCGGCGCCATGATCGGCGGGCTTACCTATGGCGCCAAAGCCGCTGAAGCCGAATCGCATATCAAGACCGCGCTGAAGCTGACGCCGGATTCACCCATTGCCCATGTGGAGCACGGCAACATCCTGCTGCTGTTGTATGGCGACAAGAAGGAAGACGACGCCGCGAACGCCTTCGAGAAAGCCGGCAAGCTCAAGCCGCGGGATGCGATGGAAGCGCTGGATTCGGAACATGGCAAATCGCAACTGGAATAAGACCGCGTTGCTGGCGCTGCTCAGCGTGTCGTGGGCGCAGGGCTGCGGGGCGACCGCACAGACACCGCTGCGCACCCAGGCCACCGCCTCGCGCCCGCCCACACCCGTGCCCGTGCCTGTTCCCATGCCGCCGCCCGCAAGCGTGGGCGCCGATGCACTGGCCGACGCGCTGGCCTGCCGCATTGACGCGGCCCGCTACCCGGGCCTAATGCGGGAGATTCGCGAGGAACGCAAGGACGACTTCCAGCAGGCGTATCGCCAGTACAGCGAGCCGATGATGGACGTCTACACGTTGCGCGAGCCGCTCCAGGCCTGGGGCAGCCAGAGCGACACCATCGTGATCGCGCCCAACCGGGTAATGCTGGGAGTCAAGGGAACGATCGACGTGGTGACCGGGAGGCTCGAGCATTCGCTGGAGGAATCCAGCGCATCGCCGTTGTCGGGCGCGCTGGACGACCAGCATGCACTGGTGATCTTCGAAGCAAACCAGCCCGGCCTGGAAGGACTGGTGCTGCTGGGATGCGAGTACCGCATGCAGGACATCTCCCTGCTTGAGGATCCCGATGACGCCTGGCGCAGGAAACCTTCCCCCGCCATCGCCCCAGCAATTCCGTGAGCTGGCCATCGTAGCCACCCCCTCCACGCTGCCGCCGGAATCGTTCCTGCAGCCTTACCTGCAGCAGGGCGCCTACGTGGACTGTTATTCGACCCGGCTCCCAGGAGTTGTCACGCAAGCGCGCTTCGTGGAAGCGTTCTACACGACGCGCCTGTTCAAGCTGGAGCGGGCCATATTGGCATGGGTCGTCAAGCGACCGTCCACCGATGCACAGGCGACCCAACTGGCGCAGGGCAGCACCGACTCATTCGCCGCCTGGAACGTGGAGCGGCAATCCGAAAACCAGTTGTTGCTGTGCGACCTGCATGGACGCACGCGCTCGTGGCTGATGGTGGTGGCGGACGATAGAAGCGGCGCTGCAGGCACGCGACTCCACTTCGGCTCCGCGGTTGTGCCCGCAGCTTCGGGCAGGTCGGGGAAGAAGAGGATGGGAACGTCGTTCAGCCTGCTACTCGGATTCCACAGGATCTATTCGAGAGCATTGCTGGACGCCGCGCGCGCACGGCTGCTCGCAGACGCAACCTGACCGACATTGCCGGCCAGGCCGCGCTCCCTGATTACACCGGCGGCAGGTCGAAGACCAGAACCTCGGCATCGTGACCACCGGAAATATCGATCTCCGGCTCATCGCGGTAGAGCAAGGCATCGCCTGCGGACAGGGCGCGTCCGTTGACCACTACCTGGCCACGTGCAACGTGGACATAGGCCAGCCGGCCCGTGGAAACCGGAAGACTGGCCTTCTCCTCGCCGTCGAACAATCCCGCATACATGCGCGCGTCCTGATGGATGCCCACCGAACCTTCCGCTGCATCCGGACTGATGACCAACCGCAGGCGACCGCGCTTTTCGGCAGCGGGGAACTGCTTCTGCGCATAGGAGGGCGCCACGCCCTGCTCGGCCGGGATGATCCAAATCTGCAGGAAATGGGTGGTGCCGGTTTCGCTGTAGTTGAATTCGGAATGCTGCACGCCGGTGCCCGCGCTCATGCGCTGCACGTCACCCGGCACGATGCTGGAACTGGTGCCCATGGAATCCTTGTGGCCCAGCGCGCCGTCCAGCACGTAGCTGATGATCTCCATGTCGCGGTGGCCGTGTTCGCCGAAGCCGCGGCCCGCGGCCACGCGGTCCTCATTGATCACCCGCAATGGACCCCAGTGCACATGATCGTCATCGCGGTAGCTGGCGAAGGAAAAGCTGTGCCAGGAATCCAGCCAGCCATGGTCGGCATGGCCACGTTCGCCGGCAGGTCTAAGGGTGATCATGTTGCGCTCCTCAATCTGGGAGCCGACAGGATGAGGGCACCACGCATGATGCGAAAGGTGCCCGGAACCTACTGATTGTTCTGTATATGGAACTATTGGCTCCGGATCACTGGGCCTGTTCCACTGGCGACTTACCTGAGGGCAGTGCTTTCCTTTGGCACGTACTGCGGCCAGCCGCCTGCCAGTGCCTTGTACAGCGAGACCACGGCCAGCGTGTTGCGCACCCTGCCCTGCGCGAACGCATCTTCTGCCTGCAGGCTTGCGCGCTCGCTCTCCAGCACGTCCAACACGTCGATGGCGCCGTTGTCGTAGCGCAGGCGCGCAATCGCGGTGGCCCGGGCCCCGGCGGCGGCGGCGCGTTCCAGGAACGCGTTCTCCTCGGCGCTGCGCGACACGCGGACCAGCGCGTTTTCGGTTTCCTCCAGCGCCAGCAGTACCGTCTGCTCGTAGGCGGCAAGGTCGGCGGCAGTGGCCGCATTGGCCGCGGCGATTCGCGAACGCACCCGGCCGACATTGAGGAAGGATCCGTCGATGCCGAAGGCGATCAGCCGCGTCTCGCTGTCGCGCTCGAACAAAGCCCCCGCGTCCAATGCCTGGCTGCCGATCAGGCCGCCGAGTGTGAAGCGCGGGAACAGGTCGGCCGTCGCTACGCCGACACGCGCGGTGGCCGCGCCCAGCCTGCGTTCTGCGGCCGTGACATCGGGACGCCGGCGCAGCAGTTCGGCCGGCGTGCCGGTGGCTATCGTTTCGGGCAGGGAGGGCAACGGCGTGACCGCATCCAGGCCGGCCAGCACGCTCTCAGGCGTCTGCCCGGCCAGCACCGCGATGCGATGGGTGGCCACGGCGATGGCCGACTGCAACGCAGGCACGCGCGAACGCGTGCTTTCCAGCTGGGTGCTGGCCCGGTCCACTTCGAAGGCGCTGCCGATGCCCGCTGAACGTCGCAGGTCGATCAGGCGCAGGGTCTGGGCCTGGTTGTCGGCATTCTGTTGGGCGATCCGCAATTGTTCCTGCAGGCCGCGCAGGCCGAAGTAGGTTTCGGCCAGGTCACCGACCAGGACCACCTGGACCGCCGCCAGGTCCGCCGCACTGGCTTCGGTGTCGGCGTGCTGCGCTTCCACGCTCCGGCGGATGCGGCCGAAGAAATCCAGTTCCCACAACGCGCTGAAACCTGCGCTGTACTGGTCGCTGTCGCGACCTGCACGACCCACGCCCGGCAACTGGTCGCTGCTGCTGCGCGAATCGCTGGCCTCGGCGCTGGCGCCGAGCGTCGGCAGGCGATCGTACTTTGCGTTGCGCAGCAGCGCATTGGCCTGCTCGTAACGGGCCAGGGCAATGCGCAGGTCATGGTTGGAAACCAGCGCCTGGTCGACCAGGCGTTCCAGCACCGGATCGCCGAAGCTGCGCCAGAACTCCTGGTCCACCGCGGGCGACGTTTCCCCGGCCAATTGCGGCGATTGGCTATTGGAAAACTGGTCCACCGCCGGCAAGGTAGGCCGCACGTAGTCGGGACCGACCGTGCATGCCGCCAGCAGGATGCTGGCGACCGCAACCGTCAATGTGCGCATCACCATGGCAGCACCTCGCCCAGGTGGGTGAACGAGCCCGTCGGGCCGGCATCATCCAGCAATGCCATTTCCACGCTGCTCTTCGCGCCGGTGATGATGTCGAGGTCGCCATTGCTGTTCATGTCGGTCTTTACCGAACCCGGATGGATCGCGTTGACCTTGATGGCGGTGCCGCGCAGCTCGTAGGCAAGGTGCACGGTCCAGCCATTCAACGCGGTCTTGGACACGTTGTAGGCCGGCACCTTGTAGTCGTAGATCGGCGACGCGGCATCGCTGTGCAAGGCCAGCGAGCCCAGCCCGCTCGAGACGTTCACAATGCGCCCGGCCGAAGATTTGCGCAGCAGAGGCAGCATGGCCTGGGTGGTGGCGATCACGCCGAACAGGTTCGTGTCGAACGTGGTGCGCCAGGTTTCCAGCGATTGCCCGGACACCGGCTTGGCAAAATCATCGATGAAGACTCCCGCATTGTTCACCAGGATGTCGAGATGGCCGTGCTTCTGCGCGATCTCCCCGGCAGCCCTGGCAATGCTGGCACTGTCAGTCACGTCGAGCGCGATCGCTTCCACTGGCAGCCCTTCATCCTGCAGGGTTTTCGCAGCGGCGCCGGCCCTGCCGGCGTCACGCCCGGCCAGCAGCGTATGCACGCCGGCGGTGGCGAGTTGGCGGACGGTTTCCAGGCCGATGCCGCGGGTTGCGCCGGTAACCAGCGCGATTTTCAGGTTGTCGCTCATGCTCTGCTCCATTGATGCGCGCCTTGCGCGCAAGGATTTGCTGCTGCGGATCACGCCGGCAGGCAGTTCTTCACCAGGGAAGTGTGTTGTCGAGATGGCGGTACGAGCCATTCGGGCCGGCATCGTCGATCAGCGCCATGGCCACGCTCGTCTTTGCGCCATCCGCAACACCGATCTCGCCTTCCCCTGCGTTCATGTCGGTCTTCACGTAGCCCGGATGGATGGTGTTGACCTTGATCTTGCTGTCCTTGAGTTCATAGGCCAGCTGCACGGTCCAGGCGTTCACCGCGCTCTTGGAAACGTTGTAGGCGGGCACCTTGAAATCGTAGATCGGCGAAGCCGGATCGCTGTGCAGCGCGACCGATCCCAGCACGCTGGAGACATTTACGATGCGCGCGGACGGCGACTTGTGCAGCAGCGGCAGGAACGACTGGGTGACGGCGACCAGGCCGAACAGGTTGGTGTCGAAGGTCTCGCGCCAGGCCTGCAAGGTCTGCTCCGAGACCTTCCTGCCCTGCTCGTCGCGCAGGATCCCGGCGTTGTTGACCAGGATGTCCAGCTTGCCGAATTTCTTCTCCACGATGGCCGCGGCCGCCGCGATGCTGGCGGCATCGGTGACGTCCAGGACGATTGCCTCCACCGGCAGGCCTTCGGCCTGCAGCTTCAGCGCCGCTTCGACGGCCTTGGCCTGGTCGCGCCCGGCCAGCAGGGTGTGGACACCGGCCTGGGCCAGTTGGCGGACGGTTTCGTAACCGATGCCGCGGGTGGCGCCGGTGACCAGCGCGGTCTTGGATGTATTGCTCATGTGATGCTCCGATTCTTGGTGCGGGGTTATCAGTACCGGGCCGACGGGTTGGCGCCGCCCGTGCAATCGATGGATCGAGTCGCGGCGCCAGGTCGCGCCATCGGGCCCTTGCCTTGGCCTCAAGCCTGCACCGCGTGCGACGGCGGGATGCCGTGCTCGCCATGCTGGACCAGCGGACGGCCGGCCAGTTTGCGCAGGGCGACGTAGAACACCGGGGTCAGGAACAGGCCGAACAGGGTCACGCCCAACATACCCGCAAAGACGGTAATGCCGGTGACCGAGCGGACTTCCGCGCCGGCGCCATGCGACAGCACCAGCGGCACCGTGCCCGCGATGAAGGCAACCGAGGTCATCACGATGGGACGCAGGCGCAAACGACAGGCTTCCAGGGCGGACTCAACTATGCCCTTGCCCTGCATTTCCAGCTCACGGGCGAACTCGACGATCAGGATCGCGTTCTTGCATGCCAGGCCCATCAGCACCACCAGGCCCACCTGCACGAACACGTTGTTGTCGCCGCCGGTCAGCCACACGCCCAGCAAGGCGGACAGCAGGGTCATCGGCACGATCAGGATCACCGCCAGCGGCAGCGTCCAGCTTTCGTACAGCGCGGCCAGCACCAGGAACGCCAGCAGCACCGCGAGCGGGAATACGACCAGTGCTGCCTTGCCCTGGGTGGCCTCCTGGTAGCTCAGGTCGCTCCAGTCGATGCCCATGCCGGGCGGCAGTGCGGTGGCCGCGATCTCCTTGACCTTGGCCATGGCCTCGGCCGAGGACAGCATGCGCGGGTCGGCTTCACCGAGGATGTCGGCCGCCGGGTAACCGTTGAAACGGATCACCGGGTCGGGGCCGTAGGTACGGCTGATCCTGACCATGCTGCCGATCGGCACCATTTCGCCATTGACGTTGCGGGTGCGCAGGTTGCCGATGTCCTCGACATCGTCGCGGAAGGAACCGTCGGCCTGGGCGATGACCTGCCAGGTGCGGCCGAACATGTTGAAGTCGTTGACGTAGGCCGAGCCCAGGTAGGTCTGCAGCGTGTCGAACAACTCCGTCAACGGCACGCCCTGGGCCTTGGCCTTGACCCGGTCCACGTCCGCATCCAGCTGCGGCACGTTGGCCTGGTAGCTGCTGATCGGGAAGCCCATGCCTGGCGTCTGCGAGGCCGCGCCCTGGAATGCATTCACCGCATTCTGCAGGGCGCCATAACCCTGGTTGCCGCGGTCTTCGATGAAAAGCGAATAGCCCGAACCGTTGCCCAGGCCCTGGATGGGCGGCGGCATCAGCGCGAACGCAAAGCCTTCCTGGATACCTGCGATCTTCTGGTTGAGTTCGTCACTGATCTGCTTGGCGCTGTTCTTGCGCTGGTTGAACGGCTTCAGGGTGAAGAACGCCACGCCGCTGTTGGGCGTGTTGGTGAACTGCAAGGGGTTCAGGCCCGGGAAGGCGATCTCGCTGTCCACGCCCTCGATGCCCTTGGCGATGGCCGCGACTTTCTTCAGGGCCGCATCGGTGCGCTCGATGGACGCGCCCTCCGGCATTTTCACGCCAGCGATCAGGTACAGCTTGTCCTGCAGCGGGATGAAGCCGGTCGGCACGGCCTTGAACATCACGCCTGCGGCGATCAGCAACACGAAGTAGACCACGAAGACCGCGCCACGGCGGCCCAGCGCCCGCGATACCGCGCCCTCATAGCGTTCCGAGCCGCGCTTGAAGAAGCGGTTGAAGGGTCGGAACAGCCAGCCGAACAGGCGGTCGATCAGCCGCGTCGGCGCGTCCTTGGCCGCATCGTGCGGCTTCAGCAGCAGCGCGGCCAGCGCCGGCGACAGGGTGAGCGAGTTGATCGCGGAAATTACCGTAGAAATGGCGATGGTGACCGCGAACTGCTTGTAGAACTGGCCGGTCACGCCGGACAGGAAGGCCATGGGCACGAACACCGCGCACAACACCAGGGCAATGGCGATGATCGGCCCGGAAACTTCCTTCATGGCCTGGTGCGCGGCTGCAAGAGGCGTAAGCCCCTCCTCGATATTGCGCTCCACGTTTTCGACCACCACGATGGCGTCGTCGACCACGATGCCGATCGCCAACACCAGGCCGAACAGGGTCAGCGTATTGATCGAGAAGCCCAGCAGGTAGAGCACGGCGAAGGTGCCGACGATGGACACCGGCACCGCGATCAGCGGAATGATCGACGCGCGCCAGGTCTGCAGGAACAGGATCACCACCAGCACCACCAGCAGGGTGGCTTCCAGCAGCGTGGTCACTACCGCCTTGATCGAGTCGCGCACGAAGATGGTGGTGTCGTAGACCGACTTGATCTCCACGCCCGGCGGAAGGGTCTTGGAGATCTCGTCCATCTTGGCTACCACGGCGTCGCGGATTTCCAGTGCATTGGCGCCCGGCGCCTGGAAGATGCCGATGGCCGACGCGTTCATGCCATCCAGGCGCGCGCGCAACGTGTAGTCGCCGGCGGCCAGTTCTATGCGGGCCACGTCGGCAAGCCGCACGATCTCGCCATCGGCGCCCGCTTTCAGCACGATGTTTCCGAATTCCTCGGTGCTCTGCAGACGGCCCTTGGCGTTGATCGGCAGCAGGAAGTCGCTGCCGTTGGGCATGGGTTCGGCGCCCAGCTGGCCGGCGGACACCTGCACGTTCTGTTCGCGCACCGCGCGCAGCACATCACTGGCGGTCAGGCCGCGCGCAGCGACCTTGTCCGGGTCCAGCCACAGGCGCATGGCGTAGTCGCCGCCGCCAAAGGCCTGCGCCTCGCCGACGCCGGGAATGCGCGCCATTTCGTCCTTGACGTGCAGGCGCGCGTAGTTGCGCAGGTACAACGAATCGTATTTTCCGTCGGTGGACACCAGGTGCACCACCATCAGGAAGACGGGCGACTGCTTCTGCGTGGTCACGCCCTGCCGGCGCACGTCCTCGGGCAGTCGCGCCAGCGCCTGGCTGACGCGGTTCTGCACGCGCACGGCGGCTTCGTCGGCGTCCACGCCCTGCTTGAAAGTGACGGTCATCTGCAGCACGCCGTCCGAACCGGCAACGGACTTGACGTACATCATGTCCTCGACGCCGTTGATCGCTTCCTCCAGCGGCGTGGCCACCGTCTCGGCAATCACCTTGGGGTTTGCGCCCGGGTACACAGTGCGCACCACCACCGATGGCGGCACCACTTCGGGATATTCGCCGATGGGAAGCAGCGGAATCGAGATCAGGCCGGCGGCGAAGATGACGATGGACAGCACCGCGGCGAAGATCGGCCGGTCGATGAAGAATCTGGAAAAGTCCATGGGTGGAATTCCTGTAGCGGATGAGTCTGGAAAAAAGAAATCCGTCCCCTCGAAATCAGGGAGATGGGTCCTTCCCCCCTGCGAAGCGGGGGAAAGTGCGGGAAGGGCCTGCCCCCGAATGTTCTAGTCGGGGGGCGGATGGGGGCGGCTCCTGCCGTCGGAAGTGAGCGCCAAGAGCACCCCTCGCCATCCCTCCCCTGCTTCGCAAGGGAGGGGGCTTTGCATGCTGCTATTTCATTGCAACCGCAGGCACCACTTCCGGCGCGCCCATCACCACGGTCTTGTCGGCTACCGGCATGCCCGGGAAGAACACCTTCTGCACGCCGCTGACGATCACCTTGTCGCCGGGCTTTAGTCCGGTCTCCACGATGCGCAATCCGTCGGCGGTGCGACCCAGGGTCACGTCGCGGCGCTGCGCCTGGTGCTTGGCATCGACCACGTAAACGTACTTGCGGTCCTGGTCGGTCAGCACGGCCTTGTCGTCCACCAGCATCGCGTTCACCTGGCCACTGCCCAGCACGCGTACGCGCGCAAACAGGCCGGGTGTGAAGCTGCGATCGCTGTTGTCGAGCAGCGCGCGGGCGCGGATGGTGCCGGTGGCCGGGTCGACCTGGTTATCGAGAAAATCGACCACGCCGGTGTGCGGGAACCCTTCCTCGCCGACCAACCCCACCTGCACTGGAACGCCGGCCCCGTTCTCGCTGGGCCGCTCGCCCTTGCGGGCCAGTTCCGCGTAATGCAGGAAAGTGCGTTCATCGGTGTCGAAATGCACATGCACCTTGTCCAGCGATACCAGCGTGGTCAGCACGCTGGCGGCATCGCCGGCGCTGACCAGGTTGCCAGCGGTGACCAGCGCCCGGCCGGCGCGGCCGCTGATGGGTGCGCGCACCTGGGTGAATTCCAGGTTGAGGCGCGCTGCATCGACGGCAGCCTGGGCGCCAGCGACACCGGCCTGGGCCTCGGCGGCGGCGGACCGGCGTTGCTCATAGGTCTCGGTGGAAATCGCCTGCAGTTCGGACAGCTTCTTTGCGCGTGCCGCCTCGCTGCGGCCCAGCTCGGCCTGGCTGCGGGCGCGCGCCAGCTCGGCCTGCGCACGTGCCAGCTCGGCCCGGTAGCTGCGCGAATCAATGGTGAAAAGCACGTCGCCCTTGCGGACTTCCTGGCCTTCTTGGTAGTTCACGCGGTCGATGTAGCCGGAGACGCGCGGGCGCAGGTCGACAGTTTCCACCGCCTCCACCCGGCCGCTGAAGTCGTCCCACTGGCTGATCTGCTTGACCAGCACCGGTGCCGCACTGACGCCGGGCGGCGGCGGCTGGCCAGTCTCTGCGGCCTGGCCGCTGCAAGCTGCGATCACCGCAACGGACAGGGCCAGCAGCACGCCAAGCGAGGTTGTGCGCAATGCGCGATTG
>Ga0123388_1068101_pt1 | contig 10650 bp, 7 predicted proteins | sample T0HHNO3metaT_FD_89916 | JGI IMG/M metagenome (GOLD analysis project Ga0123388, IMG submission 89916) | Methane-oxidizing artificial microbial communities from Washington, USA to study methane cycling - T0-HHNO3 metaT (Metagenome... | ecosystem: Engineered > Modeled > Simulated communities...
CAATGGAAGAATGTATCTCTGTTTTTGATATGCTTAAAATTGGTGTTGGACCTTCATCCTCACATACTTTGGGTCCTTGGAGAGCCGCAGAACGTTTTTTAGAAGAGCTAAAAAACGAATCTATTTTAGATCAGATCAAGCGCGTAAAAGTTGATTTATATGGCTCACTTTCGTTAACTGGAAAAGGGCACGCTACAGATTTGGCTGTAATGTTGGGCTTGAGCGGGCAAGATCCTGAATATATTCCGGTTGATAATATTGCCGGAATTATTAAAACGATCGAAAACAAAAATGAAATCGTTTTGGCAAATCAATATACGATTCCATTTTACTTTCTTCAGGATATTGTTTTCAATAAAGACTTTCTTCCTTTTCATGCTAATGGCTTGAAATTTACTGCTTATAAAAATGATGATTCAGAATATGAATCGACTTTTTATTCAATTGGTGGTGGTTTTGTTGTCAAAGAAGAACGAGAAAATGCCAAAATAAAAGAAGTTATAAAGTGTGCTTTTCCTTTCCCGATTCAAAACGCTGTCGAGCTTTTGAATTATACCGTTTCAGAAAATAAATCAATTTCTGAAATTGTTTATGAAAATGAAAAGTCAATGCGTTCTGAAGATGAAATCCATTCCGAATTAATGCGTATTTGGAACACAATGCTGGAATGCATGTACATTGGCTGTCATTCTGAAGGAATTCTTCCTGGCGGACTTCATGTTCGTAGAAGAGCTTTTGATATGCATCAAAATTTAATTGGTCTTTCAAATTATACTGATCCACAATCTTGGTTGGAAGAAATCAGAAAAACCGAAGTTAAATTTCGTCAAATTTTGAAATGGGTAAGCTGCTTTGCACTTGCCGTTAACGAAGTAAATGCTTCTTTAGGACGCGTCGTTACTGCACCAACAAACGGAAGTGCTGGTGTAATTCCTGCTGTTTTAATGTATTATATGGTAATCGAAAACCATAATGCAGGCGAAAAAGAAATCAAACAATTTTTGATGGTTGCCGGAGAAATTGGAAGTATCTTTAAAAAAGGATCAACAATTTCGGCTGCAATGGGAGGCTGTCAGGCTGAAATTGGCGTTTCATCATCAATGGCGGCGGCCGCACTTTGCGAATTAATGGGCGGAACTCCTGCTCAGGTTTTGATGGCGGCTGAAATCGCAATGGAACATCATTTAGGTTTAACCTGCGACCCAATTGGTGGTTTGGTTCAGATTCCGTGTATCGAAAGAAATACAATGGGCGCCATAAAGGCCATAAATGCTGCCGAATTAGCTCTTGAAACCGACTCAAAAAATGCAAAAGTGCCTTTAGACAAAGTAATCAATACCATGTGGCAAACTGCTAAAGACATGAATTCTAAATACAAAGAAACCTCTGAAGGCGGATTGGCAATTGCCGTAAATATGGCTGATTGTTAGAATATATTACTTAATTTTGCAAACTAAAAATCACTTTTTAAAAGTATAAATTGCTTTTAAAATCATTACAAAAACTAAAACTTACTCATAATGTCAGTTGCTAAAAAAGATTATAAAAGAATCACTACCAAATCATTAATTGAAATGAAAAGCAATGGAGAAAAAATCTCTATGCTTACTGCGTACGATTATACAATGGCTAAAATTGTTGATACTGCTGGTGTTGATGTTATTTTAGTGGGTGATTCTGCTTCAAATGTAATGGCGGGTCACGAAACAACTTTGCCAATTACTTTAGATCAGATGATTTATCATGCTTCATCTGTAGTTCGCGCTGTCGAAAGAGCTTTAGTTGTAGTTGATTTACCTTTTGGAAGTTACCAGTCAGATCCAAAGGAAGCTTTGCGTTCTTCGATCAGAATCATGAAAGAAAGCGGCGGACATGCTGTAAAATTAGAAGGCGGAAAAGAAATTAAAGAATCTATCAAAAAAATATTAAACGCTGGAATTCCAGTTATGGGACATTTGGGTTTAACGCCTCAGTCGATCTATAAATTTGGAACTTACAGTGTGAGAGCTAAAGAAGAGGAAGAAGCAGAAAAATTAATTGAAGATGCTAAACTGCTTGAAAAAATTGGTTGTTTTGCTGTAGTTTTAGAAAAAATTCCTGCTGATCTTGCTAAAAAAGTGGCTGACAGTATTTCGATTCCTGTTATCGGAATTGGTGCCGGAGGTGGTGTTGATGGTCAGGTTTTAGTAATTCACGATATGTTAGGTATGAACAATGAATTTAGTCCGCGTTTCTTGCGTCGTTACTTAAATTTATACGAATTAATGACAAAAGCAATCGGTCAATATGCTACTGATGTTAAGTCGAAAGATTTTCCTAACGCTGGGGAACAATATTAATTTTTAGACTTTCTTAGACTTCTTAGATATTAGACTCCTTAGACTTGTGCTTTATTTTTTAAATCTAAAAACCTTAAGTCGATGTCAAGTCTAAATGAAAAATCTAAGAACTCTAAGTCAGTCAAAAAACCTAAATAATCTTAAAAAATGCATCAATTTAAAGAGCTTTTAATTTGGAAAAAAAGCAGATTATTTTGTTCTAAAATTTATTCTATAACAGCTGGTTTTCCTAATGAAGAAAAATTTGGAATAACCAATCAGTTAAGGAGAGCGGCTGTTTCAATTCCTTCAAATATAGCTGAAGGCTCTTCAAGAAACTCAAATAAAGATTTTGCAAGATTTTTAGAAATTGCAATTGGATCAGCTTATGAAGTTGAAACACAACTTCTAATTTCATCAGATCTAGGTTTTATGAATGAAGAAAACACATCTGAATTAATCAACATGTTGGAAGAAATAACTAAAATGACATCAAGATTTAGAGCAACTCTATTATAAATCTAAAAATTCTAAGAAGTCTAAGTCAGTCTAAAATCTAAGCAAGTCTAAAATGAAAATTATTTCAGATAAAAACAATCTCCAAATCTTGCATGAAGACAATCACATTATTGTGGTCAACAAGCGTGTGGGCGATATTGTGCAGGGAGATAAAACGGGAGACAAACCTTTATCTGATGTTGTGAAGGAATATATTAAAGCCAAATATAATAAACCAGGTGATGTTTTTTTGGGTGTAATTCATCGTTTGGATCGACCTACAACCGGAATTGTAGTTTTTGCGAGAACAAGTAAAGCTTTATCTCGAATGAACGAACTTTTTAGCAATCGTGAAACTAAAAAAACATATTGGGCGGTTGTAAAAAACAAACCATTGGAAGCTAGCGCCAAATTAGTTCACTATTTAAAAAGAAACGAAAAAAACAATACTTCAAAAGCGCATTTAAAAGAAGTTCCCGACAGCAAACTCGCAAGTCTGGACTACAAAATCATCAAAGAACTTCAAAATTATACAGCTTTAGAAATTAATCTTCATACAGGTCGTCATCATCAAATTAGAGCGCAGTTGTCGGCAATTGGTTCTCCAATCAAAGGAGATTTAAAATACGGCGCTGATCGCAGCAATCCTGACGGCGGAATTCATCTTCACGCTAGAAAGCTGGTTTTTGTTCATCCCGTTTCTAAAGAAAACATCACAATTATAGCGCCAGTTCCAGACGAGACAATTTGGAATGCCGTTTGATTTTTTATGATATAATTGTTAATTTTTTAATTATTATCGATTAACTTGCATAGTCAAAGAAAACAAGCTAATCATAAAATGGACTACAAAAACGACATCGGATACAGAAAAGAAACGCTGAAAAAATTGTTGTATAACATTCAAAAAAGCGAAGATTTAATTGTAAAAGCTTTGTACGATGATTTTAAAAAGCCAGAATTTGAAGCTGTTTTAACCGAAACAAATTATGTCATTTCGGAATTAAAAGATACCATCAAAAACATTAATTCCTGGGCTAAACCTAAAAACATTTTTCCGTCACTTCTCAATTTCCCTTCTACCGATTATATCTACAAAGAACCTTACGGAAAAGTTTTAGTTATTGCACCTTGGAATTATCCTTTTCAACTTGCACTTTGTCCCTTAATTGCCGCTGTTGCTGCCGGAAACAGAGTTGTTTTAAAACCATCGGAACTTACACCGCACACTTCAGCTATAATTGCTAAAATCATTGCTAAAACTTTTCATGTCAAACATGTAGAAGTTATTGAAGGAGGTGTCGAAATTTCAAACAAATTACTGGCAAAACGCTGGGATTATATATTTTTCACAGGAAGTGTTTCGGTCGGAAAAATTGTTGCTAAAGCAGCAGCGGAGAATCTAACACCGGTTACTTTAGAATTAGGAGGCAAAAATCCGTGTATTATTGATGAAACTGCTAATTTAAAACTGGCCGCAAAACGAATCGTCTGGGGGAAATTCATGAATGCTGGGCAAACTTGCATTGCGCCTGATTATATTTTGATTCAGAAAAACATGAAAGTCAATTTCATCACTTTTTTAATTGATGAAATATTAAAAGCATATGGAAAAAAAATAGACAAGTCTCCCGATTTTGCACGCATCATTAATACAAAAAACTGGTTACGTCTTGATAGTATGATTGAACGCGAAAAAGTAATTTTTGGTGGAGAAACCGATGCTGAAAAATTATACATCTCACCTACTTTAATTGAAGAACCAGCGTTAGATAGTCCTGTAATGAGAGAAGAAATCTTTGGACCTATTTTACCTATTCTTGTTTATGAAAACGAAGCTGATATTGAAAATGTGATCAATCAATATGAAAAACCTTTAGCATTTTATGTTTTTAGCGAAAACAAAAATTTTGCTAAAAAACTAATTACAACATATTCTTTCGGCGGTGGATGTATCAACGATACAGTTGTTCATTTTTCGAATAAAAGACTTCCTTTTGGCGGTGTTGGGCACAGCGGTATAGGTGCTTATCACGGACAACTAAGCTTTGATATTTTCTCACATCATAAAGCTATCGTAAAAAAAGCCAATTGGCTCGATCTGCCAATGCGATATGCTCCATATAAAGATAAATTAACTTCCCTTAAACGACTATTAGACTGGCTTTAAGCAAATAAAAAATGTCTTGGTTAATTTTGTAGATTATAATATGTAATTGATTAAAAATACTATATTTACGTTTCAATAATCAACGTAAATTCTAAAAGTACAAACAATTCCATAATAAAAATGAAATCTACTCTTGCCCAAATCGAAAACATAAAAAATAATGGCTACACTATAGATTTTTCGAGGGTTTTTGACCATGCCATAGAAAATTTTAAAAAAATAACACTTTATTCCGCTTTGATTATTCTGGTTTTTTCATTTATAATCGGAATTGCGGCACTTGGAGTTCTGGGCTATATTTATGGTCTTGAAAACGCACCCAAAGTAATCGAAGAAAGCCTAAAACCTTCAAAATTAACTTTAGAAGATGCTTTAATTTCAACAATTGGCATTTCTCTTTTGACTGCTCTTTTCGCTCCTTTTGGCGCTGGTTTCTTCAAAATGGCTGATTCTGCCGATAGAGATGAGGAATTTAAGGTATCAAATATGTTTAGTTACTATAAAGCACCTTATTTTGCGCAGTTATTTACTGCAACTTTAATTATAACTATAGTTAATAATGCAATTGCAAACACACTTGAGAGTGCTGGTTTTGTATTAATTGGAGTGACCATATCCATCTTTATTAACTTTTTCATGTATTTCACAGTTCCGTTAATCATATTTGGAAACTTAAAAGCATTAGATGCAATTAAAGGAAGCATTACACTTGTTACTAAAAATCCGTTAATCATTTTTGGATTATTTATTATTGGAATTTTAGGTTCTGTTATTGGTGTTTTTGCTTGTGTTGTGGGCCTTCTTTTTACAATGGTTTTCAATACATCTTTGATTTATGCAGCTTATTTTGGAATTTTCAGTAAGGAACAAGAAGAAGATTCAATTGACACAATTGGTCAATCGGATTTATAATAAAACCGTCTTTCTAATTAAAACAGAGTCTGGCCAACTCTTTTAGAAATTCATAAAATGCTATTGATTAAACCGTACATTCCCAAATCATATGGTAGAAAACTACAGTTTTTATAGTACATTATTTTCAGGAATTGCTTTTATTGGCAATTCTTTGAAATCAACTATAACAAATTGGTTTGTTTTTAGCTCCGATGTCATTTTCTACAACAATCCTAAACTCATTATTTTAGGACTTTCTCTCTTTGGTTTTTTGGGTATTTTGGTGTATCAGTTTTTCAGAATTAAAAAGAAAATCGGTTACTTTATTCAGAAGAAGAAAGAAAATGAAACAATTACCAAAGAATACCAGCTTTATATTCTGTTTTTTGGTATCGCTGTTATTGTCATCGAGATTATTAATGAAATTTTTAAAATAAGGCCGGTAAGTCTTCTTGTCATAAACCTGATTATAGGCTCCAGCGTTTTAGTTATCTATTTTCTTACGGACAAAATAAAATACCTGCGCGATAGAATTCAGACTATATTTATTGTTTCTTTCTTTTTTTACATTTCATATGTAGCGCGAAATATTATTTATCTAGAAGGTGATGTTTTGCCAATAATTACTTTTCTGATTTCTTTTTTCTTTTCTTATAGCGTTCTAAGACCTATAAAAATATATTGGTCTTTTGTTGCAATTACCTTTATTTTCCTGCTTACCACTGTTGCTTTTCAATTAATTCCCATAAAATCTTCAGTCCTTTTAATCGATTTTACGATCGTCATTTTTATCATAAATCAGGTAAAATTTGCTGTTTTGCAAAACAACAAAGACAATTATAGGTTTACGAATGAAATTGTACACAAAGGAAATTCGCTTACCATTGCAACAAATGATAATGGCGAACTATTATTCTGCAGCGAAACAATTACTTCGATTTTAGGTTATCATCCAGACGAAGTTATGGCGTTTCAATTTTGGAAACTTACCGAAGATTCAGAATTCAACAAAGACAATTATTATAAAAATTATATTGACAATAAACTGTATATCAGAAAATTAAAAAGTAAAAACGGAGAATACAAATACATTCAATGGAAAGATAAAAAGTTTTCAGAAGACCTAATTATTAGTATTGGTCAAGATGTCACAGAGCAAATTATAGTTCAGGATCAATATAAAAACCTTATACAGACTGCCACCGATATTATTTTTGAAATAAGTATTGAAGGTCATTTTACCTTTATCAATGAATTTGGTTATTCCATTTTAGGATATACTGAAAATGAAGTGCTTTTACAGCATTATTCAAATTTTATTCATGAAGATTATATCCAGAATGCTGTTGATTTTTATGAAAATCTGGAACAAAACGAACTCAATTATCCAACAATCGAAATTCCGATTTTAAAGAAAAACGGTGAAGAATTGTGGATTTCCCAAAAAGTAATCGTTCGCAAAAACGACTTAGGAATCACTACTGGTTTTGCAGGAATTGCAAGAGATATAACCGAACTAAAAAATGTTGAAAACGAGAAAAAGAGACGTTTAGAAAAAATCGAATCGTACAACAACTCAACTAAAAAGCTTTCGACAACAAATTTTAGTGATTACGACAATATGCAAACTGTGATTGATTATATCATCAAAGAAGGAGCAATTGTATCAAAAGCGAACCGTGTAAGTTTCTGGAAATTTTCAAATGATGTCATTACCTGCAAGAATTTATTTAGCCGGGACAATCAATCCTTAAGTGATAAAAATGTCCTCGATAAAGAATCCTATCCTATTTATTTTGAAACGCTGAAAAACAAAGCCATAATAAACGCGCCTGATGTTTTTGATAAATTAGAAACATCTGAATTCCAAAAAATTTATTTTACCAAAAACAAAATCAAGTCAATGCTTGATGTTCCGATTTTCTTAAATGGACAATTGGCCGGAGTTGCCTGTTTTGAAAGTACAGGCGAAAAAAGAGAATGGGATAATGAAGATATAAACTACGCCAGAACGATAGCCGATGTTATTTCGCTCGCTATTTCTTCACAAATGAGACTTAAAGCCGAGAAAAAACTGGAACTAAAAACAGATTTGCTTTCAGCAATGGCACTTTGTACAGAAAAGTTTCTATCAAGCAAAGGACCTCAAAAAATGTTTGAGGAAACGTATGATATTATTGGAAAAGCTTCAAAAGCGGATCATATTTTTTATTATGAAAAAGATTTTGAAACCAATACAATTAGTCAGCAATATAAATGGTCAAGAGAAGGAGTTGTTCACCAAATAACAGAACTTCAAAAATTTACTGATGAAGATTTGAAGGAAATTATTTTTCACTCACAAAACAAAAGAGTTTTAAGCACCCTGACAAAAAACCTTGAAGATACATTTTTCAAAAATTTGCTTATTGCAAATGATATTAAATCCATTTTGATTCTTCCTTTATTTTCAAATAATGTTTTCTCCGGTTTTATTGGTTTTGATGATTGTACAAAAGAAAGAAAATGGACAGATGATGAAATTTACATCTATCAGACATTGGCCAACAATATATCTTCAGCTTTAGACCGACATAGAAATCAGGCGAAAATTAAAGAAAGTGAAGATGCTATTAAAGCAAAAGAACTTGCGGAAGCGGCAAATAAATCAAAATCTGATTTCTTAGCCAATATGTCACATGAAATCAGGACTCCATTGAATGGAATCATCGGATTTACGCACTTATTAATGAAAACAAATCTTGAAGAAATTCAGGAAAAATACATGACAACCATTAATCAGTCGGCACATTCGTTGCTTGAAATTATTAATGACATCCTTGATTTTTCAAAAATTGAAGCAGGAAAACTCGAACTTTATATTGACTTATACGATCTTCAAAAAATACTCGGACAAATATTTGACTTGATTATATATGAATCAAATCAAAAAAATCTTTTGCTTGAATTGAATGTAGATCCAAATGTTCCAAAATACATCTGGACAGATATTGTACGTTTAAAGCAAATCTTGATCAATCTTTTATCAAATGCCATCAAATTTACCAATGAAGGCTCCATAAAATTGAATGTTTCTGTACTAGATAAAAAATGCGACGACTTTCATGTTATTCGTTTTTCAGTTATTGATACCGGAATCGGAATATTAGAAAAAAATCAGAAGAAAATTTTCAAAGCTTTTTCGCAAGAAGATAGTTCAACAACCCGAAAATTTGGAGGAACCGGTTTAGGTTTGACTATCTCAAATCAGTTATTGGCTTTAATGGAAAGTCGTCTTCAGCTTAAAAGCAAAATTGACGTTGGAAGTACTTTTTATTTTGATCTGAGTCTTAAAACTAGCCAAAACACAGTAAGTGAAAAACTAAAAGCGCTTTCAAACGGAGTTGAGCCAGAATATGCATTAAGCTACAATTCGAATATGGAAAAAATAAATATTCTGATTGTAGAAGACAATAAAGTAAATATGCTTCTTTTGAAAACGATTGTCAAAAATATCAACATGAATTCGATTATTTTTGAATGTGAAAATGGTTATGAAGCCGTAAAACAAATCGAAAATATAAATCCCGATCTTGTGTTTATGGACATACAAATGCCAATCATGAATGGTTACGAAGCTACAAAAGCCATAAGGGTTACAGAAATTGGCAAAAACATCCCTATTATCGCAGTAACGGCCGGAGCAGAAAAAGAAGAAAAGAACAAATGTATTGCGGCTGGAATGAACGATTATATCTCAAAACCTATTATTAGAGGCACTGTAGAAGAAGCATTGCGAAAATGGTTAAAATAGTTCAAAACTAATTGATTCATATTGTCACAATATTCCTGAAAAATATATAAATTCGTATTAATAAAAACATAATAAGTTTAAATCTAGCACACTATGAAATGGCAAGGCAGAAGACAAAGCGATAATGTTGAAGACCGAAGAGGCATCTCAGGCGGGAAAGTCGCTATTGGTGGAGGTGTTATTGGAATCATTGTTTTGCTGCTGAATGTTTTTGGCGGAGAAACTGGCAAACAAATAGCACCAGTTTTAGAACAAATGCAAGGCGGACAGCAACAAACTGAAGCAGCAGCTCCATTAAGCAAAGAAGATGAAGAAATGGGGAATTTTGTGAGAGTTACTTTGGCAGATACCGAAGATATTTGGAGCAAAATATTCGAAGAAAATGGAATGACTTATAAAAAGCCAAAATTAGTTCTTTTTAGAGGATCTGTACAAACAGCTTGTGGTGGAGCATCTTCAGCATCTGGGCCTTTTTATTGTCCGGGAGATCAAAAAGTCTATATGGATTTAGGTTTCTTTGAGGAGCTTCAAAGTAAATTTGGGGCCAAAGGAGGAGATTTTGCAATTGCATATGTTATAGCGCACGAAATTGGTCACCACATTCAGACTTTACTAGGCACATCGGTAAAAATGCGTCAGGCACAGGAAGGAAAAAGTGAAGCAGAAGCCAATAAACTTTCCGTTGCTTTAGAACTTCAGGCCGATTTTTATGCAGGAGTTTGGGCACATTACAATCAGCAAAACTTAGATATTGGCGATATTGATGAAGCGTTGAGTGCTGCAAATGCAGTTGGTGATGACGCAATTCAAAGCAAAATGCAAGGTCATGTTGTTCCTGATTCCTTTACTCACGGATCATCTGAACAAAGAATGTACTGGTTTAAAAAAGGTTTTAAAACCGGAGACATCAAACAAGGTACAACCTTTGAAGAAATTGAATAATACAGAAACCAAATATAATAACCACTAGAAAAGCA
>Ga0123388_1120182_pt1 | contig 10650 bp, 9 predicted proteins | sample T0HHNO3metaT_FD_89916 | JGI IMG/M metagenome (GOLD analysis project Ga0123388, IMG submission 89916) | Methane-oxidizing artificial microbial communities from Washington, USA to study methane cycling - T0-HHNO3 metaT (Metagenome... | ecosystem: Engineered > Modeled > Simulated communities...
CCGTGTCGAAAGGCATAGTCCCGGCAGATCGCCGAGGGCTAACTGATATCAAGGGACAACACCATGACTGTTCGCAAACCCCTCGCCCTCACTCTGATCGCCTTCACAATTGCGGCTCCAGGATTTTCATCTGCCTCGTCGCTGTACCATCCTGCTGGTGGCGAAGTGGGCATGACCACACATCCCGACCACATGCAAAGCGCAATGTCCCGTGGCGATGTGCTTCAGGCTGTCGAAGTAGCGCGCAAGGATGGCACGCTGGCAGTCCTTTCGCGCGGGGGTGCGCTGCCAGTCAAAGCAACAGGCTCAACAAAGACGCGTGAGCAGGTCCAACAGGAATTTCTCAACATGTCGGCAGCTGAAAAGAAGGCGCTTCTGGACATGAACGGCGGCGCTCGCTGATTTCCCAACCCAGTGCCCTTCAGCGGCCATCCAAGCCTCAGTACGCCCTTCATGACGCATGCTAGACTTCAAAAATGCGCCGCTTGATCGCCGTTCTTATGCTTGCATTGCTTCCGTTCCAGTTCAGCTGGTCTGCGGTGGCTGCTTATTGCATGCATGAGAGCTCAACCTCGCAGTCGCAGCATTTGGGGCATCACGAACACCAGCATGAAGCCAAAGGCGGGAATGGTCAGGCCGAAAAGTCCAGCCAGGGTGCAGGTGCATTTGATGTTGACTGTTCAGTTTGCCATGGCGCGGGTATCGGGGCCTTGAGCTGGTCAGATGCAAAGCCAGCCTTTTCCCATGACAGCCGTGTGGAGTCTTCCCCAGGCCAGCGCCTGCTGGCTGTAGCGCCCACGCCCCCTGACCGCCCTCAGTGGTCCGTCCTCGCCTGATCGGCGGGGGCATCTCACTTTTCTTTTTCAGTCTTGTCCGCCATCGCGGCCGAAGCAGTTGCGTGTGTTGCAGCTGGAGTGACTGACGAGTTGCCAGGCAGCTGCACGGTTGCCAGTCCGCCGATTCCCTCGTGTTTTGAAATCACTGGAGAATCGGATGTTCAAGGGTACTTACCTTCAAGAGATGCCGCACGCATGGCGCGGCGGTAGAAAGATCAAGCTCGCGGCAGGCGCCGCAGCTATATGGCTGAGCGCCTCGGGCGGTGCCTTTTCCCAGGGCCTGCCACCAGGGCCAGCCGTTGGCGAACGAGCACCTCAGTCTGCTGCAGCGGCCGCAGCTGAGCCTTTGTCGCTGGCCAAGGCCATCGAACTGGCCCTGGAGGGAAATCCGGAGGTGGCTGCGGCAAAGCGCCAATGGGAGGCAACCGAAGGACAGGTTCTTCAAGGACGCTCGCGCCCCAATCCAGAGCTCGCGTACTCGCTGGAAGACACACGCTCCAAAACACGTACGCAAAGCTGGCAACTCAATCTTCCCTTGGAATTGGGCGGAAAGCGTGCAGCACGCACCAAGGCGGCCGAAAAAACGCGCGAGCAAGCACAGGCCCAACTCGCCGAGCTGCAAGCCACCGTGCGGGCCAATGTCGCTGCCGCTTACTTTGATGTTCTGACTGCGCAGGAACGATTGGTACTAGCCAGAGACAGCGCAGCGCTGGCCAAATCTTCAACGGATACCGTCTCAAAGCGTGTAGCCGCTGGCAAAGTGTCCCCAGTGGAAGAGTCCAAGGCCCGGGTTGCCGAAGCCGGCGTTCGCGTCGAACTCGCCCAGGCCGCAAGCGAACAACGCAATGCACTGTCTCGCCTTTTCGCGCTGTTGGGACGGATCGATGCGCCTTACACCGTCCTGGAGGGCAAGGCCGAGAACCTGCCCTCGGTCCCGAGCCTCGTCGATCTCCAGCCCCTGATTGCTTCTTCGCCAGGCGTGGTACTTGCGCGAATCGAGGTGGATCGGCGCAAGGCCTTGACCGACCTGGAACAAAGCAAACGCGTCCCCGATGTCACCGTCAGCGTCGGCATGCAGCGCAGCAACGAGACGCAGCGCAACGTCCTTCTTTTCGGGGTCTCTGTGCCTCTTCCCGTCTTCGACCGCAACCAAGGCAACCTCCTGGAGGCGCTGAAACTTGAGGACAAGGCCCGCGATGAGCTGCAAGCAGCCACTGTGCGCCTGCACAGCGAAGTGGCGCAGGCACGAGAGCGCCTTTCCACGATCACCGCAGAGGTTCAGTCACTGCAGCAGGAAGTTCTGCCTGGTGCGAAGTCGGCCTATGACGCCGCCACCATTGGTTTCGAGAACGGTAAGTTCAATTTCCTGGAAGTGCTCGATGCCCAACGCACTTACTTCACAGCCAAATCCCAGTACCTCAAAGCCCTTGGCGAAGCACACCGTGCAGCGGCTGATATCGACCGCCTGCTCGGGGCCAGCATGGTTACCGGCCTGATCGCAACGCAACACTGAGCATGACCATGAACTCCAGCAAATCCACCATCAGTAAAAAACACCTGATCGCCATTGCAGTAGTCCTCGCAATAGGGGTCGGCGCGGGAACCTTCATCTTGCAAGGTGGCGGCAAGCCCAAAGCCGCAGCCACCGAGGACGATGGCCACGGGCACGGCGGCCATACCGAGGCCAAGGGACACGGCGACGGCGAGCACCATGGCAAGGGTAGCGAAAAGGGCCACGACGATGACAAGGGGCATGCCGATGGTGAACACCATGAAAAGAGCGAAGCCAAGGGACCACATGGCGGTACCGTGTTCAAGGAAGGCGACTTCAGCTTGGAAGCATTGTTGTCTGAAGACGGTGGCGAGCCTCGACTGCGAATCTGGCTGTCCGACAAAGATAAACCGCGGCCCCTGAATGCTGCAACGGTCACGGCAACTGTGACCCGCCCGACAGATGAAAAGCAGAAACTGACGTTTGCCGCTGAAAAAGACAGTCTTGTCAGCCGAGAGATCGTTGCTGAACCCCATGCGTTCGACATCGAGATCATTGCGCAGACTGCCACAGAGCCTTTCATGTTCGTGATGAGCAAGGAAGAAGGAAAGATCGAACTGACCGATGCCCAGATAAAGGCTGCATCCATCAGCCTGGACGCTGCGGTGAAAGCCAACATCAAGACGGCGTTGCTCCTTCCCGGGGAGATACGCTTGAACGAAGACCGCACGTCTCACGTTGTTCCCCGGCTTGCGGGAGTCGTGGAAAGCGTCAATGCCAGCTTGGGCCAAGTGGTCAAGAAAGGGCAAGTTTTGGCGGTGATCGCGAGCCCGACTGCTTCCGAGCAACGCAGCGAGCTGCAGACGGCCCAAAAGCGCTTAACGCTGGCAAAGACCACCTACGAGCGAGAAAAAAAGCTGTGGGAGCAGAAGGTCTCTGCCGAGCAGGACTACCTGCAGGCCAAGCAGGCCTTGAGCGAAGCAGAGGTCGCAGTAGCCAACGCCAATCAGAAACTGAGCGCGATGGGCCTGTCCGCCTCGTCGGTAGCAGGACTGAACCGTATCGAGTTGCGAGCGCCCTTTGATGGCATTGTCATCGAGAAGCACCTTAGTCTCGGCGAAGCCGTGAAGGAAGATGCTGCGGTTTTCACCATCTCGGACCTTTCCCAAGTGTGGGCTGAGATCAATGTTCCTGCGAAAGATCTGCCATCGGTTCGTGTGGGCGAAAAGGTCACGATCAAGGCCACCGCCTTTGACGCCTCCGCTACAGGCACTGTCGCTTTTGTAGGAGCGCTCATTGGCGAGCAAACCCGCACGGCAAAAGCCCGCGTGGTTCTTGACAACCCCAAGGGCGCTTGGCGTCCCGGCCTGTTTGTCAATGTTGAGGTGGTGTCCGAAGAAACGGCAGCGCCTGTAACCATCTCGGCCGACGCCGTCCAAAACGTCGGGGAAAAGCCGGTGGTCTTCCTCAAGGTTGATGGAGGCTTTATCGCTCAACCCGTGAAGCTGGGCCGAAGCGATGGCAAGCGGGTCGAAGTCCTCTCGGGTCTCAAAGCCGGTATGCCCTACGCCTCGACCGGCAGCTTCGTCGTGAAGTCTGAACTCGGCAAGGGATCTGCCGAACACACGCACTGATCGCGGAGCGCATACATGTTTGAAAAACTCATTCGATTCTCGATCGAACAGCGATGGTTGGTGCTTCTAGCGGCCCTGGGCATGGCGGCGCTTGGCGTCTTCAGCTACCAAAAGCTGCCTATCGATGCGGTCCCTGACATCACGAACGTCCAGGTTCAGATCAACACCCAGGCCGCAGGCTACTCGCCTTTGGAGACTGAGCAGCGGGTTACATACCCCATTGAGACGGTCATGGCTGGCCTGCCAAACCTGGAGCAGACCAGGTCGCTTTCGCGGTACGGTCTGTCGCAGGTGACCGTCATTTTTAAAGACGGAACCGACATCTATTTTGCTCGCCAGCTCGTCAACGAGCGCATCCAGGAGGCGCGCGACAAGCTGCCTGCCGGCATCACGCCAGCGCTGGGGCCCATCTCGACCGGCCTGGGCGAAATCTATCTCTGGACTGTCGAAACCAAGGACGGGGCGAAGAAGCCCGACGGCTCGCCCTATACCGCGACAGACCTGCGCGAGATTCAGGACTGGATCATCAAGCCACAGCTGCGAAATGTTCCTGGCGTGACCGAGATCAATTCCATTGGCGGCTTTGCCAAGGAATACCAGATCGCGCCCATCCCTGAACGCCTGGCTTCTCTCGGCGTGACACTGCAGGATGTGGTCACTGCGCTGGACCGCAACAACGGCAATGTGGGCGCGGGCTATATCGAAAAGCGTGGCGAGCAGTATCTGATTCGTGCACCTGGTCAGGTGAAGTCGCTGGAAGACATCGGTAACGTGATCCTCAGCAGCGCCAACGGTGTTCCTGTGCGCGTTCGCGACGTGGCAGAAGTTGGCCTTGGCCGGGAACTGCGCACAGGTGCTGCAACAGACAACGGACGCGAAGTGGTCCTCGGCACGGTGTTCATGCTGATCGGCGAGAACAGCCGGACTGTCTCGCAGGCGGTGGACAAGAAGATGTTGGAAGTCAACAAGAGCCTCCCAGAGGGGGTGCACGCGGTGACTGTCTACGACCGTACCGTGCTTGTTGACAAAGCCATCAGTACGGTGAAGAAGAACCTGCTGGAAGGCGCGGTTCTGGTGATCGTGATCCTGTTCCTCTTTCTGGGCAACATCCGTGCCGCCATCATCACGGCAATGGTCATCCCCTTGTCGATGCTTTTTACCTTCACGGGTATGGTTCAGTACAAGGTGAGCGCCAACCTGATGAGCCTGGGAGCGTTGGACTTCGGCATCATCATCGACGGAGCGGTGGTGATCGTTGAGAACTGCGTACGGAGACTTGCCCATGCACAAGCGCACCACGGTCGGCCACTGACGCGGGCTGAGCGCTTCCATGAGGTGTTTTTGGCATCCCAGGAGTCAAGGCGTCCATTGCTGTTCGGACAGCTCATCATCATGGTGGTGTACCTGCCCATCTTCGCGCTGACAGGCGTTGAAGGGAAGATGTTCCACCCCATGGCATTCACGGTGGTCGCGGCACTGCTGGGCGCCATGGTTCTGTCGGTGACATTCATCCCCGCAGCGGTGGCCCTGTTCATCGGCAATCGGGTCAGCGAGAAGGAAAACTTCCTGCTGGGCCATGCCAAGCGCTTGTATGGTCCACTGCTCGACCGTGTCATGGCCGCCAAGGCGGTCGTACTGACCGCAGCTGCAGTTGCGGTGATCTTGTGCGGGTTGATCGCCACGCGTATGGGCAGCGAGTTTGTACCCAATCTCAATGAAGGCGACTTTGCGATCCAGGCGCTGCGCATCCCAGGCACCAGCCTTTCCCAGTCAGTCCAAATGCAGCAGCAAATTGAAAGGACCTTGAAAGAGAAATTCCCCGAGATCGAGCGCATCTTCGCCAGAACCGGTACTGCGGAGATTGCCTCGGACCCCATGCCGCCGAACATTTCGGACGGGTACATCATGCTCAAGCCAATGGCCGAATGGCCCGAACCTCGAAAAACCCGCGACGAATTACTCGCGGCGATTCAGGAAGTCATCGGGAAAATCCCGGGCAACAACTATGAGTTCTCCCAGCCCATTCAGCTGCGCTTTAACGAGCTGATCTCCGGGGTGCGCAGTGACGTAGCCGTGAAGATCTTCGGTGACGACATGGATGTCCTGAACAAGTCCGCAGAAGAAGTCTCCGCAATGCTGCAGAAGATTCAGGGCTCCTCTGAGGTGAAGGTTGAGCAGACGACGGGGCTTCCGATGCTCACCGTGAACATCGACCGCCAGAAGGCTGCTCGCTATGGTCTGAACGTTGCCGACATTCAAGACACCGTGGCCACCGCTATCGGTGGACGCGAGGCCGGCACTATGTTCGAGGGCGACCGCAGATTCGACATCCTGGTTCGTCTGCCTGAATCCCTGCGCAACGATCTCGAAGGGATGAAGCGCCTTCCTATCCCGCTGCCGCGTTCTGCCAATGGGACAGAGGCCAAAACGAACTTCATCCCGCTGGGCGAGGTAGCAACATTCGAGCTTGCTCCTGGCCCCAACCAGGTGAGCCGAGAAAACGGCAAGCGCCGCATCGTCGTGAGCACCAACGTGCGCGGGCGCGATGTGGGCTCTTTCGTCGCAGAGGCTGAGAAAGGCCTGGCCCAGATCAAGATTCCTACCGGCTATTGGACGAGCTGGGGCGGAACCTTCGAGAACTTGCAGTCGGCCACGCAGCGCCTGCAGATCGTCGTGCCGGTGTCCCTGCTGCTGGTTTTCGTGCTGCTGTTCGCTATGTTCGGCAACGTCAAGGATGGTCTGCTGGTCTTCACTGGCATCCCATTCGCTTTGACGGGGGGCATCCTGGCGCTTTGGCTTCGCGACATTCCGATGTCTATCTCTGCGGCTGTCGGCTTCATCGCGCTTTCTGGGGTGGCCGTGCTCAATGGTCTGGTGATGATTTCGTACATCCGCAGCTTGAGGGAAGGCGGTGTTGGTCTTGACGAAGCAATCCGTGACGGCGCGCTCACCCGGCTACGGCCGGTTCTGATGACTGCCCTGGTGGCCTCGCTGGGCTTCATTCCAATGGCCATTGCGACAGGCACCGGCGCTGAAGTCCAGCGTCCCCTGGCCACCGTGGTGATCGGCGGAATTCTCTCGTCCACGCTGCTCACGCTTCTCGTGCTGCCGATTCTTTACCGTCTGGCCCACCGGCCCGATGAGGAAGATGAGGACGTGTCCGCTGAGCCCTCGCATCCCCCAGACGTGTCCGCGTCCGCGTAGTTGAAACGGTCCCGCTCGCTGATCGTGGGGCCGTCCCTTTTCTCCACCCCCAAAGGAACTGTCATGAAACTCTCCCAACTCATTCTCGCAGTGGCGGTGTCGGCCTGCGGCACGGCGTTCGCTGCTGACAACCATGGTCACGACATCAAACCGATGCACGGTGGTGCTGTCGCCGAAGCCAAGGAGGTCGAGTACGAACTCGTCGCCAGCGCCGACAAGCTGCAGCTCTATATGCGCGACCATGGAAAGCCAGTTGCCGTGGCGGGAATGACCGCCAAGGTCACGCTGCTGGCAGGCAGCGAGAAACAGGATGTCCAGCTCCAAGCCGGTGACGGCAAGCTGGAAGCCGCGGGCAGCTTCAAAGTCCCCGCCGGTACCAAAGCCGTCGTCGCTGTCTCGAAGGCCGGCAAGTCGGTTGCCTCTGTTCGTTTCACGCTGAAGTAATACGAAGCCTGGCTGGGGGGATCGCCCTCGCGACGCCCCAGTGTTGATCCACTTTCAGCAGTCCGTTCACGTCAAAGAAACTGACTACATAGTTGCGAGTTCGGTCAGCCCATCGGCAATATGCCTTTGCTGGATGCAAAAAGGAGCGATCCATGTCAATGCAGGCGGCACAGGTCGCGCCTTTTGCCAAACTGTTCTGGATTTGGATCGGCTTGTTGACCTCCGTGTTTGTGTTTTGGAGGCTGCGGCGTATCTGGCTCAAACGCCACCCGCCAATGGCGGTGAGAGTCAAGTACAGCCGACGCTTGGCCAAGAGACTGAGGGATCGACAGGCAATGCGTTTGAAATACCGAAATACACCGAAATCGCGGCACCGCCAGATGCAATCCAAGGAGGCAGACCGTGGGTAAAAGTGCCGGAGTCGCTGACAAACCTGCAGTCGCTGATCAACAACCTCCACAGCAAAGAATCAGATCCATGACAAAAATTCCTCCACATTCAGGCACCCGCCGCCTCTGCGTGATCCTGACTTCTGCGCTGGTTGCTAGCTTGCTGGCGGGTTGTGCCACCCCTACTGGGGCCGATCCTTCCGCAGAAGCGCCATACTGTTACAAAGCCAGGAAGGGCCGAGTAATCGCATGCACTCGGGTGCCCGCCCCCAGCCTGAATGCCGACGCTCAGGCGAAGCGCTTTACTCCCGATCCGAATGCGCTCACCGTCTACGTCGTACGGCGCAACTGGGGAGATGGCGGGCGGTTTGTGAAGATCAGCGCGGATAACGAAATCGCCGCCGAGACTCTCCCCAACACGATGGTGCGCTTCAAGTTGAAGCCAGGAACGCATACGTTCACCTTGGATTTCGAAGGAGAGCGTCAAGTCGCAACCGTGGATGGCAAAGCTGGTGACCTACGATTTCTTCGGATCGATGGAACGGTTTGGGCATGGAAGAGCACGTTTGTATGGGCGACTGACGGCGAGGATGCTATTCGGGAAAGGGCTTACAAGGCTCGCCTGGTCGCCGACCTGACGGTCAAGTGACCTCGGGGGAGCAGACAAAAAATCCCTGGGGTTCAGTGAACGTGTTGATGGTGCACGTCAGGAGCATGGGGATGAGCGTGGGTCATAGGTTCATGGGTGTGCTTGTGACTGTGGCTGCCCTTTGGCATCACAAAGTGCACATGTGAATGGTGCCCATCGTCGTGCCGGTGGGCATGCTCATGCTCAAGCACTTCGTGTGTGTGCTCGTGACCATGGCTTTCCGCCAAGTGCAGTACCACTCCCGCCAGCATCAATACCCCGCCCAGCAGCATCAACCATCCCGCAGAGCGGTCCCCGAAACCGAAGGCCACGGCAGCACCGATGAAGGGCGCGAAAGCAAACACCGAGCCTGTGCGCGCCGCGCCAAACGCCCGCTGGGCAAGAAGGTAAAAGCGCAGACTCAGGCCGTAGCCAGTGGCTCCCACGGCGAGAAGTCCTAGTGCTGCGGATAACGAAGGCCAAGGCTCCCCAGTCGAAACCGCCAATGCAGCCGTCACTGCGGCTCCCAAGGTAGCCTTGGCCATCACCACCTGGCTGGGGTCGCGCTCAGCCAGTCCACGGGACAAGGTGTTGTCCACCCCCCAGGCGACGGTGGCCAGCAACACGGCAAGCAACCCCATCAGCTGAACTCCTCCCTGTAGGCCCTGGTCCAGAACGAGCGCCATTCCTCCTGCGAGCAGCAAGAGCATGGCGGCCCACACGCGGCGGTCCATGGTTTCACTGTACAGCCACCATGCCAGCGTCGCGGTGAACAACGCCTCCAACGTGAGCATGAGCGATGCGCTGGCCCCGCTCGTATGCTGCAGCCCCCAGGCCAGGGCCACCGGCCCCAGCGCCGCGCCAAAGCCAGCCATCGCCAGAAGGCTCGGAATGTCGGACCTCTGCACCCGCGCTTCGTGCGCAGCAGTCCGCAGCGACAGGGCCCCGATCAGCGCTGCTCCGGCATACAGCAGCGCTGCTGTCGTGAAGGCACCCAAGCCAGCGCCCAACTTTTGCACCAAAGGCGTACTGATGCCGAACAAAGCTGCTGCCACCAGTGCAAACAGGCCGCCGCACAGGGCTGGATGGTGCGAAGAGTCGATCATAGTGCGAGTGATTTCACCATGAAGTCCATGGCCTACCATTGGGTAGCGATTCATGGAGGGGCACAACTATGGAAACCGAGGTGGGAGCGATAGCCGAGGGGCAGCAGATTCTCAGTGGCGATGACGTGATGGAGGCGCAGTTCAAGTTGCAAGAAGCAACCGAGAACGGCGAGCCCGCGCAGAAGCTGTATTTGAAGACGTTCCAACCCATCGACCGGGACATGCAGATATGGCAAGCAAGACCCGAATCGGAGTGGCCCTTGCTAGCGACCATCCTGGCAAACAGGATCATCATGTATCCAATACATGCGAATCCACACACAAAGCGCTATCTGAAGCCAAAACATGGTCGCTTCACGACCGTTATTTACGAAGATGGCGCCCGTAGCGATTTGCCAAGCGACCCGCAGGACGCGGCAGCTCACGTCGCATTAAGACTGGCATCGAGCATTTTTGATCTGCCTGGTGACGGGCTTGGCCTTATCAAAGATCTCGACACAGTTTGGCGGGTCCTGTCGCTGGTACAGCAAGCAGACATTCTTACCATTGGGAAAAAAACAGAAATGCGCCTGGATGGGCGCACGGTGTTTATCGACCAGAGTGAACTGGACAGCCTGCGCCGCGCCTTCAACCGGACCAAGACCCGTGGGCGAAGCCTGATCCAAAGGATCCAGCAGGGCCTCGTTTATGACGACGTGCTCACGAGAATCAATCCCGAGAAGTTCCAACGGATCGAGCGGGTTGCTCCACCTTTGGTGCGGGTACGACGCGAAAGCGCCGCGCAGACCTCCAGTCGCGAGCGCGCGGAGCGTCGAGCCAATGTTCAGACAGTGCGAAAGCAGGTCGATGAGTTGGCGGCCGAGGCACCTACTGAGCTCTTGAAACTACACGCGGAAATCGAGCGAGCCACGCTTACA
>Ga0123388_1086111_pt1 | contig 10644 bp, 10 predicted proteins | sample T0HHNO3metaT_FD_89916 | JGI IMG/M metagenome (GOLD analysis project Ga0123388, IMG submission 89916) | Methane-oxidizing artificial microbial communities from Washington, USA to study methane cycling - T0-HHNO3 metaT (Metagenome... | ecosystem: Engineered > Modeled > Simulated communities...
CGCCCTGACTGCCCGCCTGGGCACCGCCAGGGTTTCGCCTTCGCCGCTCGCGGCTCCGTAGACACCACCAGATCAGCAACAGGAAAGACTCCGCCATGGCCCAAACGCATTCGCCGGACGCCACCGCCTATTACGTGCCTCACCACAGCAAGTGGCCGTTCGTGGGCTCCATCGCCATGTTCACAACCATGATTGGCGTTGCCTTCTGGCTCAACGACTCGGTCGTGGGCAAGTGGACGTTCTTTGCCGGCCTGGTGATGCTGCTGGCCACGCTGTTCATGTGGTTCGGCGACGTGATCCGTGAATCAGTCAGTGGCCACTACAACAAGCAGGTCGATGTCTCGTTCCGCATGGGCATGGTCTGGTTCATCTTCTCCGAAGTGATGTTCTTCGGCGCGTTCTTTGGTGCGTTGTTCTATGCGCGCAACCTGGCGCTGCCGTGGCTGGGCGGTGCGGGCGACGGCGTGATGACCAATGCGCTGCTGTGGGACGGCTACAGCGCGGCCTGGCCGACGGCGGGCCCGGCCAGCGTCGGTGGCGCCTTCCAGACCATCCCGGCCTGGGGCCTGCCCCTGCTCAATACGCTGATCCTGCTTTCCTCCGGCATCACCCTGACCATTGCCCACCACGCCCTGAAGGCGTCCAACCGCAAGCAGGTGCTGATCTGGCTGGGCCTGACCGTGGTGCTGGGCTGCCTGTTCCTGTTCTTCCAGGGCGAGGAGTACATCCACGCCTACAAGGAGCTCAACCTGACCCTGGGTTCGGGCATCTACGGTTCGACGTTCTTCATGCTCACCGGCTTCCACGGTGCGCACGTGTTCCTGGGAACATTGATGCTGGCCATCATGTGGCTGCGCGTGCTCAAGGGCCACTTCACCAAGGACAGCCACTTCGCCTTCGAAGCCGCCGCCTGGTACTGGCACTTCGTCGACGTGGTCTGGCTGGGCCTGTTCCTGTTCGTCTACGTGCTTTAAGGGCGAGTGAAGTGGCCTGCTGCGCAGGCTGAAATGGCAAAGTCGGCGGCGATGCCGCCTGCAAAGGTTGGATTTGCAGGCCGCGTAGCGGCCGACTTTTCTGTTTACGGCGCCGCAGGTGCGGCTTCGCCGCTTATCAGCCGCCGATACCGTGCGGCTTGATCACACCGGTATAGATCCCCAGCGCCACCAGCAGGATCAGGGCCACCGAGAACGCGATGCGCCGGGTCAATGCATTGACGGTGCGCTTGCTCTGGCCCTTGTCGACCAGCAGGTAATACAGGCCCGCCCCCAGGTTCCACAGGATCACGATCAGGAACGCAATGATGAGCAGGGTTTTCAGCGAATCGTTCATGACGGCAGCTTCCGGCGACAGGTGTGCATTATCGCAGGCAAGGGCGCGAACCGCATGAGCCGGCCTACCGGCAACCTGTTCGGCTGGGCGCTGGCATTGCTGGGCATTGCACTGTTCAGCAGCCTGGGCGTCTGGCAGCTGGATCGCGCGCGGCAGAAGGAAGCAATGCTGGCCGAGGCGAAGACGGTGCTGTCCGCGCGGCTTCCGCTGGCATTGTCGGCAGCGTCCGATCCCCTCCGTGCGACCGCCCATGACTGGGCGCAAGGCCGCGGCCACTTCACTTCCGCCCCAGCCGTGCTGCTGGACAACCAGGGGCATCAGGGCCGTCCGGGCATCCGCGTCTTCCGCGTGTTCCAGTCCGACGGCAATGCCGTGCCCTTGCTGGTCGACCTGGGCTGGCTGCCGCTGCCCGGTGATCGGCGCCTGCCTGCCATCGGCAATTGGCCGGGCCCACGGTCCTTGGCCGGCCTGCTGGCGCCGCCTCCTTCGGCCGGCATCGCCAGTGCGGTGGCAGTGCCGCAAGCCGATGGCAACCTGCTGGTGACCAGCCTGGACCGTGCCTTGCTGGCCGATGCACTGAAACTGCCCGCGCTTGCGCCGCGCATCCTGCGCCTGGATCCCGCCATTCGTATTGGTTACGCGCGTGATCTGGAGATGCTGCCCAATACGCTGCCACCGGAACGGCATCTGGGCTATGCGGTGCAGTGGTTCGGACTGGCCATTGCGGTGTTCATCACCGCGCTGGTGCTGACGCTGCGCACTCATCGGCGACGCCAGCACGCTGCGCGTGAGAAAATAACGCCATGAATTCCGATCCCCGTCTGTCCACCTCGCCCGATCCCTCCCAGGTGCGGCGTGGCCGCCTGATCCTGGTCCTGATCTTCCTGCTGTTTTTCGGCACCATAGCCGCCGCCGGCATCCTGCGTTTCAGTGGCTGGCAGCCTCAAGGCACCAAGGTGCATGGGGAAATGCTGCGCCCGGCCGTGGATGCGCGCGCGGTGGTGCCGAAGCTGGCGTCCGGTGGCAACTATGCCTGGCAACCGGCCGAACGCATGTGGCGCATCGCGGTGGCTCCGCCGGCTTCCTGCGCCGCTGTCTGTACCCAGCTGGCCAGGGACCTGGACGTGGTCTGGCAGTTGTTCGGCAACAAGGCCGACCATGTGCAAATCCTCTGGATAGGCACCTTGCCCGCGGGCGCGCCAGCCACCGCGGCGCGGCGCGTGCTGCAGCCCACCCCGGAATTGATGCGTGCGCTGCCACGCGTCGACGATCCGGCCGGCATCCCCGTGTATGTCATCGATCCCAACGGCTTCGTGATCCTGCGCTATGCGCCCGGTACCGACCCGGGGTTCATCCGCACCGATGTGGCCAAGCTGCTGAAGCTGATCTGATGAACCTGCTCGCACGTCCCTCGGTATACAAACATTTCCATCGATTCGCCTGGCTGGCCGTGGCGCTGACGCTGTGTGTGGTCGTGTTCGGGGCCTTCGTGCGCCTGTCCGACGCAGGCCTGAGCTGTCCCGACTGGCCCACCTGCTATGGCCGCGCGGCCTGGCCGCAAGCAGCCAGCGAGGTCAGTGACCACGCGGCCAGTGCCGTGCGTCCCTTCGAAACGCACAAGGCCTGGCGCGAGCAGTTCCATCGGCACCTGGCCGCTTCGCTGGGCCTGCTGGTGCTCTTGCTGGCGGTGCTGGCCGCCCGCAAGCGCCGCTACGGTATCGCCCAGATCGCAACGGCAGCGCTGCTGGTGGCTGCCGCGATCCCGCTGTACATGCGCGGTGAGCACGCCGCGGCTTCCGGCCTGGCGATCACCGGCGAAGCAATACTGCTGTTCGCCGCATTGCGCTGGTCGAACATCGATCTGGCACGCACCGCGGCACTGACCCTGGCCGTGATCATCTTCCAGGCCCTGCTGGGCATGTGGACGGTGACCTGGCTGCTGAAGCCCATCGTGGTGATGGGTCACCTGCTGGGCGGACTGACCACCTTTGCGTTGTTGACCTGGATGGCATGGCGGGCGATCGATCGCCCGATCATCGTGGGGGAAGCGATCGCACTGAAGCGCTGGGTCAGCGCCGGCCTGGTGTTGCTGGGCCTGCAGATCGCGCTGGGCGGCTGGGTCAGTGCCAACTACGCGGCGCTGTCGTGCGGTGCCGGCAGCTGGTCGGCCGACAATTTCCCCAAATGCGTGGGCCAGTGGTGGCCGCCGCATGATTTCCGCGAAGGCTTCGTGCTGTGGCGTGGCGTCGGCGTGGACTACGAAGGCGGCGTGCTGGATGGCGCCTCGCGCATCGCCATCCAGATGGCGCATCGCATCGTCGCCATCATCCTGGCCCTGTACCTGCTCGTCTTCGGGTTGCGGCTGCTGCGCACGCCGGGCATGCGTGGCTGGTCAACCGCGCTGATCGTGCTGGTGCTCACCCAGGTGTCGCTGGGCATCCTCAACGTCAAGCTGGCCCTGCCGCTGCACGTGGCAGTGGCGCACAACGCCGGCGCCGCGCTGCTGCTGTTTGTGCTGGTTTCGCTGCTCGCGCGCCTGCGCAGGCCGGAATGAACAGGTCCGTCTTCCGGCAGTACTGGAGCCTGACCAAGCCGCGCGTGGTGGCACTGATCGTGTTCACCGCGCTGGTCGGCATGCTGCTGGCCGTCGACGGCATGCCCGATGCGCAGCAGTTGAAGCACGGCGCACTTGGCTTCCTGGGGATCTGGCTGGCGGCGTCCAGCGCCGCGGCGATCAACCAGATCCTGGATGCGCGCATCGACGCGAAAATGGCGCGCACCTCCTGGCGCCCGCTGGTGGTGGGCGACCTCAAGCCCTGGCAGGCGCTGGTGTTCGCGCTGGTGCTGGCGGCGGCCTCGATGACGGTGCTGGTACTGTGGGTGAACACCATCACCGCGGTGCTGACTTTCGCCTCGCTGATCGGCTATGCGGTGGTCTACACCGTGTTCCTGAAACGGGCCACGCCGCAGAATATCGTCATCGGCGGGGTGGCCGGGGCGGCGCCGCCGCTGCTGGGCTGGGCTTCGGTCACCGGCATGGCCGGCGAATGGGACTGGCCGTACGCGCTGTTGCTGGTGCTGATCATCTTCGTGTGGACGCCGCCGCATTTCTGGGCCCTGGCCATCTTCCGCCGCGACGACTACGCGCGCGCGCTGGTGCCGATGCTTCCGGTCACCCATGGGGTCACCTACACGCGCTGGCAGATCCTGTTCTACACCGTGTTGCTGGTCGAAGTGACCGTGCTGCCGGTGATCTTCGGCATGAGCGGGCTGTTCTACCTGGGCGGCGCGCTGGTGCTGGGTGCGGTGTTCCTCTGGTACGCCTGGCGCCTGCTGGATCCGCCGGACGAGTTCTTCCCGATGCGGGTGTTCAACTACTCCATCGTCTACCTGATGGCGCTGTTCGCCTTCCTGCTGGCCGACCACTGGCTGATGCCCTGGCTGCAGCCCGCGACCTGACTGAAGTTGCCGGCCGCGAAGCGGGGCATCCGCGATTTTCGTGGTATACGTTTGCTGAATCATCTTCTGCTTGGCGTCCGCCGCATGGCGGTGACAATCCCGTGCGGGGAGCAGACCGTGAGCTGTCACAGCGTCGCTTCCAGTCCTCTGGCGACGAGCCTGGTCCACGCCTGTTCACGCGGAAGGAAAACTTGAATGAGCGGTCCGGACCCCGGTATCCCTGCCAGGCGCGATGGGGCCGAAGGCAGCATGGAATTCCAGCGCCAGAGCGCGCTGCTCAAGACCGGGGCCCTGCAGGACGCGATTTTCAACAGCGCCTACTTTTCGAGCATCGCCACTGACGAGAAGGGCGTCATCCAGATCTTCAACGTAGGCGCCGAGACCATGCTCGGATACGCCGCGGCGGACGTGGTCAATCGCATCACCCCGGCGGACATCTCCGATCCGCGGGAACTGATCGCACGCGCGGCCGCCCTGAGCCTCGAGCTGGACACGCCCATCACGCCAGGGTTCGAGGCACTCGTGTTCAAGGCCTCGCGCGGCATCGAGGACATCTACGAGCTGACCTATATCCGCAAGGATGGCAGCCGCTTCCCGGCCATGGTGTCGGTGACCGCACTGCGCAACGCGGGCAACGAAATCATCGGCTATCTGCTGATCGGCACAGACAACACTGCGCGCAAGCAGGTGGAAGCGGCGCAGGCATTGCTGGACCAGCGCCTGCGCGACCAGCAGTTCTATACCCGCTCGCTGATCGAATCCAATATCGACGCGCTGATGATGACCGACCCACAAGGCATCATCTCCGACGTGAACCAGCAGATGATCCAGCTGACCGGGCGCACCCGTGACGAACTGATCGGCGCGCCCTGCAGCAACTTCTTCACCGATCCGGCGCGCGCCGACGCCGCCATCCAGCGCGTACTGACCGAGAACAAGGTCAGCAACTACGAGCTGACCGTGCGAGCGCGCAGCGGCGAGGAGACGGTGGTTTCCTACAACGCCGCCACCTTCCGCGACCGCGACCGCAAGCTGCAGGGCGTGATCGCCGCGGCGCGCGACATCACCGAGACCAAGCGCTTCGATCTTGCGCTGCAGGAAAAGAACATCGAGCTGGAGCGCGCCAGCCGCATGAAGTCCGAATTCCTGGCGACCATGTCGCATGAGCTCCGCACTCCGCTGAACGCCATCATCGGGTTCTCCGAAGTGCTGAAGGACGGATTGATCGGGCCGATGAGCGAAACCCAGCAGGAATACACGGGCGATATTTTCACCAGTGGCCAGCACCTGCTTTCGCTGATCAACGACATACTGGATCTGTCCAAGGTCGAAGCCGGGATGATGGCGCTGGAGCTCGAGGCGGTCGACGTGGGCAGCCTGCTTGCAGACAGCCTGGCCATCGTCCGGGAGAAAGCCGCGACCCAGCATGTGCAGCTGGAACTGCGGGTGGATGATGCCCTGGGCATCATCCAGCTGGACAAGCGCAAGACCAAGCAGATCGTCTACAACCTGCTTTCCAATGCGGTGAAATTCAGCGCCAATGGCGGGACCGTCATCCTCCGCGCGCGTCGCGTGGCACGCAGTGCGGTGGGCCTGCAGTCGGGCAACTGGCCGGTGCACGGCTTCGCGCTGCCGGACAACAACCACGGCGAGTTCCTGGAAATCTCGGTGTGCGACAACGGCATCGGCATTTCCCGCAACGACATGGCCAAGCTGTTCCAGGCGTTCAGCCAGATCGACAGCAGCCTGGCGCGCAGGTTCGAAGGCACCGGCCTGGGCCTGGCGATGGTCAAGCAACTGGCCGAACTCCACGGCGGGGCCGTTGCGGTAGCCAGCGCGGAAGGCGAGGGCGCGCGATTCGCCGCCTGGCTTCCCCTGCTCGAGGCCGAGGGCGTGGACCCGCCCGCAGCGATCAACGACATGGTCGTGGCAGCGGAAGCCGGCGCCAGCAGCGGGCGCGTCGCCCTGGTGGTGGAAGATGACGACCTGGCAGCGGACCTGGTGCGGCTGTTGCTGGAGAACGAAGGCTTCACGGTGCTGCGCGAGGCCAGTGCCGAGAGCGCCCTGCTGCGGGCGGCCGGACAACCCTTGAGCCTGATCACCCTGGACCTGCAGTTGCCGGGGATGGACGGTTGGGAGTTCCTGGACCGGATCCGTCACGACCCTATCCTGGCCCACGTTCCGCTGGTCATCATTTCCAGCCTGGCCGATACCAGCATCGCCGTGACCCGCGGCGCGGCGGCGGTCCTGCAGAAGCCGATCAGCCGGATCCAGTTGAAAGCCTCGCTGGCCGCCATCGGACTGCACCCGTTGCCCGAACGCATCCGCACCGTGCTGGTGGTGGACGACGATCCCAGGGCCAGCGACATGATTGCCGCGCTACTGCCGGCACCGGCCTACTCGGTGGTGCGCGCCGACAGTGGCGCCCTGGCCATACAGCAGGCCCGGCGACTGCGGCCAGACCTGATCCTGCTGGACCTGATGATGCCCGAGGTCAGCGGATTCGACGTGGTCGAGGCCTTGCAGCGCGACCGTGAAACCGCACGCATACCGATTCTGGTGGTGACGGCCAAGGACATCACCGCCCTGGATCGTGCCACCCTGAATGCCCACAGGGAGCGGGCTGTTGGTATTGTGGAGAAAGCCGGGTTCAACCGCGCCGGCTTCCTTGCCGAGGTGCGGCGCGCGTTGCAGCCAACCAGCGAAGGAGTCGCATGAGCAAGGTGCTCGTCATAGAGGACAATCCGGCCAACATGAAGCTGGCGCTGCTGCTGCTGCGCAATGCGGGTCATTCGGTGCTGTGCGCGCCCGACGCCGAGAACGGGTTGATGCTTGCGCGTGCCGAACGCCCCGACCTGATCCTGATGGACATACAGCTGCCCGGCATGGACGGCCTGGCGGCAACCGCGTTGCTGAAGCAGGACCCCGCGACGTCGGCTATTCCGGTACTGGCACTGACTGCGATGGCGATGAAATCCGACCGGGAGAGGATCCGCGTCGCCGGCTGTGACGGCTACATCGCCAAGCCGCTGCGCTACCAGGAGCTGTACGCAGCTATCGACGGTTTACTGAGCGCAATGCCGCGCCTCGCTGACAAGGCCGGACCGCGCGGGGACACGGGGCAGGAGGCCACGCCGCCATGATCCCCGAAGACCCTGCGCGCGCCCGGAGGCCAGCAAAACAGAGGCGGATCCTGGTCGCCGAAGACAATGCGATGAACCAGAAACTGATCCTGCGCCAGCTGACATTGCTGGGTTTTGACGCCGACATCGCGGCCGATGGATGCGAGGCGCTGGCGTCGTGGCAAGGTGGCCACTATGGGCTGCTGCTGTGCGACCTGCACATGCCGCGAATGGATGGTTTCGAACTGGCCATGGCCATTCGTGCGGCAGAGCAGATTCACTCGGGCCAGGGTCTGCGCACCCCCATCATTGCCTTGACCGCCAGCGCCCCCCGGGAAGAGTCTGATCGCTGCATTGCGGCGGGCATGGATGGTTACCTGGGCAAGCCACTGCAGCTGGCCGAGCTCAAGGCGTTGCTGCAGGACTGGTTGCCCGATGTGGCGGACACTCTCCCGGCCCTGAGCGCCGACGCATGGCCCGCACGCGACGACGCCTCGGTGGACGTGAGCGTGCTCCAGGCGTTGATCGGCCCGGACCCGGAAACCAACCGGAAGCTGCAAAGGCAGTTCCAGGCCAGTGCGGCGGAAATCGCGAGCAAGCTGGGTCGCTACTGCCTTGGGGGTGAATCCCGGTTGGCGAGCGAGCAGGCGCACAAGCTCTGCTCGGCGGCGCGAGCGGTGGGGGCACTGGCCCTCGGCGCGCTCTGTGCCGAGCTGGAAACAGCCGGGAAGGAAAACGATGCCGCCGCCCTGGCGCGGCTCTGGATATTGTTCGAACGCGAACTGCAGGCGGTGAACAGCTTCCTCGACACGTTGCCACGCCCTCCACCCGAGGGCAGTCGCAACGACGGGGCGGCAGCGGGCAGCATCGGCGTGGGCTCCTGATGGACAAATCGGCGCTCAGGATTCTGGTGCTTGACGACGAGCCTTTCATGCTCCGGTTGCTCGCACAAATGCTGGACAGCCTGGGATTCACCTCGGTGGCGACCTGCGAAAGCGGAGCAAGCGCGCTGCAGCAGATTGGGACCGCGCAGCGACCCGAGTTGATCCTGATGGATCTGAACATGCCGCACATGGATGGCGTGGAATTCGTCCGCAAGCTTGTCGAACATGGCTACCGCGGCAGCCTGTTGCTGATCAGCGGCGAGGATGAGCGGGTCATGCAGATGGCCGAAAAACTGGTCCAGGCCCACCAGATCACTGTGCTTGGACATTTGCCCAAGCCGGCTTCGCGCGAAGCGCTGGCGGCCGTGCTGGAGACGTGGCGCCCCGGATATTCCGTGCCATTGCCGGCTCGCAAATCCTACGACCAAACCGAGTTGCGCCATGCCATCGAGCGTGGACATCTGGTCAATTATTATCAACCCAAGGTCGTGGTTGCGACCGGCGCGGTTGCCGGGGTCGAGACACTGGTGCGCTGGCGACATCCTCAGGACGGGCTGGTCTTTCCCGACCAGTTCATCGGCATCGCCGAACGACACGGGCTCATCGACGAGCTGACGCGTTTGGTCCTGGCCGGCGCACTGGCCCAGGCCCGCCGCTGGCGCGGACAGGGGCTCGAGCTGCATGTCGCAGTCAACGTCTCCATGGACAATCTCTCATCGGTCGGGTTCGCCGATTTCGTGGCCGCTACGGCGCTCGCTGCAGGGCATGCGCCACAGGACCTGATACTGGAAATCACGGAAGGCAGCCTGATGCAGGACCTGCGCGCGCCGCTGGAAACCCTGACCCGGCTGCGCATGAAGCGCTTCCGCCTGTCCATCGATGATTTTGGTACCGGGCACTCCTCGCTATCGCAGCTGCGCGACATTTCCTTTGACGAACTCAAGATCGACCGCGGCTTCGTGCATGGGGCCCTGCACGACAAGACTGCACGTGCGATCTACGACGCCAGCCTGGGCTTGGGCCGCAAGCTGGGCATGGAAGTGGTAGCCGAAGGCGTGGAGGACAACGAGGACTGGGAACTGCTGCACCTGACCGGCTGCGAGCTGGCGCAGGGGTATTTCATCGGTCGGCCCATGCCCGCGTCTGAACTTCCCGGGTGGATCGCCTCGTGGCAGGGCCGCCTGAGTCACGGGCAACTGGTCGGCCTGCACGGCGAAGGCTGAGCGGCCCGCACCGGTCCGCCAGCCGTCGCAGTTTTCGCCACAGCTCAGGGCAGCAGGTGCTGCTGCCAGAAGCGCATGCTGGCTGCGCCGAAGTAGTCGCTGTTGGCCTTCTTCTTGAAGCCATGCCCGTCATCGGCATACGCGCGAGTCGTTGCGCCCCGGGCCACTGCGAACTGCCGTCAACCGGGTTGCTTGCCGCGCCGGCGTTGCGCCTGCATCAAGGTCATCAGTTCGTACTTGTCGGCCGCGTCCAGCGGGCCGGCGCCCATCTTCGCCTGCAACTCGCCCAAGCGCTGCTGGATGGCCTGGTCTTCCAGCTGCTCGGCCGCATCGATCAGGATCTGCCGCCAGATGGCTTCATCGCCCGGCACCACTTCGGAGGCCAGCTTCTGCAGCGCATTGAGTTCCTCGCGTTCGGAGAAATGCTGCAGCAGGGCGCCGGTGGTGATTTCCGGACGCGCGTGCACCAGTAACAGCAGCTCGACCAGCAGGCCGACGCCGGGTTGGTCGAGGTCCCTGAATCCGTAAGGCGGCTCCAGCGCCAGTGCCAGCGCAGGCTGCTGCAGCAGCACGGTGATCGCGCCACGCACCAGGCTGCGCTTCTGCGCCTGGGGCGGCAGGCGCGAC